>Ga0172370_10005790_pt1 | contig 15798 bp, 12 predicted proteins | sample LakKiv5m_FD_114538 | JGI IMG/M metagenome (GOLD analysis project Ga0172370, IMG submission 114538) | Freshwater microbial communities from Kabuno Bay, South-Kivu, Congo - kab_022012_11.5m | ecosystem: Environmental > Aquatic > Freshwater > Lake | place: Democratic Republic of the Congo...
CTCGCACCGCACCCTTATGAATTGACTGTTTCGCAGGCTAAAAAGGGTTATAACTTTGATCTGTTCTGTGGAAGGTGGCCAAACGCAGGTCCTGTAGAACAACCTGATGGGGTGACGATTCACCCGGTAATGAGGGAGCCGTTTCCCAACACCATAGCTTTTACAAGCTCCGTAGTCTTATTCTTTAAGTATTATTTTTGGAGAAAAAGTAAGAAAAACAGAGTTGATATCATTCACTCACACGGGCATTTTGCAGTTTGGATCTATCTATACAGATTTATTTTGCAAAAGTATTTTCCATGGGCTGATGAGTTGATGACACCTCTTGTGGTCCATTTTCATAATACTTCGGATGGTCGCAAGGAAGCTCTTGAGGGCGCGGGGAAAGACATAAAGCCCGGTTCCCAATACGTAGGTTGGCCACTGATGTCGTTTTCAGATAAATTGGCAACAAAAGTAGCAGCTGCCTGCGTCTTTGTAAGTGATACAACAAAAGAGGAAGCGGTTAAGTTTTATGGCGTAGATCCAAAAAAATGTTTTGTAATCGAAAGTGGTGTGAATTTTGAACTGTTCGCACGGGCCGGGGCAGATGAGCGAGATAAATCCAGAAAAGATCTGAGACTGGATATGTACGACAAGGTAATTTTGTACCACGGTATGCTTGTGGAAAGAAAGAACGTGCACCTTCTTATAGAAGTGTTGCAGCAGCTTCCCCGCCACTACAAGCTTCTTATCGTAGGAACCGGAGATGTTGTGTACGAACGACAACTTATGGAATCAATTAAACGCAGGGCACTGGAAGATAGGGTTATAAAAATAGGTTATACTCCGTACCCAATGACCCCGATCAGCTATCAAATCTCAGATATCTTTGTACTACCGTCACAATGGGAAGGAGTTCCCAAAGTTGTGATGCAGGGGTTAGCTTGTGGCGTTCCTTGCCTTGTGTCTGGTTTTAGGTTATCCGAGGAGATTAAAGGTTTGTTTTATCTGGAAAGCCTTGATTTAGAGTATATAGCCAAAAGAATTCAGGAAATAGTTGATGGTAGAACTGAAGTGGACTCCTCTAAAATAAACACATTTTACTCTTGGGATAACCGCACAAAGGAGCTTGATAAGGTATATGAGTTTGCTAAAAACCATTATCTTTAATCCTCCCAAATTTAGGCTATTAATACTTGCATTTTTTATAGCGGTGCATTTGTTTTTCCTCAATTACAATGTGGCGGAATGGGGGGATTCGTATAGAATTCTTAGGGCCGCTGACTATATTAGGCACGGTAGTTACCCCTCTGATGAAAAACGTCTGCCTTTGTTCTCGGTTGTTCTTTCTGTTAACCCCGGCATCGACCAAGTGTTGTGGGGTAGAATCACGGTATTTGCGCTTTCTCTGGTAAGTTTGCTGCTGTTTGAAAAAATAAGCCGGGAACTATTGAAAGATGTAAAAAAAGTTAATTTCTCACTGTTGTTGTTCATGGTAAATCCAGTGTTGTTTTACTGGTCTTTACGGATAATGACCGACGTAATTTTTCTGACTTTGGTGTTGGCGGTTTTTTGGCTTTATCTTAAATACATAAAAACCAACAGATTAATGTTTCTTATAGCGGCGGGGTTTATTGGAGGGCTTAGTATTTTAACAAGATTTGAGGGTTACTTACTTGTAGGTTCGCTGTGCCTGGGATTGTTTGTCCAGCGGCCTAGAGACTTAGTGAAACCTTTCATAACCGGATTCACGGCGTTGGTTGTGATTTTGCCCTACCTTATAATCAGAAATCCGTTCACGTCAACATACTTTGAGGAACCAACTTCAAGAAAATATGACGTTGTTATGGTGCTTATTTATATTTTGTCTTTCCTTTTTTCTTTTGGAGTGGCGGCAGGTCCGTATTTTCTGTATAAAGCTAAAGCAACCACCCTAAAACTATTCCGTGCCCACTACCCAATCGCAGGCTTTATTTTATTTGAATTAGTTCTTGTATTGGTTTGGCCGGCTGCTGTTCCTCGGTTATTTATTCCAATACTTCCGTTTTTTATTCTTGTGCTGACCGTCGGAATATTTGAGTTTGTTGCAAAAGAAAGAGTCAACCGGACAGCCGTTGGGATAGTCTTACTTATACTTCTTGGTTTGTACGTAATTGGGCAATACGTACTAAGACTTCAGTTTTTGGTATCAAGCCGCAGCTATTTTATGGCGATCACTTTAGTCCAACTTGTGATCGCCGCGGCATGTCTTTCAAAAACAAAAAAATACTTGCCAGTGCTTGTTTTTTTATCGTCTCTACTCTGGAGTTTTTTTGTTATCGATGCGCATAGATTAATTTTTATATCTGTAAAAAATGCCGGTGAATATGTGGCACAGAACCTCTCAGGAACTGTTGCTTACAACGACGTAAGTAGTGTCTCAGATTGGTACACAAATTATAAAGGTAGTACCACACGGGGTTTTTATTATAATACCGACTCAAAAAAGAACTTAGACTACAAAAATCTATTAAGCGCAGGGATAGATTATTTGATTATTACCAACGAACACAACACTACAATGACACTGGATCTTGAAAAAAGACCTTACTTAGAGTTATTGAAGGAATTTAGATATAATGTAAATGGGAGTGAATTTTTTGCCAAGGTTATTAAGTTAAGGAAAAACTGATGAAGCTATCGGTAGTAATCCCGGTATACAACGAGGAAAAAACTATACAAGAAATTATCGACAAGGTTATGAAGGTGCAACCTAGGGACAAAGAAGTCATAGTTATAGATGATTGTTCAAAGGACGGTACAAGAAAGATACTAGAGCAAATCCGAAAAGAGTACCCTCAAATTAAAGTAATTTTAAAACCGGAAAACAAAGGTAAAGGTCACACGGTGGCGATGGGTTACAAAGAATCCACCGGGGAGTATGTAATAGTTCAGGATGCTGATTTAGAGTACGAGCCATCGGAGTATCAGAAGCTTCTTAGAGCTCTAGACGAGGAAAAGGTGGACGTTATTTACGGTTCGCGTTTTTCCGGTAATTACGAGCAGATGTCAACAGCCCACTATTTTGGCAATAAGCTTTTGACTCTAATCACTAATTTTTTGTACGGAGTAATGCTTACAGACATGGAGACTTGCTACAAACTAATACCGGGCGATTTTGCCAGGTCCCTAAAAATAAAATCAAACCGATTCGACTTTGAGCCCGAGATAACAGCAAAAATCTTAAAGTCGGGTTTACGGATTAAAGAGGTTCCCATTACGTATAAAGGCAGGAAATTTAGTGAAGGCAAGAAGATAACCTGGAAGGATGGGTTTGCTGCAATATTGTCTCTTATTAAGTTTAGGTTTACCAACTAATGGCAAAGAAGCTTGAGCTTTTCAAACGCAATATTCCGCTTTTTTTACTTTGTGTTGTAGCAGTTGTTCACTTTACAATAGCGGCTCGTATGAACATTTCTTCCTACAACAATTTTGACTTTGGTAAATTTGATCTTGGTAACATGACGCAGATGGTATGGAACACACTCAACGGCCGCTTCCTATACATGACGGATTATTTTGGAACAAATCTGCCGCGCTGGGCAATGAGTCACGTTGATCCGATTCTGCTTTTGTTTGTTCCGATTTTTGCTTTGGTTCCTCATCCGCTTACCCTTGTTATGTCTCAGTTGTTTTTAGTAGTTGCATCGTGCTTTGTTATATACCTTATAGCGGACATGCGACTTAGGTCTCGATGGGCGGCTGCTCTGGTTGGCATTTCGTTTCTTTTGTACCCGGCGGTGGGGTATTTAAACGCAAGAACAGGCTTTCACGGTGTTAGTGCTGTAATACCTTTTTTTCTAATCGCATTTTACCTGTTTGAAAGAATGTACCAGGCAAAGGCTTTTTCAAAAACAGGCCTTATATGGTTTTGGATCATGCTTGTACTGACAATGTCAGGCAAGGAGCAGCTACCGTTATACGTTTTATTATTTGGACTTTTCATAATCTTGCTAAGACCGTTGGCAAGAAAACTAGGGTTTACAGTACTAGCGGCAGGGTTTGTTTGGTTTATAGTCGCCTTTTTTATAATAATTCCGGCTTACTCAAAATATCGTGTTGCTGGATACGACAAGTTTGCAAAGTCGCTAGACATTGATACAGCGTCCGCACGCAACGTTGCGCTACCAAACTATTTTTTAAGCAGGTACGAAGAATTTGGTGACTCGTATATTTCAATTTTTGTCAATTCATTAATCGATAATAAAAAAGCAATTAGGGTTTTCTTTGGTGGGGACAAGACAGATAACTTAAATAAGACATTCAAGCCTCTTTTATATCTTCCCCTAGCGGCACCACAGATTATGTTTTTTGCTGCCCCGGACTTTTTTGCAAATTACATGACGACTGCTGGTGGCATTGGAACAGCTGAGATTTCTAATCATAGAATATCCATGATAATCCCGATTTTATTCGTTTCAGTTATTTTCGCTCTGGAGTTTTTAGGTATCTTTTTTTCAAAAACACTGCAGCTTACAAAAATAAAATTAGAACCAAGAGTTTTTTATATTTTGTTTGGTTTTGTGTTAGTGGGTTTAGGAATTCATACTTCTGTAGAGTTCAACAATCCCGTTTATATGTGGCTACAACAGGCTATGCAGAGGCGCCTGGCCATGGTTACTATTTACGCCAAGTTTGATGAAGAAACTGCCAAGCAAAACATCAAATTCGGCGATGTCTTAAGACTAACTCAGTTAGAAAATAGGGATATCGAGTGTGCCAATAAAATAATCTCTCTTATTCCAGCTACAGCATCTGTTTCCGGTCCGGACTATCTGGGAGCACACTTGTCTATGCGGGAAACATACGCCGTTTTCCCCGCATTATATGATGAGGCTGACTATGTAATAGTAGATGTCTTTTCACGAAAAATTACTACTATACTAGACTTAGAGGCGGATATTGTAAGGGATGTAGTGATGAAGACACTTATTAGTAAAAACTATGTTTTAAACGCCGGGTGCGGAAACTTGTTTGTATTCAAGCGGGAGCCCCAGCAAAATAAACTCCAAGTCTTGCCATTACAAGAAAAAAATCAATACACTGCAAAATTTAACCAACCTTTCTTTCAGGGTCTTGAGATTGCAGACTTTACTTTTCCCCAGTCAATAAAACCTGGTCAAAGAGGCAGTTTAAGAATAGTTTATAAAAAGGCATCACAAGCTAAGCTAGACGACTACGTTTTATTTATGACTTTTATAAATGAGAAGACCGGAGAAGTTTTCCAGATGGCTAACTTACCATCCTTTGCGTTGATACGCCCCGAGGAATGGAGAGAGGGCCGTTTCTACATTGAGGACATCGATGTGGCGTTGCCAAGTTTTGTAGACCCAGGTGTTTACAGGGCATTTATCGGCATGACCAATAGAGTTAGGACAAGAAGTATTTATTTAGGTAACATTAGCTTCGAATGAGAGATATAGGCAAGTGGCAATTCATAAGTTTTGTTTCGCGTGGCTTGGCAATGGCCATCGGTCTTGTTCAGACTTTTATCATAGTCAGGCTCTTGAGCAAGGGCGAGTGGGGTCTTATTCAACTTGCTGTCTCGGTGGGCGGGGCTTTGGGCATATACCAACACTTGGGTTTGGCTTCGGCAAGTACGCGTGAAATATCGGCCGCAAAAAGCGACGATGATATATTTAAAATATTCATCACGTCTATAGTTATCAGGTATTTTGTTACTCTTCCGCTTGCAGTAGGCCTATTCTTCTTTGCGCACGATCTTGCGGTTAATCTTTACAAAAACCAACTTCTTGTGCTACCTCTCCAAATATACGCAATATCCCTTTTGTTCCAGGGTTTTCAAAGCATCCTAAATTCTGTAATATCCGGCACAAAGAAATTTAGGAATCTCTTTATCTATCAAGTAGTGATCGCAGTAATAAGCATCCTTTTATATATACCTCTGATATTTACCTACAGGGTGACGGGCTATTTTATCGCGTTTTTAGCCTTTAATGTTGTGAATACCGTTGCGTTGTGGCTTCTTGCCTTTAGACCCCTTAACATCAAGTTTCGACTGCCCAGTTATCCTGAATTTAAGCTTGTATTTAAGGATATATTTACTATTAGCATGGGCATTTACCTTGTAAAAATTCTTGCTACCAACTGGGAGAAGTTAGGAACTAATGTATTAGGGCTGTCTCATTCAACCGAACTTGTGGCAACGTTTGCATTTGCGCTTTTATTTGCCAAAAAGATATTAAGTATTTCAGATGCAGTGACGGATGTAAATTTACCGGTGTTCTCGGACCATTTTGTAAAAGACCCGATCGAGTTCAGGAAGATCTTCAAGGCCAACTTTTCCAAATTGTTTGTAATAATAATTTTTACAGCTACGGTCGCTTGTTTTTGGTCCAAGGAACTTGTTATGCTGGCTCTTGGTGCGAAGAAACTTATAGACTACCAGGACTCACTTTATTTAATACCGCCTCTTCTTTTGGGTTTTGTTTTTTACTCGTTTATTGATATCGTCAAATCTAGCGTTTTAGTACCTGCAAAAATGACTTGGCAGATGACACTTGGCTTTTTTGCACTTTTGTTATCCACGGTTGTAATCTTTGTGCTTGGAACAACTTTTTTCCCCAGCCTCGATGCCATGGCCTGGGCAATGACTTTAGGGGCAGCTGTTGGGTTCATGCTTGTAGCCTACCTGATAAAACTGGAGCTAAATTTTGAGTTTTACAACATTGATCATTTTGTCATTATGCTGGAGGCTTATTTCATCTCAACGCTAAACTACCTTGCATTTAATCCAATAAAAGTATTGTTATTCATCGTGCTTTCAAGCCTGCTTTTAGCCTCGTTTGTGATCTCGGGCGACTTAAAGAAAGAAGATTTAGTAACTATTTCCCAGAAAATTCGCAGGAAAAGATGAAGAACTATTTAAAACTGCTGTTAAAAATAAGTGTTAGTGCTTTATTGATTTTTATTATTTACAAAACAACAGACAAGGAGCTCTTTGTCCAGAGTTTCAAGCAGTTTTTGCCGGTTTATATCCCTCTTGTAGTTTTGTGTTTATTTTTAAATTATTGGATTAGTTCGATAAGGTGGAAAAGTCTTCTCATACATAAGCGGGGAGAAAAGATAACAGTTCCGTATCTGACGTCTTTGTATTTCATCGGGTCCTTCTTCAACAACTTTATGCCAACAAGTGTCGGGGGAGATGTTTATAAATTCTACACGCTAGGTAAAAAGATAAATAACATGCCGGATGCTTTTGCAGCTACTTTTATGGAAAGATTTACCGGAGTAGTAAGTCTGATGATCATCTCGGTTGTAAGCTTGTACAAATATCTAGGCTACGGGGCTGTATTGATGATAGTCTGGGTTTTTTTATCAGTTTACATCGGGCTCAAGGTGCTTTATTTTGCGGCAAAAAAATGGGAAAAACTAAAGAAAATTTACGATTCTTTTGCTTTGTACAAGGGCCAAAACAAGGTTTTAGTGTACGCGTTTCTCACCTCGTTTCTAGTTCAGATAGCGTCGGTGTTGGGTCAATATCTAGTGTTTAGAGGACTTGGCCAAAATGTTCCGGTGCTCTTTGCTTTTGCAGTTATTCCCATGGTTAATCTTGCCGGTTTTTTCATTCCTTCATTAAACGGGATAGGTGTTCAGGATGCGTTGTATATGCAGCTTTTTGTTCTTGCGGGAGTAAAGCCGGAAATTGCGTTGAGCGCCTCCATTCTCTACCATTTCTTTAGACTTGGGGTAAGTTTGATAGGGGGCGTTTTATATGCGCTTGATAAAGATAAATGAACTTGTTAAGTCCCGAATACTTTTACTAACAATTTTTGTATTGTTGTTCTATCTAACTCGTGTACCGCGTTTAGACAGCGATATTATTAACCCTGATGGTGTCAATTGGCACTTTAGATCTGAACAGTTTGTTGTTGCGCTAAAGCAATGTATTTTTGAAAATACCTATCAACACTACCACCCCGGCGTGACGCTTATGTGGATCACCGGAATACCAATTGAAGTTTTTAAACAGTTAACTCAAGTTAAATTGTATTCACAATTCTCCTTCCCGGCTTTTGACTTTATTGCTAAGTTTATGTTGATTAATGTTCATCTGGTTTTATCACTTTTACTTATCTATTTCCTAACTAGGGTAGTGCACTTCAACAAGGCTGTTTTAGTTGTAACGGCGCTGACTTTAGAACCCTTCTTTGCCGGTAATTCGCGGTTGTATCATCTGGATGTTTTGCTTACTTTGTTATTGTTCTTGGGCCTTGTCTTGTTGTGGAAGGTTTTTTTATCCGGAAAATATGTTTTCACTGTTTTAGCTGCTTTTGTTTTGTCGATGGCATTCTTAACCAAGAGTGTTGGTATAGGGGCATGTGTATTTGCACTCGGGTTCTTATTATCATTAGGTTTTAAGAAGTCAAAACTTTTTTATAAACACGCCGGGGTCTTTTTGTTAGTTTATGTCGTTTCCACATTTGTGTTTTTTCCGGCGCTTTGGGTTAAACCGGTGGATACTCTTTCAGGGATATTTAGTGAGGCCGAACGTATAGGTGCGCGCGATGGCCATGGTCAAATCGTTCTTGGTGAGTATACGCGGGACGCGGGTCCGTGGTTTTACCCCGTTGTACTGCTGATGAAGTTGTCCCCCTTTACTCTGGTTGGACTAGTGTTATTTCTTGTTTTCTATCTTCGCAAGAAGTCATCCATCGATGACAAAAAATTTAGTATCTACTTGGGTGTTTTTTATCTAGTTTATTTTTTGGGCATGACTTTTTTGTCAAAGAAACTAGATAGGTACATGCTTGTGATGTACCCGTTTTTTTGTTACTTGTCTGTTGCCGGATACATCAAGATGTTTAACTTCCTAAAGGAGCGTAACAAAAGCGTGTTAGTACCGATAACGGCCACGTTGGGTTTATGCTGCATAACAGTTCTGTTGCCTTTATTTACACTGTTTCCTTATTACTTTACCTATACTAGTCCCTTATTCGGGAGTCCGGTTCGTGCAAATTCGATAATTGCACAAAAACCATTTGGCGTCGGAATGTACGATCTAAAAAGATTTATCATAGAGAAATACGGTTACTATCCAAAGCTTGGTTTTATCGACATTAAACCTATGAAAGCTATTTATCCCAACAGTTTAATTTTTGATATCCGTGTCCAAAAACCAAAAGATGCAAATCTGGTCGTTTTAGGTATAAATGAAGATTTTGTAGAAAAGTCGGCAAGTGTCAAAGAACAATTTATGCTGGACTCCGTTGTTCAGATAAACGGACTAGATTACTGGAGGATTTTTAAACAGAAATGAAACGTAGCGGTGTTATTGGTCTAATATTTGTGGTTGCACTTGTTCTGCGGGTTGTGGGAATAGATCATGGGTTTCCTTTCATCTTCCATCCTGACGAACCTACGATAGTTCGTTCGGCATTAAGCGTGCGCTTTTTTTTAAACCCCGGTCACTTTGATTGGCCCCACTTGTATATTTATGCAAATTATTTTTTGTATATGAGTTTTGCAGCAGTTCGCGAATTTATTACAAACTCTACTTATCATGACTTAGCTTCGAAATACCTCGCAATCATTTACAATGACGAGCTGATCTTTTATTTATTAACACGATTGTTTTCCGCGGTCCTGGGGGCTTTGACTGTAGTACCGGTTTATCTGACGGGTAGAAAATTATTCGGTGAAAAAGCGGGAGTTTTTGGAGCTTTTGCGTTTGCACTGCTGCCGTTTCATATACGGCACTCACACTATTCGTTACCGGATGTTCCTATGGTTTTCTTATTTTCGTGGGTAATATACTTTGCTACCTGTATTTATTCCGAGGGCAAGCTTGACGACTACCTACTGGCAGGGTTACTAGCAGGCTTTGCGGCGTCGACTAAATACCATGGTGGGTTATCGGTCCTGTCAATTTTAATGGCGCACGTAATGTATTTCAAAAATCCCTTAAAAAAATTTCATTTTCTTATTCTGTCTGGACTATTTGCTGTTACAGGATTCATAATCGGAACTCCTTATGCCGTTTTAGATTATAAAACATTCCTTCGAACTGATAGTCCTGTTGGAGCATTGTGGCAATTTACAAACGTTGGTTCCAGAGAACCTCTGGATAGAGTCATAAACACATTTCATAATCTAACTTCCAGAATTCCGGGCGATGTCGGGTACGTTGTTGTAATTAGTTTTATGGTCATTTTGACTTTACTTCTGTACAGACTTATTAAGAAACAGTGGTTACCTACCGATGCCAATCTGTGGTTTATTGTTATTCCTGCATTAATTTTAATTTGTTATATTTCCGGCTTTGAAAAAAGTCGCTCGCACTATATTATGGTAATTTACCCTTATCTGGCGCTCACTTTTGGCTATTGTATAAATGTACTTACGGAGTTTTTCGGGAGAAAGAGTAAAATTCTCCCTAGTATTGTGTTCCCCACATTGTTTGCCCCGCCTTTTTATTCTGCGGTGTTTGCGGCCTTTGTGTTTTATAACGGGGATACTCGTCAGTTACTATATAAATGGGGTAAAGCTAACTTTGATTCACGATTTCCTATTATGTATTCCGACCAGAGTTCATCAGTTGTTTTGAAATCGTTTGCAAAAAATATTTATCGTGTACCGGCGGGCGATATAAATGTTCCTGAGGGTTACCTATACTCTCAGGACGACAGCTTTCCTTTTGAAACGTTGCAGAAGAAGGCTAGAGTGCTAAATTTACTATTTGAAGTTGATAACAAGTATCTTAACGGACCGAATATAAAGTTTTATAGTTATTCTTTATGATTAAAAATATTAAGCTGTTTTTACTAATATTTATTCTGTTTGTCTTAACCAGGTTACCGGGTTTGGGAAACGATATTTTTAATACGGATGTGTGGAAATGGAAACAGAGAAGCTACGATTTTGGAACGGGAGTTTTTACCGGTGACTTTCAAAAAACGCTTCAAAAATACCATCCGGGTGTTACATTAATGTGGGTGGGGGCGATTGGGGTAAAAGTGTACAACCTTTATTACCGCCTTAGCTTTAGTACAAATCCGTTGGATAACAACGTTGCAACGGTTTTTGGCCTTCACGTCGCTCAGAAACTCTTACTCGTATGCGCAATAGGGGTTGTTATTGGGCTTAGCTATTTAGTGTTACGAAGATTAATTGGCGGCAGACCTGCGTTGATCGCAGTAATGTTTTTGGTGTTCGAACCTTATTATGTGGCTTTGACCCGCGTATTTCATCTGGAAGGTTTAATGTCTACGTTTATGGCTGCTTCCGCTCTTTTGCTATACGATTTTCTAGTCAATGAAAAAAAGAAAAGTTTAGTGCTATCAGGTATATTAGCCGGATTGGCAATTCTTACAAAAACATCTGCCATATATTTAATTCCCTTCTGTGTCCTGGGTCTTGCCGTATTTGGAAAAGTAAAATTTAACTTAAGATACATATTAAAAAGTTTTTTGATATGGTTTGGTGTTAATGTTGTAGTATTCATTGCGTTGTGGCCTGTTATGTGGGTACAACCTCTGAACGCCGTCTCAGAACTTTATCGTGGAGTATCTGAAATTGGTGTAGAAACCGATCACGCTCAAGTGTATTTTGGTAAGTATGTTTCAGACCCCGGGCCGCTATTTTATGCTGTCGTTTTGTTGCTTCGTTCTTCCCCGTGGTTAATATTTGGTTTGCTTGGCATAGCTCTTAGTATCAAAAAATTTCCATCAAAAGAAAAGCACTTGATCTTGTATTTAATAGTGTTTGGTGTGCTGTACATACTCCAATCGTCTATACCGTCCAAGAAGCTTGATAGGTATATTTTGCCGTCTCTTCTGGCTTTTTCGTTGGCTTCCGGCGTGTATTTTGCATATTTGTTTGGGAAACTACAGGAGACAAGAAAAATACCCGTAGTGGCAAGCAGTGCAATTTCACTTTTTATACTTGTAGTACAACTTGCCTATCTTCATCCGGAATATTTATCATACTTCAATCCCATGTTTGGCGGCTTGAGAGTGGGCGCTTATGTTCTTGAGCCAAAGTGGATGATTGGTATAAGGCAAATAAACAATTATTTTCTAACAGTTAAGCAAACTGATAAATTAAGTGACGCGCCCGCCGATCAGTCCTACGAAGAAATAATTAAAAACAAAACTGTTGACACTGTACTCTCAGTCGCTTTTCCTGAAAAGTACTATACGCAAATATGGCCTTTCTTTAGGAGAAACAACGAGTGGGCTGTAATAAACGATCTTGCACCTTTAGCAAAATACGCAAAATACTATGTGTATCCGGTATGGGACGATCGGGGGCTTTCTGAAGATAGGTTTGATATAAGATTCTATGGACAGATAAAGTTGCGTGGGGTACCGTTGTATAACGTGTATAAACGCCTGTAGACTTTCTCGGCTGTTGTCGCGTCGGTATATAAGTTTATCCGCTCGGGGCGGATTTGTTCCAAGAGGAACCACTTGCTGAGCAAATTATGAAGATACTCAAAGATAAAGAAATTGTGGACACGCTTTTTGTCAGTGGGGGAATAGTTCTAGGCGCTTTTTTTAGTTATTTGTTGCAGTTTTTTCTTGGCAGGCTGTTAAGTGTTGAAGATTATGGTAGCTTTAATGCTTTGTTATCACTTTCGGTTTTATTAGGCGTACCGGCAATTATTTTTGGTGCTCCCTTAATAAAAATAGTTTCTGAGCTTTTTGCCCTTGGTCGTAAAAGTTATTTATCAAAACTTTTTATGACGTTAGTTGTCTTCAGCATGCTGTTAGGTACGGTTGCAGCTGTGGGCATTTTTCTTTTTAGGAATTATATCTCGGCATCACTTAAGTTGAACAACCCCTTTGTCGTGATTTTTTTTGGCATAGGTTTTATCTTTACATACACCTCACCTATTTTTGTTTCCTATCTTCAAGGTGTTATGAAGTACAAAGTATTTATTTTCTACAGTGTTTTAAACAGCATTTTTAGATTTTTTATGATAGTAGCGCTTGTACTAAAAGGTGGTGGCTTAAACAGTGTTTTTATTGGATCACTTGTCGCATCGGTAGTTTCAACATTGTTAGGATTGCTCCTGGTTAGGGAATTTGTAGGGTTGCCGAGCAATGAAGATATTTCCGACTATTTAAAAAAAATGTTGAAGCTTGGGTTTTATTCACTTTTTTTATACACAGGTCTTAATTTTCTAAACAATGTTGATGTAGTTCTTGTAAAAAGTTTATTTGACGGTACTCACGCTGGTTATTATGCTGCGGTTGTTACCGTAGGTAAAATTCTTCTTTTTGGAGCAGGCTCGGTAACAGTTGTGATGTTTCCAAAGGTATCCGCTTTATATGCCAAAAAGGAGAATTATCGACCTGTTTTCAACAAGCTTTTTATCCTACAGTTACTGGTAGTAGGCTTTGGTGTAGCCATATACGCAGTGTTTTCCAAATACATAGTTACTTTGCTTTTCGGACCGAGATTCGAGCATGCCATAGAATATCTCCCTTTATTTTCCGTATTCATGGGGTTATATGTAGTGATTAATTTTCTCTTAATGTTTCTTTTGGCAATCGAAAAAATGCATTTGACATATATATTAATCCCTGTTGTGTTATTGCAGTATTCTTTAATATCTTTTTATCATGCCAATTTATATCAAGTAATTTATTCAAATATTCTTGCATGTTCAGTTGCGCTGATATTATTGTTTTTTCACAGTATAAAACCTTCCGACTAGATTAAATACTATGGTATATTTACTTCATGTTAGTTAGTATTATTATCCCGGCTTACAAACAAGAAAAAACTATTCGTAAAGATATTACAAATATATATAAAACCATGAAACAGACTAGGTGGAACTTCGAGCTTATAGTTGTTGTGGATGGGTTCTTGGATAAGAGCTATGAGCAGGCCCGGAAACTTAAAAAAAATAATGTAACTGTAATAGGCTATGAAAAAAATCATGGTAAGGGGTACGCGGTTCGGTATGGCATGGCGCACGCAAGGGGCGATTATATTGCTTTTATAGATTCGGGTATGGAAATAAAACCAAACGGCATATCCATGCTCTTGGAGCACATGGAGTGGTATGAGGCAGACATTATTGTTGGAAGTAAGCGGCATCCAGCCTCAAAAGTTTGGATTTCATTGCCTAGAAAAATATATAGCTGGTTTTACTACATGCTTGTTAGGGTGTTATTTAACCTTAATGTGCGCGATACTCAGGCCGGTATCAAAGTATTTAAACGAAAGGTTCTAGAAAGAGTATTGCCTAGAATGGTTGTTAAGGAGTTTGCATTTGATATTGAGATGCTCGTAGTTGCAAAGTATCTTGGTTTTAGCAAGATCTACGAAGCGCCTGTAGAAATAAAACTTGATTTTACTGACAACTCCAAATTTATCAAAGGCTTTGCGATTATATTTGACAGATACGTACGGGGCATGCTGATAGACACTTGCGCGGTTTTTTACAGACTTAACATATTAAGATACTATAATGAAACCAATAAGGAAGCGTGGACTAAATTCAGACTGCCCAGAAAGAAGAAAAATGAAATTCTCAATAATAATTCCCGTAAGAACCATAAACGACTTCTTGCGAGAGTCAATAAGACATCTAAAAAGATTAAAGTATCGTAACTTTGAAGTATTGATCCTGACTGATGAAAGAGAATATTATCCGTTTGATGATTATAGATTCAGATTAATAGCGTCTGGTAAAGTCGGCCCCGGGAAAAAAAGAAATATTGGCGCTTCTTATGCAACCGGAGATGTGCTTGCTTTTTTGGACGACGACGCCTATCCGTCCGAAGATTGGTTAGATATAGGTGCGGAAATATTTGCCGATGAAAGCGTGTATGCACTTGGTGCACCTGCTATAACGCCCACAGACGCGAAATTCAAGGAAAAATGTTCAGGCAGAATATTGCAGTCCGCACTTACCGGTGGTGGAACAACATATAGACACACACCAATGAGGAAAGCATTAGTTGAGGACTACCCTTCTGTAAATTTGTTTGTACGTAAATCGGTGTTCTTAAGTATCGGAGGCTATCCTGCTGAGTTTTGGCCCGGTGAAGACACAAAGATGTGTTTGGATTTGGTCAAAAAATATGGCAGACCTTTTTTATACGATCCCCGACCGGTTGTATACCATCACAGAAGAGATATCTTTGTCCCGCATTTAAAACAAGTTTCTCGTTACGGTCAGCATCGTGGCCAGTTTGCAATGATCTTTCCGGAGACCTCAAGACTCCCTTCATATTTTGTACCTTCTCTGTTTTTACTTGGGCTAATGTTTGGTCCTGTGTTTGCTTTTTTCATTCCGATTTTGTGGAACTTTTATACATTTATTTTATTGTTTTATTTATCCATGGTTGTGTTTGAAGGAATTCGAATTACTTTTTACGAAAAGAATTTACTTATGGGCGCTTGTTCGTCTGTTGGTATAATTCTTACACATATTGTTTATGGTTATAATTTTCTTGTAGGGTTAGTAAAACGGCCCAAGTTTGAATTACGTAAAGTTGATTTACACACAGGAAATTATTTAGGAGGTTAGTAAATGGATGATTTAACAACTTATAAAAACCCCGAAGCAAAAGTTATAATAAAAATCATTAATAGTAAGTGTATAAGTGCCGGAACGTGCATAATTAAGGCTCCAGATACCTTTGATCTTGATGAGGATGGTATTGTTTATGCAAAGGAAGGTACTTGGGATGAGGCTTCAGATATTATTGCGGGGGCAAAGGCTTGTCCTACTACAGCTATTATTGTTGAGGATTTGAATGGCAAACAGATTTACCCATAAATCGCAATTTGCAC
>Ga0172370_10005796_pt1 | contig 15785 bp, 17 predicted proteins | sample LakKiv5m_FD_114538 | JGI IMG/M metagenome (GOLD analysis project Ga0172370, IMG submission 114538) | Freshwater microbial communities from Kabuno Bay, South-Kivu, Congo - kab_022012_11.5m | ecosystem: Environmental > Aquatic > Freshwater > Lake | place: Democratic Republic of the Congo...
AGATTGTTGCAATAAACATCAATCTTTTCCCATTTTTTCCTAAATATTTCTCAGCATACCCTGTAACCTGGTGTGTAGTCTTAGTTCTTAATGCAATCTCTCCAAGATAAAGTTTTGTACATACCATAGCAAGAAACACAACGAACATTACAATCAATCCAAGTCCAAATCCTGATTGCATAATTACATAGGGAATCCCTAAGAATCCCGCGCCGATAATTGTCCCAATTAAAGTGCAGTTTGCGATAAATGCCTTGTTCATCTTTCCTCTTTTTTATGCATTAAATTGCCAAACAGCATTTAAATAGTTTTCAATAGAATACTTTTAAAACTTCAATTAACTTTATTTTACTAGGCCTATAAGTTAACGGATAGACTTCCTGGCTTCGGACCGGGCAATCGGGGTTCAACTCCTCGTAGGCCTATTTTGCTTTAATAGTTATAACCTTTTATAAAGGATAAAATAATCATAGAATCTCGTACAAATTAATATACCTCATCTGATCATTATCATCAATAACATTTAAAACTTCATTTTAATTAATTAAACAATGATATATCAACCAAGCAGAAAAGTACTAGACAAATACTCGGATGTACTAGTTAATTTTGCGCTGAACTCAGGAGAGGGAGTTAAAAAAGGAGAGGTAGTTTTAATCCAAGTTCCTGAATGTGCAAAACCCTTTTTAGTAAGTTTAAGAAGGGCAATATTAGAAGCAGGGGCAAATCCTATTATAGAATATCTTCCAGATGATATATCAAGAGAGTATTACGATTTAGCAAATGACAAACAGTTATCCTTCTTTCCATCAAAGTACATGAAAGGTAAGGTTGATGAGATAGACCACTCTATTAACATAATTGCAGACACAAACAAGCATGAATTAGAAGGGATTAGTCCTAAGAAGATAATGGAAAAGCAAATTGCATTCAAACCTTATAGAGATTGGAGAAATGAAAAGGAAAACGCAGGAAAATACACCTGGACACTAGCATTATACGGAACAGAAGCAATGGCAAAAGAGGCTAATCTGTCATTAAAGGAATATTGGAGCCAAATAATAAAAGCGTGCTACTTAGATTATCCTAATCCAGTTGAAAAATGGAAATCCGCATTTAAAGAAATGACGAGAATAAAAAGTAAGTTAGATAGTATGAAAATAGAAAAATTGCATATCAAATCTCATAACACAAACTTAATAGTAGGATTAGGAAAAGGAAGGCGTTGGTTGGGAGGAAGAGGAAGAAACATTCCAAGCTTTGAATTGTTTATCTCTCCTAACTGTAAAAGAACAGAAGGAAAAATATTCTTCAATCAACCATTATATAGGTATGGAAATTTAATCAAAGATGTCTCTCTTGAATTCAAGAGTGGAAAAGTAATAAAAGCTACTGCAAAACAAGGTGAAAGTGTATTAAAAGAGATGATAAAAGTGAAAAATGCAGATAAAATAGGGGAATATTCGTTAACAGATATAAGATTTTCAAGAATTTCCAAGTTCATGGCAGAAACCCTTTTCGATGAAAATTTTGGAGGGAAGTTCGGGAACACCCATTTAGCATTAGGAGACGCATACAAAGACTCCTTCCCGGGGAATCCAAGCAAACTAAGCAAAAAGCAGTGGGATAAATTAGGATACAACGAATCAGTAATCCACACAGACATTATAAGCACAGAAAACAGGATTGTCACTGCTTTCCTAAAGTCTGGAAAGCAAGTCGTTATCTATAAGAATGGTATGTTTACAGTTTAATCAATAGTAGTAATTAACTTACAAGTAGTAACAGAACAGAAAGCTTTAAATACGGCTTATTTTTAGGAGAAGCATGGAATTTCAGAAACCAAGATTGGTTGCATCAAGGGAAGGAGAGTTTTACGTAGCACAGTTTATCACTCCTGAAGATGTAAAAGCATTTAGAGGAGTTGTTAAATCTCAATTTCCGGGAGATACTCAGCTTTTGAGTACTTATACAGATGACGGGAGAGGCTCAAGCCCTGTTGCGAACATGATTATGGCCAATGTTCTTAATGGCACTGGTTGGATGATCGCGGATTTGCCCCAATTATACGATGCTAATAGAACTTTTGACAATAATAAAGTTAATGGGCAAGATGGGGGATTTGGTGTAAGTACAAGAGGTTGCTATTCTGACGCTCGTTTTGCAATCAGAGCCAAAACAGACGGAACTGCTCATATCTTGGAGCAAGTTGAAGATAAGAAGTTAGTGGAAGAGGGTAGGAAGGGAGGATTAAAGACTCCAATAGCATTTACGCTTTTTGGAGTTGAGCCGAGTGTAAATGGCACTTTGCAAGGGTATAATTTTAAGCTTACCCCGCAGGCAAGATTTTTTAGGGCACCGCAACACGCACCCAATTTTACTGGAAGATTTTCATCTTTGGATTCGGATGGGAGTCCGATAGTAACTAAGGATGGAGCTTTTACAATCTACAATAATGATAATTCCGTTGTGGGAGTTTTTGCGTGTGATGATCTTGGTTTGGGCGCCTGGGGCGGCAATCTCGGGAACTCGGCCGGGAGCGGTCGGGTAGTTAAGTATCGTGCCTTAGGCACCGAAAAAAACTTGGCAGAATCTCTTGCTAGAACAAGAAATGCGAACCTTGATGAAGCAGTTCAGGCAGTAAATACAGACCACACTAGAAAGCTGGAGCTAATTGCTCAGACAAGAGCACAAGTGTTGTAACACAATAAGTAATAAAAACCTATTTTCTTTTATATGATTCCTGGCTATGCAAAAGTATAGTTGGGCTACACGCTGTTTGCTTATGGCTCTTGAAAGAGTTATGAAATTCAACTGCAACAATTAGTAATTTTCTATGAACCTTGAAGCAGTGGTGGCTGGAAGAGCAAATAGCTATCCGTTGTGGGAGTTTATGCGTATGATGATCTTGATTTGGACGCCAGGAACGACAATCTCAGGAACTCGAACGAGAACGGTCGAATAGCTTAATCGCATAGTCAGGATTTAATAATGAAAACTTACGATAATCTTTACGAGTATCTCTATTCAATGGGAAATTTAACCCTTGCATGGAGAAAAGCAAGAAAGGGCAAAATAAAGAATAAAGATGTTGTAGAATTTGAGAAAAATCTGGAAAAGAATTTGTTAGACCTGCATTATGAGTTAAAAAACAAAGCATATAAGCCCGAGTTATTAACAACTTTTGTCTTAAGAGACCCTAAAACAAGAGTTATCTCAAAATCTGATTTTCGGGATAGGGTTGTTCATCATGCACTAATTTTGACTATCGGAAAATATTTTGAAAATCAGTTTATTTATGATTCTTGCGCTAATCAGATAGGGAAAGGAAACTTATTTGCTATCCAAAGATTCAGGAAGTTTTCAAGAAAAGTTTCAAGGAATTTTACTTCTCCTACCTTCTGCCTAAAGGCAGATATAAGACATTATTTTCAGAAGGTAAATCACGAAGTTCTTATAAACATTATCTCAAGAAAAATAAGAGATGAAAATGTTTTATGGCTGATTGGTCGAATATTGAACAATTGTGATAGCCAATCGAGGGGGGGCGAACGGCTTTTAGGAATGCCTCTCGGAAATTATACCTCACAATTTTTCGCTAATGTTTATCTTAATAAATTAGATTACTTTGTCAAGCATGTTTTAAAGGCAAAATATTATATTAGGTATGTTGATGATTTTGTTATTTTGCATAGAAGTAAAAAGCAATTAGAAATATGGAAAAGGCAAATTGGCATATTTTTGAAGGATGAATTGAAGATAGAATTGCATCCTCAAAAATCAAAGATTGGTTCATTGTACAATGGGGTTGATTTTGTTGGTTTCAGAATTTTTCCAAGGCATATGCTTCTAAGAAAGAGAAATGTAAGAAGCATGAAAAGAAAAATTGGGCTTTATGAAAGTATCCTATCGGATTTTGGTTTTACCAAAGAAAGCTACCAGGGTTGGCAAGCTTATGCTAAATGGGCGGATACATACAAATTAAGGCAGAAGATAAAGATGGAGATAATTAATGCATTATAGGATAATACTTAGTCATATTCTCGCGAGTAACCATCTCAAGTTCCAACAAATAATAAGATTTAATAAACTATAATTCCAAGGTTATACATGGCAAAGGCTCTTAGGAAGACCCTGGAGAAGCAAGGTAATTTCCTTGCAGGAAATTATACATGGTAAAGGCAAAAAAGGAAGAAAAAAGGCACGAATTAGGTGTTACCGCGGATAAAGACGAATTCTCAGATTGGTTTACTCAATTAATGATAAAAACAGATTTAGCGGACTATACTAAAGTCTCAGGATGCATAGTGTTTAAGCCAAGCGCCTGGGCGATATGGGAAAAGATAATAGAATTAGTAAATGAGAGAATAAAGCAATTTGGAGTTAGCAACGTTTACTTCCCATTATTCATCCCAGAAAGTCTTTTGGTCAGGGAAAAAGAGCATATGAAAGGATTTTCTCCGGAAGTTGCATGGGTCACTGAAGCAGGAGATTCAAAACTAAGCGAGAGATTAGCAGTCAGACCTACCTCTGAAGCAATAATGTATAATTCTTTCTCTAAATGGATAAGATCTTGGAGAGATCTTCCTTTAAAGTATAATCAGTGGAGCAATGTAGTCCGTTGGGAATTTAAGCATCCAACCCCATTCTTAAGAACAAGAGAGTTTGTATTCAATGAAGGCCACACTGTTTTCTCAACAAAAGAAGAGGCGCAGAAAGAGCAAGAGAATGTTATAGGAATGTACAAAGATATTTGCGATAATTATCTTGCCTTGCCTTCTTTAATAGGTAAAAAGTCTGAAAAAGAAAAGTTTGCAGGCGCAGACTATACCATTTCAATGGAATTTTTCATGCCAAATGGAAAATGTGCGCAAGGTCCAGATTTCCATCATGATGGACAAAACTTTGCTAAGGCATATGGTATCAAGTTCTTAGACAAAGATGGAAAGGAAAAATATGCCTGGCAAAATACCTGGGCTATTTCAACGAGAATGTTAGGAATTATGTTTGCAGTCCATTCAGATAATAAAGGGTTAATCATACCTCCAAAAGTCGCGCTAAACAAGGCGGTTATAGTTCCTATTTTATTTGATGATTCAAAAGAAAAAGTCTTAACATTTGCAAATGAAGTTAAAAAGAAGCTTTCACATTTTAACTGCATTTTAGATGATAGAGAAGAATGCAAACCAGGATTCAAGTTTAATGAATGGGAATTAAAAGGAATTCCATTAAGAATTGAAATAGGCCCCAAGGACTTAGAAAAAGACTCTGTTGTCGTTGTAAGAAGAGACAATGGACATAAAGAAATTATTAAGGTAAAAGATTTAGATAAAAAGGTTCATTTAATTTTAGAAGATATCCAAAATAAAATGTTTGAAAAAGCAAAAAAGCTCTTGGATAGCGCAATTGTCAAAGTTAAAAATCTAAATGAATTAAAGAAAGCAATAAAAGACAAGAAAATTGCTTTTGTTCCACTTTCTTCAGATATAGAAACAGAAGATTTATTGAAATATGAAACCAGCGGAGCAAAGGTTCTTAACATCCCATTAGAACAGCCTAAAGAATTAGCAAAATCTTACTGCGTTATTTCAGGAAAAAAGGCATCTCATTTCGCTTATGTTGGGAAGAGCTATTAAAAGCTGATTTTTCACTACTTTTAATCAATTCTTTTCTAAAACAATATTTAAATAATCCCATAAATAAAGGGTTTGATGACTGATGCTCAGGAAGACTTACCCACCCCAGAAGAAGTATTAAACGCGCTAAGAAGGAATTTGGCAAGTGTTAGACCGGATAGACGAGGTTTATTGGATATAATAGGGCAAACGGGAGAAGGAGCACAGATTATCGCAAAAAAGCCAGCCAGCCTCACTGCAGAAGCGGAAGCAGATGATAGAACAAAGTTAGATATCAATGATATCTCCGTTGCGGACTTAAAAGATTTCCCTTACGATCATTTGCTAAAAAGATTTGGACTTGAACCATTTACTTTCTCTAATCCCAAGCTATCGCCTCTTATTGCTCTCTGTGGATTAGCTGTCTTCTCAGGAAGATTTAGTAGCCAAGATAAATCAAATGCAGCACTTGTAGACAAGGATTCTTTAAAAAGATCGGGAACGCAATCGCAGCTTTTTGCTAGATTAAAAGCACAATTTGTGGATTACAGGCCGGGACGTTATCCAAATTATTATTCAGTAATTGCTAGAGAAAGCCCGCAAGATTTTTATTATCATTTATTAAAGAATCTAATTGATAAAAGGAGAGACAATGTAGCTAATCAAATTCCCGCCTTTCTCGGGTGGATGTCGCAAAGTTATGACGGCATGAACTACAAGTCAAAAGAACTAGCGGCAACATTATCGAGAAGCTTTATTGCAGCGATGCTATCTTCTCATTTTACCAGAGAGGGATCTGCTTTGAAAACTGACTTACCGTCTCATAAAGATGCAAATATGATGGCAGAGTTTAATCGAGACTTGCTAAAAATTTTGACGATAGCATATCCTGAATGGGGTATTAATCCTGAAACTGGCGAGGGAAATGGAGTTTATCTGCGGACTCAAAAGAGAAATAGAACAGACCCCTTTGATTCTAGAACAACGCTCAGAATAACCACCGGTGCCGGAGTACTTGGTTTTTTTAGAAACATAAATAGCCCAATTAGGGCGCAAACAACACTCAATCCCTTTTATGGCTTTGATTTTTTACAACCAGGATATGGCGAGTTATTTGGGTGGTCTTTACAGTTAGCCCAAAGAAAACAAAGAGGTCTTACTTCTCCTCCAAAAGTTACAAACGTCGAAGCTTATCAAACCCCCGCCCCTCCTCCGGCTTCTCCCCCAGCTTAAGATAAATATCAAAAGCCTTAAATACCCATAAAAATCCTTATTTCCGTGAGTCGGGCAGCTGATCACGGAACTTTGTCATTAAATTGACAAGAATTGAAATGAATTCTAAGTTCTGAGGAAGGTCCGGACATCCATAAACAAATAATATTGTTTATGTCAAGGGGATCTGTTGAAAGACAGATAGTCGCGAGGTTAAGCTCCCCTTAAAAACCGCAAGGGTTTTTGAGGCAGCGAAAATCGAAAGATTTTCTCTGGGTACAGAAACGACACAGCTTTCATTGAGCTATGAAACGAGAGTTAAGCTAAGAGATGAGAGATATGATGAAACGACTGACTTCCCCGATGCAACCGCTATAACCGCGGGCTAAGACTGATGTCAGCACTACAATTGGAGTTCTTTGGACTCCTAATGGGGTTTTGGAAAACTCCTAGAAAAACCTTTTTCAAAAAGGTTGTTGTAGACAGAATCTGGCCTATGCCCGACAACACGAGAGTGTTGGCGGCTTCGCGGACGAAAGTCTGCGTTGCCGACTCACATTTTATTTTTTAAAAGATAAGTTTAAAACCCTTTAATTATTGCATTTGCTATAGGGACCATAGCTCAGTGGGAGAGCACACGACTGAAGCTCGTGCCGCGGGGGTTCGATTCCCCCTGGTACCATTCATATTTTTAGTAAGATTTATAAAAGCCCCTGACTAATACTGATTATGCTTAAAGAGGATAAAAAGGGTGCGATAGAATTATCTATTGGGACGATAGTTATAATCGTTCTGGCAATGGCGATGTTAATTCTTGGTTTGGTCCTTGTTCAGAAGATATTCACGGGGGCAACAGAAGCCACAGAATTAGTTAATGATAATGTCAAGGCTCAGATCAATAAATTATTTAATGATGAAGGAACCAAGACAGTAATTTATCTTCCAAACAATCAAGCAGATATTAAGAAAGGCAACAGTTACTACATTAGGTTTGCAATTAGAAATACAAACACGGGAGGTTCAGGGGATTCTGTGGCTTTCAATTATGAATTTACAGTTTCATCTAAGGAAGGTGCTGGAGTCCAGGAAGGATGTAAGTTAACTCCTGAGCAAGCACAGAAGTTTATTCAGGTAGGAAGGTCAGGAACAGTTTCATTGCGCCCAGGAGACCCAGCAGTGGATAGACAATTAGTTATTCAGGCGCCAGATGACTCACCTCTTTGTAAAATATTATATGACTTGAAAGTTTGGACAACAGACAAGCAGAATGTTTACGACACAAACTTCTTCATAGTAAGAGTGGTATAGAGATAATTAGCTCTTTTCACTCACAGTTTTACCTTTAGAAAAGAATTTTATTGCTTCTTTCAGTTCTTTATGCGTCTTAGCATATTTTTCAATAGATATTTTCTTTTTGTAAGCTTCGCATGCCTGCACTAATGCCGTTGCTCCTGCTTTCGTTCCTCCAGGATGTGCATGACATCCTGCGCCCATCGTTGTTATAAAATCCATAGTCCCCATTATATCTATAAATGGCTTAAGCAAAGTAGGATTTAATCCTCCTGAGATGATAGGACAGCACCTTTTCATTCCTCTCCAACTATCATCATTCAATATAATATGATGTGTTAGGTCTCTATGCACTAAGTCTATAGCATCTTTATCTTTTTCTTGGATTGTCGCCCAAGATTGTTCAAAGAAATGTCCCTTATTTTTAAAGTATAATATATTATGTGCTGCGACTATGTCTTCTTCAGGGCTTCCCTTCATTTTTCCAACTCCAGCAGTTCCAGTGTGAATTCCCGATGCACCAGCAAGCCGTGCAAACTTAGATAAAACTAAAACAGAAAATCCAATAGGATTTTCAGGTCTAGTAAATGCGCCATGCGCAGCCCTATGGAAATGTATAAACACTTTAGGATATCTTCTTCTAAGAGTTTGCACAGCCATCCACCCCGCTGTGATTCCATCAATCAAAAATGCATAACTTCCAGGTTCAAATCCTGCATTAATTATCATCTCGCACCTGTTAATCATTGTATCAAAGTCGGGAGCAGAGACATTAAATGAATGTACTTTTTTCTTTCCTGTTTTCTTTACTGCTTTGTCCATTGCTTCTTTCACATGTTTAACCATCTTATCATAAGGACAGAAATCTTGATTCGCCTGCGGCTCATCATTCTTTACAAAATCTCCTCCTCCAACCCAGAAATCATAGCACACTTCAGCATATTCTGACGAGGTTAATCCCATTTTAGGTTTTATTATTGTTCCAAGTATGGGTCTGTCATAGACATTAAGATATTTTCTCATGTCATCTAATGTATAACTTGGCCCATCATATTGTTCTAACATTGAAGGAGGAAACCAAACATCTAATAATTTCAAAGCATTTATCTCCTTCATCCCAAGAACATTTCCAACAACAAATGTTAATATGTTCTGAACATTTCCTCTTCGGTCAAATATTCTCCAAGGATATGCAATCCATACCAATTCTCTCTTCAAATCAACCTGATAAACCAAGGCATTCAATGACCTCGAAAAAGGAGTCTCGGTGTTAACTTTAAAATTAGTTCCAGTTGAAGATTCAGCAGCAATCTCCGCAGCTGCCTGCAACACATTCAACTTTCCGCCAGGAACCAGATGGAACACGGAAAGCATATACTCCCCATTCTTAGGATTCTTAAGATTTAGATTAACATACTCTAATTGCTTTTCATTTAATGTTTTCAATAAAGCACTAGCCCCTTTTTCCGCCATTTTAATGTATTTAATCTTTAATGCCTAAACCTATTTAAATATATATTCTTTGTTGAAAGCATGGAATTTATGAAAGACTACCAGAAATACAGATGGTTTTATACTAGTTCAGGAAAGTTAGTAGTTGGAGGAAAATCAGCTGCTCAAAATGACTGGCTTCTCAAGCTGTTAAAAACCTTAGAATATGAATATTTAGTAATGCACACTTCAGAGCCAGGAAGCCCATTTTCAGTGATAGTTTCAGAAGTAGATAAAGTCTCAAAGGATGATATAGAAGAATGCGCAATCTTTACAGCTTGTTTTTCAAAGGCCTGGAAATCTCATAAGAAAGAGGCTTCAATAGATGTTTTCAAGCTTTCCCAAGTTTACAAAAATAGAGAGATGAAAGAAGGCACTTGGGGCGTTCTTGGCAAAGTAGAAAGAGTAAAAGCATTATTACAATTGTCCTTGGTAAAACAAAAGGGCATTTTGAGAGCAGTTCCCAAATTTACGGCTAAGAATCCAATTATAAATATCTCCCCAGGAAACATAGAAAAGAAGGATGTTGCAGCAAAATTAGAATTAGAGATAGGAAAAGCCCTAAATCAGGAAGAGCTTTTATCCGCGCTTCCTTCAGGAGGTTTTAAGTTCTCGCGAAAATGAAAGTAATGCAATTTCAAATAGGCAAGTTAGGATTAACGGAAGAGGTAGTCAAAACTCTTGATTTCGTATTGAAAAGCCACGACCAAGTTAGAATCTCTGCATTAAAGGCATCAGGAAGGGATAGAAATAGTATTCAATCATTAGCAGATGAAATAATAAGGAGACTAAATTATAAATGCGCGGTAAGAGTCATAGGATTCAAGATAATTCTTTCTAAACTATCAAGAGTCCCGAAGAATAAAAGCAAAGCTTTATAAATCAAAAATCTAAGTAGGTTTAGGTTTAGCGGCTTAAAGCCGATCTAACGCTGCAAAGCGTGACCTATTACAAACATGACAGTAAGATCAGTTGAACCAGGAAAATATAATTTATTGTTAGCAGAAGCTTTAAAGAAAATTCCAGAATTTAAGAAACCTGAATGGGTAGATTATGTTAAAACAGGCGCGGATAAGGCAAGACCAAACATAGACCCAGACTTTTGGTATAAAAGAGCATCTTCAATTTTAAGGCAAGTTTACATAAAGGGAATAGTAGGAGTAAGCAGATTAAGAACAAGATATGGTGGAAGAAAAGACCGAGGAATGAAACCTGCAGAATTCAGAAAAGCAGGCGGAAAGATAATCAGATTAATTTTACAGCAAGCAGAATCAGCAGGATTATTGGAGAAATCAAAGTCAAAGAAAGCAGGAAGAATGTTAACAGCAAAAGGAAAACAGCTTTTAGAGGGAATAAAATGAAACCGCTATATCATAAGAAAATAGTATTAGGCACACACACTAGAAGAACAAAGTGGGCACCATTTTGGGCAGTAATAAAGAAACACGGGCAAGGAAAGAGAGTACATCCAAGTCAAATGACTAAACAGAGAAGGCACTGGAGAAGAACTAAATTGAAGATAAAACCAAGAAAGACTCCAAAGTCTCATCTAGGATAAAATGGCAGAAAAAGAAAAGACAAATAAGACTGAAAGAGAATATGTTATTCCTCTTAGAAGGCATTGGATTCATTCTCAAGAATATAAAAGAGCATCTAAAGCAGTTAAGGCAATAAAAGAATTCATTGCAAGACATATGAGAGTTCAAGACAGAGATTTAGATAAAGTAAAAGTCGATACTTACCTTAACTCAGAAATCTGGTTCAGAAGTGCAGGAAAGCCTCCTGCAAGAATCAAAGTTAAAGCTATAAAAGAAGGAGAAATAGTAAGAGTTGAATTAGCTGAAATGCCTAAACATCTTAAGTTCCATAAAGCTAAAGCAGAGAAAGTACACAAGAAAGCAGAGAAAAAAGAAGAACCTAAAGTAGAAGAAAAGAAAACTGAAGAAGTAAAGACTGAAGAGCAAAAGAAGGATGAAAAGGAAAAAGAACAAGCAGTTGCAGAAGCAAATACTAAGATAGCAGAACAGCAGGCAAAAGCCCAAAAGCACGTCGGTAAAATGGACAAAGCTAAATCCCATCCTCAGCGAATGGCTCTTCAGAAATAAGAGTTGATAGGAAAATAAATGCAAACTGCTACATGGGAAAAAATCCTTCCAGGGTACGAATTGAATCTTAGGAGAGGTATAACTATCGAACTTATACCAAATCATAGTGAGTATCGCCTCCGAGTCTTTAGGAGTCATATACCCATTGCACAGGCGACATACCATCCAATATCGAGAGCAGCAGAGATAAAATCAGGTGCTTGGGTCATAAGCAGATTAATTCCTTGCCTTGTAAGAGCGGACTGGCCACGCATGGCTACTAAAATACCCGAAATTATGGGTGCGCTTAAGGAAGAAGTCGAACTACATTCTTTGTTCATCGATTAGTCATATAATCTTCAGCCATTTTTTAGGTTAATAATGAAAGTTCCCAGAAACATTTATAAATAAGACAAATGCCCTATCCCTATGATGAGTAGTGCCGCTCGGATAAGTCATGGATTAGCAGAACCAATCTCTACAGGCTGTGGATTAATAGGGCCAGTCTATTTAGGCTTAGAAAATTTCCTGAAATTCTTAAACAATTTTACACAATGTGGCAGATTTGCTCTTGTAAGAGACCAAAAAAGAACCCACCTAGTGAACACCCCTATTACTGATTTTCTTACAGGAGAAGCTGTTTATTCTGTTTGGGCAGATAACCTTATATTTCAATCAGAAAAAGGAAGAGAAGAAAGATACGGGACTAGCAATTTAATTATCGGTTCCTTTTCCCCCTTTACAGAACCAAGAAGCTATGAGCAATTGCAATTAACTCTTCAAAGACCAATAGTGTTGTTTAAGGATGGTTTGCAACTAACCATTCCAAAAGCAGTTGTATGGGCATCAGCAGTTGAAGATGGCATCTCTAAACCAGATGTTGGTTTGGGTTATAGGCCTGCAGGTCTAGGTTTTTTCAAAAGGGCAGTAAAAAGCGAAATTGCACGCAAGATTTTGCAAGATAACCTGCACTCAGAACTTTTCATCAAATAGTAACTAACTTTATAACTTATATTCCATTATATCAATTATGTCCCTAACAGAATTAAGAAAAGAATTAAAGCAGAAAGCAAATCCTCAAAAAGCAAGACTTCTTCAAGGATTTTTTAAAACAGGAAAAGGAGAATATGGGGAAGGGGATATATTTCTAGGAATCATAGTCCCAGAAAGCAGGAAAATAGCAATAAAATACAAAAATCTTCCATTAAAAGAAGTCGAAGAATTATTTAAATCAAAAATTCACGAAGAAAGGCTCATAGCATTGCTATTGTTAGTTCATAATTACAAATTAGCAAATAAAGACAATAATGAAAAATTAAAGAGTGATATATTTAACTTCTATCTTAAATCGGCAAATAATAATTATATCAATAACTGGGACTTAGTCGATTTATCCTGCCTTCATATTGTCGGAGATTACCTTAAAGACAAACCAAAAGACATTTTATACAAATTAGCTCATTCCAATAACCTCTGGGAGAAACGTATATCTATAATATCTACTGCCACTTTCTTTAGAGATAATAACTTTGATGACACAATAAAAATCTCTGAGATACTATTAAACGACAAACATGATTTAATCCATAAAGCAGTTGGCTGGATGTTGAGAGAGATGGGAAAACGCGATAAAAGTTTATTAATATCCTTCCTCAACAAGCATTATAATAATATGCCCAGAACAATGCTCAGATACGCAATTGAAAAGCTCTCAGACAAAGAAAGAAAATTCTATTTGGGTAAGGATAAATAAAATGATAAACATCCAAAAAATACAACACGAAAAGCCAATCGAAGAACTATTGAAGTTTGGAATTATAAATATAGACAAGCCAGCAGGGCCAACTTCATTTAGCATTACGGATTATGTTAGAAAATCCCTTAATTTAAACAAATGTTCCCATATGGGAACATTAGACCCTCAAGTGACGGGAGTCGTTCCTATACTTCTAGGAAGAGCATGCCGTTTAAGTGATTATTTTATGCACAGAAATAAAACATACATAGGAGTAATGCGTTTGCATGAAGATACCGAAGATAAAAAGCTAAAGGAAACAATAGAAAAGTTCATAGGAAAGATAATGCAATTGCCTCCTGTAAGAAGCAGAGTTAAAAGACAGATAAGAGAAAGAGAAGTTATTTCATTTAAAATTATTGAAAGAGAGGGGAGAGATATTTTATTTGAAACAGAAGTTCAGGCAGGAACATACATAAGAAAATTATGTGACGATATGGGGAAAGAATTAGGCGGAGCGCACATGCTAGAATTAAGAAGAATAAAAGCAGGTTTATTTAATGAGCATAAAATTGTTAATCTTTATCTTTTTGACAAAGCAGTTGAAGAATACAAAAATGGAAACGAAAAGCCACTAAGAGATATGTTAGTTCCAGCAGAAATAATCTCTGAATTATATTCCGTAGTTCAAGTAAATCCAAATAATCTCAAAAAGATATTGACAGGAAAGCCTCTTTTCATCAGTGATATAAAAGACAAACTTCCCGAAAATGAGGTTTTTGTCTTGTTCAATAACGATAAGTTCATAGGCGTTTATCACAAATCCTCAGAAGGAGATATAATTGCAAGGCCAGAGTTCATCTTTAACTAAAACCCCAAGACTTAAAAGCTATAATAAATAAAATATCTCATGAGAGAATTCATTTATTATTCAATAACTGCCCCTACAGCGGGGAATTACATCAAAGAAAATCTTCAGGAATCGGGGAGAATAGATATAGCAATCCATACTGTAATAGCTGCTTTCTTTCTAAGCCATAAGATAAGAGCTGACGCAAAACTACATATGATTTTCGCAGGTCCTCCAACACCGCCCAGGCATTTAGAGATAATGCCTGTAACAGAAGGAAAGACAGGCATTGATAAAATTTACTTGGCAAAGACAAATGTCTCCGCAGTGTTAAAGAAAATGCTTTACAAATACAGAGAAGGAGAAAAACATGAAGTCTTTCCAGGGTTCTGGATTGAAAAAAAAGGATTTCTAGAATTAGTCCAGGATTTAGCAGAAGAAGGCAGAAATTTATATTTATTAGACGATGAAGGAGAAGACATTAGAACAACAAATATAGAAGAAAATCCTATTTTTATCCTCGGAGATCACAAAGGCCTCCCAGAAAAAGAATTTAAAAGATTAAGAAAAATGTGTAAAACAGTTTCAATTGGAAAAAGAACATATTTTGCTTCACAAACTATCGCAGTAGTCAACAATGAAGTAGACAGAAGAGAAGACGAAGGCAGATTATAAATTACGAAGATAAATAATATAAAAAAGAGGGTAAGTTAATGTATAAAATCCTAGATAAACAGATATTTTTCGCTTATTATGGGTAAGGTTCCAATAAGAATATTATAAACAGTTATTCTCAGTAGATATTAATAACAAAAAACACTCTATTTTTTGTTATTCTCCAGTTGTCATGCACATTTAAATCCTCTAATTCCAGGATAATAATACTTAAAAACTCAGGTTAAGTAAATCGAACATGGCAAAAGGGGTTTCAATCAAGTTCAGAAGTTATTACGAGTCAGTCCCAGCTCTATTAGGATTGATAGGCTTACCAAAAGAGCTCCAGAAGCACAATTCTATCGTATTAAAGCCAAGAATTCAGCCTTCAGGAGAGAATACGTCAAGAGATTTTGTTGAGGCGGTATTATCTTTCTGCATTGAGCACAAAAATCCCGGAGCCAAGATTTTCATAGCTGAAGGTGTTGATGGCGAAGAAACAATAGATTTATTCCAAAAAGAAGGGTACAAAGAATTAGCAGAGAAATATTCAGTAAGTTTACTCGATTTAAACGAAGCAGAAACAGTAGAAATTAGTTCTCCCGAATTTATTCAATTTGATAGTATAATGTACCCTAAAATACTTAAAGAGAGTTTTGTCATTTCCCTTCCTAAACTCTCCGAGAATGCAGCAGACGTGATGGAGTCTTCAGTTTCAAACATGATTGGAGCATATCCCGCATCTCACTATTCGGGATTTTTCTCTTCAAAGAAAATTAAGCTAACGAAAGGTCCAATAAAGAATGCAATCCACGATATAATAAAGTGTAAAATGCCCGATTTTGCAGTTACGG
>Ga0172370_10005798_pt1 | contig 15780 bp, 14 predicted proteins | sample LakKiv5m_FD_114538 | JGI IMG/M metagenome (GOLD analysis project Ga0172370, IMG submission 114538) | Freshwater microbial communities from Kabuno Bay, South-Kivu, Congo - kab_022012_11.5m | ecosystem: Environmental > Aquatic > Freshwater > Lake | place: Democratic Republic of the Congo...
CAGATGAACATGACAATGATCAATCATCTGACCGGCCACGACGCCGTTATTAATGATCACATTATAGCCGGTGACACCCAGACCACTTTCCACGGCTTTGCCCAGACGCCTGACCGCCCGCAAAAGATAGGCCAACATCAAATCGTCAACATCGTCCAGGTTGCCCGAGTGCAATTTAGGCGCCACCAGGATATGACCGGGACTGACCGGCGCTATATCCAAAAAGGCCATAACATAATCGTCTTCATAAATTTTAAAAGCCGGGATGTCATTACGGGCTATTTTGCAAAAAATACAATTGATTTTCATATGATTTATTTAATTATCATCATTATTATATCACAAAATTTCGGCCGGCGATAGCCGGACCGCTCGCCGCCGGCATCAGTCAAGATAACTGGACAAAGCAGTCTTTTTTCTTTAAACTAAAAATATAAACATCTCTTTATGCCTAAAAAAATTCCCGAACTTTTAATCAGCCAACTGACCGACCATGCCGGACAGGAGGTGACAATCAACGGCTGGATTTACAATCTGCGTTCTTCCGGCAAAATAAGTTTTTGGCAAATTCGCGACGGCTCCGGCTTTATCCAGGCCGTTTTAACGGCGCAAAATTTAAGTTCCGAGGACTGGCGGGCGGCCGCTCGCGCCACCCAGGAAAGCGCGGTGCGTCTGACGGGTGAAGTTGGCCAGCATCCCAGAACCGGCGACCGCGAACTGACGGTCAAAAACTTTGAATTTTATCAAATCGCCGAAGAATACCCCATTGGCAATAAGGATCACGGTGTTGATTTCCTTTTGGATAACCGGCATTTATGGTTGCGCGTCAAACGTCAATGGGCCATTGAACGCCTGCGCCACACCGTCATCCTGGCTATCTATGATTACCTGCGGCTCAATAATTTTATCAAAATCGATTCGCCGATTTTAACGCCCACGGCCGGAGAAAACACCACCGAACTGTTTAAAGTCAAATACTTTGACGACAACGCCTATTTGTCACAAACCGGCCAGCTCTATCTGGAGGCCGCCCTGCCGGCCTTTGGTCGCGTCTTTGATTTCGGCCCGGTCTTTCGGGCGGAAAAATCAAAAACCCGCCGTCACCTGACCGAATTTTGGATGATGGACGCGGAGATGGCCTTTGTGGATTTGGCCGGCAACTTAACCATTCAGGAAGAATTGATTAAATTTATCGTCATGGAAATCCTGAAAAAAAATCAGCCGGAGTTAATCATTTTAGAACGCGACACCAAAATTCTGCAAAAAGTTATCACCGGTCCGTTTTATCGTCTGACGCACCAGGCGGCCGTTAAAGAACTGCGCCGTTTGGGATCGGACATTAAAGACGGCGACGATCTGGGCGCCGATGATGAAACTTTATTATCCAAACAATACGACTTACCTGTTTTTGTCACTCACTATCCGGCTAAAGTCAAGGCCTTTTATATGGCGCGCGCGACCGACAACCCGGATTTGGCCGAGTGCGCCGACCTCCTGGCGCCCGAGGGCTACGGCGAAATCAGCGGCGGTTCGCAAAGAGAAACCGATTACGAAACTTTATTGAAACGAATTAAAGAATTCGGCTTAAAGACCAAGGATTACGAGTGGTATCTGGATTTGCGCCGCTACGGCTCGGTGCCGCACGGCGGCTTCGGCTTCGGACTGGAGCGCCTGGTCACCTGGTTGGCCGGCCTGGAACATGTGCGCGAAGCCATTCCCTTTCCCCGCACCATTTATCGGCTGCGACCGTAACGGCAATTTATGAATTTATAATTTAAAGATTTTTAAATAATCACCTGTCAATTCTTAAAGAGTTAAAAATTTCCAAGTATTCTCTAGCCGCGCGTTCCCAGGAAAAACGCGCGGCTTGCGCTAAACCGCGTTGCGACAATAAGTCGGCCAATTCCGAATCCGACAACACTTCGGCCAGGGCCTGGCTTAAATCGCGAGTATCGTAAGGGTCAATCAAAATCCCGGCTTCCCCCACCACCTCCGCCATGGCCGACGCCCAACTGGCCACCACCGGCGTGCCGCAGGCCATGGCCTCCAGGGGCGGCAAACCGAAACCTTCGTAAAAAGACGGGAAAGCCAAAACGGCAGCGGCGTTATACAAAGCCGGCTTGTCTTCTTTGGTCACATAACCCAAAAATTTAATATCACGGGCAAAGGGTGAGGCCGCGGCAGCTTGATAAATTTCTTTAAACTTCCAGCCGTCGCCGCCCGAAAACACCAACTTGACATCGCTCAGGGACGGATAATCCTGACGCAAAAAATTATAGGCCTCAACCAAGCCGGTTAAATTTTTGCGCGGCTCCAGGGTGCTGACCGACAAAATAAAACGCCCGCTCAATTGATAACGTTCACGCCATGATTCCGCCTCCGAGCCGACCAAAGGGCGGTAATCGCCAGACACGCCGGAATAAATAATCTTGATTTTATTTTCCGGCAATCCCAATAATTCCTCCAAATCGCGGCCGGTGTGTTTGGAGATGGCCACCACGCTTTCAGCTTGCCGCGCCAAACGTTCCAGCGGCAGACAGGTATGCCAAAAATTGCGCCGCGTAGAAAAAAATCGCGGATAGCGCAAAAAGGACAAATCATGCACGGTTAAAAGACAACGCGAGCGCGGCCAGGCCATAAAATTAAGATGCGGCAACCAGCACCAGTCAACTCGTTCACCGATTAACTCGTCCAGACGCGGCCGGCCCAAAGCGCCAAACAAAGCGTAGTTTAATAATTTGCTGGGCCAATGCCGACCAACCAATCGCGCGTTGGGCGCGTTAAGCCAGTCCCCGACCGGCGCCCGACTCTTAAAAGAATTATAAAAAAAGATGTAGTCGTTGACAACATCCGCCCGCAATAAAGCCCGCAGTAAATTGGCGGTGTATTCGGCCACACCGCTATACCGAACATCCAACAAGACTCTGATGTCTACGGCAATAGTCATAATCGGCTTAAACCGTCTTAAATTCCCGCTGTTTCTTCTCCAAAAACCGGATAAAGTTATCTTTAAAGGCGGCCTCGCTGAATTTCTCGGCGCTTTGCTTGATTTGCTGACTGATCAAAGCGTCGGCGCGAAAATCAACCAGCGCCGCGTTCAGGGATTCGATTTTTTGTTCAGCAAAAAAATAACCGTTGACTCCCGGTTCCACTATTTCTCTGGCGCCGCCAGCTTTGTAGGCGATAACCGGCCGGCCCGAAGCCAAGGCCTCCACCATGGTGATGCCAAAATCTTCTTCCTGGGGATTTAAAAAAGCCAAAGCGCGCGCGTACAACCGGCGCTTGTCCTCGTCGCTCACCCAGCCCGAAAATTCAATGTTCTCAGCTGATCCGGCCAGGGATTTGAGACGCGGTAAATCCGGCCCGTTGCCGAAAATTTTTAATTTTTTGCCGTTCACCTTGAAGGCGTTGATCAGCAAATCAAAACGTTTATAAGGCACCAAACGGCCGCCGGCCAAAAAGTAATCATCGATTTCCTGACTGATGGCGAATTTGTCGGTCGCGACTGGCGGATAAATCACTTCGCTCGGACGATGGTAATAACGATTGATGCGTCTCGCGATAAAACGCGAGTTGGCGATAAAACAATCGGGCCGATCAGCCGCCGCCAGATCCCAAATTCTTAATTTATTCAAAAACAAAGCCACGATTTTTTTCAAATATTTATTCATCTTCATTTCCTGGATGTAAGAATGGGTGTCGCTCCATAAATAGCGAGTCGGCGTGTGGCAGTAACAAATATGCAAAGTGTGGTCGCCGGTAATCACGCCCTTGGCGAACGAACTGGTATCGGAAATAACCACATCAAAGCCGGACAGGTCAAAAAATTCCACAGCCAAAGGCATAATCGGCAGAAACCATTTGTAATGTCTGACGCCGCCAGGCAGGCGTTGGATAATGGAGGTGTAGATGAAACGATCTTTAAAATGCTTATCGGCGTTGGCCGGATCGTAAAGCAAGGTAAAAATTGGGGCCTCCTTGAACATCTCGGCCAAAACGGCCAGGACTTTTTCCGCCCCGCCGTCTTGCGCCAAATGATCGTGAATTAAAGCGACTCGCATAATTATGCATTAAACAACTTGGCGATTTTTTAAAATCGCCCCGGGTGTTTTAAATAAAATACCCAAATCCAGCCAGAGCGACCAGTTCTCGATATAATAGGTGTCCAGCTTAACCTCTTCTTCAAAACTCAAATCGCTGCGGCCGGACACTTGGGCCAAACCGGTCAGGCCGGGCTTGATGGTTAAAACTTTTTTGTGGTGCGACTGATATTTGTCAACCTCTCGCGGCTGATGCGGACGCGGCCCCACCAAGCTCATATCACCTCCGATGACATTGAAAAATTGGGGCAACTCGTCCAAACTCCACCGGCGGATAAACCGGCCCACGCGCGTTATCCTGGGATCGTTGCCGATTTTATAAACCGGCCCGTCCTTGGTGTTTTGTTCGGTAATCAAGCGTTGTTCAAAAGCCAGGGCCTCCTGATTATTAGCATAATCCGAGCCGGTGCAATATTGCAAGGCCATGGAACGAAATTTGAAGAGTTTGAAACGGCCGGCGCGACTGACCCGTTCATTTTTGTAAAAAACCGGTCCGCGGGAATCCGCTTTAATCAAACAAGCCACAACAATCAAAATAGGGCTTAAAACGATCACCAAAATCAGCGCCACCGCCAAATCAAACAACCGTTTGCTGATTCGGCCCCAGCCGTCCAAAGGCGTCGGTTTGACTTCAGCCAAAGGCAGACCGGCAATCTCTCCGACCTCTACTCTCAAGACCTTGGTGTCCAAAAGATCGGCGGCGTATTTAAAAATCAGGTGATGCTCGTCGGCAAAATCATACAAACGCAAAACTTCGGCTTTGGACAAATTGGGATCGCTTTGAATGACTTCGTCCACTTTCTTAAAACCCAACAAAGTTTCCAGTTCCCCGGCTTCTTCCGAACCAAAATTGCCGAATCTTTTAACCACCTCATAACCCAGTTGTTTTTTGACGGCAAATTCGTGCCATAAAATTTCCGTGGTGCGACTGTCGCCCACCAGAACCACTCGCTTCAAAGCCCAACCGTGTTGATATAAGAATCGCTTAAAAAACAACATCGCCAGACGCAATACGCTCATGTAAACCATGGCCAAAAGATAAGCGGCCAAAACAATGAAACGGGAAGAAAACAGGTCGCGGAAAAAGAAAATATAAATCACCACCACCACCAGACCGAGCGAACAGGCCATAATTACCCGCCGAATTTCATTGCGCAAACGCCGTTCCTGATGCAAATTATAAAGACCGGCGAAGAAAAACAAGATCAACCAAAGTCCGCCGACCGCCACTAAAATTTTTAAATAATTAAAAAACGGCAGCCGAAACAAAACCGGCGCCCACGAAGCCAAAGCGGGCGTGAACCTCAGATAATAAGCGCTGATGCCGGCCGCCAACAAGGCCGCGAAATCCAACGGCAGCAAACTGGCCGACAACCACAAATCAGAACGTTTCATAAATTTAAAAAATGGTTTTAAGTCCACTTAAGGTAAGCTATAAGCCGGATTTTGTATCGCCCCATTAAGGGAGCGACGATGGCCATCTATCTGGTCCCGACATTGCTGGCGGGATCGAGCGAGCCACTTTTCATCTACCGAAATTTTGGACGGTTCACGCTTGATTTCCAAACCGAACCGACTCGTCGGCAGGTTTGCTCTTGCTTCAGGCAGGGTTTACCGCGTTTTTCCGTCACCGGAAAACGATGGCCGTCAGGGCCAACTTTTCACCTTTCATCGCGATTATTATAACCGCGATTAGTATTGTCTCTGTGGCACTTTCCCTAAGATTACTCTCGGTGGGCGTTACCCACTGCCCTGTTGCGAAGTCCGGACTTTCCTCATTTATCCCCATGGACCATGGTCGGATAAACGCGGCCATCCGCTTACCTTAATTATATTCAAAACACACCTTATCGGTGTGTGGTAAAATATCATAAAATATTAAAAAAGTCAAGAAAATCAAGTCAAAACATCTGTCGCTTCATTAAATTGACGACCGTGTCCAAATCATCGTCCCGACTTAATTTATTGCGCTTGGTTTGACCGCACTGCCAACAACGATGATGAACATAATAATCTCCGCCCGCCACCTCAAAAGTCGCCGGTTCCATCAAACCGCCGCAATCCTCGGCCCGATCGCCCGGATTGACGTCAACATGTTTGCTCCACAAACAAAACGGACAATGATTGGTGTAACCATTGCCTTTCACTTCTTGCCCGCAATGCTCGCAGACAAAATCTTCCCGTTGACGCTGAAACTTTAAGTTAGCCATAATCCGGACTTATGGAGAATGATTCCCGGTAAGGTCGCTTCCCCCGCCAAGCCATTTTACTTATTGCAAACGATTTGCAATAACCTTATCCTTCATCCAACACCCAACTTCGGTGGACAATAGAGGACTCGAACCTCTGACCTCACGGATGTGAACCGTGCGCTCTAACCAGCTGAGCTAATTGTCCCGGTTATTAACGCCTGGCGGCCCGATCAAGGGCTTGATTCACCAAAGCGTCGGCCTCCTTATTTAATTCGCGACGCACATGATGAAACCTGACTTTTTTGAATTTTAAAACGTGATTATAAATTTGCACATACAGCGGTTGCAACTCGCGGTTGCGCACTTTGTATTCCCGTTTTAATTGCTTGACCGCCAACTCACTGTCTAAATAAAAATCAACTTCCTCGGCGCCCAAATCGCGGGCCTTGATAATACCGGCCAGAATGGCCTGATACTCGGCCTGATTATTGGTGGCCCGGCCAAGATATTTGGCGATGGTGACCACGATTTCGCCGGCTTCATTTTTAATCACCACGCCCAAGCCCGCCGGCCCGGGATTGCCCCGGGATCCGCCGTCGGTATTGATAATCAATTTCTTGACACTCGGCATAATATGCTTAATTTAGGATAATGTCGGCCTCATGTCAACCAGGCGCCACTGAATACTGCGCGAGCCGTTAAAATCATTGAATTCCAGGGTGTAAACAGCATCCACCCGATCTCCGGGCCGGATGGACTGCCACTTGTCGGACTCGCCGAAAGCCACGGCCCAGAAATTGTTAAATTTGAATTTAACATGCTGGTTTTTCAGGCCCATGGTCATCTTGTCGCGCACCGTTAAATCGCGGCTGACAAAAATCGGTTCGGGGTTGGCCTGACCGAAGGGCTCAAAAAGTCGCAAATCTTCCACCAAGGTTTCGTTAATCTCGGCAATCGGCAATTCAACGTCAATGTTGACGCTGGGGCGTAAATCATTATCCGTCAAATCTTGAGCCGCCATGGCGCGAGCCGCCTCTTGAAATCGCCGTAAATTGTCCCCGTCTTTGATGGTGAAACCGCAAGCCGCTTTATGACCGCCATAACGAGACAGATGATCTTTGTTGCGTTCCAAAACCGACAAAATATCATAACCGGCGATACTGCGGCCGGAACCCTTGATTTGTCCGCGCGTCAAAGTGATAACCAGGGTCGGACGATGAAAATATTCAGCCAGACGTCCGGCCACGAGACCGATGATGCCCTCATGCCATGCCGCGCCCGCCGGATCGCTCAAATTGGGCGAAGTTAAAATCAACAAACGATCATCGGCCAAATGTTCATCCACAAAATTGCAACCATATTCAAACAGGGCCTGGGTGTCGGCCTGACGTTGGGCGTTTTTTTCATTCAGACGTTTGGCTAAAGCGGCCGCTTCCGTCGCGTCAGTGGTAATCAATAATTCATAAGCTGTGTTGGCGTGATCCAGGCGGCCGGCCACATTAAGTCGCGGCGCCAGTTGCCAGCTGATATTCTCGGCCGTCAAATCACCTCTCAGTTGCGACACCTCAATCAACTCGGCCAGACCCAACCGGCAACGGCGATTAATTTCTCTTAAACCCTGACGCACCAAAAAACGATTTTCGCCAACAAGTTTAACGCAATCGGCCACCGTGCCCACGGCCACCAAGTCGGTAATGCGGTTTTGCAGACGCTCTTTAAGCGGCTGATCCAAGGTGGAACTTTCAACCAAAGCGCTGGCCAATTTAAAAGCCACGCCCACGCCGGCTAGATATTTAAAAGGATAATTTTCATCCGGCAGTCTGGGATTAAGAATCAAACAGTCGGGCCAGTCCGAACGCTCGGCCGGCGGTTCGTGATGATCGGTCACGATCACGGTTAAACCGGCCTCCTTAGCCGCGGCCGCCTCCTCGCGGCTGCGAATGCCGTTATCCACGGTGATCAGCAAACGGCAACCCGCGTCCAGAGCTTCGCGCCAAACTCTTTTGTTCAAACCATAGCCCTCGGTTAAACGATCGGGTATCCAAATTTCCACCCGCGCTTTCAGAGTTTGCAAAGTTTCCGCCAAAACGGCCGTAGCGGTCACGCCATCGGCGTCATAATCGCCGCAAATGGCGATTTTTTCTCCCGCCCTAACGGCCGCCACGATCAAATCAACGGCCTGACGCATGCCGTTAAAACACCAGGGTGAGTGCCATTGCGTTTCATTGTCGGAAGAAAAAAAGACCGACGCCGCCGCGGGCGTTATTCCGCGGTTGGCCAAGAGTTGCGCCAACACCCCTCCGTATCGGCCATACCGAGACCGCGCCTCGGCGCTTAAAGCCGACGCTAACGTCCACTGTTTATCCATAGTTTAAAAAAAGGCGGCGCCGACACTCCAACCGACCATGCCGAGAATAACCATCAGCGACAAAATCGCCCACAGCAATTTAATAATTTTTTTGCGTTTGAATTTCATAAATTCATTATTGCCTCTTTAATAATTTAACGAAAGTGGCGGCAGGAATTTCCACCCGACCGCGGCCTTGCGCCATCATTTTTTTCTTGCCCTTTTTCTGTTTGGCCAAAAGTTTCAATTTGCGGCTGACATCGCCGCCATACAATTTGGCCGTCACATCCTTACGCAAAGCCGACAGTCGTTCAGCCGCCACGATCGTGCCGCCGACCGCCGCCTGCAATTTTATAACGAACAGCTGCTTAGGCAAACTGTTTTTCAATTCCGCGACCACTTCCCGACCCCTGATTTGCGCCTCGTCGCGATAGACAATCATGGCCAGGGCTTCCACCGATTCTTCCGCCACCAAAATATCCATTTTAACCACGTCGGCCGGCGCGTAACCAAAAAATTCGTAATTAACGGAGGCGTAACCGGAAGTCGCGCTTTTTATTTTATCATAAAAATCCGTCAAAACCGAAGCCATGGGCAGGGTGTAATGCAACAAAGCTCGATCGGACTCCAAATATTCCATGGTTTTATAGACACCGCGCTTGGCCTGCACGAGACCCATAACCGAACCCACGTAATCTTTGGGGGTGATGATATCCAAGCTGACCCAGGGTTCTTCAATGTGATCAACAGAGCCGGGATTGGGCCATTTTTGCGGACTGCGGACAATAAAAGATTCTTTATTTTTATCGTAAATCTTGTAAGCCACGCTGGGTATGGTCACAATCAAATCCAAATTGTATTCGCGCTTAAGACGTTCCTGAAAAATTTCCAGATGCAACAGCCCCAAAAAACCGCAGCGAAAACCATAACCCAAGGCCTCGGATAATTCCGGCTCATACACCAGGGCGGCGTCGTTTAATTTTAATTTGGCGACGGCTTCGCGCAAATCTTCAAACTCATGACCTTCGCGCGGAAAAATGCCGGCAAAAACCATGGGTTTCACTTCGCTATAGCCCCTGAGCGGGCGTTCGGCCGACACGCCTTCGCGATTAACGGTGATGGTATCGCCCACCCGACACTCGCCGACATCTTTAAAACCGGTGACGACATAACCGATCTGACCGGCCGATAAATGTTTGACGCTGAAATAATCCGGTTTGAAAATGCCGACTTCCAGGGCCTCGCTTTGGCCGCCGGTCATCATCATTTTAATTTTGTCGCCCTGACGCAAATCGCCGTCAACCAACCGCACATAAGCCACCACGCCCTTATACTCGTCGTAATTGGAATCGAAAATCAAGGCCCGCGTGGTCATGGTTTTGGTTACTGGCGGCGGCACACGCTCAATCACCGCTCGTAAAATTTCTTCAACTCCCTGGCCGGTTTTGCCGGAAGCCATAATCACTTCGCTTGCGGCGCAACCCAAAAGATTGACCAGAGCCGCCCGCGTTTTAACCGCGTCAGCCGCCGGTAAATCAATTTTATTGATCACCGGAATAATCACCAAGTCTTCCGACAGGGCCAAATACAAGTTGGCCAAAGTCTGGGCCTGGATGCCTTGCGTGGCATCCACCAGCAAAACAGCGCCCTCCACGGCCGCCAAACTACGCGACACCTCATAGGAAAAATCCACGTGACCGGGCGTGTCGATTAAATTCAACTGGCAGCCGCCAAAATTCATGGCTACCGGCGTCAGCTTGATGGTGATGCCGCGTTCCCGTTCCAGGTCCAGGCGATCCAAAACCTGATTTTTCATTTTGCGCGCCTCAATCGTGCCGGTCAGTTCCAGCATGCGGTCGGCCAAAGTCGACTTACCATGGTCAATATGAGCGATAATGCAAAAATTCCTGATATTTTCCATAAATAACAAAAGTTTACAAAGTCACGCAAACTTTATAAACTTTTTGGCGATTAGTCAACTTGAAATAGCGTCAACCGGACACCCGACGGCAACCCCTTACTGTCCCTGGACCTTGATTTCCACTCTGTCCTGGTTATTAAACTGGCCGCCCAAGGCCTTGACTGTAAAGTTGACTATCAAAAAACTGAAAAAAACAATGATGCCGCCGACCACGGCCGCGGTGATGATGTTTTTGCCGGCGGCCACCCGCTGATCATTGCCGGCGGAAACCATAATCAGTATAGCGCCGAAAATCAGCATGACCAAAATCAAAGCGCCGACCAGACACAAAATACACTCATAAATATTGATGCCGGTTTGCACCAGATGATTCAAGGTGTAATCTTCGGCCTGGTCGTTGATTTTGGGCACAATCTGGCGACAGCAATCGGAAATTTTCAAAGTAACAGTTGAGGGCGCTGCCGGCGCTGCCGGACTTGCCTCGTCTTCGGCTGCGGGTAAATTGACCTGTTGGGGCGCCCGCGTTCTGGGCGGTACGTAACAAATATTATCGTTATCCTTGGGACAACGATAAAGCGCTTTAATCCAGCCGGCGGGCGGCGGGTTACCGTCGGCATCCTTATTATTTTCATAACACTTGCCGTTCAAAGCGGTTTCGCAGTCAGCCGGCCGGACGCAACGACAGTGCAGGGGACGCACGTCACTCAAACCGCTATCCTGACAAGTCGTTCCGCAGGCGTCGGCGCACAACGCCATACCGGACTTAATCACGACATACGACTGCCTGTCCCGCGAACCGTCTTTATCGTCAATACAATGACAGCTGAACGCCGGGGTTAAATTTTGATTCCAGCTGGCGTTGGGACTATCGCAGGGATTGGCCAGCGCCGACGCGCCGAAAAACAAAAGACCGACAACCGCCGCCACGATTGATAAACCGCTCGAAAGAATTTTTCTCAAACCATTTGGCATAATTACCATAATTTTACCACATCAATCAAGGCGAAACAATCGCTTGGCGTTGGCCGTGGTAATGCCGGCGATACGTTCCGGCGCCACGCCTCTGATTTCCGCCAAACGTTTAGCCACATAACTGACCAAAAGCGGCTCGTTGCGTTTGCCGCGATACGGCTCAGGCGTCATAAAGGGAGCGTCGGTTTCCACCAAAAAACGATCATCCGGCATTTTACGAATCAAGCTGTCCCAATTCTGACTAAAGGTGATTAAGCCGGTAAAGGAAATGGACAAACCCAAATTAAAATAGTGCCAGGCCAAATTTTCATCGCCGGAAAAACAATGCACCACCCCCCAAGGCCGGTCCACCGGCAATAATTGCCGATACTGATTCTTGAATTCGGTCAATAAAGTCAGCATATCGTCATGGGCCTGACGGCAATGTAACATCACCGGCAACCCCAATTGCAAAGCGAACTCCAACTGTTGCCACAAAACACGCCGCTGTTTGGTCTTGACTTGTTCCCAGGTGTCGGCGCCGGTGTCGGGACGAAAATAATCCAAACCGATTTCACCAACGCCGATGACGCGGGGAAACTTGGCCAGTTGTTGATAGATGTCCACGTTAAAATCTTCGCCGGCCAGATATGATTTATTATCACTCTCCTGTTCGGTCCGGTCCTCAAGCGATTCCGGGTGCAGACCAACGGCGGCGTAGACGTCGTTTTGATAACGGTTGGCGATTTCCAGACCGCGTTTGGAGGATTTATAGTCGGTGCCGACGATAACCAAAGCCACACCGGCTCTGAGAGCCCGTTTAACCGTTTCATCAATATCGTCTTTAAAATAAGGCAAGTTTAAATGACAATGAGTGTCTATGAGACGCATAACCACGATTTAAAGAGGATGATAGCAAACGACAACTTAAAATTTTTCCCCGTTATTTAATATCGGCTGTTTACGAGATGATTTTAATTTTCATTTGCCAATCCTTGCTATTTATGGCCTGTTTTTAATATCAAAATCCAAATTGCCAATTTCCAATCAATGTCCAATACCAAAACTCAAATTTAAAATACCGGGCCTTTGGCGTCGGACGTTGATTGGGCATGGAAAATTAGGATTTGGAAGTTTTTGATTCACTTGCCCCCCGACAATTCCGCCAAAACCCCCGAAACGAGCGGCTTGATCGTTGCGGCGGTCTGCGTTAAAAACGGCGCCAATTGAGAATGGGATAACGGCCCGGACAACCAATTGGCCGCCGGCGCGTAACTGCCGACCAGCAACAATAATAAGCCCAGGGCCACGCCTCCTTCAAAAAAACCCAACAACAAACCGCCCAAGCGATTGATGGTTTTTAAAAAGGGAACGATGGACATCAGCTTGAAAACTCGGTCCAAAACGGCGAACAAAAGACCAACCAGGCGATTGACAATCATGAAGCACAACAAAAAACTGACGACCCGCCCGATATTATCATGGCCGAAAGCCAAGCTGCGCGCCCAAGCGAACAGCCATAAATACCACCGGTTGGCGGCCCACGCGCCGGCCAGTAAACCGGCCAAAGAGCCGACGGTTTTTATCAAGCCGAAAAACAAACCGTAAAACACGAAACCGGCCAAACTGATAAGCAGGGCCGCGTCCAGCCAATTGTTGTTTATCCACTCCATAAATTTATTTGGGCTTGGCCCAACCGTTAAATATAGCAAGTCGGTCGAAAAAACTTATTGCAAATGATTTGCAATAACTGTTTAACCGCCGGCGTGATGCCACGCGTTATTGGTTACTGCGATCGGGGAAACAAGGCCTCGCCTTTGACAATTTGTTCTTGACAAAATTGAGTTTGCAGCTTGACAGCCGTCTCCGGCAAAAACGGCTCCAGGAGTTTTGCCGTTTGACGCAATAAAGCCACTGTCGGCTCCAGGGCGTCTTTTATCAAAGCCGCGTCGTTCATTTTCCAGGGCTGACGCCTGCTTAAATCGACGTCGGCCTGACGCAAGCGTTCCCAAATGATCGCCAGGGCCTCATTGAGCAACCAGTGTTCCATACTGTCATTAACCGCCGTTGCCAGTTGCGGCTCCGGCGACGCCGCCGGCCAGGCGAATTTAAGCTGGTTTTTTTCAGCCAGAGAAGCGACGCGCGCCGCCAAATTGCCGAGTCCGTTGGCCAAATCCGCCGTATAAACCGCCGCGAAATGTTCTTCGTTAAAATCGCTGTCCTCAAAAGGGTTGGTTTGACTTAACAAATAATAACGAACGGCGTCGGTGCCGGAGCGCTCCGCCAAAGTCAGGGGATTAACCACATTGCCCAAGCTCTTGGACATTTTTTGCCCGTTGGCGGTCATAAAGCCGTTGATAATGACCTGACGACTGGACTCCAAACCGGCCGACATCAACATGGCCTGCCACATGGCTGATTGTTGACGCAAATTATCTTTGCCGCAAATTTGCCAACCCGGCCAAAATTTTTCAAAATTTTCCAGATTGTCCGGCCAGCCAAGACAAGAAATATAATTTACCAGAGCGTCAAACCAGACATACATCACCTGCTCCGGATCGTCGGGCACGGCCACGCCCCAGGGCATCTTGTTTTTCAGACGCGAGATGGAAAAATCGGTCAGACCGGCAGCCACGAAATTTCTGATTTCCTTTAAACGATTGGTTGGCAAAACAAAATCAGGCCGTTCGCGATAAAGCGCGAGCAATGGTTCCTGATAACGGGAAAAACGAAAAAAATAATTTTCTTCGTCCAAAAACTCCAATTCTTGCGCGGGGTGCAGAGGGCAATGCCCGTCCGTCAGCTCCGAATCGGTTTTTTCCAATTCACAACCGACGCAATATTTGACCCGGTATTGTTTTTTGTAAATATCGCCGGCCGCGAGGCATCGTCGCCAAAACTCCCGAGCCGCAGCCACATGCTCCGGATCGGTGGTGCGGGTAAAATGATCATAGCTCAAATTCAGGACCTGGCGTAATTTTTGAAATTTGGCGGCTTGCCGATCGCAAAACTCCTGCGGCGACAAACCGGCGGCCAGGGCCTGGCGACTGATTTTTAAGCCGTGTTCGTCGCTGCCGGTATTAAAAAAAACTTCCTGACCGTTTGCCCGCCGCCAGCGCGCCCAAGCGTCGGCCTTAATCACTTCCAAAGCGAAACCTACGTGGGGATCGGCGTTAACATAGGGCAGGGTCGTGGTGATGTAATAATTCATAATCAATTTATTTTTTCCCGCCGTTCTTTCAAATATCTGGTCCAGTCCTCGGCCACGGCCACAAAAACCTTGAACGGCGCTTCAATGATAAAATCAAAAATGAAGACGAAAATATTGATCCGGGAAAATTTGCCGGACAGCCATTTGCCGGTGGCGATCACCGGAATGTAAAAAAAACTCCACAGGAAACTGAAAATATTTTCCCGCGGCTCCACCACCACCAATGATTTGATGCCCCGCTTGATGCGAATGGCGAAAAATCCGGCGAAAGTCAAGAAAAAAAGGAAAATGATAATGCTGACCCAGCTGAAATGAATACGGTCCAGAAACCACACCACCAAACCGAAAGTCAGAAAAAAAGTGGCCGCGTAAATCACGGTAAAAATGGCGTTGGACACCGCGTGCCGTTTGGACGGCTGACGCAAAACAAGTGGCTGGTGGCGGGTTTTTTCTTCAAACACGATTTCCTCAACGCCCTTGATCACCGTGGCGGTGTTGTCCGCGCCCGGCAATTTGGTCATGGCCACAGCCAGAAACAACAGCATGGCGGGAAAACTGACATTGATGGCCAAAGACCAGATGTTCACTTCTTCTCCAAAAAATTTAATGGCCGGAATTTCCAGCAGAAAGACAAAAACCGACTTGGTCAAAAAAATATAGATGATGCTGCGAACGGCGCTGCGCCATAATCTGGAACGGGCCAAGTTATAACGTTTGTCGCAAGCCGCTTTAAGTTTGCGGGGGAAAGATTTCGGATCATTCACAATGTCGGTATACAGCGCTTCCGGTCCCTCCTCGGCCAAAACATCCTTCAAGACGGTAAAAAAAACCGTATAACGCCGAGCGATGGCTGACAGCTGCGGCTCCAAAGGATGTTTGAGTTGGGATTCGGTGGCCAAACGCAAATCACTCAAATGATCGGCGACGCGATTCAATAAGGCCTCGTCAGCTTCGCCCCATTCCGGATAATAATAACGAAACAGAATATAAGACAAAACGTCGTTGTCGTTCAATTTTAAAAAATTGCGATAAATGCTCAGATACAGCTGGATGGACAA
>Ga0172370_10005803_pt1 | contig 15774 bp, 12 predicted proteins | sample LakKiv5m_FD_114538 | JGI IMG/M metagenome (GOLD analysis project Ga0172370, IMG submission 114538) | Freshwater microbial communities from Kabuno Bay, South-Kivu, Congo - kab_022012_11.5m | ecosystem: Environmental > Aquatic > Freshwater > Lake | place: Democratic Republic of the Congo...
AATATTTTCCGGGTACGATGCAGAGTATAAAAAACAGCAATTGGGCGAGGCTTTGCGCCAGCGGGTGGAGAAATATTTAAAAATTGATGATAGAAAATTAAAACAAGAACTGGAAAATCGGGCACAAAGATATACCAAATATAATAAGCTAAAAGATGCGCTTTTAAAAAGTTCTTTGCCGTATTTTGCTTTTCATTACCCGCAAAATTTTAAAAAAGACGGCTCCAAGACTGCGGAGTTAAATTCAGACCAGCAAAAAGAGCAGTCCCTTTACACCGAAGGTGAAGCAAATCTAATTGCTAAAAATCCTGATTACAGAGGGATGTTGGTGGACAAATTTAAAATCAACAACATGTTGCCGGCGGGTTTTGACAATCTGTCCGAAAAACAACAGGACAGCCACTTGGCTAAGCTGGCCTTGGAAGACCGGTTGGTTTTGGTTTTGCCAAAAGAACAAAAAGTGCCGGATGGGCAATTGGAAAGTCCAGTAGTTTTAACGCCAACTGTCGCCACAGCTCCTGATCAGGGCACGAAAGTTGATTCAGGTGAACAACCGGCCTCTCCAGCTGAAAAACATAAATTGGAAAATACCAATCAGCCGTATGATTTGGAAAATTTGGCAATGAGTTTGCCTGAAATTCCGAGTGGGCCAAAAAAACCCGAAAAACTTTTTTTAATAGACATTTCCGAAATTGCCAAGCGTATGGCTTGGACTAAAGCGGAAGAAAAATTAAGAAACCACTTTGATCATAAGGGCGGATTCTTTGGTCGCGTGGTAAAAAATGCCTGGAAAGGTTTAAGCGAAAATCATTATCGCATAAAGTATTATCAGGAAGCTTTAAAAGAGATTCAGGATGATAATAATTTAATGCGCGCGATTTCCGAGCGCGTATCGGGTCAACAAATGCCCGGCGGGGGAGCGCGGGTATCAAGCGAATATTTAGAAATGTTAGACAAGGTTGTGGCGGAATACAAGCACGATGTAGTTGACAGCCAAAGGGAAGTCGGTGACAGTATGAAAAATGACCCGGAAATTCAGGAAAGATTTGCGGAATTATTGCATCGTTACCGTACCAACAAGTGGGACGGCGTGGCATATAACGGTTTAGACAAGCGCGCGGCAGTGGAAATGTTTGTGAGGGAAAATATCGCCGGATATATTAGTAAAAGATCTGGGGCAAAATGGACCACGGATCAAGATAGAGCACGAGAGGCAAAGGGGTTGCTTTATGCCAGTAATTTTTATGAAATTTGCGAATCTATAGATAAAAATTATAAAGAACAAATTGACACGGCGGTTAAAGAAGTGATGGATAAAAATCCCGAGGCTAAAATTGAGGCCGTGCGGGATGCCATTGCCAAGCAGGTAGAAGGCGTTCAGGGATTAAATTTGCAATTAGGTTTGAAAGAGCGGGATTTGGTTAATAACAGACCAAAAGGTATTTTGAATTTATATGAAAAGATGGTTGATTGGGGAGAAAATCATAAAGTTTTGGGAAAAATATTATTAAATCCTTTTGTGGTTGGCGCGGTAGCAACAGTCGCCACTCAAGGAGTCCAGCGGGCAATCAAATGGGCGGCGGTTGGTGGTGCGACGGTGGCAACCGGTGGTGGATTTTGGGTGCCTTTGGGAGTTGGCGCGCTTGCCGGCGGGGCGTATAGAGCTATTAAGCGCGGAAAAGATGTAGAGTATGATGTTGCGCAGGAGCTACGCCACAAAACTTTGGGTGGCAAAGGCAGTGGTATTTTAGGTGAAAAGGGCGAACGTAGTTATGACGCTGTGGTTATGTCATTTAAAGAGGCCATGGCTACTGTTGCGTCTATGAAAGATAAGACAACTTTCACGGATGCTGAAAAACAACAATTGGCAAAAATTTATGCTCGGCTACAAATGGAAAGAGATTTAATAGCTGACCAAAGTAAAAAATATACTAAAATTGATTTGTTTAGTCTGGAAGCAGACCAAGGCAATCGATATGGTTCAAATGTGTCGGCAAAAGCAGATTTAAAGCTTGCCTTAAAAGATTTGGGGATTAAAGAACAGGATTTGCAAAGTTTAGCTAATACGGAAAAGTCTGCTATTGTGGATGCTATCAAACATATTAACGAGGGGCAGTCGAGTTTTAAACGCAAAGAAATGTTGAAGTCTTTTGGCGGTGGCGCGGTTATGGGCTTTGCCGGTGGAATTTTAGCGCAGGAGGTCATTCATTTGGGCGGACAGCAGTTAGAAAAACTTTGGGGTGGCAGTTACTTTAAAAATCAGCATACATCTTTTGACAAAATTGTGGATTGGGCAAAAGGCTCTTCGTATTATCAAAGTCATTTTGGGCAAGGGTTGGTGACCGGAAAAGCGGTTGAACATATTATAACTAGCAGTCGCGACCAGACATCTACCGAGTGGCTAAAAGGGCTTAAGGGGCAAATTGCCGGCGGTAATGTGGAGCAAATCCATACACAAAATTGGTATGACAACCCGACCGGGGAGTCGCTACACACTCATAATGAAAATGAATTAAGGTTTTATATTAACAAAGATACGGCCGGAAATTTTCATTTTAAAGTTCCGGTTGAGCAGGGCGGGTCATGGATGGTTCATAACCAAGAATTTCAGGAAGCAGACTTGGATAAGGCTTTTGCGGACGGAAGAATTAAAATGTTATTTATACCGGACGGTAACAATATTCACGACGCAATTGCGCTGGACGTTGACCCGGCAACGCATGAAGTGATAATTCCCAAAGACAGCAATATTGCTAATTTGTTTGACCCGGCAACAGGCAGGCCAAAAGGCACTGGGTTTTTTGGCTTGGCGGAAAATACCGGCGCCAGAGCCGATGGCAGCAAAAATTATATTTGGATAAGCAGTGACCGCAATAATGGCGCGGCAGTAGATTTTGGTAAAGTAAACATTACCCAAGAATTTATTCCGGATAAGCCGGTCGTGGGTCCGGTTGAATATGACCAAGCTATTGCCACTGTGCCTCCGCAGAGAAAAGTTTTTTATCGTCCCGGAGAAAATAAAGTAGAAGAAAAGAAACAACAGAAGAAGGCAGAAAAAGAAGGCAAAGAAAAAGCCAATAAGGAAAAACAAAAAAAAGAGCAGGCGGAAAAAGAAGTAAAGAAAAAGGAAGCAGCTCAAAAATCCCAAACAGAGATAGGCCATAACACAGCCAGGACTCATGAGTCAGGAGGAGGCGGGGGAGGAAATACGGAAGAAGGAGTTAAAAAAGCGGTTACGGAAACTGTAGAAGCAAAAGCTCCGGAGTTTAAGGGCGATGTCCTAAAGCGTTATTTAAACCCGCAGTATGCCGCGGCGTTGCTTAAAGAATATGGAAAGCACACCGGACTTAAAAAAATAGATAAAAATGCTGTTAAGTATGTGATTGAAGGGGACGCAGATAAAGGAGTAATTATAAAGTCGGACAAGGCAGTCAAGGCGGAAAGGGCAGAAGCTGTTTGGAAAATGGAGCAAGCTTTAATTGTCGGGAATGCTATAAAGCAAAATCAGGTTGATGAGTTTTATGAGGATGTATTGGAGGAAACCGAATTAGCCGCAAAAGCCGCCGCGCCAAAGTCTGGCACCGAAACTTTACCAAAACCCACAGCCACTGAATCTGCTGTTAAAGCAACTAAAGACGAAGTGCCGGCCGGAACATTTAAATCACCGGAAACCGGTAATGATTTTAAATCAGTCGGCGATAAATTAATGAAAAAAACAGGCGATAGGGTTCACTATATATTAGACGGCGAAACTATGCCCGATAGTGATAAATTAAAAGTACTAAAAGTTTTAGATGAGGCATTGGATGGTTTGGATAAGAGTGCAAAAGATGCTTTATTAAACAAAACAAACAGGCGGTTTGAAAATACAGACAAAAGTAAAGGCATTATACTTTCTTTTAAGCCTAATACGTCTAAAATATTTTGGACCAGAGATAATATTCTAAATATTCCCCCCGACGCTACAGCCCAGCAAGTTAAAGAATATCTGAAAGGTTCTCATAAAAGGTATCAGAAGCGTAGTACAACACCAGGAAGTGGAGCACGACCAGCTAGAGCAAGGACGTCACGTAAGTAAGAACAGAAGCAGTTAAACTTGTGGCCATTTTTGCATTCCTTTAAGGTTGTGCTATAATTTCAGCAGAATAAACTAACCACCAAAATAGCGGTTAGACAGTACCGAAATACCCTTAAAACAAAAATCAAACGCTAAAAACAGTTTAAGATGTTGAGCGCTTGATTTTATTTTTTATATCTATTATTGTTTAATTGTAATCTGTAATGAACCCCGCAAGAAATATTTTTTGACAGGGGACAAGCGACAATCAACTATTGAAAAATAAGGCGAAATTATGTTAATTAACTATGAAAAATTCTAACGGGGTTAAAAAAATGGAAGTTAAACCAAAAATTGAAACCTTTGCCAGAATTAAGGTTTTAGGCATTGGCGGTTCCGGAACCAACGCGGTTAACCGGATGACCCAGTTGGGCATTAAGGGCGTGGAATTTATTTCCATTAACACCGATGCCCAAGCTTTGCATAATAACCAAGCAGACCGAAAAGTCCATATTGGCAAAAGTGCCACTAAGGGATTAGGCAGCGGAATGAATCCGGAATTGGGCAGGCAAGCGGCGGAAGAAAGCGTAGAAGAATTAGAAGAAGTCATAGACAACGGCGATATGGTTTTTATTACTTGCGGACTTGGCGGGGGAACGGGAAGTGGAGCTGCGCCGATTGTTGCGGAGCTGGCCAAAAACAAAGATATTTTAACCGTTGGAGTTGTAACAAAACCGTTTTCTTTTGAAGGCAGTAAAAGAAAAGAAGTGGCCGAAACCGCTTATGATAATTTGAAAGATAAAGTAGACGCGATTATTTCCATTCACAATGACCGCATTTTGCAAATTATAGACAAGAAGACTTCATTGGTAGACGCATTTAAAACGGTAGATGAAGTGCTGCGGCAGGGGATTGCGGGAATTTCTGACCTTATCACCACCCACGGTATTGTTAACGCCGATTTCGCGGATGTAAAATCCATTATGCAAAATGCAGGCACGGCCTTGATGGGCATTGGCCGGGCTAGCGGTGAAAATCGCGCTCAGGAAGCCGCTAAGGCTGCCATAAACTCTCCACTGCTCGAGATGACCATAGACGGCGCTAAGGGCGTGTTATTTAATATTACCGGCGGTGCCAGTTTAGGCATGTTTGAAATTGACGAAGCTGCCAAAGTTATAACCAAGAGCATTGATCCGGATGCCAAAGTTAAGTTTGGCGCGGTAATAGATGACTCCATGGGCGATGAAGTGAGGATTACGGTTATTGCTACCGGTTTTGACGAATCCAGTAAACGTCCAACCCCGTCCGCGCTAATATTAAATGATGAGCCAAAAAAAATTAAACCTCCGGAGACCAGAATATTTGCCAATCCAATTCCGGTAGCGGAAGTGAGAAAACCAATGTTTAATCCAAAGCCGGCTCAGCCCATAGGCAGGATAGACTCCACTGCCGAAGACACTCCGGAAGACGAATTGGACATCCCGGCATTTATTCGAAAGAAAATGAAATAAAACTACAGAAATAAATTTAACACACTCCAGAAGCCTACAGAAATTTTATCCCGCTCTTTTCCGCCAGTCGGCGGAACAAAGGGCGGGATTGTTTTTAATTCTGTAGTTTTTTGTAGTGCAAAAGACTTGCTTTTTTTCTGTAGCTGTGCTATAATATATACAGTAATGATTTCAAAAGGTCGAGTCCGCAATTCGCCAAGCGGTGAAAGCGGAAGAAATCAAACTTAATTGAAACAAAAAAGTTATTACTCCGTTATTAATTCATCAAAATTAATGAATTTACAACGGAGCAAGCAAAAACAAAATTAAATAATAAGGGTAAACTTAGCAAGCTTATTTCTAGCTTAGGCGTTTTTTATTCAAGGAGTGCGTGCGCAAACACTTCTCGTTCTAAAGTCTTAGGATGTTAGATAATAATATTCGCCAAGCGGGTTTATAGGTAAGCTTGTGAACTTTAAACATTATGAACTTTCTAACTCAAGAAACTCCAGGAAAGGTTTTCGGGCTTTTAGGGACTGCTTTTGCTTCCATGTTTTTTCTCTTTGCGGTTACGGTGAGTAACGCAAGTTTTGAAAAAATGGAGACCCCTCTTCCGGACGTCTTTGCTCCCTCCCAAGTGGTAGCCTTACTGGATAGCTCTGCCAGCGGTTATTCCGAATTTGTTTATACAAACTTGGTTAATCCGGCACAGCAAGATTATGCATTATTTGCCGACAATATTTCTTATATTGGGCAAGAGGTCGGACCTGTCCTCTTAAAAGTTGCGGGCCTGCAGGGTTTGTCCGGTACTAAAGTTGCGCAAGCAGGGCAAGGCCAAGTGGCCGGTAGCTCGAACCGCGTAATTTATAGTAAATATTATCCGTCGGCAGACGGAGTATTCAGTATTTTTTACAAGTAGCCCTATAACAAAATTTTTTTCAAAGCCCCCGGATGTGCCCCCGGGGGTTTTTATTTTTTTGTGTGGATATCTCGGGGTCGCATAATTAATTTTTCAAAAATTGTTAAGGATTTGGCGGGGTTGATAAAAACTATATATAGTATTACAATTATAAGTGAAGATACTATATCTAGTAATTCAGATTAAGAAAGGGAAATAAAGACCAAAAGACAAAAAGCCCAAAAAAATTAAAAATGTTTGAAAATAAGGGCTTTGTATAGTTGAGAATAAATACTTGTAGCACAAGGCGTATTTTTTGCCCTTAAAAACCGAAGAAACAGCAGTTAATTAATAGTTATCATCCAATTTAAAAAGTATTTATATTATTATGCGTTGTCCCAATTGCCAGCACGAAGATACAAAAGTCGTAGACAGCCGGCCGGTAGACGAAGGAAGTGCAATTCGTCGCAGGCGGGAATGTGAAAAGTGCGAGTTCCGCTTTAGTACTTATGAAGAAATAGAAATATTGGATTTAACCGTAATTAAGAAGGACGGAAGCAAACAGGCATTTTCCAAAGAAAAGCTCGAACGGGCGTTGCGGTTACCTTTAGACAAGCGTCCTTGTACCGATGAAAAGCGCCGTAAATTACTATCCTCTATAGAAATAGACATTCAACGCAAAGCCAAGGACGGGGAAATAAAAAGTTCGGAGATTGGGGAGATAGTCATGAAGACATTAAAGAAGGCTGACAAAGTTGCTTATGTAAGGTTTGCGGCCGTGTACCGACAGTTCGAAGATGTAGATGAATTTAAAGAAGAACTCAAGAAGTTATAAAGTTCGTAAAGTTATCAAGTTTATCAAGTTATAAAAAATTAAAAAGTTGAAACAAAATTCTGATCAATTATGGTCAATTTTGGTCAATTATGGACAATTAATTTATGCAATCCAAAATCAATCTACAAACCAGAACAGTTAATGGCCTTTCCGAATTAGGGGAGAAAATCTTTTTGGATCGCTACGCGGTTAAAGATGTAAAGCGGGAGACTCTTGGCATTGGCGACACTGTGGTTGTTTTGGTCAACCCAAAAACCGGCCAGCGCGAAATCGGAATTATAGAAAATATTAACCACGAGACAAAGGAAGTTAGCGTGCGCATGAGAGGCGGAGAAATAGAGTATAGAACCATTGAGCACGTAGACAAGCCACTTGAACTGGTGCCCGAAGATATGTTTGACCGGATTGCCAAACATATTTCCAGCGTAGAAAAAACCCCGGAAAAGAAAACCGAATGGGAAGGAAAATTCCGCCGGCTTATGGATGACTGGAAATATGTACCGGCAGGACGGATTTTTACCGGCGCGGGAACCGGACAAAATTTAACTTTTTATAATTGTTATGTTGTACCCAGCCCTAAAGACAGCAGGCACGGAATTTTTAATACGCTTGGGCAAATGGCGGAGATTATGTCCCGCGGTGGCGGAGTGGGAATTAATGTTTCCTCCCTGCGCCCGCGCTACGCTTATGTTAAAGGCGTAAACGGCAGGTCTAGTGGCAGTGTCTCCTGGGCATCACTTTATAGTTTTGTTACCGGTCTTATAGAACAGGGGGGCTCCAGGCGCGGAGCGCTGATGCTTATTTTGAATGTTTGGCATCCGGATGTAATAGACTTTATTAATTCCAAAAAAGAAGCCGGCAAAATTACCAATGCCAATATCTCCGTTGGTATTACCGACGACTTTATGCAGGCTGTTAAAGAAGACAAGCCGTGGGACTTGGTTTTCCCCGACACTTCCGATCCACTTTTTGCCGAGAAATGGGACGGCAATATGAACAAATGGCGCGAGCTTGGCGGAAAAGTAATTAAACATAAAACCGTGCGGGCGCAGGACATTTGGGACAATATTATTTCTTCGGCCTGGGGCAGTGCCGAACCGGGAATGTATTTTATTGACCGAGCGAACTATTATTCCAACTCATGGTATTATGCGGATTTGCCTTGTACTAACCCTTGTGGTGAACAGCCTCTTCCGGCTTGGGGGGTATGTAATCTGGGACATGTAAATTTGTCCAAACATATTAATAGAGAAACCGGGGAAGTAATGTGGAACGATTTAAAAGCCACCGTGCAATATGCTGTCCGTTTTCAGGACAATGTTATAGATGCCACGCCGTATTTTTTTGAAGAAAACAAAACCCAACAGCTATCCGAACGCCGGGTTGGCATGGGAACCATTGGTCTGGCGGAAATGATGATTTACCGCAAAATTAAATATGGCAGTCCGGAAGCGGTGGAATTTATAGACAAGTTGTATCAGTTTATTGCCGTTACCGCTTACGAAACTTCCGTTGAGTTAGCCAGGGAAAAAGGAGCGTTTGAAAAGTTTGATGCAGAAAAGTTTTTACAAAGCGGTTTTATGAAAAAAATGCCGAACTATATTCGGGACTTGGTAGCCAAATACGGCCTTCGCAACGTAACCATTATGACCCAAGCGCCGACCGGCACGGTCGGTACTATGGTGGGGACATCCACCGGCATTGAACCGTTTTTTTCCTGGACATATTTTAGAAAATCCCGCCTCGGCGTGCATGAAGAAAAAATTAAGCTGGCTAGTGACTGGGAGGCTTTGCACCCGGGCGAGGAGTTGCCGGAGTATTTTGTTACTGCCATGTCCTTGGCTCCGGAAGAACACGTAAAAGTGCAGGCCGCAGTACAGCGTTGGACCGACAGTGCAATTTCCAAGACTTGTAATGCGCCTCAAAATTACACTGTTGAGCAGACCAAGGAGCTTTATACTTTAATGTACGATTTGGGCTGTAAGGGCGGAACGATTTATCGCGACGGTAGTAGGGATGAGCAAATTTTGGCCACAGACCATAAAAAATTAGGCAAAGATGTAGCCGATCAGATTGAAAGTAAAAAAGAAGCGGCTCTTAGCCCCAAAGAAGTAATGTCTGTTTCCGGGGATAATGTGCAAATCAAAATCGCTCCGCGAACCCGTCCAGATGTAATGAATGGGATTACCTACAAAATGGCCACAGCTTATGGAAATTTGTATGTCACAATAAACGAAGACAGTCAGGGTCCGTTTGAAGTATTCGCCCAAATGGGCAAGGCCGGCGGTTTCTTTAGCGCCCAAACCGAAGCTATTACCCGGCTTATTTCCTTAGCTTTAAGGTCCAATGTGGCTATTGAAGAAATAATCGCCCAGCTAAAAGGTATTCGCGGGCCGGATGTTTCTTTTTCCGACGGCGGGGTAGTGTTTAGTTTGCCGGATGCCGTGGCAAAAGTTTTGGACAAGCATATTAAGCGCGCGGATAAACAAATGACTTTGGATTTTCCCGGTCGGGCAGGGAATGAACCGCAAGTGAAAATGGAAACCGATATTAAATTGGAAGAAAAAATTGTGGAAACCGTGTCGGAAGAAAAAATAAAGACTAACGGCACATTGACCTATAAAAAGACGCAAAAAGTTTCCATTGCCAATTTGGGTAATGCCCCTGTTTGTCCGTCTTGCGCCAATATGTTGGTGTTTGCCGAAGGGTGCCAGAAGTGCGATTCTTGCGGATATAGTAAGTGTGGATAGAATCTCGGAGTGAAAACCCTATAGGGTTTTCCCTTCCGACGTCTCGCCAGAGGCGAGACTGCCTCCCTTTCCCATAAAGTGGCCTCGGTCACTGGCAAAGCCAGATGCCCTTGGCGCTATTAATATAAAACAATGGTGGACGGCTTTAGCGTGACGTCCGCCTAATTGTATCGGCCATGAAAAAAAATAAAAAATTAACAATTCCTAAAATTTTTTCCGACCAGCCTAAGGGCTTGGTTATTTGTTATATCGGCGCGGGCAAAGGAAAGACCACTGCGGCAATGGGCATGGCAGTGCGGGCGGCCGGGGATGGCAAAAATGTTTTTATTTTGCAGTTTGTTAAAACGCCCAATCAATCATCCGCCCAAATTCAAGAAGGGGAGTGGCCGGTTAGTAGCGAAATTAATTTTTTTGACAACGTCAGCTACCAGTCTGACATCGGTAAGATTGAAAATGAACAAGTAGGTCTGGGTTTTGTCGGAATTTTAGGCGATAAGAAAGAAAAAGATGTCCATATTCGCGCCGCGCTTAAAGGGGTGGAAAGGGCGCGTGAAATTATCACTTCCGGGGAATACGATGTGGTGGTTTTGGATGAAATAATTTCCGCCCTGGAAGTAGGGATATTGGAAGAGCGGGACATATTGGATTTAATAAAGTTAAAAGCGCCCTTGCAACATTTGGTGTTAACTGGGCACAATAAGTACCCAAAAATATTAAAACAGTGTGATCTAGTCACGGAAATGAAAATGATTAAGCACCCATACTATAAAGGGATTTTGGCTCAAAAAGGGATAGACTATTGATAATTTAAGATTTATAATTTAAGATATAAGATATGAAAAAATTTGGGAAAATTTTATTGGTGTCAGCGGTTGTTTTTTTGTTAGGGGCTGGATGCAATAAGATCCAGCCAATAAAAGACCAAGGAATTGACAGTAAAAAGACAGAACAGGCAAACCAACAGCCTGCTAATTTGTTAATTGCAGAGGATAAAAATACAGAAGTTAAGCCGGCTCAAGATATTATCAAATACAACGGGCAGGAAGGTAAAAATGCGTTGGAAATTTTAAAATCAAAATATACAGTGGAAACCAAAAGTTTTGGCTCAGTCGGGGAATTTGTGGAAAGCATAAATGGCATTAAGCCGGACAGTAAGCATTTTTGGGAGTTTTTTGTAAATGGTAAATCCTCCAGTATTGGCGCCGGAAGTTATATTACCAAAAGCACTGATGTTCTGGAGTGGAAGTTGGGTGAGGTCGGTAATTTTAATTAAAATAAGAGAAAAATGATAATATACGCAATCATCATTTTGGCAATAATTAGTCGTTTTGTGCCCCACATGCCGAATGTTGGGCTTGTTACCGCTTTGGCGATTTTTTCCGCCGCCAATATGGATTGGAAAAAATCGTTTGGCATTACTTTGGCAACAAGATTTGTCAGCGATATATTTTTAGGTTTTTTTGCCTGGCCGTTAATGCTGGCAGTTTATGCTTCCCATTTGGCCGGAATATTGTTTGGCGTTTGGATTAAGCGTACCTCAAATCACCGCTGGTTGAAAATTATTGCTTCGTCTCTGGGCGCTTCGGTGGTATTTTTTCTGGTCACTAACTTTGCATATCTTTACGCTGAGTATCCGCATAATTTTGTCGGCATTATTTTAGCTTATACAAATGGCCTGCCGTTTTTACGGGGAACCATGATTGGGGATGTTGGTTATTCTGTTGCGTTATTTGGAGTGTACCAGTTAGCTATGTATTTAAAATCTAAAAAATCAGCTACAAAATTCCTAATTCCTAATTCCTAATTCCTAATTCCTTCCCTATGCTTAAGGGGATAGACCCACGCACCAATCCGCCAAGGCGTGATGGTGCCGGGGTAAATTTTATCGGCAATAGCGTAGTTTACTTTTGTCACGACGGCAAAGGTAATTTTTTGATGCATCAAAGAAGTAAACAAGCGCGCGACGAGCACGGCGCGTGGGATATTGGTGCCGGAGGAATTGAATTTGGCGACACCGCGGAAATCACTTTAAAAAAAGAAATCAAAGAAGAATATGGCTGTGAGGTTTTGGATTTTGAACTTTTAGGCTATCGTGATATTTTAAGGGAACAAAACGGGCAACTGACCCACTGGATTGCTTTAGATTTTAGAGTTTTGGTAAATCCAAGTCAGGTTAAAAACGGTGAGCCACACAAATTCGATAAAATCGGATGGTTTACCCTGGACAGTTTACCGACTCCAGCTCATTCTCAATTGACGAAATTTTTAGCTAAGTATAAAAATCGCTTATGATTTTTAAGGTATTTGTCCATCCTAACAGTAAAAGACCCCGCATAGACAAAGATTTACTCGGCAGTATACACGTTTATGTTAATCAGCCACCCTTGGAGGGTAAAGCCAACAAAGCCGTGGCAGAGGCATTGGCTAAACATTTTAAAGTCAGTAAATCCAAAGTTAGTTTGCTTCGGGGTGAAAAATCAAAAATAAAAGTTTTTAATATTGAAATCTAACATAGCACGATTTTAACGGCCGTTAAAATCGTGCTATCATATTTATATGATAATAGTCGACACAATCTTAGAGGTGCTTCATGCATTAGGCGATATCGCCCCGAGACCTTTTGAGACTAAATATGCTTGGGGCAAAAGGTTGAGGAATATTGACAGGCCTCAATTTGAACGTGGCGTGAGGCATTTGATTAAAAGGGGAATGTTAGAGGTTACTCTAAAAAATAATCAAAAATTTTTTAAACTAACCCAAGCGGGACAATTAGAAGTGCTGTTAATTAAGGCTAAACAATTCAGCAAACATAAATGGGATGGAAAGTGGCGTTTAATAATGTTTGATATCCCGGAAGCACATAAAGATAAAAGGCATTTATTTCGAGCGCTATTAAAAGCAAATGGATTTTATAAGTTGCAAGCCAGTGTTTATATTAGTCCATATGAATTAAAAAGGGAGGCGGTAGTTTATTTAAACAGAACCGGATTAATTGAGTTCATTAGAATTTTAAGAGTAGATGAGATTGATAATGATAAATCTTTGAAGAAGCATTTTAATCTGACATGATTTTAACGGCCGTTAAAATCATGTCAGATTGTTTTTAATTTATGACTAAGTCGAGCGTATTTATTGGGTTAGTAATTAGTTTTGCCGTTGGGGTGCTGGCGGCTTCGGCCTTACCAATTGAGCGTGAGCAGGTTTATTTTTACCTTACCGGAACAATTGCGATATTTATACTTTGTTATTTAAAGAGTTATCAAGCCGGCGCAATCTTAGCGCTGTTTTTATTTACTTTGGGCTTGGGGGTATTGCGTTTGCAGATTGCGACTGTAGATAACCAGTATGCTCAAGCATTCGGACAAAAACAAAAGCTTGAAGGGTTTGTAGTGCAAGAGCCAGACATTCGGGACAATCGTCAGTTGTTGTATTTTTTACCTAATGGGGAGGCCCAGCGGATTTTAATTACCACTACATTAGTACAAGAATTTTTTTACGGCGATAAAATATTAGCTGAAGGAAAAATTACGGAGCCAAAAAGTTTTGAAGACTTTGACTACAAGGGCTACTTGGAGCGTCATAATGTTTATGCACAAATGTCTTATCCAAAAGTTTTAATACTAAAGAGCCACCAGCTTAATCGAGGTTTGGAAAATTTGTTGAAAGTTAAAATGGCACTGATTAAACGTTTGGCGCAAGTTTACGCGGAGCCACAAAATAGTTTATTGCTCGGAATTTTAATAGGGGCGAAAAAAACTTTGCCGGCCAACATTGTGGAAAATTTTAATATTACAGGTACTTCCCATATTATTGCCGTGTCCGGTTATAATATTACCATTATGATTTTGGCGTTGGCGGTGCTGTCTCGTTTTTTGGGAAGGCGGTTTAGTTTTTGGTTTACCAGCGCAATAATTATTGTTTTTGTGATAATCACCGGTGCCTCTGCTTCGGTTATTCGCGCGGCGGTCATGGGATTTTTACTTTTAGTTTCTTCCAATATTGGCAGGCAATATTCCGTGGGCCCGGCGTTATTTTTTGCCGGCGGGGTAATGATACTTCTAAACCCAAAAATATTATTTTGGGATATTGGGTTTCAATTGTCTTTTGCCGCGACTTTGGGAATTATTTATTTTATGCCGGAACTGAATCGAGCCACAGCGGGATGGTCTGAATTATGGGGAGTCAAAACAATTTTATTAACCACCTTATCGGCCACCTTCGCCACTCTGCCTTTAGTGTTGTATAATTTTGACCGCTTAAGTTTGTCGGCTCTCCCGGTTAATATTCTTGTTTTGCCGGTTGTTCCGGTCACCATGCTGTTTGGGTTTTTAAGTTTACTGCCCGGTGTGGGGCCCGGGGCTGCTTTTATAGGTAATTTATTTTTGGTCTATATTTTAAAGGTTACCGAATGGTTTGCTCGTTTACCATTTAGTAGTTTAAATTTGCATTTGTCTACGGCCGGATTTTGGCTACTTCTGGGTGGGGTTTTAGGCTTGTATGCTTTAATTTATAACTGGAACAACCGTACCCAAGGAGTAGTTGAACGCCACAACACTTTGTGATAAAATGGTTGGGATGGAGGAAGATTAAAAATTAAAATGGAACTGAGAGAATCATGACAAACAAAATGTTAGCAATAATTATTGCCGGTATTATAGTAATAGGTACTGGTGTAGCAGGGTATTATTATTGGCAGAATTATCGGCCATTAAATAATGTATCTTTACAAGATGACTTAAGTAGCCAACAACCTGCGGTCCCAAATAAGCAGCCTGAGAACTCCCCAGCGCCAACCGCTTCCGGAACTCCTCCGGTAGCTGACGCAACAATAAAACCAGAAACATTAAACGGATGTACAAGAATGTTCGACTCTGAAAAATTAAAAAATGATAAAGTAAGTATTGCCGGCAGGCAAGTGGAATTAAACGTAAAAGGTTTTGGCAAAATTACAGTGGAGTTTTACGAGAAGGATGCCCCCAAAACAGTAGAAAATTTTCTGCGTTTAGCCAATGCCGGATATTTTGACTGTTTAACTTTTCATCGCGTTGCTAAAGGGTTTGTTATTCAGGGAGGCGATCCGACCGGTACGGGTACCGGCGGTGATTCGGCTTTCGGCGGAGAATTTGCCGACGAAATAAACCCTTCCTCAGCCCTTTATCAGGCCGGGTATAAAAAAGGTTTATTGGCCATGGCTAACCGCGGAACCAACACCAACACCAGCCAATTTTTTATAATGCTTGATGATGTTTCGCTTCCGCCTTCTTACACCATTTTTGGTAAAGTAGTATCGGGGTTAAATACAGTAGAAAAAATCGGCCAGGTAGAAATTATTCCTCAAATGGGACCGACCGACGGAGCACCAAAGACTCCCGTGGTTATGGAAACAGTTAAGATTATTAAATAAATTTTATCCTTAATCCCACGCCCATAAAAAGGCGAGGGATAAAGATAAGAGATAAAGGATAAATATAAATGGAACGTTCACTAGTTTTACTTAAACCGGACGCAGTAGACAGAGGTTTAGTTGGAGAAATTATTTCCCGGTTTGAAAAAATCGGCCTCAAAATTGCCGGTCTAAAATTAGTTTGGCCGGAAAAAGAACATGCATCCAAGCATTATACGGAAGACTTGGCCGTTCGTCGCGGTCAACACGTGCGTGAATTAATGATAGAAATGATAACTTCCGGCCAGAATGTGGATATTGCATTAGAAGGCGAGGAGGGAGAGGAAATAGTTAGAAAAAT
>Ga0172370_10005815_pt1 | contig 15751 bp, 15 predicted proteins | sample LakKiv5m_FD_114538 | JGI IMG/M metagenome (GOLD analysis project Ga0172370, IMG submission 114538) | Freshwater microbial communities from Kabuno Bay, South-Kivu, Congo - kab_022012_11.5m | ecosystem: Environmental > Aquatic > Freshwater > Lake | place: Democratic Republic of the Congo...
GTGGTTTATAATCACCCCGGAAATAAAGTGGCTACCGTAGTTGGTTTCAACAAAGCGGGAAACGAAAAAATTGATGTGGCTGCAAAAGATGTGGCAATGCAGGTGGCTGCCATGGCGCCCATAGCAGTGGATAAAGATGATGTGGATGCCCACACCCTCGAACGTGAAATAGAAATAGGTAAAGAACAGGCGCGCCAGGAAGGTAAACCTGAAGAAATGTTAGAGAAAATTGCTTTAGGCAAGCTGAACAAATTCTATAAAGAAAGCACTTTGCTGAACCAGGAATTTATTAAAGACAATAAAAAATCTATCCGCCAATACCTTGACGAAACCGAAAAAGGGCTGACGGTAACAGCGTTTAAGAGAATATCACTCAACAAATAAAAAAACCCCCTTGCCACAGGCAAGGGGGTTTTTTTTTGACCTTTGCGCAAATCCGTAAAACAAATCCCGAATGAAATATAAAAGAATACTTCTGAAATTAAGCGGTGAATCGCTGATGGGAGAAAAACAATTTGGTATTGACCACAACCGTTTGGCGCAATATGCAGCGGAGATAAAAGAAATAGCAGACAAAAAAGTGCAGATTGGTATTGTGATTGGCGGAGGAAATATTTTCCGCGGCATAGAGGCGGCAGAAGGAGGGATGGACCGCGTGCAGGGCGATTATATGGGCATGCTGGCAACGGTGATCAACAGCATGGCATTGCAAAGCGCATTGGAAAGCAGAGGCGTGCAAACCCGCCTGCTCACTGCCATAAAAATGGAAGAAATAGCAGAAACTTTTATCCGCAGGAGAGCGGTACGACATTTAGAAAAAGGGCGTGTTGTTATTTTTGGTGCAGGAACCGGCAACCCTTATTTCACAACCGATTCGGCAGCTTCTTTGCGCGCCATAGAAATAGAAGCCGATGTGGTTTTAAAAGGCACCCGCGTGGACGGCATTTATTCTGCCGACCCCGAAAAAGATAAATCAGCCACTAAGTTTGACAGCATTTCTTTTGATGATGTATATGCAAAAGGATTGAATGTAATGGATCTCACGGCTTTCACCTTGTGCAAAGAAAACAAACTTCCCATTATTGTCTTTAACATGGATAAGCCCGGAACGCTGCTGAAAGTTGTGGAGGGCGAGAAGGTGGGGACGAGGGTTTCTTAATCAGGATATTTTACTAAAATTATTTTCTGAATTTTTTCTTTCAGTATTGGAAGATTTTCATTCAGCGAGTTCCAGATAATTTCATAATCAATTCCGAAATATTCGTGAACAAAGATATTGCGCATTCCTTTTAAAACCGACCATTCTACGTCTGAAAATTCTTGTTTAAGATTATCAGAAAGATGTGATGAAGCTTCACCAATCATTTCAAAAAGTTTAACAACGGCAAGGCGCAACATATAATTTTCAGAATATTCATCATAGGAAACACCTGTGGTGAATCCCTCAATATCATTAATTGCCTGTAAAATATGCTGAAGCCTTTGCTTATCGCCAATGCTACTTTTCATAGACTAAGATTTTATCTTTTTCTATGAAAGGCTTTATAAATTTTGAAACTCCTTTTGATGAAACCAGGTCAACTGGTTTTTGAAGTAAAATCTCCAACTCGTTTTTCATTCTTATAAAAGAAAACAGATTAGTCTTGCTGTCTAACTCCACCAACAGATCAATATCGCTTTTCTCATCCTGCTCACCACGGGCATAAGAACCAAAAAGATAGGCTTTGCTTACCGGCTGCGATTTAAAATAATTCTGTATAGAAGTTTTTATGTCCATGAGTAGTGCAAAACTAATAAAAATTCAGCATTTCATTTTTTTGTGTTTTCAGATTTATTTTACCTTTATTCTCTCAAAAACACAAACCATGAAAACAAAAATTATGTTTTTCATTTTTATTTGCCTTGGTGTTTTTACTAAGGCTTATGCACAGCCGCAGGCTAATTTCAGTTGGACTTCTAACTGTTTGCAAGTAAGTTTTACAGATATTTCAACTTGTAATGGATGCACAATAGTAAGCTGGGAATGGAATTTTGGAGATGGCATACCTTATCCGCAACAAAATCCTGTTTATTTTTTTTGGGGGGAGGGGATGTATGCAGTAACATTATTTGTTACAGATAACAATAACAACACAGACGATACAACTCTCTTTGTATATGTAAATCCCTTCACTGGTAATTTTCAAATTAATATTTCGATAACTTCTTTATGTGTAATTGATGAATGCACTCCTGTTGTTTCAGAAGTTACAGGTGGAAATCCACCATATTTATATCAATGGGAAGTAAATAGCACAACAATACCGGGAGCTTCACAACCTGAATTATTATTATGTCCGGATTATCAAAGTGGTAATTATAGTCTAAGTGTAGTGGATGGGTTTGGCTGTATCAATTCATCAAACATTCTTGAAATAGGTGATCTTTTCATGGCTACATCAAACTTTGAAAATGAGATTTGTGGTTTTTCAAATGGTCTTGCCGAGATTGCAGTTACAGGTTCAGATGACCCTATTGCTTACTTGTGGAGTCCCGGAGGCGAAACCACATCATCAATCTCTGGTTTATCAGAGGGACTTTATTCAGTAGTAATAACTGATACAAGCGGATGTGTCATGGAAAAGACATTTAATATTAGTGATATGTGCGGCTTTATTCTTGGGAATGTGTTTTATGATTCTAATAATAATAACATTTATGATACTAATGAATTTGCATTTATCGAAGGGAATATTATTTCATCTGGTGATTCAATTTATGAAATACAACTTGATAATGAAGGCTTATTCAATGTGTATGTCGGGCAGGGAAATTTTATTACCAATTTCATACCTTATTTGGATTACTACTCAATAAGTCCAAGTGATCATTTATCAATTATAAACAATACAAATGATACTGTTTCATTTGCCGTCACCCCAATACCCGGCAATCCCGACCTGCAAATTTTTATTAACCCGGCAAGTGCGGCTCGCCCCGGCTTTGATGCAAGCTACCAACTCATTGCCAAAAATGTAGGTACTGATACCCTTTCCGGTTCTGTCCGCTTTGGAATTGACAGTCGTTTGAGTTTTGTTTCTTCCAATCCCAATTATGATTCATTTCAGAACGATACTATGAACTGGAACTTCATTGATTTTGCACCGCTTGAAACCATGATTTATAATGTGGTGTTGCATGTTCCTGAGCCAACAAATGTAAACATTGGCGATATATTGAGTTTCTCAGCAGTCATTTACCCTGTGCAGGTTGATATGGTTCCTTTGGATAATTATGATGAGTTGCGCCAAACCGTTATTGGCAGCTACGACCCTAATGATAAATGGGTAAGTGATGAATGGTTTCTTTACGAGACACTTGGAGATTACCTGAACTACCGCATCCGTTTTCAAAACACCGGCACCGATACGGCTTTCACTATTTCGGTGCGCGATACTTTAGACTCAAACCTTGACTGGAGTACCTTGCAAATGATTAATGCCAGTCATGATTATACCTTAAGTATACGCGGAAGTAACGCGTTGGAATGGAAATTTGAAAATATTCTGTTGCCCGACAGCAATACCAATGAAGCGCTCAGTCATGGTTATATTTTTTACCGCATAAAACCTAAAAACACACTATTTGTTGGTGATAGTATTGCCAATAGTGCTGCCATTTATTTTGATTATAACCAGCCTGTAATTACCAATACCGCATATACTGAAGTTTATATGCTTTGGTCTGTTTCAGAAAATACATTCAATGCGACTTTAGATATTTTCCCCAACCCTTCCCCCGGAAAATTTACTGTCCAATTTCTTTATCCCGGCAGCGGCAATTTTACCTTTGAGCTTACGGATGTTTCAGGAAGGCTGTTAGAAAGCCAAACCTTTTTCCATGAAAACAAAACGGAACTCAGACCTCAGTTAAAACTGGCGAAAGGGGTTTACCTGGTTTATGTTTTTAATGAATTTGGAAGGGTTACCCGCAAACTGATTATCAGGTAAAGAAGCACATCCAAAATTTCCATATTGCTTTTTCCCGGAAAACGATTATGGGCTGTTGTCTCCTGCTAAAAACACCGGAACTCGTATTGTGAACGTGTGTCTCCCGCTCAAAACAAGAGAACTACTATTGTGAACGTATGTCTCCCGCTCAAAATGAGAGAACTATTGTTGTGAACGTGTGTCTTCCGCTCATAATAGGAGTACAGACATTGTGAACGTGTGTCTCCAGCTCAAAGTAATAGTTCTCGTGCTTTGAGCGTGTGTCCTCCGCTCATAATGATTTTACTTTTGTTTGGAGCGTAGGTCTCCTGCTCACAGTTTCGGAACTTGCCTTGTTTCCGGTAAAATTACGGAGGTGGTGCTAAAGCTGGTCAAGTTCCTGTTTGTAGGCAAACACTTCGCTGCCTACAACAACTCCTCTGATTTTTCCCGAGAGGATAGCGGTAAGAAAAGTATCGGCTCTTCGATTTTTTCCTCGGGCGTAGGTGCGTACTGAGCGCAAATCGTGTGTACCTACTCCGGGTAAGTACGCTCTTCCTACTTCGGGACTTCCCGAATTAAAGCGTTTGTTAAGAGGCGAGAGTTGGGTATTGATTACATAAACACCATCTATTTCAAGGTAAGAAATAAGGTGTGCCTTGATGCGGTTGCGGGCGGTATTGATAGATATGCCTGCCGCTTTGGTATATTCAGGAATGGTCATGTATTCAGGGAAACGAACGATGTTGGGTAGTTCCATATTGAATGTTATTTTGCGGAGACAAAAATAATACAATAAAAAAATCTATTCAAAGTGTTTTATCGCAACAGTGCCGGGTATGGCATACAAGTATTATATTTGTAAAAAAATTATAAAATGGAAACTGTTTTAATTAACGCAGATAAAAAAGCAGACATGAGTTTATTGCTGGCGCTGGCAAAAAAATTGGGCATGACTACACGCACGCTTACACGCGCTGAAGTTGAAGACTGGCACCTTGCCAAAAAAATTGAAGCCGGAATGAAAACTGCGGATGTTAGTCGCAAAGAAATTATGAAGGCATTGGGTAAATGAAAGTCGCTTTCAAAAAATCATTTCTTAAAGATTTAAAAAAACTACGCGATAAGCAACTTAAAAACTCCATTGCCAAGGCTATTGAAGAGGTTGAAGAGGCAAAGGAACCGGCACAGATAAAAAATCTGAAGAAGATGGAGGGGTATAATTCATTTTATCGCATTAGAATTGGTGATTACAGAATAGGATTGCAACTAATAGATAAAGAATGGATTTACTTCGTTGCCTTTGACCATCGCAAAGATATTTACACACATTTTCCATAGTTCAAAGTATCATCTGAAACAGTAAACATTTATTTTCCTGCGCTGTTTCTTATAAAAATGAAATTTTTCCGCATCCTTTTTCTTTTACAGTGTTCATTACTCATTGTTCATTCTACATTGTTTGCCCAGAAACCCGGCAAACCTCCCGCTATAGGCAAAGTTTACGGGCGTGTGCTTGATGCCAAAACAAAACAACCTGTAGAATTTGCATCTGTAACAGCATATTCTCTGAAAAGCGATAGTTTAATTTCAGGTTCCCTGGTAAAACCCAACGGAGATTTTTATCTCGATAAACTTCCGCTTATTCCTTTGAAAATAAAAGTAAGTTTTTTAGGCTATAAAACTTTTGAGCAAACGGTTACGCTGAACATGAATAACGCGGAGCAGGATGTGGGTAACATCAGGCTCGAAGCCGATGCGAAAGTATTGAACGAAGTGGTGATAGGCGAGGAGCGGAGCGCGGTGGTGATGAATATTGACCGCAAAATATATAATGTGGACAAAGATATTTCCAGCAAAGGCGGCACCGCTTCCGACATTATGAAAAACATTCCCAGCGTTAGCGTGGATGTGGATGGTAACGCCACCCTGCGCAACAGCAGCGTACAGGTTTATGTGGACGGCAGACCTACCACTTTAACCCTTGAACAAATCCCTGCCGACCAGGTGGACAAAGTGGAGGTAATCACCAACGCTTCCGTGAAGTTTGATGCATCCACTTCGGGCGGAATACTGAACATTGTGATGAAGAAAAATCAGAAGCCCGGTTATAACGGCATGCTCTCGGCAGGCATAGGAACCAATAACCGCTACAATGCCACAGGAAATATCAACCTCCGGCAAAACCCCATTAATTTTTCGGCAGCATACAGTTTCAATACTTCGCGCAATTATAACAACGGATATACTTACCGCACCAATCTTTATAACGAAAACATAACGGGTTATTTCAACCAGGAAAATGTAAATAAAGAAAGCGGGATAAATCACAGCGGCAGGCTGGGGCTTGACATCAACCTCAACAACCGCAACCTGCTTACGCTCTCCGGGAATTTCGCTTACCGCCTCAATGATTCAAATGACGACCAGGATTTCAGTTCAGCCAATGCTGAAAATATCATCACCGAAACAGGAAACAGGAATAACCGGCAAATCAATAATCATTATAACGCCACAGGAGCAGCTTTTTATAAACATACTTTCCCGAAAAAAGGCAAAGAACTGACAGCCGACCTGAGTTATAATTATTCTTACTCAAAGCGCGAATATCTTTTCACCACCTATAATTATGACAGCCTGCAAACCTTATTGCCCGAAAACCCCGAACTCCAGCGCAATGACGGATATTCAGAATCAAACCAGTTTATTTTTCAGTTAGATTATGTAAACCCGATAAATGAAAATTCAAAATTAGAAACAGGAATCAGGTGTTATTACAAACCGTATAATTCAAAAAATTTCACGGAGAATTATGTCTATGCCAGCGACACATATATTAAAGACAGCATCCTGAGCAGCGTTTACCATATTGACGACCTTATTAATGCAGCCTACATTAATTATATGGGCAGGATGTGGTGGAACATACGCTACCAGTTGGGTTTCCGCTTTGAGCAATCGTATTATAAGGCAACCATAAAAGACCACAACCAGGTGTTCTCCTATTCCTTTCCTTCTGATGCTTCCAATATGCTTAATTCCATTTTCCCCGGAATTTATTTTACCAAAGAAGTGGCAAAAAACCAGGAGGTGCAGTTGAATTTTTCACGCAAGCTCAGCCGCCCCCGCTTCTACCAGTTGAATCCTTTTATCATGGGAGCCGACAAACAGAATTACCGCATCGGGAACCCGCAACTGAAACCCGAATTCACCAATATGGGCGAACTGAATTATAATCCTTCAGGCGAAAAATTTAACCTGCTCAGTTCCTTGTATTTTAAATTAACCGAGAACCCGATTAATTATGTTTCCTATCCATCCGAAATCGATTCGCTTATCTTAGTGAATACATTTGCAAACGGAAAAAGCACTTTCACCTATGGCTGGGATAATTCATTGCGGCTTACGCTCATCAAGCCTTTAGACATCACCCTTAGCGGAGAAGTGTATTATGTTACGCTTAGTTCAGCAGATGGATTAACAAAGAACAGCGGTTTCAACTGGGAAGCAAAAGCCATCATCACTTACCGTTTGCCAAAAGACTTTACCATTCAACTCAACGGCAATTATGATGCGCCAAAAATTATTTTGCAGGGAACCACCACCCCGCAATATTCAATGGATGCATCCATTAACAAAAGCATCAAACGCAAATGGATATTCAGCCTCACGCTCAACGATGCCTTCAATACAAGGCAATGGGGTGCGAAATACGATACACCTTTTTATATACAGGAAATTTCGCGCAGAAGAGAATCGCGCTTTCTGCGTTTCACCGTTTCCTATAATTTTGGCGAGCAGGATGCATCGCTCTTCAAAAAGCGAAACCAGAAAAGGCAACCCGGAGGAGAAAACATGGACATGGATTTCTGATTTCAGAAGCCAAACAATTTATTGATTTTGCATATTAGGGGCAAATGTATAATTTCGCAGTCCTTTTTCGGGCCCATAGCTCATTCGGTTAGAGCAACAGACTCATAATCTGTGGGTGCCTGGTTCGATCCCAGGTGGGCCCACTTCAAAAGCCCCGTTCAGGGGCTTTTTGTTTTTATCAGCCCGAAATCTTTCGCCACCCAATAAGTGGAATGAAAGTTCTTGTCTTTTGCAAACATCCCGATCTTTCCGCCTTCATCATCTTTGTTTCCGGGCTTTAGCGCAAGCGCATGACCTAATCCTTTGATAATATAAAGCACCACCGCTTCTTTGTTTTCAGCATCGTTGTATGCCAGCCGCGTTACATCAGGATTTTTATTAAAAGGTCTTTCCTTCTTTTCGGGTTTCACATCTGTTTTGTGCAGGGCGGTCCACTGCTGTACCAATTCATAAGCGTTGCGGATAAATACCACAAAATCAAGCCTGCCATGTATCACCACCATGCGGGGATAATCACCTGTGAAGTTGGGGTTTTGTTTGATAACCCTTTTCGCCCATTTCTGCGGTGATTTATTTGGCGGAAGCCAGAACACAAACATGGCTGCAAATGCATTGCGCGCCACCTTATAAGGCGCTCCGGCAAAGATGGCTCCTGCGTTAATGCTTTCAGGATAATCTGCCATCAGCGCCACCGCCATTGCAGCGCCTGCTGATAACCCGGCTACAAACACACGCGATGAATCGGTGTTAAAATTTGTGTTCATGTAGTCAATCATTTCTTTGAGAGAACATACTTCACCGCTTCCTTTTGTAATGTCTTTTTTCCTGAACCAGTTGAAACAGCCGGAAGTGTTGTTGGTATATTTCTGTTGCGGATAAACAACATAAAAGCCATTGATATCTGCAAGTTTATTCCATCCGGCAAGTTCAGAAACATTTTCTGCATTTTGAAGGCATCCATGCAAAACAAAGACTACAGGGACTTTCACACTATCGGGCAGGTTTTTGGGCTTATAGTAATACATCTTCAGGTTGCCGGGGTTTGAGCCGAAGTTTTCTATTTCGGTGATGTCAAGGGCAAAGGAAACTACCGGAAACATTAATACAGAAAGGAGAGAAATAAATAGTTTTATCATCGCCCCAAAGGTGGAAAAAATCTGTTTGTAAATGAATAACATGAAACATTAAAGCCAAAACCTCTGTTAAAGCCCATCTGATAGCTGATAAAGAATGAACCGCGAGGATTTATACTTACATATTAAGAACAAAAAATCTTTTTTGTGTATCGGGTTAGATACCGATATAGCAAAAATACCGCTGCATCTGCTCGATTTGCATGACCCGGTTTATGAATTCAATAAGCAAATAATAAAAGCCACGCATGATTTATGTGTGGCATATAAACCCAACATCGCCTTCTATGAAGCACGTGGATCGGAAAGCATGCTGAGCTTAGAAAAAACCATGAGTGAAATACCTCCCGGGATTTTTAAAATAGCTGATGCCAAGCGGGGCGATATCGGTAATACCACAAAAATGTATGCCCGCGCTTTCTTTGACCAACTCGATTTTGATGCGATTACCCTTTCCCCTTATATGGGAGCAGATTCGGTTAAACCCTATCTTGAATATAAAAACCGCTGGGTGATAATACTGGCGGTAACTTCCAACTTGGGTGCATTTGACTTTCAGTTTCTTCCTATTGAAGCAACCAACGAAAAACTATTTGAGAAAATAATTTCAGTTTCATCAAACTGGGGAGACACGGATAATATGATGTATGTAGTGGGCGCTACCAAAGCCAATATGCTTGAAAAAATAAGGGAAATAATTCCTGACCATTTTCTTTTGGTACCAGGGGTAGGGGAACAAGGCGGAAACCTTGAGGAGGTTGCAAAGTACGGCTTTAATGATCATTGTGGTTTGCTTGTAAACCTGTCCCGCAGCATTATCTACGCTTCCAGCGGAGAAGATTTTGCAGAAGCTGCACGGGCGGAAGCAAAAAAAATTCAGAAAGAAATGAAACACCTGCTTGAAAGAGCGCAACTGATCTGATGGGAATCAGATTGCTATTTCAGTAACTCTTCAACAGCAGCAAGCACTTTATCATAGTCCGGCTCATTTGAAATATCAGGAACCAGCTCAACATAGCGGATAATATTAGTTTTATCAACTACAAAAACTGCACGGGCGCTCAAGCCTTTCATTCCTCCCGTAACTATTTCTGTTTTGTAATCATTGCAAAAATCGTTGTAGCGGTAATCAGAAAGGGCAATCACGTTTTTTATTCCTTCTGTTTCGCAAAACCTGCGTTGTGCAAACGGTAAATCTTTTGAAATAACCAGACCAACCACATCTTTCAGTTTCGACAATTTCTTGTTAAATGTTTTTGTTTCTAATGCGCAGGTGCCGGTATCTAAGCTCGGAACCCCGATTAAAACTTTTACTTTGTTTTCAAAATCATAAAGACTTACTTCGCTCAGGTCGGTTTTTACCGCTGTAATATCTTCAGCCTTTGAACCTATTTTGGGTAAATTTCCTTTCAGTTGAATTTCTTTTCCTTTGTGTGTTACTGTTGCCATAATAATAATGTAGTGTGTTTTATGCGTTAATGTTTTGTTCAATATAATTAATCAGTGAATGAATCACTTTGATGTGAATTTCCTGTGCCCTGTCAGCATATTCAGAATAGGGTGCGCGGATTTCAACATCGCAAAGTGAAGATAATTTTCCTCCATCTTTTCCTGTCAGTCCTATTATTTTCATCCCTTTAACTTTAGCAGTTTCAGCAGCTTTCAGCACATTTTTTGAGTTTCCGCTGGTACTGATAGCTAACAACACATCACCATTTTTTCCAATAGCTTCAATGAAGCGCGAGAAAATATTCTCAAATCCATAATCGTTGGCAGTACAGGTAATGTAAGAAGGGTCTGAAATTGCAATAGCAGGGAATGGTTTTCTGTCATCACGGAAACGCCCGGTCATTTCTTCTGCAAAGTGCATGGCATCGCACATAGAACCACCATTTCCGCAGGCAATAATTTTATTCCCTTTTTTAATCGAAGCAACTATAATACCTCCGGCTTTTTCTATGGCAAGAAGATTTTTCTCGTCTGCCAGAAATTGTTCGAGTATATTTTTCGCTTCTTCAAAATCCCTGCGTATGGTGTTGCTCATAATTTTTGCTCTGGTTCCAAAAGTAGAAAAAAGATTTAACCGTGTTGCTCAAACTTACAATGAGCCACCCACGGGACTTGAACCCGCGACCCGCGCATTACGAATGCGCTGCTCTACCAGCTGAGCTAAGGTGGCTTTGATAGTCGGGGTGGCGGGATTCGAACCCACGGCCTCTTCGTCCCGAACGAAGCGCGCTACCGGGCTGCGCTACACCCCGAAAGCCCTTCTCTTATCTCCCCAAAAGGGAGAAGAAAAAAGCATTTACTTTTTTTGTGCGTGGCAAAAGTATTACAAAAAACAATATCCTTCCCCTCTGTATGTGGGAACTTCGTCAGCAATCTTACCGTCTTTCACTAAGTACAGTTTATTAAAACGTTCAAAAAGTTCGCCTGCTTTGCTGTGCCGCAAAAAAATTGGATCTCCGTTTTTAAGTTCTTCTGTTCCGTTATATAATACTGGTGTTTGCACTTCACCGGTTCCTTCCTGTGCAATTAGTTTTGCACCTTCAGGAAGATAAATTTTGGGTTGTTTATTTAAACCTGTTTCTCCGGATGCAACATATCCTCCTCCAAGGCAGGTAAAAATTCCTGGTTTAGGCTGACGAACAATTTCTATTGCAAAAGCTGCTGCCGGCTGGTAACGAAAGTCTTTATAATTATCAAAAAGTGCAGGGCTGAAAAACCCGGAACCTACTGTAATTTCTGTTACCTCTTCTTCCAGTCCTGTTGTATTCATGCTTCCTGTTCCTCCGCCATTAACAAAGCGTAACTGGAATCCCATTTTTCTTAATTCAGATACAATCTCCCCTCTTCTTTTTGCTATTTCTTTAGTTGATATCTTTTTTAGAAATGTAATCACTGCATTCATGACCAGTTTGTCGGGAGCATTTTCTCCAAGTCCTGCTATCTGGGCTTCGTAGCCCATAACACCATCTAATCTTACAAAACTACATTGCCTGATTTTTTCAGCAACTTTCAGTGCATCTCCTTTTGAGAAAACAGAAGAACGCCACACGCCAAAATGCAAGCCCGGAAAATCGGATGACATATCAATATCAAGGCAAACAGGAATAATACAATTCTCTTCTTTCCCTATCTTTTCAAGGTGCTTAATATGCTCAATGGAATCAATCATCAGCGTAATTGTCTTCCCTTTTTTCAGTTCACCGCAAACCTCTTTTATTTGTTCCGGATGCCAGCCTGGATAACCCAACAACAAATCATCAAAACCTTTTTTACTTAAAAAAACAGCTTCAGGCATTGTGTAACACATAATGCCTTTGTAAACCGGATTGCTTTTCAGAATCCAATCCAGAATTTTAGAAACTCTTATCGATTTGGATGCAATACGGATATTTTTCCTGTGTGAATTATTTGCGATAGCAGCGGAATTTGAAGCCAGCATATCCATATCCACAAATGCAAACGTCAATTGTTTACCTTTAAAGATGGTCTTATAATAAGAGTAATCCGGGATCATATTTTTCCTGCAACTGCTTTTCTTATCAGTTTTTCCTGCATTTCGGATTTAAATGTTCGTTTGGCAATCTCATCTTCTGTGAAAGTTACAGGTTCAACATTTTGTCCGGTATCTCTTTCTTCGGGGTTTTTCAAAAGCTGTTCAGCAAGAAATTTAAATTTTGTTTGAAATGCTGCCAGGGTATATTCACCATAAACAGTATGTCCGCCTTCATAACATTGCATCTGATATTCTTCATAAGTAGTGATGTAACCGCAGTAAGCATTTGCATAAGGTGACAGAATTACCTGCTCAATCCCTCTTTTTGCAAGCACATCAAGAATAGTTTTTTTTAATCGCCAGCCGCCAACAGTAGTAATTTCACCGGGAATACCTGCAAGTGCAATGTTTCCGATTATGGCAATGTGTAATGGGAGAACCTGTGGTATCCATGGTTTATTATCAAGGCTTCCGTTACGATGATACTTTTTAAAAAACTCAATACTTCTGTCTGCCCACCCGGGAATAATAAAATTTTTAACGTTTCTGGTACCAAGTATTTTTCGGTCACATGTTTCAATAAGGATGTCTTTCTTACCTTGAATGCGGTATTTATCCTGCACACTTTTTCTGCGCTCAGGTTTCATAAGAGGCATTTCAATATTTTCCAGAAACCATATAAACTTTGAAAGCATTTTTGCCGCGAATGTAATAGGGGGAGCTGTTCCGGGTCCCTCATCGGTTCCTGCAAAAAAAGCAATTCCGTGACACGATGGACCAGTACGCGCATCTGCTTTTCCATTAGTAAATTCAGGGTCACAAACCACATTCCTGAAATCAACATTCATTATCACATGGTCAATTTCAGGTAAAAGCGGAGTAGCAGTTTTTGCTTTATTATATATCTCCTTAGCTTTTTCAAATTGCAGGTTCCCATTGAATTTTGCGCTGTCGAAATCATTCTCAAACTTTCCACGAACCCATTTCTTTTTCTTGTCCCAGATAAAATTCGGACTCACATCACCGCAAGCTGTCTGTGCAAAAATGGAAATGAATTTTTCTTTACCGTGCTTTCTCATTTCCTCTTCATGGTAGTGAGCAGCATATCCTTTATTATCACTACAGATTAAGTGGTTATCATTGCTCAGGCTGGTGGTGTGTACTCCAAACCAGTTGACAGAAGCAATGGGTTTACCGTCAGTACAGTCAATGCGCATCAATACCATCTCCCGATCTACAGCAAGGTGTTTGTCTTTTTCCGTTCTTTTTTGAGTTACTTCAGGATTTAGATTGTACGCCTTAACAGAACGATTAAAAGCTACTTCAAGTTCAGGATCAAAAGTTCCTGTTGAAATTTTCAGTTCGGCAGGTTGAAGATTTCTTTCTGCCTCCAGTATTGATTCCACTATTCCGTCCACAATCCTGGAATACACTTCAGGTACAAAACCGGGTATAGTAATATTATATAATCCATAATTTGAATACCCTCCAGGTGCGCTGTGCGTATGCTGTGCAGTGAGTAACAGGTTGCTTTTATTATAACCAAGTTCCGGGTAGTTGCGGGAAAATCGTTTCTCAACACCGCTTTTAATTGCGATGGTTATAAAACAAATCTCTGTATTTACATAAGCAAGTTTTTTCCCTGATTTTGAATCCCGAAAAACGATTGCTCTTGCATAGATCGGTGTTTCAATACCAAGCACTATGTTACGATACATTCCGTAGCCCATCATGCCAACACCTTTTTTGTCAACAGTGATATCTGCTTTTCCCGTTCCTACTTCAAACATTATAATATTTGGATAAAAATTCTGTGGTTAAAAGTAGATTGAATCCAAAGGATATGCAAGAAGTTTGGAAATATTCTGTTTATTATGGCAATGCATAAGTATTTTTTTCTTAAACAAAGTATCCTATATTTCCATATATAGACAGGTCAGGTAAAAGAAATTATGCCAGAGAAAGCAAGTAAACGGGTGGTGGTTAAAAACCCTTATGATAAATGTCATAATTTGAGATGATTTAAGTCATTTTAAAAATTACTGTTTACCGCCCAATTTTGAACCCGAAATTTTTAAACAACAATAAAGAATTCAAATTTTCGAAGCATACCTACAGGTTAATAAATATTAAATATCTTTAATATAATAAAAAATAATCTTTCTTTGCATTTTCAAACTAATTATCAAATACGCTAACATGAAAAACACTAAACCACTCTTCTTACTGATTTCAATAAGCATACTCTTTATTGCAGGTTGTAAAAAAGACTATATTTTTGAACCGGCTCCGCCAGATCCAAATGTGCCTGTGCTTTTCTCAACGGAAATCGTTCCCATTTTTGAGGCGAATTGTTATGGTGGCGGATGTCATGATGGTGACATGGATCCTGATTTGACACCAGCAAATGCTTATAATTCATTAATGACTGGGGGATATGTGGATACTACTAACGGTGGAGCTAATGCGGAATCAAGCATCCTGTATCAAAAGTTAACAACTGATATGCCTCCTGGTCAACTTTTGAGCTCAGATAAAATCGCAAAAATATTGCTTTGGATTCAGCAAGGCGGAAATAATAATTAGAAAACTATTTAGTAAAAAAGGAAAACGAAAAACTTTATATAAACATTATGAATACTATAAACAGTTTAAAAACGGGGCTTCTGATAGCCATGACTACATTTTCTACGATGCTGTTTGCACAGGAAGAGCAAACAACACAACCGACAAATGAACCTGTAAAGGGTACATTTGAAAGTGGTGTGGTAATAAATAACCAGACAGTAGAAACAATAAACAGGAAGTCATTAGAGATGATGATTCAGCACCGTTTCGGAGTAATAAAAGATGGAAAGGACTTGTTTGGCATTTTTGCTCCTTCTAATATTCGTCTTGGATTGACCTATGGCGTAATCAAAAATCTTAACATTGGCATAGGTGCAACCAAAAACGGTCGTTTATATAACCTGGAAGCGAAATATAAAATTCTGAAACAAACCAAACCGGGCGGAATGCCAATTACAATGACTGTCTATGGAACAGCTGTATTGAGTGGATTACCCAAAGAAAATTTTCTTAATCAGGACAGTACTTATTTGTTTGCCAATCGTCTTTCCTATTTTGCTGAACTGATGATTGCAAGAAAAATCACCAAAAACTTTTCTGTTCAGATTGCAGGAAACTATTCTCACCTGAATATTGTGGAAGACACAGATTCAATTCAGGACAGACAGCATGATTATATTGGTGCATCAATTATAGCCAGGTATAAA
>Ga0172370_10005817_pt1 | contig 15749 bp, 12 predicted proteins | sample LakKiv5m_FD_114538 | JGI IMG/M metagenome (GOLD analysis project Ga0172370, IMG submission 114538) | Freshwater microbial communities from Kabuno Bay, South-Kivu, Congo - kab_022012_11.5m | ecosystem: Environmental > Aquatic > Freshwater > Lake | place: Democratic Republic of the Congo...
GCCCTCCACGAACAGGGTTGAGAATCCTATCTGACCGGTTTTTTGCCCGCGAAACTCAGTCTGCAGCCAACCGGTGAGAAAACGCCCAAGACGCTTGTGAACACGCAGTTCCCAGCCGATGATATCTTCGTAGCTTTTGTTGATCCAAGTATGATACTTCCCAGTGGGGTTGTCAGAAAACACATTCTGGTAATAGACCGTTCCAATATCATCGTTCACGTCCTTGTAGTAGATTTCAGAGTGAACCAGGTAGTTGTCAAAAAGAACGTGCTCGTAGCCCAATGAATATTGAACGGTTTTGGGGGGCTTTAAATTGGGATTGCCTTTCCAAAAAATGGGCGAGTTGATCTGCGGGTGAGTAATGAATCCATAGCGAAAGACATTATCCGGAGCGTTATAGGCGTGGCCGTAGTTGAAATAGATCTTGCTGCTAGCCGTCATTGGATGCGAAATGCCGAAGCGGGGACTGAGGCGATAATATTTCTTGCTGCGCTCCTTCTCCATGCGGGAAATGTTGTGCCAATAATCCGGAATGAAAAAGTAATTGGAAAAGGGATCGTCCGGCATGTAGTTGTCGGTATTCGCATCAAAGTACTCGCCGCGCAGACCGAAATTGCCTACGAATCCCTTTAGCTCCATGCGATCCTGAAAATAGACTGCTCCATACAATGGCGATTTCGTAAAACGGATGGTTTTATCATCGCCGCCTTCTCCCGGGACGTAATCAATGATTTCATAGTAATCGCGATCGATAACCGTCTCGGTGTAATAAAGCCCGGCTTTTACCTGATGCGCTTTGTTGACTTGACTGGTGATGTCAAAGCGGAAAATAGTGTTCGCCCCGCGCGAGTGCTCGAATTCAGGAGTCACGCCGTTCAGATCAACTTTCCCCACTTGATCCGGATTGGTGCTGTGGGCAAGATTCGGCTGCACCCAGCCGTCCGGAGTTTCATCCCAGGAGCTGGCGGGACACCAGATTCTATCCCCCTTTATAAAAGTGGTATCTCTTGCTTGATAGGTTCCTGTCGCCGAATCCCAAAAACCGGGAACCTGTAAGCTGTCGGCTTGCAGGAGATAGTATTCGGCGGAGATTGTCTTCACGGCTGTGGTATCTCTGAGAGGTCCGTGATCGAAATTGTACTCGTTGGTCATCCGCGATAGCCGAAATTCCATAAAAGTGCTTGGTGAGACCACCTGCTCGAATTGGATGCCGAAATTGCGGAACTTGGTGTTGGCGAGATTATACTTCTGCGCCACATAATCTCCACCGCCGCCGGTCCTCAACACGTAGGCCTGGTTGCCGCGACCGAAGGCCAGGTCATACATCGAGCTGTAGGCGGCGATGTAGCCCATGCCCCATTGTTCGGACATCATACTCAGAAACGACAGTTTTGTTGAGGGAGAAACGTTGTACTTCAGCTTTACCATGGTGCTCTGTTCTTGAAAATGATCTCGGTAGGCGGGATGCTCGTAAGCGGTGTAATCTGTCCGGTGAGAGACCATGAAGGAAAGCTTGGAAAGCAATCCGCCTACCACAGGCAGTTTTGTTCCCGGAAACGGTCCGCTGAAAGTCAAGTCACCAATAAAATCCGGCTTCTTCCCCTCGGGGCGACCGCGATGCTGCCACAACCAAAGCTGCCTCGCCTGATTGGGAGTCATGTCATTGTTCGGATCGCTATCCGTCAGCTTGAGCTCGCACCACTTGGGCCAGCCGACAAACTTTTCCTCAAGATGAGGAAACTTTTGCGCCAAGATAGATTCGTTCATGGACCAATCGCTGCCATACATCAAATAGTTTTTGTCTTCCGTGTATTTCTTTGGTCCATCATATCTGTATCCGGGCGGACTGTATTTGAAATCCAGAGAAAGGCTGTAATCTCTCCCTCCTTCCTTTGTCACCACGTTTATCAATCCCGACCGAAGCTCGCCATATTCAGCCTGGAAGCCGCCGGTTTGGATGGTGATTTCTTCGATGGAGGTGCGATTATATGACAAAAAAGGAGTATTGAAAACATTATCCTTCATGGCAAAGCCATCCAGATAGGACATGACCTGATCGCTGCCGCCGCCGCGAATATCGATCTTGTTGTCATAGTCGCTAATTGTTACACCCGGAGTGAGATTCATGACCTCTTGGATGGTATTTCTGGGTAGAGTCTGGGTTTCTTCTTTCGTGAGGATAATCTGACTGCTGGAAATGTCCGCCTGCACGACCTCACGCTTGGCGACGATAGCCACTTCTTCGCCAGCCAGGACTTCCTGAGTCAGCGCAAAATTGACTTCGATGGTTCGATCGGTGTTGACCACCACGTCCGTGTACTCCATCTTTTTGTAGCCGACAATCTTTGCGGAGAGGACGTAACGGCCCGGCGGGATATTGATGATAAAGTATTCCCCATCCAAATCAGAGGCAGCGCCCAAGGGCCTATCGAGGTCCACAGCTTTGCCGGCGCTCCAAGCTTTGAGAAGGATGTTGACGCCCGGCAGGCTCTCGCCGGATTGTTTGTCTGTTACTTTACCGTGCAGCTTACCGGTGACACTGCCGAAAGAGGGTGAAACGAAGATTCCTAAAAGAACAATGGAAGACCAAAATGCCAGGCGTTTTTTCATCACTATTGCCTCAATTGTTTGAACTGCAAAAAGTGGGATGTTCAAGAAGGCTGATTGGGTCTTGCTTTTCTGTGAGGAATTGTCATGGCCGATTTTAATTACCGGACTTTAGCGAAAAAGGACAGAGACAGCGAATTAAACTTGGCAGTAAGAGTGCGGATGTTCAAGAAGTAGATGCTTAGATTAGACAATCGTTTTCGGAAATCGTTTTCTTATTATAATAAAAAAAGGATTTCATGTCAAGGAATTTTTCTCCTTTTAAAGAAAATTTTGTCAGGAATATGCGGATGTTTCGTGGAAGGAGTACGATTAACGGCTGCGCATCTGCGCTAAAAGCTGCTCGGCTTTTTCTAACTCGCTTTGTGTGTCTACCCCAAAGCCGCTAAAATGCGGATTTTCGCATTTCGTCTCGACGACGAATATGTTGTAACCGTGTTCCAAAGCGCGCAGTTGTTCCAATGATTCGATTTGCTCCAATTTACCCATTGGCAAACCGGTAAACTTTAAGAGAAATTCTTTCTGAAAGGCATACAATCCAATATGCTCGAATACCACCAGATTATCTCTGCGCAACGGGTAAGGAACTAATGAGCGGGAAAAATATAACGCATTTCCATCAAGACGGGTAACAACCTTGACCACGCTGGGCACGCGAAGATCCTCTTTGCGAATTCTTTTTACCAAGGTGGCCATGTACACTTCAGGCCGCTTTAGCATGACGGCTGCCAGCTCATCGATCATTTTCGGATCGATGAATGGGTGATCGCCCTGGATATTCAGCACGATCTGTGCGTCCAAATCCTTCACTGCTTCGGCCACACGATCGGAGCCACTCTGATGGTCTTTTGAGGTAATTACTGCCTGACCGCCGAAAGACTCGACAAAAATCCGTATGCGCTCGTCATCCGTGGCAACAAACACTTTGTCCAGTAACTGAGATTTCAATGCTTGCTCGTAAACATGCTGAACAATAGGCTTGCCATCGATGGGCAATAGCATTTTTCCGTCAAGACGAGTAGAGTGATAGCGGGCGGGGATTACTCCGATGATTTGATTCAGCATGTTGTCGTCTCGCACTCAAAAAATGATGGTGACATAAAAAGGGTTCTTCCGGAAGATGCGTACCTGTTATTCACTTTTACTTGGTGTTAAATTAGTCTTCATTTAAATATTAAACATTAAAAATCAAATAGCAAAATGGCAAATTAAAATTCAAAATATGCAGGCAAAATTAGCCTGAAAACGGATCTTCATTCATACATAAAATTGTTTCTGAAGAAAAACCCCTTTCGTATGCATGATCCACTTAAGGCGGATCGAAGCGCATCTCAAATCAACTGCATTTTATGCTTCTATAAGCCGGCCCAAAGACTTGACGAATGACTCATAATGACTCGTCGAGCCACCTTTGCAGGGTTCGAAATGATTAACAATTTTAGCTTTTCCTTTAGGCATCAAAAAGTCGCTCACATTCTTTAAATTTTGATTTGTCATTTTGCATTTTGATATTTGATTTTTTAATTATTTTCATCAAAAATGCTTTTGGCCTTTCATCGCTATAGGTACGCATTTGCCGGATGAACCATAAAAAGCATGTGGATCGGGGACATCAGCTTCCAATAGGTTTGTGAGTTGATTCTCGAACGATGAACTTGCTTTGTAGAACTACTTTTTCGCATTTGATTTCAGTGGGTGATTCTATTTGTCGCAATAGCAATTGCAGCGCCCTCTTGCCGATCTGATCAACGGGACGGGAGACCGTAGTGAGCGGGCTGGCGAAAAACGGCGCGTACTTCAAGTCGGTAAAACCGACAATCGAAATATCATCCGGCACAACCAAGCCCGATTCGAATATGGCTTCGAGCACCCCGACAAGAATTACATTTGCCGAAACCAACAATGCGGTCGGCCTTATCGCTGATCGCAGTATTTCCATGGTCGCCCGGTAGCCGTCCACCGCAGCAAAACCGTTCCCAACAATCAACTGTTCTTGAACCGGTAACCCGTAGGCTTCCAGTGCGGCGCGATAGCCTTTTTCCCTTCTCTTGATTTCGTAGGTCGATCTTCGTCCGCTTATGAAGGCTATGCGGCGATGTCCTAACTTGATCAAGTGCTCTGCCGCTTGATTGGCTTCGTTTTCATTCTCCGTGACCACGGCGTTGGTATCAAGGCCATCGAAACAGCGTTCGATAAGCACGAACGGGTAATTCTCAGCTTTCATTTCGATAAATTGATCTATACGATCTTGCACCGGGACGATCAGCAATCCATCCATCCGCTTGCTCTTTAGCATTTCGATGAGCTTGGTTTCCTTCTCCTGTACTTCATCGGTGCTGCAAATAATGAAACTGTATTTGTGGTTTTCGCAAGCGATCTCGATGCTTCTGGCGATGCCGGCAAAAAAGGGATTGAGAAGATCCGGGATGACAATGCCGATGGTGTGTGTTTTCTTTAGCCTCAAACCCCTGGCCATCTCATTGGGCGCATATTGATATTGCTCTGCTGTCTTGAATATCAATCCTCGCGTCTCTTCACTGACGGCAAAGTTGTCGTACTTGCCGCTCAAGACCCTCGAGACCGTTGACGGATGCACTCCAACCTTTGCCGCCAATTCTTTTAGTGTAATGGACAATTGCAATCCTTTCAGAAATCGTTTGCGGAAACGCTTTTCATAATATAATTCCCTAAAGAAAGAATAGCAAGGATATTTTCCAGTACAGAAGATTTATTTTGGCGAGGCATAACGGTGGCGGGATTTCAAGGCAAAAAGCTCTATTGAAATGCCTTAGCAAACCGAACCCACGTCATGTGGTTTGGTCGAAAGAGTACGGGAATGTGTTTCGGGAAGGAAAATGTCCGAGTGAAACAGTTCGTTGCGCTGCTATCGCACCAGGTAATTTCCCTGCAAACGCAGCAAATCCAAGATACTTTTTTTATCACTTTCGCTTCGCTTTATTGCTGCTGCCAGCTTCTTTGCTGCGATGCGGGTATCGGTAGTACTTTCGCTGATAATAATAGGGCAATACCTCAACGACGTCGTTCAGTGTTACACCCAACAAAGGCCGATGCGTCTCATGAATCAGGTCAATAGCTCTCTTGACAACAACTCTGGAAGTTTTGCCCGCCATGACGGCCAAGACAATACCGTCCGCATATTGCGCAAGCTTGAAGGTATCACTAACGGGGACAATTGGAGGAGCATCGATGACGATCATGTTATAATAGCTGCGCAAGCGATTGAAGATTCCCCCACAGGAGCTTTGACTCAACACCTGAAACGGATTTTCAGCCATGCTGCCGGCTGTGATCAAATGCAGTCCTTGAAAGGGAGACCTTTTGATAACTTGATGCAAATCCTTGTGGCCCGTCAGAACATCTGTCAAACCGTATTCTCGGGGAACGCCGAATCTCTTATGCACCATAGGCCGGCGCAAGTCGCCATCGACAAGAAGGTAATAGTTTTGCGTAGAAATGGCCGCCGTGATCATCAAGTAAGAAGAAAGGGTCGTCTTTCCCTCCCCTTCGGAGGCGCTGGTAATCATGATTACCTTGGGTTTTTTAACGCCACCGCTATTGGCGACCTTGTCGAAAAATCGATAAAAGTCGGCAAAATAAGTAGAGTGTTCGCTATATTCCTTGATGCCTTTTAGCAGACCATTGGCATGCATGGCTTTCACTGTTCCTATCACATTTGCAGAAACGACATAATCTTTACCATACGGCACGGACGAGAATCTTCAATCTTTTGCGCCGCCCGTCGTGGTCGATCTTTCTGGCCACTCACCTGGATCACTCCTTATCGCATGGCATAATGCCCTTTTACCCCAAGCATTTTTTGTGCCATCTCACTCGGACCTATGAGAACGATGCAACCCATTCAGATAATACGGATACTGACGGTTTCTCAATGCCATTTTACTGCATGAGATGCAACAATTTTATTACATATCGAAATATCCAGTGACGCAATGGAGGTGAGCCATGGCAGAACAGGTCCACGGACTGTCTGTTTAACTGTAAGGCGCGACGCGACCACCGGTTGGACATTGGGGGAAAGGCTTGCGGAATGCTAACTGCAGTGGATGGCGGCTACGCAACAATCCCACCGCAGGTTTTAGGCCAATTCTCCCAAAAGAAGTACGGAGAGATTGCATTCTTCGCGGGCGAACCAGATGAGCCCGAACAGCTGTCGGCGGCTATTCCCAGTAATAGCAGGACTGCACCCCGACGCCGTCTGTGGTCATGTCGATTTTGCCCCTTTGGTGAATCACCCCAAGAGATTCGCTTCGATCGGTGACCAGCTCCTGACGGGGCACCGAAGCAACAAAAAAAGGCTGGTCAAGGAACCAGCCTAATTTATCGATAATCGTCGGGGCGGCGGGATTCGAACCTGCGACCCCTTGACCCCCAGTCAAGTGCGCTAACCGGACTGCGCTACGCCCCGATTATTGATTTGAACTCTTGCTATTCAATATCTCAAACAAGTCCCGCAAGCCTTGCCGGATTTCTTCGAGCAGATTATCCCACATGAATTCATTCAGGGATAGGTTGAGCTGCCTATCGTTCCTCTTGCTCATTTGCGACATGCGTTGTCGCGCCCCTTCAATAGTGTATTTCTCTTGATACAGCAGGCGCTTGATCAGAAAAACGAGCCGGATATCGCTCTTTTTATAGATGCGATTGCCTGCTCGATTTTTGGCTGGTCGCAAATCCGCGAACTCGGTCTCCCAATATCGCAGCACGTATGGCTTTAGATTGGTAATGCGACTCACCTCAGTGATGGAATAGTAAAGTCTCTTAATTGCTTTCTCTTCCATCCGCTCTCCTGCCGCGGGCTTTTCCATTTCTTCGCGGCTCGAAAATAAGGATAATTGTCTCAATAATCAAGTTCTATTTTCGTGGAACGAAACCTTGCTTTACCAGCACCGTGCCATCCGAACAAAAATCCATGACTTGCTGAACAAAGTTAAAAAACCATTTGTTCTTTGCAAGCAGTTTTTGATTATAAGAGAACATGCTATCAAATAGATAAACACCTTGCCGGCGAACCACAAACTCGCTCGGTAGCTCTCTGCGTCGGCGACCCATGACAAAACCGAACTGATAGCCAGCCGTTTTGCACATCTGCCAAACCCGATCATTTGTATTACCGAAAGGGTAAGAAATCAGCTCGACTTGAACACCAAGCCGTCGCTCGATGATGGTCTTTGACAATGTCAATTCTGTTTCGAGATCAAAGTCCGATAGCCTGGTCAGGTCCCGATGTGTCATTCCATGCGAGCCGATTTCCCATCCAGCGTGCACAAACTCAGCAGCCTGATCCCAATCCATGTGCGCGAATCGTCGCCCGGCAAAATTGTAATCCCAAGAGTTGAATTGTCCCACATAGCCAGCGCATAAGAAGACGGTCGCTCGCAGGCCGTACGCTCGCATCACAGGCAGGGCGTAGCGATAAACCGACTCAAAACCGTCATCAAAACAGATTGCCACTTGTTTTTCGGCGCCAGCGTGTTTGCCGGTTTTGATATATTCCGACAAGGTACAAAAAGTGAACCCTCGATTTAAGGCGTGTTCCACCTGCCTTTTAAATTGATTCGGAGTCACTCTCGTGACGCCCCAATCAAATCGAGGGTCCACCATGTGATAGGAAAGGATGCTCAACGAGCAGACTAATTGATGATTTGATTCAACGGCACAAGAGGCAAATTTAAGGCGTCCGACACACCTTTGTAGGTTACTTTGCCATTGATGATGTTGACTCCCAAGGAGATTTCCTTGTTCTCTTTGATCGCCTTGAGGTAGCCTTTGTTGGCGATCTCAACGGCGTAAGGCAACGTGGCGTTCGTCAGTCCAATCGTGGAAGTCATCGGCACTGCTCCAGGCATGTTGGCCACGCCGTAGTGGATCACGCCGTCGATGACGTAGGTCGGGTCCTGATGGGTCGTCGGCTTGATGGTCTCGATGCAGCCGCCTTGATCCACTGCAACGTCCACAATCACGGATCCCGGCTTCATGAGCTTGAGCATGTCGCGCGTGACCAAGTGCGGTGCTTTTGCGCCGGCAATAAGAACAGCGCCAACCACCAAATCAGCCTTGGAAATGGCTTCGCGAACGGTTTGTGGATTGGATTTGACCGTCATGACGTTTTTCGGCATGACATCGTCCAAGTAACGGAGACGATCCAGATTGATGTCCAAAATCGTAACTCTCGCTCCCATGCCGGCCGCCATCTTTGCAGCATTGATGCCAACGACTCCGCCGCCAAGAATGACTACGGAAGCCGGCTTAACGCCCGGTATGCCGCCCAGGAGAATCCCACGCCCGCCGAAGAATTTCTCCAGATACTTGGCGCCTTCCTGAACCGCCATTCTGCCTGCGACTTCGCTCATGGGCACCAGCAACGGCAGGCTCCCATCCTGCTTTTCTACGGTTTCGTAAGCAATGCAGACTGCCTTGCTGGCAATCATTGCCTGCGTGAGCTCTAAAGAGGCTGCGAAATGAAAATAAGTGAACAAGATTTGGCCTTCGCGAATCAGTTTGTATTCCTGAGCCAAAGGCTCTTTCACTTTCATGATCATGTCTGCCTTGAGATAAATCTCTGCGGGGGATGCAAGTATTTCAGCGCCGGCGGCCTTGTAATCTGCGTCAGAAAACCCACTTCCCACTCCTCCATCTTTCTCTACCAGCACGCTGTGTCCGGCTTGCTTGAGCGTTTCGGCACCGGATGGCACAAGCGCAACCCGATTTTCATTTGTCTTGATTTCCTTTGGCACTCCGATAATCATAAGAACGACCTCCGCATTTAAGAAGTTATTTGGGCGCTAAGATTGTAATGGTTAATTTGGAATCATCTAAGAATTGTCGCGCCTGCTCCACCAAATCTCCGGGCGTGACTTGGTCCACTTTGGCAACGAGCTGTTGCAGCGAAAGGTGTTGGCATTTATAGCTCTCATTTTCGCCGATCTGACGCATTCGACGGGCGCTGCTCTCCATCCCCAAAATGATATTCCCCTTCACCTGCGACTTGATTCGATCCAACTCATTATCGGCGATACTGTTCTTCTGCAATTTCCTTAGCTCAGATCGGATAAGCTCGATGGATTTGTCTACCTTATCCACCGCGCAGGCCATGTAAATACCCAAGAGTCCAGTCTCTGCCATGAAATCGGTAAAGCTATACACAGAATAAGCAAAGCCGTATTTCTCGCGAATGTTTTGAAAGAGCCGCGAGCTCATTCCTCCGCCCAGGAGTACATCCAACAACACCGTCGGATACTTTCGCTCGTCATCATAGCCGCAAATTTTGCCGCCTATGCAAATGTGAGCCTGCTGTAGGGAATCTTCCTCCTGTTTGAAAGAACGTTGCGAATCATCTGTCAAGGGCGATGCAGGAAACGATGGCGGAGTGCTGCACTGAGGTTGGTATTTTTCCGTGACCATATCGACAAATCGTTCATGCTCGACGTTGCCTGCCGCTGCAAAGACTGTTCGGTCGCAAGTGTATTGATTACGCAGATGAGATAGCAACGCCTTTTGACTGAATCCGGCTACGTTGCTTTCAGTTCCATAGATAAAAAAACCAAGCGGGTGATTGGGAAAGAGGTTTTGACAAAAGAGATCCAGAACCATTTCTTCCGGGTCCTCCTTGGCGTGCCTGATTTCCGCTAACACCACGCTTTTTTCCAAATCGAGGTCTTTGCTGGCGAGTCTGGGATTGAGGAGCAGGTCCGATAACACATCGACAGCGGTCTCGATGTGCTCGTCCAATATGTGCGCATTAAACACGCTGATCTCTCTTCCCGTCGAGCCATTGAGGTAGCCCCCTAAAGATTCCAGACTCGAGGCGATTTCCAAAGCACTGCGCTTTTTAGTCCCCTTAAAAAGCATGTGCTCCAAAAAATGGGAGATGCCATTCGATTCAGCGCTTTCATTTCCGGAGCCAACGCGAATCCATATTCCCACAGATACTGAACGCACAAATGGCATCCGCTCGGTAATCACGCGGACGCCATTGTCCAAGACGGTTTTACGGATTTCTCTTTTCCTCATGCCCGATGCTTTGGAGAACGCTGTTTGATTAGCCATCCTATGGTTTGGCTGGGCCTTTATCAGATCCTCTTTCGATCAAAACTTTGCGGCTGAGATCAAGTCTTCCTTCCCCATCTATTTTCATCAGCTTAACTTCAACCTCGTCCCCAACTTTGAGGACGTCTTCCACACGCTCCACTCGATAATGATCGATCTCGGAGATGTGCAGTAAACCTTCTTTGCCAGGCATGATCTCGAGGAAGGCGCCGAATTTCATCAGCTTTTTCACCTTGCCCTTGTAGACCAAGCCAACCTCCGGTGCTGCGGTCATGGAACGAATGATGCCTGCTGCGGCCTCGCCGGCAGACGGATCGACCGAAGCGATGGTGACGGTGCCGTCATCGGAAATATCGATGGTAGCGCCGGTACGATCGACAATGTCTCGGATCATCTTGCCGCCCGGTCCAATCACCGCGCCAATAGAATCAGTCGGAATTTTGATGGTCAAGATTCGCGGTGCATACTGGGAAAGCTCGGTACGCGGAGCACTTAGAATCGCGTCCATCTTTTCCAAAACATAAAAACGGGCTTGCTTGGCGCGACCCAAAGCCTCGTGCATGATTTCTGTGGAAAGGCCTTTGATTTTTATGTCCATTTGAAAAGCGGTAATGCCCGCCCGGGTTCCCGCGACTTTGAAATCCATGTCGCCCAGATGATCCTCGTCGCCCAGAATGTCCGTAAGCACGACGACCTTATCTTGTTCTTTGATCAAACCCATGGCAATTCCAGCAACCGCAGCCTTGATGGGCACGCCGGCATCCATCAGGGACAGCGAGCCGGCACAGACCGTGGCCATGGAGGACGATCCGTTGGATTCCAAGACATCCGAGACGACTCGTATTGTATAAGGAAAAAGCTTGTCCGCGGGAATGAGCGGCCTAATGGCGCGTTCCGCGAGGTTGCCATGTCCTACTTCTCTCCTGCTCACGCCGCGCAACGGACGAACTTCGCCGGTGCTGAATGGCGGAAAATTGTAGTGCAGCATATAGTTCTTGAAAAACTCACCCTCCAGCTTTTCGATTTTCTGCTCGTCAATTTTTGTGCCGAGAGTTGCGGCAGCCAGCGCTTGCGTTTGTCCGCGAGTGAACAGGGCCGAGCCGTGTGCGCGCGGCAAAACGCCGACTTCGATGCTGATAGCGCGGATGTCTTCCGGCGACCGGCCGTCCAGACGCCTATTCTCATCCAAAACCATCTGGCGCATCAGCGTCTTTTCGAGGTCATGGAATATCTCCTCGACCTTTCCTTCTATTTCCGGATATGCTTCAGCCAGGCTGGTCTGCACTTTTTCCAGCAGCGTCGCAAGAGCCTCGTGCCTGGCCTCCTTCTCAGCAACTCTCAAGGCTACGGCCATTTCTTCGCGGCTGAGCTTCTCTACTTCGGTGCGCAACGCCGTCAAATCCTCTTCGACCGGCAACTCCATTTTCGGTTTGGCTATTTCTCGAAACATCTCCTGCTGCAAGACGATAATCTTGCGTATTTCATTGTGACCGAAATTGAGTGCGTCGAGCATGTCCTCTTCCGAAATCTCGTTGGCTTCACCCTCCACCATGATGATGGAATCCGCAGAGGCTGCGATCATCAAATTGATGTCGCTTTGAATCTGATCCTCAAACGTCGGATTGACGAGGAGCTGACCTTTGACCCGGCCAACGCGCACGCCGGCAATCGGACCGTCGAACGGAATTTCCGAAATGGACAACGCCGCAGAAGCGCCGGCAATACCCAGCACATCCGGATTGTTGACCTTGTCGGCGGACAACACCCAAACAAAGACCTGCACTTCGTTTTTGAAGGCTTTTGGAAAAAGCGGGCGAATCGCGCGATCGATGAGGCGAGCGTTTAGAATCTCGGCCTCACTGGGTTTACCTTCACGTTTAAAATAGCCGCCGGGAATTTTGCCCGCAGCATAAGCTCTCTCCCGGTATTCTACCGTGAGCGGAAAGAAATCCTGCTCCTCGACCGGACTTTTGTCAGCCACAGCAGTGGCAAGGATAACGCTATCACCCATTTGCACCCAGACGGCGCCATCGGCTTGTTTAGCCAATTTTCCGGACTCGATGAAAAAGGTTTTTCCACTAAGCTCAATTTCTTTTCTTATAATCATTTTATCTCCAAATGTCCCCGTTTCCTGAATAATGCAATTTAGAAGATGGTCTTGTAGCAACAATTCCAGCCGGGGAGATAGGAAATCTGCTGCAGACTATCTTATTCGCTGGAAGCTTTTGCGCCTTCCGCCGGCTTTGTTTCGGTCTGTGGTGGCGGCTCCAAAAGGTCTTCAAGCTTGGTGGTTAGCTTGTCATAAATATCCTTGCCGACGATATAGACTGTGTTGTCGTCAGCGGTCTTGACATAGCGTTTGTCGTCTTTAGCTTCTTTGCCGGCCAGCAGCTCGACCAACAACGCATCCTTCTTATAAAATTTGCCCGTGGCGCTCGGCTTGTCCAAGCCAAAAGTCCTTAGCGAAGCCGAGCCGTTACCGGCAAAATCATCCGCCTTGAGATTGGCCACTGCAGTGGTAATGCCGGAGACTTTCCAAGCCAAAGCTTTGCCGGTCTTGGGTGCAGTGATCATCCAGTTGCCGGCAGTATCCTTTTCGCAAGAAATCGTGCCGGTGGGCTGTTCCAGCACCAGCCTGTCTATGTCATAGGATGAGATGTCGGTGACTTTTTTATCTCTGAGGTCCTTGAGAGTGACCTTCAACTGGCTCACAAAACTGGAATCGACCGTGAAAACAGGCGTCCGAGATTCGTCCTTGGCGAAATATTTGCCCTCCGTAGGCTTGCCGATGAGCAAAGTTTTTTTCGCGCGGTTTTCGCCAAGGGTTAAATTCACTTCATAAGTAGGCTTGTCCATCCCATAGCCGGTCAAGCTCTTTGGCTCTTCCTCGACAAATTCCTTCGCCCTTTCGCTGCTCAAGCGGCTCAAGATTTGGCTGACCTTGGACTCATCCGCCTTGCAGGCAAGCGGCGCTTTCAACTCCCAGTTGGTGCCCTCTTTCGTAAGGGAAAATTCGCCTTTGGGAGTGACAAGCTCCAGAGAGTTTGCCTGACCCGTTTCAAAACCGATGATGTTTTTTTCTCGCAGATCAAAAAGGGTCTTTTGAATATTGCTTTCTAAACTCGTTGTCACCAGGAAAACGTCCGGCGAGCCGGATTTCCGGGCAAACACGTAGGAGCCGGTTGGGCTTTTGTCGCCTAAATAAAAAGTATCGGCACCGGCGCTGTGCACCAGAACGAGCTTGCCGCGCTCGGGCTTGAGGCCAAACGAGGCATATTCGTTGGGATCAGAGGAAACGATTCGCTCGGCTTTGCCCCAGTCGAACATGCTCAAGATTGCATCCAACGATGACTTTTCACCGTCCGTTTTGACCGGCGCAACAATGCTCCAGCGCACGCTGTCTTTGACCGCATGAATTCCGCTGGGCTCTAAATAGATGTCAGTAATTTTGTCTTTTTCGATTGTTAATAGCTTGCCTTCAGATTTTTTTTCTTCTTCCTTTTTGGCGTCCTGCTTTTTCAACAAAAGGACTCCGCCTATACCAATTATGAAGATTAGGGCCAAAATGATGGTAGTTCTAAAATTCATAATCCTCGATGCTCCATGATTATTATTTGATATTCAATCCCAAACTTTGTAGTAGGTGTTCTGTAAATCTTTAAGTGAGCTTGAACGCCTGGCGTACACCATAAAAAGGCTCCAGCTTTGGCTTCGAACAAGCCTGTTTGGATTATCCTTTGTAGATGTCACCTCGATAATCGATCTCATAGATCGCCAATTCCCCCTTTTGGTTATCAATTCCGAAAATTACTCTAATTTTCCCTACCCTCATCCGAAAGAATCCGGACCATTCTCCTGATAGCTTTTTGATATCCATATCTCTAAAGGGAATGGCTCCGTGCTCTTCTATTGCTAATAGTAGACTCTTGATCCTCTGTCGAAGGCGGTCCTTGTCCTTTTTGTTTGCTTTGTCGAGGAATTTAATGGCGTTTTTGCTAAACCGGGCGGTCATCCCCGGACCCAGCTTGTCATGTCTTCAAAGTCGTTCTCATGATATTGTTTAGGTGATCCGTATCTTGTTTCGATCTCTTGGAGTTCCTTTTTGCTTACTGAAGGAATAAGCAATTCATACAGCGCCAATCTTTCTTCGCGCAGGACCTCTTTAATACTGGACCGTATCACCTCTTTCAACTGCACGTCCGTCATTTTAACCTCCCAATTTCTGGACTTTCGGCTCAATCAAACACGCCCTAAATTTGAAAGGCAGACGCCGTAAGACGAAATAATGTACTACCAACGGTCGACTCGGCCGTCTTCGCCCTTGGTAACGCCAAACACTAAATGCAACAGGACTTTCTTGGTCGAAAGCCCTGTTGCGAAAAGAACTATTTTCTCTTGTTGTAAACCACAATTCCTGTTCCGAAAATCAGCACCGGTAAGAGAATCACTCCCAGATAGAGGATCATACGCGATTGCTTCTGCGACAGGCTTAAGCGACGATCTTCCGGATCGCGTGCTCGAACCGAGATCAAATCCTCTTCTTCTGCCAGCCAATTAACGGTGTTCAAAAACATGTCGCTATTGCCCTGCACTTTGCAATAGCCATTGGTGGCAAAGTCGGAGTCACCAAAGACCGCCAAGCGTGTTTTGGCTTTCACCGCTCCGAGATCGAATCGATCCTCTGTAGCCGATGCCTGGTTCTCCGCGTCCTTTTCTGCCGTAGCAAGAATGCCTACCGGGCCGCGCAAGTCTTTCCCGCTATCGAAGGCGATTTTTTCGCTGGTAAGCGGACTGGTTTCGCCCCAGCTACGCGGGCTGGTTTTGGCAACCTCGGTAAAAGTCACTCCCGTAGGCACTGTTTCAGCTTTCGAGATGGATCGTGCCTCCGGATAGAAAGTCATGACCTGAAAATCTTTGGTCAATGCATGGTTTTCATATTCGGAAACGATAGGGATGGTTGGGCCGGCGCCAAAAAGCTGACCGATACCGGAAGCATCGACAACGATGTCATTACCGACTTTGAAACCCCATTTCTGCAAATACTGCCCGTAGCC
>Ga0172370_10005818_pt1 | contig 15748 bp, 14 predicted proteins | sample LakKiv5m_FD_114538 | JGI IMG/M metagenome (GOLD analysis project Ga0172370, IMG submission 114538) | Freshwater microbial communities from Kabuno Bay, South-Kivu, Congo - kab_022012_11.5m | ecosystem: Environmental > Aquatic > Freshwater > Lake | place: Democratic Republic of the Congo...
CATTTCCAAAACGGTTTTGCGGATAATTTGCTTAACTTGGTTGCTCATCGTAGAGTCCGTTTTCTATTCTGTATTTTTCACGCACATCACCGAGACTGATTAAGTTCCCGTTTTCTTGTAAGAACCAATGTTCCCATCCATTGCAAGGCGCGCCGTTCATGTAATGACTTCCTGCTTGGTGAATACTTCCTTCAAATCCATCTGCTGTACGGAGTCTTGTATCAGGCTTAATGGTAGCGAAACGAGATTTGTCTTTTGAGAAAAACAGTTTCTGTCCTGCTTGCAATAAACCGTTTTCAACAAGTACAGAAAATTCTACTTTGGGCGCAGATTTACTTTTGCTTTTCACGTCAAAAGTTTGTGGGTCAAACATTTCTGGCTCAATTGCGTCAATTCGCTTTTGCGCCACTTTAATATATTTTTCTTCTCTTTCCAAACCAATCCAATTTCTATGAAGACGTTTTGCGACTGCGCCAGTTGTACCACTTCCAAAAAATGGGTCAAGAACTACATCGCCAGGATTGCTGGATGAAAGAATGACGCGGTAAAGTAAATCTTCGGGCTTTTGGGTGGAATGAGCCTTATCGCCGTTATCATCTTTGACTCTCTCCGAGCCTGTCGCCAAAGATAAAAGCCACCAATCAGAACGCATTTGTTTTTCTTCGTTCAAGCCTTTCATCGCCTGATGATTAAAAGTATATTTTGCGCCTTTTCCAGAACTCGCCCAAATCATGGTTTCATGTGCATTTGTAAATCGAACTCCACGAAAATTAGGCATTGGATTGGTTTTGACCCAAATAACATCGTTCAACATCCAAAAACCTAAATCTTGCATAATTGTTCCGACACGGAAAATATTGTGATAAGAACCGATTACCCAAATTGAACCAGTCGGTTTCAAAATTCGCTTACAGGCCGTCAGCCATGATTTTGTAAATTCATCGTAGGCTTGGAATGAAGCAAATTTATCCCAATTATCATCAACTGCGTCAACCTTGCTCATATTGGGACGATGCAGTTCATTTTGCAACTGCAAATTATAGGGCGGGTCGGCAAAAATCAAGTCAATGGATTTTTCGGGCAAGGCATCCATGTTTTTCACACAATCGCCCGAGAGAATTTTATTCAAAGGTAATTTCATTTAATCTCCATACGAAAAGGAATAAGCCGAGTATAACGTAGCGCTACAAAATCGTTTCCAACTCGTCCACGCTCACATCCACCAGTTCCACGCGCCCAATTTCAACAGGCAGCGCAAAGCGCATGGCTTGCGCGTTTTTCTTTTTATCGCGGCGCATGGCGTGGATGATTTCATCCCGCGCCAAATTTTGAGGAATTTCCACGGGCAGATTCAGCGCGGAAAGCGTTGCCCGCATCGAATTGACTACGCTCGAAGCGGTTCGCCCCATCCGAGCGGAATACGCCGCCTCGACAGCCATCCCAATAGCGACTGCTTCGCCGTGACGCAGCCCAAACCCGCTGACCAGTTCCACCGCATGACCGACCGTATGCCCCAAATTCAGCGCGGCGCGGAATCCCTTTTCGTAAGGGTCATCTTCAATAATTTGAATTTTCACCGCCATTGCGCGCCGCACGACTTCATCCAAATTTTCTTTTACCCAAGCCAAGCCGCGCCCGCAGAGCGCAAAAAGTTCAGGGTCAGCGATGACTCCATGTTTAACGACTTCCGCCATGCCAGAGATAAATTCCGCTGTGGGCAGGGTGGCTAAAACCTGCGGGTCTGCCAAAACCAATTTAGGCGGATGAAACGCTCCAATTAAATTTTTGCCCTGCGGCAGGTCAAAGCCCGTCTTGCCGCCAATGGATGCGTCCACCATGCCAAGCAGAGTGGTTGGCGCGGCAATCCAATCTATGCCGCGCATAAAAGTCGCGGCGGCAAAACCCGTTAAATCTGTAACCACGCCGCCGCCCAGCGCAAGGACCGCGCTTTTACGGTCTAACTTATGCTCCAAAAAAGAGCGCCACAGATGCGAAACCGTCTCCAAATTTTTATGCGCTTCGCCCGCAGGCAAAATGACGGCGGGCAGGTTCAGCGCGGTTTGGATTTTTTGCAGGTGAAATTTTGCCGCGTTTTCATCGCTGACGATTAAGTTGGCGCGGGGCAAGTCGGAGACTTGCCCTACGGCGACATCATACTCGCCCATTGCGGAGAGATGATGCCGCCCAATGAGCGTTTGCGCGGCGCGGGCATTTTGCGCGGCGGCGGTCTCATCCACGCGCAGTTTGAGCGGAAACGAGTCGTAATGGGCGCGGCGCGCCGCCATCAACGCGGAGAGTTTTTGCGGCAGGTCGCCCGCCAGCAACGGGCGTTTTTCTTCGGCATGGCGCAGGCGTTCCAGCAGGGTGGATTCTTCCGCCAGCAGCAGAATCACCTTGCCCGTCGATTCTGCCGCAGCGCGGTTTTCATCTCGCAGCAACGCGCCGCCGCCCAGCGCAATGACGGAATCGCCCCCCATCCCCGGCCCTTCCCCCAAAGGGAGAAGGGAGCGCAGCGCGGCGGTTTCCAAATTGCGAAAAGCGGCTTCGCCTTGTTGTTCCATAATTTGCGGAATGCTTGCGCCCGCGTTTTGTTCAATGACGCGGTCAAGGTCAAAAAAGGGCAGGCGCAAATTTTCGGCAAGCAGTTTACCAACGGCGCTTTTGCCCGATGCGGGAGGACCGTACAAAAAGATGTGAGACATAAGAAGAATAAAAGATAAAGTTATTCCCAAAAGACGCGCGGGATGTTGTCCATCGGCAAATCTGCGAGAGTCGCTTTGCGGAGGGACTCGAAACGCGGGCGCATTTCGTTGAGCGAGTCGCCGCCGAGTTTTTCGATGAGCGCGTCCGCCAAAACGAAGGCGGTCATCGCTTCGAGAATGGGAACGGCGCGCGGCACGGGGCAGAAATCGGAGCGCTCGTAGCGGGTGGGCGAGTTTTCTCCGCTGGCAAGGTTCACCGTTGGCTGCGGGGTGAGCGTAGTGGCAATGGGTTTCATAGCGGCGCGAATCACAATCGGCTGCCCGTTGGAGATTCCGCCTTCAATGCCACCCGCTCTGTTCGTTAAACGTTGAACGTTTGAACGTTCTAACGTGATTGAATCATGGGCTGCCGTTCCGAGTCGTTTGGCGTTTTCAAAAGCGTCTCCAACTTCCACGCCTTTAATGGCTTGCACGCTCATCAACGCCAGCGCCAGTTTGGCTTCGAGCCTTTTATCCCATTGAACAAAACTTCCCAGCCCATCGGGGACGTTGAGCGCGGCAATTTCTATCACGCCGCCGAGCGTGTTTTTGCCGTGAATGGCGTTTTCAATTTCGGCGCGCATGGTTTGCGCGGATGTTTCATCGGGGCAGCGCACATCGGATTCTTCGGCGCGGGCAAAGCGCTCGGCGTAGGGCATTTCGCCACAGGCGGCGCTCACCTCTCCAATGGAAAGAACGTACCCGCCAAGCGCAATTCCAAATTGCGCGAGAAAATGTTTGCAGACCGCGCCCGCCGCGACTCGCATGGTCGTCTCGCGGGCGGATGCGCGTTCCAGCGCGGGGCGCAAATCTTTATAGCCATATTTGAGCGCGCCCGTTAAATCGGCGTGACCAGGACGCGGGGCGGTCATCGGCTCAATGGGCTTGCCGCGCCATTTGACATGGTCGGCATTGGGGACGAGCAGGGCGATGGGCGCGCCTGTGGTTTCTCCGCCCATTACGCCGCCGAGAATTTGCGCCGTGTCGGTTTCGATTTTCATGCGTCCGCCAGAGCCATATCCGCGCTGACGGCGGGCGAGTTCGCGGTTGATGATTTCGGGCGAGAGGGACAACCCCGCGGGGATGCCGTCCAAAATGACGGTTAGCGCAGGTCCATGGGATTCGCCAGCAGTTAAAAAGCGCAGCATAATTTCTCCGTGTTTGTTGATTTAGCCGTCTATCGCATTAAATAAAATGTTTCGCGGCGGATGACAGCCCGTCCAAATTTCAAAGGCGAGCGCGGCTTGTTCTATTAACATGCCCAATCCTGTTTCGGCTTGCAGCCCTTGCGCGCGCGCGGCGCGGACGAGCTGGGTTTCGCGCGGATTGTAGACCAAATCATACACAAAAGCGTTGGCGGGCAGGCGAAGGTTTTCGGGCAGCGGCGACTCGTTTGTGTTGGGAGTCATGCCGAGCGGGGTGGCGTTGATGAGCAGGGATGAAGGATGAAGGATGAAGGATGAATCATGCGTAATTTGTAATTGGCAATTAGGAAAAGATTGAACGAGTTGCTCTGCTTGCTTTATGTTTCGAGCAGAAATGGCAACCTGCCAGCCATCACGCAGCAAGGCGTAAACTATCGCCCGCGCCGCGCCGCCCGCGCCCAAAATTAACGCCGACTTCCTATTCCCTAATCCCTGATTTCCTATATATTTCTTCAAATCCGATAAAAAGCCCGCCGCGTCTGTATTCTCGCCAATCAGTTTTTTGCCGCGCCGATAAATCACATTCACCGCGCCAATGGCTTGCGCTGTTGGGGTGAGTTCGTCCAGCAACGGGATGACGTTCTGCTTGTGCGGAATGGTGACGTTCAGCCCGTGAATTTCATCAGCACGGAATTGAGCAAGTAAATTTTTTAAGGCGGGCGTATCTTCGGGCGGAATGGGAAATAGAGAATAGTCGCCGCGCAGCCCGCAGGCTTTCAGCGCCGCCGCGTGAATTTGAGGTGAGAGCGAATGCCCTAGCGGATAGCCAATGAGACCGAGATGAAAGGATGAAGGATTCAAGGTTGAAGGTTTAACGTTCCAACGTTTTAACGTTCTAACATTCTAACGTTTTCACAACTGCGCGAGAACTTCAAAAAAATTTGGAAAAGTCTTCGCAACGCAAGACGGATTTTCAATCGTCACGCCATCCACGCGCAAGCCAATCAATGAAAACGCCATAGCCATGCGATGGTCGTTGTAAGTTTGAATGTTGGCAGTTTGAAAAGTTTGGCAGGGATAAATCGTCATGCCGTCTGCGTGTTCCTCCACTTGTACGCCCAGCCGCGCCAGTTCGGCGCAGGTCGCGCGGATTCTATCCGTCTCTTTCACGCGCGCCGAAGCAATGCCGTGAATCCGCGTGGGGGAGTTGGCGAAGGGCGCAATCGCCGCAAGCGTTTGCGCCGTGTCGGGGATGTCGCGCATGTCCACATCCACGCCGCGCAGGGCGGAAGAACCCGTGACCAGCAAGCAGTTGCCAGTTTCCGTCACCGCGCAGCCCATTTTTTCCAGCACATCCAAAAAGGCGATGTCACCTTGAATGGATTTGCGCGAGATGTTTTCCACCAGAACCGTTCCGCCGCAAATGGCGGGCGCGGCAAAAAAATACGAAGCGGCGGACGCATCCGATTCAATGGCGTAATTAGAAATCGAAGAATAAGAAGCAGGCGCAATCCAAAAATGTTTGTACCCATCGCGCTGAATTTCCACGCCAAAATCTTTCATCACCGCCAGAGTCATATCCACATACGGTTTGGAATTTAACGCGGTGGTCAATTCAATTTCAATCGGCGTTTGGGCGTAAGGCGCAACCATCAACAGGGCGGACAAAAATTGCGATGAAATATCGCCAGCAAGTTTCGCCTTGCCGCCGCGCAGTCCATCGGCAAAAATTTTCACGGGCGGGCAAAGTACGGAAGGCTGAAGGCTGAAAGATGAAGGATGAATGTTCGCGCCGAGTTGCGTCAGCGCGTTGACTAAATCGCCAATGGGGCGCTCGCGCATACGGGCGTCGCCATCGAGCAAAAATTCGCCGCGCCCCAGCGTGAGAAACGCGGAAAGGAATCGCGCCGCCGTACCCGCGTTGCCGATGAACAGATCCGCGCCGCGAGCAGGAATTGCGCCGCCGCGCCCGACTACGGTCATCGTGGATTCTGCTTCGTCCAGTTGAATCTCAAAACCGAGCGCTTTCAGCGCATTTGCAAAATAGCGCGAGTCATCGCTAAAAAGCGCATGAGTCAGCGTGGTTGCGCCATCCGCCAGCGCAGAAATCAACAAGGCGCGGTTGGTCAAAGATTTGGAGCCAGGCACGCGCACGGCGGCGTTCAGCGGGTGAGATAAAGGATGAATGAGCATGATAGGGAGTAGGTAATTAGGGAGTAGGGTTAGGGAGCAGGGATTGATAGGCGCGTTGCGCGGCGATTAAGATGGCTTCCAGTTTTTCGTCATCTTCATCCGCCAGAGCGCTTTGAATTTTTTCCAATTGCCGCTGAAATTCCGCGATGGAATTTAACACATTTTGACGATTCGATTGCAATACGCCCAACATCATTGAAGATGGCGTGCCCGCCAAACGACTAGCGGATTTGAAACCGGGTCCCGCAAGGGCGGCGGCGGCGGGCGGAGTCGCCAACGTCAGCGCGGAGGAAAGCAAGAAGGGCAGGTGACTGACAGCGGCGAGCGCTTCATCATGTTCTGCAGCGCGGACAATTTTTGGCTTTGCGCCAATGGCGGCGATAATTTGATGCGCGGCGGAAAGCGCGCGCGGCGAGGTGCGTTCCAGCGGGGTGAGCAAAAAAGGCGCGGCGTAGTACAGCGCGCGCTCCGCATTTGCCAGCGAAAGTTTTTCCTTGCCGCAAATGGGATGCCCGCCGATGGGGTCAAAATTTTTGGGCAGGCGCGTCATTGCCGCCATAATCAATTTTTTGGTTGAGCCTAAATCCAGCACAATGCAGGGATTCGATGTGAGCGCGGACAGCGCTTTGAGCAGAGTCAAAATAGCGGGGACGGGCGCTGCGAGAATCAGCAAATCTGTAGCGGGTAGCAGGGCGGCGGGGTCGCTCTCCGCCGCGTCCACAATTTTTTGGTCAAGAGCCATTTTTAGCGCGGCGGGGTTCGGGTCAATTCCATAAATGGCGGCGCATCTTCCGCGCAGCGCCAACGCCAGCGAGCCGCCCATCAGCCCCAAACCGATGATGGCGATTTTTGATTCTGCAAGATTAAAGTCAGAGGCTTCCATAGTAGGCGGGGTTAGAAATTAGGGATTAGGGATTAGGGAGTCGGGGCGACCAGTTTTCTATCCACCGCTTCCGCCACGGCGCGAACCTGTTTAACCATTTTGGCAAAGGCTTCGGGCGTGAGCGATTGCTTGCCGTCCGAGATGGCGCGCGCGGGGTCGTTGTGAACTTCCACGATGATACCATCCGCGCCCGCGGCAATGCCCGCTTTGGCTATTGCGGCAACGTATGCCGAATCGCCCGTTGAGTGACTTGGGTCAATGATGACGGGCAAGTGGGTGGCTTTTTTTAAGACAGGAAAAGCGTTAATGTCGGTTGTGTTGCGCGTGGACGTTTCAAAGGTACGGATGCCGCGCTCGCATAACATGACGCGCTGGTTGCCGCCGCTGAGAATATACTCGCTTGCCATCAACATTTCTTCCAGCGTGGCGCTCATGCCGCGTTTGAACAGCACGGGCGTGCGCGTCTCGCCAATGGCGCGCAATAAGTTAAAGTTTTGCATATTGCGCGCGCCCAGTTGAAATACGTCCACGTATTTTTCCATCATCTTAATTTGCGAAACCGCCATCACTTCCGCCACAATGGGCAGCCCCGTTTTCTCGCGGGCTTCTACCATGTATTCCAGCCCTTCTTCGCCCAGCCCTTGAAAAGCATAAGGCGATGTGCGCGGCTTGAAGACTCCGCCGCGCAGCGCGTTTGCGCCGCCTTCTTTAACCGCCTGCGCGATTTCGAGAATCTGCGCGCGCGACTCCACCGAGCAGGGTCCTGCGATGATGGGAATTTCCACGCCGCCAATGGAGAAGCCATCCAATTGAAAGATGGAATTTTGTTCGTGAAATTGGCGCGAGGCAAGTTTGTAAGGTTTGGAAATTCGTTGAACTTCCAGCACGCCCGGAAACGCCTCAAAAATTTCTTGGGCAACATAATGCCCGTCTCCCACCGCGCCGATGATGGTTTGTTCGACTCCAAAAATGGGATGCGAGGATAAATTCTGTTTTTCAATTTCGGCAATCACCGCGTCAATTTGCGCGCGCGGCGCGCCGGGTTGCATAATAATCATCATGGGAAAACTCCTGAATACAAAGGATGAATTATGAATTATGAATTATGAATAACGCTACGCCCAGCCTTGCTTTGAATATTCGCTGGCTACCGCCAGTTTGCGCCCCATAATTTGAGCAATTTGCCCAACCTGCTTTACCATTGCGGCGAAGGCTTCTGGGCGCAGCGACTGTTTGCCATCCGAGACGGCATGGGCGGGGTTGGGGTGAACTTCCACAATGAGTCCATCCGCGCCCGCGGCAATGGCGGCGCGGGCAATCGCGGCGACATAATCCACATGCCCGGTGGCGTGGCTGGGGTCGAGAATGACGGGCAGGTGAGTCAATTTTTTTAACACGGGAACGGCGTTAATGTCCGTTGTGTTGCGCGTGGAGGTTTCAAAGGTACGAATGCCGCGCTCGCAGAGCATCACCCGCGAGTTGCCGCCCGCTAAAATATATTCGGCGGACATCAGCAATTCTTCCACAGTCGCCGACATGCCGCGTTTGAGCAAAACCGCCGCGCGGGTCTGACCGATGGCGCGCAGCAGGTTAAAGTTTTGCATGTTGCGCGCGCCGACTTGCAGCACATCCACATAGCGGGTCATTAAATCCACTTGCACCTGCGACATAATTTCCGCCACAATAGGCAGACCAGTTTGCGAGCGCGCCTCCGCCAAATATTCCAGCCCTTCTTCGCCTAAGCCTTGAAAGGAATAAGGCGATGTGCGCGGCTTGAAGACTCCGCCGCGCAACGCGGACGCGCCCGCTTCTTTGACGGCGATGGCGGTTTCAAGAATCTGCGAGCGACTCTCCACCGAGCATGGTCCCGCGATGATAGCGATTTCATCTCCGCCGACATGAAACCCATCTACGGGGATGAGAGAATCTTCTGGGTGGAATTGACGCGAAGCAAGTTTGTAGGGCTGCGTGATGCGCTGAACCAATTCCACGCCATCCAGCCCTTCAAATTGTTCCATTGGCAGGTTGTGCGTTTCGCCAATTGCGCCGATGATGGTCGCCTCCAATCCTTGCGAAAGATGCGCCGCCAGCCCGGCGGCTTTGATGTGTTCAATGACATGCTCCACTTGTTGCGGGGTGGCGTTGGCTTTCATAATAATCATCATGGAAAAAACTCCTGTTGTAAGGTTAACGCTCAAACGTTCAAACGTTTTAACGTTCTAACGTTTAAGGGTTCTACTGTGCGGCGACCAAATCGGGGCGCAACTTCGCAGCCTCGCGCAAATAGACGTGCGTAATTTGATTCTGCGGCATGGCGGTGTTCCAATGAACCAGCACGCGGATGACTCGCGGCAAGCTGTTCGGCACGGGAATTTCGCGCGCGCACATCATCGGGACGAGTCCCCAGCCCATTTGGCGGGCGGCTTGCGGCGGAAAAGTGGCGACCAAATCCGCTGTGACGGTGAACAGGGCGCTGGCAACGTCTTCCGTCTGCATGGCGGGGTTCGCCGCAAGAATCGCTTCCAGCAGTTCGCGCGTGGCGGCGAGGATTAAATCGGCTTCATCGGCGCGGACGGTGGTTGCGCCGCGTATTCCACGAATGGGCATAAATCAACTCCTTGTGAAAAATAAAAGAGCGAGACCGTGTGGTCTCGCTCTTTGCGTGAACAGATTGAACTATCCGCTTAAGCGTCGCCAACGGCAACCGAGTTTCGGAGACCGTAATAAAAGGAGAACGCAAACCAGCGGGTAGAGTTGAACATATTGGGCGGTATTCTATGACGGAGGCGCGGATGCGTCAAGGGAAAACAAAAAAATCATATTGACGAAAGAAGCAAAAAAAGATAGCTTTGAAACGTCCGCATAAAATATTTCAAAGGATTTCACGCAAACACTCCATGAAAAAAATTTCAAGTTCCCTTTCTATTGCAATTCTATTAGCTGGCGTTTTGCTCGGTTTAACGCTTTCCACGCTGGCAACCTGGGCAGATTTAGAAGCCAACTTTTACGGTTTTACGCGCCAATCGAAAACCCCTTTTCAAGGGTTATTCTGCCCGGCGATGATGACGCGCAGCGAGACGAAAGCCATTTACGTCCAAGTAAAAAACACTGCCGTAAAACAAATTTCTCCTAATGTGCGAATTGAAATTAGCACGCCGCTTTTACCCGCCGCTACCTTAGATTTTTTAGACCTTGCGCCCGGCGAGCAAGCCACCCTTGCCAAGAATATCAGCGCAAAAAATATTGACCTTGAGCGTTTCATCTTTGTTAAAGCGTTGGTGTATGCGGCATATCCCATGACAGACCAAGAGGGAACTTGCGGCGTATATATTCTTCCGTTTGAAGGCAGCGGAACCATTTGGCTTTCAGCGCTAACCCTGCTGAGCGTTGCGTTGAGCGCGGGCGGCGCTTTCCTTTTACACAAAAGCGCGCTTTCCAAACAACGGACGGACGCGTTTCTATTTTTAGCTTTCCTCGTTTTTCCGGCGCTGGCGTTTTCCTTTATGGGCTGGTGGATTCAAGCGGGCATTACGCTGGTCATTGCCGCGCTGACCTTTGTGATTGCGCTCGGCGGCTTGGTTGGAAATTGAACAAAAAAAACGCCCCAAACCTTTGGGGCGTTTTTTTATTTTTGCGCGGCGGCATTGCGAACATAAACCGCAGGTTGAACGGGCTGCGCGGCATAGCGCTCAATGCGAACCTGCACCGCGCCGCTGACCTGTAAGGGCGGAGCGCCCGCTTCGGCTTGCAGGGTGTAATCTCCGGGCGGCAGCAACTGTCCGCGGTCGTCGTACCCATTCCAATAGAAGACGTGGCGGCGTCCGCGTTTGCGGCGATTGTATAAAAGAGTCGCGCGCGGGTTGCCTTGCTGGTCGTACACTTCCAAAGAGACGCGGGCGGTCTTGCTTAAATCCAAAGAGATGGCAAGCGTTCTTTCATCTAAAAAGCCGCCGGGCGCAAAGACGGGCTGATCCACCGCCAACGCCAATTTAACGCGATTTTGCTGAAAGTAGATAAAAGCCAAAATGGCGGCGGTGGCTAAAATGCTGGGAATAATAAACGGCGAAAGGTTTCCTAAATTGCGATTTAAGCGTGAGAAGCCATCCGCGCCCGCGCCGTCATAAATGACGCGGCGAGTGAGGCGCGTCACATTTCCGGCTTGGTCGGTAGACTCAATTTGCAGATAGTTCTCGCCCGCATTGAGCGGCAGCGCGTGTTGAAAATCGCCGAGGGCGCTCACCGGCACCGACTGCCCGTTAATGGTCAATCGGCTACCCGGCTCTACATGCCCGTTCAACTGCAAAACAGAATCGGCGACAGTCGCGCCGTCTTCCACGTTCATTTGGATGTTCGCCGCGCCCAACTTAACGTGAACCACGCGCTCCAACGTGGCGATGTTCCCCACGCTGTCAGTCGCCGTCATCCGCAAGACGGTATCGCCTTCGTCCAAAATCATTTGATGTTGAAACGAGCCATCAAGCTGAACGCGCACCGTTTGTTGATTAATCGTCAGCGTGGCGCCGGGGCGCGTGCGCCCCTCAATCGTCATCATCTGTTGATTGCTCCATTCGTTGTTTGCGGGGCGAATCAGCTCAATGTCCGGCGGCTCGGTCACTAGCCCAACGCTGCGTTGAACGCGCGTCACATTGCCCGCCTCGTCAGAAGCTTGAATTTCAATCAAGTTATCGCCGTCTAATAATTTATAGGGAAAAGAAAAACGCCCGCTGCTGTCCACGCGCTGCGGTTGAGAAACGCCGACTAAAATCACCGTAGCGCCGGGTTCGGTTACGCCTTCCAGCGTAATGCTTTCCTTATTCACTTGCATTCCATCGGGCAGGTTGGCAATTTGAATCAGCGGCGGCTGCGTATCCACTTGCGCCGTCACGCTCTTTTTAACGGAACGCATCGCGCCGCCCGCTTCCACTTCAATACGGTACACGCCATCTTCTGCGGCGGAGCCTTGCTGCGTGCGCCCGTCCCAAGTGAGGAAATGTTCGCCAGCCGCCTGCTGCTCGTTCTCGGTCAAAACGCGCACAAGGTTGCCCGAGCCGCCGTACACGCGCGCGCTCACGCGCGCGTCATCGCCCAATTTATAATTCACCGTAAAAAAATCATACGCGCCATCGTTATTCGGCGAAAGCGCCAGCCCCGTTCCAAACACGCTCACGTCCGGCGCGCGCATCCAATCGGAGACAATGGTCGCGGCGACAATCAAGACCACCGCCCCAATGCTGATGGCGGTGACAATGGCGCTCGGCGTAAAATCGGTTTGCAAGCCCCGACGGGAACGTCTGCGCTGCGCTGTTTGAGTTGTGGGTCTTTGTTGAAACTGCATATTAATCCAATTCTAGCATAATCAAGTCGTCCGGGTCGTCATTGGCGGGCAATTGCTCCGAATTTGAGAGAGAATTTTGCGGCGCAGAATCTGAGGATGAAATCGGCGCGGCAGGCGGGACGGGCAGAGATTCTACGACTTGCGGGCGCTTCCTCGCCGCAGGCATGGGCAGCGGATGGTCGAGGAAATCTTGCGTCAATTCCAGCGCCATCACCGCCAGCGCGGAACAGAGCGTAGTAAAGCCCAGTGAAAGTTCCGCCGTTGGCGAAATGGGCATTCCCAGCCAAGCGCTGAGTAAAATGTGAGCGCCCGCCAACAGCGCCGCGCCCAGCAGCGCGATTAACATCGTCAGGCGCGGACGAAAACGCTGCGCCCAATCCTTCTCGCCCAACATGCCCGCCAGCCAGCCAATGAACGCCCATGCAAGAATTTGCAAAAGGTAATATAGCAACGCAGTGGAATCCGGCGCAATGGGCAGAAAGAGCAGCCCCAGCGTTTCCAGCGAGTTGGCGCTGCGAAACGCCTCTGGCAGAGATGTGAAGACAGGCAAAACGCCGTACAGATTCATCCAATCGGGGCTGATGCCCGCCATGCCCGCGACTACTATGCCCCACAAAGCGCCCAGCGCGCCCATAAACGCGCCGCCCGCTGGTCCCCACCACAACCCGCCCAAAAGGGGAATACTCCACGCGAGATAAATTGCGCCCAGCAGAGGCGATGCGAGGGTCAGTAAAGTAGCGCCCAAATTTTCAATGAAAAGACGCTGACCAATGACGGCAATGGCGAGGAAAATCACCGCGAGGTAAAGCGAAACGCTGAGCAGCGGGTAAGCGGCAGCCAACACGGCGGCGAAATATCCCAGCACGGGCGAGATGAGCGTTAACGCAAAAACCAAACCGGCAACGGCAGAATCCCAGCGCAGCGGGTACGCAGGAATGACCTGCGCCGCGCCATAGACCAGCGCCGCCAGTCCCAGCGCGGCGAGCAGCCGCTCTGCAAAGATGAGGTTGCGGCGAATGAGGCTATGTAGAGGGTAGAGTGTTTTCATAATTCTATTTGGCGCAAGCCCGGCGTAGGACGCGCGGCGAGGTAGCCATTGCTCGGCGAGGCGGGGCGCGCGTGCGCGCGCGCCCAATTTCTTAACGCGCTAATTTTTGCTTCCATCGTTTGCGCCAGCGGAACGGTAGATTGCAGGGCATTCATCATATCCGCCTGCGTTAATTCGCGGTTCGATTCAAACGCATCATACAGCGCGGCGATGACCGCCTGTTCAATTTCTGCGCCGGAGAAGTTTTCGCTCAGCCGCGCCAGCGCTTCAAGGTCAAATTTTTGCGGGTCGCGCCCGCGCTTGGTAATGTGAATGGAAAAAATGTCGCGGCGTTCTTCGCGGTTGGGTAAATCTATAAAAAAGATTTCGTCAAAGCGCCCTTTGCGTAAGGCTTCTGGCGGCAAAATGCTGATGTCGTTGGCGGTGGCAATGACAAACACGGGGGCGGTCTTCTCTTGCATCCAAGTGAGAAAACTGCCAAAGACTCGCGCCGTTGTGCCTGCGTCTGAAAGGTGCGAGCTGGCGACGCCTGCCAAGCCTTTTTCTAATTCATCCAGCCAAAGCAAACACGGCGAGACAGATTCGGCAAGGCGCAGCGCGGAGCGCATATTTTGTTCGGATGAGCCGACCAGCTCGCTAAACAAACTGCCTACATCCAACCGCAGCAGCGGCAAACGCCATTGGCTGCTGATGGCTTTGGCAATGAGGCTTTTTCCCGCGCCTTGCACGCCCAACAACAGCAACCCTTTTGGCTCTGGCAGCCCAAATTGCCGCGCGCGCTCGCTAAACGCCAAGGAGCGTTTGGAGAGCCATTCTTTAAGCAGGCTCATGCCGCCAACAAAGTTCATCTCTTCGGAGGCTTCAAAATATTCAAGAATTTGGGAGCGGCGGATGATTTGTTTTTTCTCGGAGAGGATAACGTCCACGTCCAGCGCGCGCGTCATCACCAGAGATTTGGCAAAAACATTTTCGGCTTCGGTGCAGGTCAGCCCTTGCGCGGCGGAGAGAATTTTTTCTTGCATTTCGGGCAACAGTTCCACTTGCATTCCGCTCACTTCGCGGGCAGAGCGTATCACCCGCTCTAACGAGCCAGCCATTTCATTAGATGTAGGCAGGGCGTAATCTAACACGGTCACGTCTTTTTCCAACTCCGGCGGAAAGCGCAACAGCGGGGAAAGGATGATAAGCGTCTTGCGGCTTTCCTTTAATTGGCTGGTGATGTCGCGCAGCCGCCGTACAACGACGGGCTGGTCTGGCAGCGGGTGGCGGTCATCTAAGAACGGGTGAAAATCTTTCAGCACAAAAATGGCAGACTCTTGCGAAGCGGCAATTGCGTCTAAGGCGCGCAAAGGCGCGGCGGTGGCGGGGTCTGGCATGGAGCCATCGTATCCATCCAAGGGGAGGAGACCGGAGGTTATGGTCCAACCGTATAATTTTTTACGGAGTTGAGCCGCCGCTTGCCGCAGCGTTTGTTCAATGCGTCTTTCCTCCCAAGAGACAATGTAAAGGATAGGGTACTTGGCGCGAATAAGGGTATTCAGTTCTTCGTCTCTGGCGGGGTATGCGATGGGCATAAGAGAGAATATAGCATAAGGCAGAGTCAGCGTCAATTATGATTCGTAAATATAAAAAACAGCCGCGTGAATGGCGGCTGTTTTTTATATTATTGTTATGCGGCGTGATTTCGCGGCGAATTAGTTCAATTTATTGACCGATTGGACATTGGTTTATATGAAGAAAGGTATTACATTCCTCGGTTGTGAGCGAACGCGTAGTTCTGGATTTTGCCAGTGCATACAGGTCGTCAAACTGAGTGTAATAGAAGCGCACGCCGCCATCCATGCCGCCTGCGGCAATTGATCTTCCATCTGGGTTGAACGCCAACCCTGAGACAGGTCCTGCGGAGGCGCTAATGGTGGACATTAAATTACCCGTAGCGGCGTCCCACAATTTGACATCGGAGTAATCGCTGCCGGTAGCAATCACTGTGCCATCGTTGCTGAAGATTGCTTTGCGAATCCCTGCTGCGTGTCCTTTGAGGGTGAATACTTTTTCGCCGGAGGCGACATCCCACAAAATGGCGGCGCTATCCGCGCTGGCGCTCAGAAGGTGTTTTCCGTCGGGGCTGAATGCAACAGATAAGACCCAGCCGGTATGAGCATCTAATGTCTTGATTTTTTTGCCTGAGGCAATATCCCATAGGGTGACAAAATGACGCTCGTCGCCGGTGGCGAGTGTTTTGCCGTCTGGGCTGAATGCGACGGCGTACACAAAACCGTCACTATTCAGGGTAACTGAGATTGGCTTACAATTGGCAGTATGACATGGAAGCCATCACACTTAACCCGTGAACAAATGGAAGAAAGGCGACTGGAAGGCGGGCGCCTTTTGAAAGCAGGCAAA
>Ga0172370_10005827_pt1 | contig 15738 bp, 8 predicted proteins | sample LakKiv5m_FD_114538 | JGI IMG/M metagenome (GOLD analysis project Ga0172370, IMG submission 114538) | Freshwater microbial communities from Kabuno Bay, South-Kivu, Congo - kab_022012_11.5m | ecosystem: Environmental > Aquatic > Freshwater > Lake | place: Democratic Republic of the Congo...
AGAGTGAGGCCTATACGCCCGCGAGGCGGCGCTTGCAACGTCGTTGACCAAATGGTCGGTGGCGCGAACGGCCCCTTGACGCCATCGCCCCACCCGCCCACATCTCCAACCAACACACCCGCCAAGCCTCTCAGCCGCACGAGCGCATGACGCGCAACCGGCTGCTTTCCTTTCCCTATCGCCCCGTCCGCCCGTTGTCCCGCGACGACATCACCCCGCCACCGCGTAGGCAAACAACCGGCTAAACACCCACGATCCACCGCGATCAGCCACGAATCGGCGCCCCCAAAGCACCCCGACCGACCCGCCGGATCGTCGTCCAACCATACGTTATCATTGAGTGCCCAGGGACGGAGTTGAACCGCCGACACGGGGATTTTCAGTCCCCTGCTCTACCGACTGAGCTACCTGGGCAGGCAGCGGCAAGCGCCTCGACGCCTGCGCGGGGTCGCACTTTTCGCGCGCCTCGGGGCCCTTGTCAAGTCGGAGTTGCCCGTGTAGTTGCCCCGTCTCCGAGCTTCCTCACGACGACGCCGCAGCTCTGCAGCAGGCCTAAAGCCTGGCTTGCTAGAGGATAGTGGGCGTCGTAAACGACCTCGCGGATGCCAGCGTTGATGATCATCTTCGTGCAGGTGAGGCACGGCGACAACGTCGAGTACAGCGTCGCGTCCCTCACGATGACGCCATGAAACGCCGCCTGCGTGATGGCGTTCTCCTCTGCGTGCGAGCACAAGCACTCGTCGAGCCTCGTGCCGCTCGGGCCGAACGCCGCGCAGCGCGGGCAGCCGCCTTCGTTGCAGTTGGGCGCGCCTCGCGGCGTGCCGTTGTAGCCGGTGGCGATGATGCGCTGGTCTCTGACGAGGACGGCGGCGACCTGACGCTTGAGGCAGTTCGAACGCGACGCGACCATGCGTGCGATGCCCATGAAGTAATCGTCCCAGTCGGGCCGCGCGGCGCCGCGCGCGATGCGCGGGAGCAGTGCCTCCAGAGCGGCTCGCAGTTCCGTCGGACCAGCGTCGTTGCTGAGCGCAACGTCGGCGAGCGCGGCGGTGGCGACGAGCTGTTGGGCGGCGGAGTCGTCGCTCTGAAGCTCGCGCGCTTCCAGCTCGCGGAACTTCTCGAGCGTGGTGGGATCGCCCGGCCTCGCGCGCGCCACGAGTCGCGCGAAGCGCACGTGTTCGCTCGCCGTGACCTCGATGAGCACGAATTCCGCGCGACGGCGCAGCACGTCTACCTCGCCGGGGTTGCGGATGGAGTCGACGATGTAGTGCGTGTTCGGTTCGAGCTTCTTGAGGATCATCTCCGCGAGGGCGCCGGGGCCGCCCTCGCGCCTCAGGTCGCGTCCGGTCTCGATGAGGTTCTCGCGCGTGACCTCCAGGCCACGCGCGACGATCTCTTCGCGGATGATGTCGGAGCAGGACGTGTAGACGAAGCCCCGCTCCGTCAGGAGATCCGCTACCGTCCCCTTGCCCGACGCGTTCTTTCCAACCAGGCCGATGATCATCGTCATGCTCCTCGTGCGGCGCATGCTCGTCGCAACCTGCGTTACGGTCAACTTCGCGCGGCCCCGCTGCGACGTCGCGCACGACGCATGACCGCACGACCTCGCCCTCACCCTCGCCCGCCGTGGCCCCGGCGTGCTAGCGTATTTTGCCCGCCGCCGGCGCACACGACGCAGCGTCGCCGCGGGACGTGAGGCATGCGCGCGCTCTTCGCCCGATACAAGAACATCCTCGTGCTGGCCCTGTGCCTGGCCTTGCCTCTTGTGTCCGTGTACTTCCACGGCAAGCGCCGCACGGGTCACACCGTCGTCGAGGGGGTGTTGTTGCACGTGACCGGGCCCATCCAGTCGACGACGAAGGGCGCGGTCGACGGCGCGCGCGGGCTCGCGTCCGACTACCTGATGCTCGTCGACGTCAAGCGCGAGAACCATCGCTTGGTGCGCGAAAACGAGGAACTGCTCGGCGAAGCATTGCGTTCGCGGGGGCTCCGCGCCGATCTCTCGCGCCTCAAGGAGACGTGCGAATTCCGCGAGGCGCGCCGCGATCTCAGGACCGTCGTCGCGCGGGTCGTGCTACGCGACACGACGCAGAACCTCCGCGTGCTTCGCATCGTCATCGACGCGACGCAGTTCGAGGACGTCAAGGAAGGGCAAGCGGTCATCACACCGGCGGGCGTCGTGGGGCAGATCTCGCGGGTGTCGGGCGGATACGCGGAGGTCATGCTCGCGACGGATGCGCGCTCGCAGATCAACGCGACGATCGTCGGAAAGGGCGTGACGGGGACCGCGCAAGGCAAAGGATACAAAAACGAATTCGGCGCGCGCTTCGTCTACCTGGAGCGCGCGGATCGCGAGGGCCGCATCGAGCGGGACGATGTCGTGGTGACCACCGGGCACGATCGCGTGTTCCCGCCGGGCCTCGAGATCGGCTACATCTCGACCGACGAGACGAAGCAGACCGGGCTCTATCACGAGTTCGATCTCACGCCCGCGGTGGCGTTCGCGATGCTGGAGCAGGTGCTCGTCGTCACCGATCGCGGCGGTGCCGGCGATGTGGAACAGATCTTCGACAAGCGCGAGAAGATCTCGGGCAAGCCGCCCAAGATCGACTCGGCCAACCGTCCGGACTGAGGCAGGATGAAGACCCTTGGCATATGGCTCGCGTCATTCGTGCTCCTGTCGCTCGAGTCGCCGATGCTCGAGACGTTGCAGATGTCGGCGTTCGCGCCGGACGTGACGATCGTGGCCGCGCTCTACCTCGGCACGACATCGCCCTTCGTGACAGGCCTGGCCGCGGCCGCGCTGCTCGGCTTGATGCGCGACGGCTTCGCTTTGAGCTCGCCGGTCGGCCTGTACGCGGAGCTCACGGCGCTCGCCTTCCTCGCGTCGCGCTCGCTATCGAAGCGCGTCGATCTGAAGAGCCCCATCCCACTCATGGCCACCGCGGCGGGGCTCTGCCTCGCGTCGAACCTCCTCTTCCTCGTCCTCTCGGTCGTGTTCCACCGGGAGTTCGTGCTCCAGGCGGAGAGCTTCCGCATGGTGCTCCCGCTCGCGCTGTTGACGATGCTGGTCGCGCCGATCCAATTCGCGCTGCTCGCGACGGTCGAGCGGCTGTTCCGGCGGCGTCGCGATGGCGACGTGCTCTTCGGCTAGGTCATGGAGATTCCCCTCGGACCATCGCGCGATCCGCAGGCCTTCCGCGGGCATCACCGCGTCGCCGTGGCCATCGTCGTCGCAGGCATGCTGGTGCTCGTGGGTCGCCTGGCGCTCGTGCAGATCGTGCATGGCGAGCGGTATCAGAAGTACACGAGCATCGATCGTATCTCGCGGATGCGCGTCAAGGCGCAGCGCGGCCTTGTCAAGGATCGATCGGGCGAGGTACTCGCGCGCAACATCGAGAGCTACTCGCTCGTGCTGATGCCGCACCGCGTGGCCTCCAAGGAGGCGGACAACCTGGTCTCCACGCTGCGCGAGCTCGTAGATCTCACGGACGCGGAGTCGGCCGGAATCCTGCAGGACTTGCGCAGACCGCGCGAGGGCGTTCGAGCGGCGCCGATCGTCGTGCGCAGACAGCTCGTGTCCACGTTCTGTCCGAACGACTCCGCGCACCTCGAGCTCGGCGGTGACACGCCCTATCGCTTCTGCTCGACGTGCGGGCGCAGCTACGAATCGCCGCCTCCTCCACCGCGCGGCGGTGGGCTCTTGCAGTGCCCGCTCGATCGCAAGAAGCTCGTGCCCTCGGGCAACGGCAAGGGGCTGCACTGCGAGGTCTGCGCGCGCGAGTTTACGTCGAGCCCGACGTGCCCCTACGACGGTACGACCACGACCGAGCACCTCCACACGCTCCACTGCCACGTATGCGGGCGCGGCTACAACGACGAAGTGGCCGTGCTGCGTTCGAACCTGCACCGCTTGCCGGGCGCGCGCATCGAGACGCACCTGCGCCGCGAGTACCCGTACCGCTACCTCGCGAGTCACCTCATCGGTTACATGTCGCTCGTGACCAAAGAGGATCTCGACGCGCATCCGCTCGACGCGGCGCGCTTCGCACCGGACGACTTGATCGGACGCGCCGGACTCGAGCGCGCTCTCGACGGCCTGCTGCGGGGCGCCGACGGCGAGCAGATCCTGATGCGATCGACCAACGGTCGCGAGCAGGACGCGAGCGACGTGCAGTCGATCATGGACGCCTACAAGCCGCGTCGCGCCGTGCCGGGCCGCTCCGTGAGGCTGACCATCGACGTGCGTCTGCAGCGCGTGGTCAAGGATGCGATGTCGCGCGTACGCAGCGGCGCGGCTGTGGTCATCGACCCGAACACCGGCGACGTGCTGGCGATCTACTCGAAGCCCTCGCTCGACCCGAACATCTGGAGCGGTCGCCTCTCGCGGGAGGCGAAGGAACGCATCGACACCAACCCCTACGCGCCCCTTCTCAACAAGGCTGCGCGCGCCTTTGCGCCGGGTTCGGTCTACAAGATCGTCGCCGCGATCGCGGGCCTGGAGGAGGGGATCATCACGCCCGATCGCACGCTCTACTGCCCCGGTCACTACGAGTTCGGAGGCCGGCGGTTCCGCTGCCACCTCCAACGGGGACACGGCGAGATGAACATGGAGGACGCACTCGAGAAGTCGTGTGACGTCTACTTCTATCGCCTGGGCGAGATGCTCGGCATGGAGACGCTCGAGGCCTACGCGCGGCGGCTCGGCTTCGGAGAGCCCTCGGGTGTGGAGATCTCCGAGTCCCAGGGCCGCGTCCCGAGCAAGGACTGGTATCGCGAACGGGCAGCCGGATGGCACCCGGGCTTCGTGCTCTCGACGGCGGTGGGCCAAAAGGACGTGCTCATCACCCCGCTGCAACTCGCGCGCGTCTACGCCACGGTCGCCAACGGCGGGACGTTACCGAACCTGCACGTCGTCCAGGGCATCGAGGGCGAGGAGGGCGGCGGTCTGCTCCCGCTCGCGGAGAAGCGCCCCGCGCGTCGCATCGACGTCAAACAGCGCACGCTGTCCGTCGTGCGGCGCGGCCTGTGGCGCGTGGTCAACGCGGCCGGAGGCACGGCCCATCAGAACGCGTTGGAGACCGTCGAGATGGCCGGCAAGACCGGGACGGCGGAGGCGCGGCAGAGCGCCAAGCCTGGCACGTCGCCGGACATCGCGCGGTGGCTGCAAGAGGACCACGCCTGGTTCGTGGGGTTCGCGCCCTTCGAGCGGCCACGCCTGCTGATCGTCGTGCTCGTGGAGCATGGCGGCCACGGCGGCAACGTGTCCGCGCCGGTCGTCAAGCGGATCGCCGACACCTACTTCCGCGAGCTGCGAGGCGACCTGGCGCCGCTGGATTCGCTCGACGACGCGGACGACTTCGGCGGCGCGAGCGACGAGGTCCCGACCGGCGGCGCGCTCGACGACGGCGACTCGGGCGGTGGCGATGCCGAGGGCGGAGGACCCTGATGTCACTCGCGCGACGCATACGCGACCCCGTCAACTGGATCGGCATGACGTCGGTCGTCCTTCTGGGCGTGCTGAGCGTGCTGAACCTGCGACGCGCGGACTACTACACCAACCAGAACTTCGCGCAGTCGCAGATCGTCTGGTTCGTCGTCTCCCTCATCGCCGCCGGTGTCGTCGCTGGTCTGAATATTCAGTGGTTTCGCCGCTTTGCGAGTTGGGGCTACGTGGTCCTCGTCGTCCTCCTCGTGGCCGTGCTCGTCGCGGGCAGGGAGGTCAACATGTCGAAGCGCTGGCTCGAGTGGAGCGGCATGAGCCTGCAGCCGAGCGAGTTCATGAAGCTCGCGATCGTGCTGATGCTCGCCGACTGGTTCGACCGGGCGCGGGGCCAGGAGCCCTGGGGCATCCGCGGCCTCGCACAGCCGATCGTGGCCACGCTCATCCCGGTCGGTCTCATCCTGCTGCAGCCCGATCTCGGCACCGCCATCGTCGTCGCCGCGACCGGCATGTCGATCATGTTCTACGACGGGATCAGACGATCGACCGTCGCTGCGCTGGTCGCCGTGATGCTCGTGGCCGTGCCGATCGGCTGGGAGTACGGGCTCATCCGCGAGTACCAGAAGGGCCGCGTTGAGGCGTGGCTGGAGCTCGATGACACGCGCGAGCGCTCCCCGGGAGAGGCGGCGCACCGGCCATCGCAGGCCGAGCAGGCGCTGTGGGCCGTGGGATCCGGGCAGCTCGCGGGTCGTCCGGCCGAGGACGCCAAGCGGTCGACGCTCGGCCACCTGCCCTATCTGAACACGGACTTCATCCTCGCGGCCTGGGCGGAGGAACACGGATTCGTCGGCTGCGTGGCCCTCTTCGCGCTCTTCCTGCTCATCGTTTGGTGGGGGCTGCGCCTCGCGCGCGAGGCCAAGGACCGCTTCGACGCGCTCGTCGCCGTCGGCGTGAGCGGTATCATCTTCTGGCAGTTCTTCATCAACGTCGGCATGGTGATCGGCCTGCTTCCCGTCGTCGGAATCACGCTGCCGATGATGAGCTACGGAGGCTCTAGCCTCATGACGGTGATGCTGGGAGTGGGCTTTCTCCTGAACGTGGCGTTTCGCGGATCGTAGCGGTCGCGCCGCGCGAAGAGCGATCGACCCACCACGCCTCGAAGCGGATGACGCAGCCGTTGACGAGGATCGCGTAGATGAAGCCGCCGAAGAAGTCGACGACGTAGTGGTAGCGGAGGTACAGCGTCGCTACCATCAGCACGCCGAGGTAGACCGCCATCCACGGGAACCAGCGGCGTTCGTAGCGGGCCGTGAACCACACGACGGCGGCGGTGTTGCCGATGTGGCCTGAGGGGAAGAGATCGAGGACGTTCGGCGGTGCAGCGGCGATGACGTGGTTGAGAAACCGGAACAGCGCAGAGCCCTCGAGCGGCTGGAGGTAGCGGGGGAGATCCGCGAGCCACGAGGCCTCAGGCCACTCGTTCGTCATCCACGGCGAGCGGGCGGGCAGGAAGATGTACGCGGTGAAGTTGGTGAACAGCGCCGCGCCCGCGAGCGCCATCGCGCGGGAGGCACCGCGGTAGTCGCCTCGCCGGTAGGGCGCCACCACGATGACGTAGTAGAAGAAGTAGTACACGACGTAGAGCAGCTGCAGCACGTCGGTGGCGAGCGGGTGCATGTGCGCCGCGAAGTACTCCGACGGGTGAAAGCCGAGCAGGCGCAGGTCCGCGTCGGCTAACATCGCCTCCCACGAGCCCGGCCGGATCGCGGGCAGGATGGGGCCCATGCTCATGAAGCCGAGCGTCATCGTGACCATGACGAGCTGCCAGCGCACGATGAATTGCACGCCCGGGATGAAGCGCTTCGTCAATGCGCGCAGCACGAGCGGCATCGCCGCGAACAGGGCCCCGCACACCAGAAACTCGATCATCAGACGCCAACCGGTGCTCGGGTGTGCGCGCGCCGCGAGTCCGGCCAGCAGGGCGTAGAGGGCCGCGAAGCCACCGGCGATGACGTCGATCGGCCAGTAACCCTCCCACCAGGGTCGGCTCGCGGGGCTGTTCGAGCTCATGCGTTCAGACGCTGTCGCCCGCCGGCTCGGCAGCACCGTGGCACTTTTTGTACTTCTTTCCGCTGCCACAGGGACACGGGTCATTCCGGCCGATCTTCGGCTGCTCGCGCCGGAAGGTCTCGACCTTCCTCGGAGGTGCCTGCTCGCCGCTGTGGCCGGCCTGACGCGGCGCACCCCCGCCGCCGGAGCGCGCGGCCATCGCCGCCTGTCGCATCGCCGTGTCCTGACCTTCGGGCCCGTGGATCTCGGCCCCGCGCCCGAGCTGCATGGCCTTCTGCGCGGCGGCCTCGCGCCTCTGCGCCTCTGCCTTCATGCGCTCGATCTCGCGCTCGTCCTTGACCTCCACGCGGAAGAGCGTCTGCGCCGTCGCGATCCGCACGCGCGTGACCATCTCGCCGAAGATCGCGTAGCCCTGCTTCTTGTAGATGAGCTTCGGGTCCTTCTGCGCATACGCCTCGAGGTAGATGCCCTCCTTGAGCCCCTCCATGACCTGGAGGTGCTCCTTCCAGTTGACGTCGATCGTGCGAAGGTAGGACTCCCGCTCGAAGTAGCGCCACTGCTCGAGCGCGCGCGTACGGGACTCCTCCTTGATGCGGTCCAGCTCCTCCGGCGGCGCGCCGCCGACGTGCTCGAGCCGCGAGTGGTAGATACCGTCGAGGATGCGCTGCTCGCGCGCCTCGTACTCGGCCTGCATGGCCGTCGTGATCGCGTCCTCGAGCGCGTCGAAGTCGCGGTGGACGTCGCTCAGATCGAGGCCGATCCCGAAGATCTGCTCAGCCGCATCCTCGAGCGCCTCGATGTCCCACTCGTCGGGACGCTCGTCTTCCGGGCAGTACTCGCAGCACAAGTAGTACGCGACCTCGCCCACGGCTTCGAGCACCATCTCGTGTGTACGGGCGCCCGAGAGCACCTGCCGGCGCAGCGCGTAGATGGTCTTGCGCTGTTGGTTCATCACGTCGTCGTACTCGAGGATGTTCTTGCGCGCGTCGAAGTTGTGCCCCTCGACCCGGCGCTGTGCATCCGCGATGGCCTTCGTGACCGTGCCGGCGATGATCGGCTCGTCCTCGGGCACCTTGAGCCACTCCATGATCTTCTTGACGCGATCGCCGCCGAACACGCGCATCAGCTCGTCGTCCAGCGAGAGGAAGAACCGCGACGAGCCCGGATCGCCCTGCCGTCCCGCACGGCCACGGAGCTGGTTGTCGATGCGTCGCGACTCGTGCCGCTCCGTGCCGAGGATGTGCAGACCGCCCGCCGCGACGACCCTGCTGTGCTCCTCCGAGCACTCCTTCTGATAGCGCTCGAGCTGCTCGAGGTAGCGCGGATACGCTTCGCCGTCCGGCTCCACGTCGGCAACGGTCGCGTCGTGACCATAGACCGCCACGCGCGCCAGCATCTCCGCGTTGCCGCCGAGCAGGATGTCCGTGCCGCGGCCGGCCATGTTCGTGGAGATCGTGACGGCACCGAGCCGCCCTGCCTGCGCGACGATCTCGGCCTCGCGGGCGTGCTGCTTCGCGTTGAGCACGTTGTGCGGGACGCCGTCGCGGTTGAGCAGGTGCGAGAGGAACTCGCTCTTCTCGACCGAGATCGTGCCGACCAGCACGGGCTGACCGCGCTCATGGCAGTCCTTGATCTCGTCGATGACGGCTTTGAACTTCGCGCGCTCGGTCTTGTAGATGACATCGTCGTGATCGGCGCGAACCATCGCCTTGTTCGTGGGGATGACGAGCACGTCCAGGTTGTAGATCTTCGCCAGCTCCTCGGCCTCCGTCTCGGCGGTTCCGGTCATGCCGGCGAGCTTCTTGTACATGCGGAAGTAGTTCTGGAACGTGATCGTCGCGAGCGTCTGGTTCTCCTCCTCGACCTCCAGCCCCTCCTTCGCCTCGACCGCCTGGTGGATACCGTCCGACCACCGCCGCCCCGGCATCTTGCGGCCCGTGTGCTCGTCGATGATGAGCACCTTCCCGTCCTCGATCAGATAGTTGACGTCCTTGCGGAAGAGCGTGTGCGCCTTCAGCGCGGCCTGGATGTGGTGCACCCAGGCGATGTTCTCCGGGTCGTAGAGGTTTGACAGCTTGAGCCGGCCCTCCACCTTGTCGACGCCGCTCTCGGTCAGCGCGACGGTGTGCGCCTTCTCGTCGGCGATGTAGTCGAGGTCGCGCTTCATGAACGGAATGATGGCGTTCGCTCGGTAGTAGCGGTCCGTCGCCTCGCCGCCGCGGCCCGAGATGATGAGCGGCGTGCGCGCCTCGTCGATGAGGATCGAGTCCACCTCATCGACGATCGCGTAGTTGAGCAGCTTGTCCGCGCTCGGATCGAGCGCCTCGGGCAGGTAGCGATGAACGTAGTTCTCAAGCCGGAACTTCATGTTATCACGAAGATAATCGAAACCCAACTCGTTATTCTGACCGTACGTGATGTCGCAGCCGTAGGCGTCCTGCCGCTCGCGATCGTCGAGGTCGTTCGTCACGCAGCCGACCCGCAGCCCGAGCATCTTGTGCACGCGCCCCATCCACTCCGCGTCGCGCCGCGCGAGGTAGTCGTTGACCGTGACGACGTGGACGCCCTTGCCCGCGAGCGCGTTGAGGTACGCCGGCAGCGTCGAGACAAGCGTCTTGCCTTCGCCCGTCCGCATCTCGGCGACCATACCCTTGTGCAGCGCGTAGCCGCCGATGATCTGCACGTCGTAGTGCCGCTGGCCGAGCGCCCGCTTCGCGGCCTCGCGCACGGACGCGAAGGCCTCCGGCACGATGTCGTCGAGCGTCGCACCTTGGTCGAGCTGCTCCTTGAACTTGGCCGTCTGCCCCCGCAGCTCCTCGTTCGAGAGCCTCTGCAGGGCGGGCTCGAACCCGGCCACCACGTCGACGATGGGACGTATCTTCTTGATCTCACGATCATTTTTCGTCCCAAGCACCTTCTTCATGATCCAATCGAACATCGTCCGTACCGCGTGCTGCCCGTTTGAGGGGCGCAAAAGGATAGGGACGTCGGGCCGATCCGGCAAGGTGGCTCGCCGAACGACGCGCGAAAGCTTGCGACCAGGCGGCCTGGCCCGGTAATGTAGGGATATGAAGCGGTCTTTCCTCGTCTCCCTGTGCCTGTGTCTCGCCCTCCCCCTCCCGCTCACGAGCGCTTGCAGCCGCGCACCGATCGAGGAGCCTCTGCCCGAGGAGGATCTCGGCGAGGACCTCGAAGACACGAACGCCGCCGCAGACATCGTCGATACCAAGGACACGAAGGACGTCGGCAAGGACGTCAAGAAGGACGTCAAGGACACGAAAGACACCAAGGATACGGGGTCGGACACGGCCGATGAGGGGGAGTCCGACGTTGAGATCGATGACGTTCCCATCGACGATGACGTGCAGATCGTCGGCGACGTGCAGGACGCGACCGGCGGCGAGGAGTTGCCCGACGGCCAGGGAACGCTCGACACGGGACCTGAGACCGCACCGGATGTCGCCATCGACGTGCCTGTCGAGGTCGACAGCGGCCCGGATCCCTGCGATCCGGCGCAAACGAAGTGCTTCCTCGACGCCGACTGCCTCCAGATCAAGCAGGGCTGCTCCCTGCCCTGCGTCCATAGCTTCCTCTGCGTCGGCGGCGTACCGGGCGCGAAGGCCGGCTACTGCCTCGGCGTAGCGAAGTTCGATGGCGCGAAGTGCGACGACAAGACCGCGTGCACGAAGTACGACCACTGCTTCGCGGGCGGCTGCATCGGCATCGGCGACAACTGCGACGACAAGAACCCCTGTACCCTCGACACCTGCGACCCGAGCGAGGGTTGCAAGCACGATCCCGTGCCGATGAAAGGCAAGGGCTGCCTGGACGACAACCCCTGCACGCAGGCCGAGCAGTGCTACGGCGGTAAGTGCAACGGCGTCAACGCATGCGTGTGCGATCCGCAAAACGGCGACGCCGACTGCGAACCCTTCATGAAGGGCTGGAACCAGTGCATGGGCACGCTCAAGTGCATCGCGACCGAATGTGTGCTCACGGGCGTCGTCAAGTGCGACACGTCGCTCGACACCGCCTGCGAGCAGTCGACCTGCGACACCACTGACGGCAAGTGCAAGATGAAGCCGGCCTTCGACGGAACGCCCTGCGACGACGGCTCGTACTGCACCGCACCCGACATCTGCCTGTCCGGGCAGTGCGCGGGAACGCCTGTCTCGTGTGATGACAAGAACACCTGCACTACCGACACGTGCGACGTCTCACTCGGCTGCCTCAACGTGCCGAACACGCTGTCGTGCGACGATGGCGATCCCTGTACGTCGGCAGACGCGTGCAAGGCCACCGAGTGCACAGGCACGCCGACCTGCGAATGCAAGACCGACGCGGACTGCGTCGACGACGGCGACAAGTGCAACGGCGCGTACTACTGCTCGTCGAACAAGTGCATCATCAAACCCGACACGGTCACGCCGCCTTGTACGAAGGACGCCGGCAACCCGTGCAAGAACTTCGTGTGCGAGCCCACCACCGGCCTGTGCCCGGATCTGCTGACGGCGCCGAACAAGGTCGACGGCACGCCCTGCGACGACAAGGACGCGACCTCCGTCGGCGACAAGTGCCAGGAGGGCTTCTGTGTCGGCGACAAGATCAACTGCGACGATGGCAACCCCTGCACGGACGATCTCGAGGACTCCAAGCTCGGCTGCGTCCACGTCAACAACGTGATGCCCTGCGACGACGGGAACCCCTGCACGGAGGGCCCATGCGTCAACCTCGACGTGCAGCTGCCCGACGGCACGAGCACGGTCAAGCTCGCGTGCGATCTGTGCAGCGGCGGCCAGTGCGCGCCGGGACCGTCCAAGTGCAACTGCGACAACGACGATCAGTGCGCGAGCCTCGTGACCGACAAGTGCAAGGGCGTCTACAAGTGCACGAACAAGGTCTGCACGTTCGATCCGAGCACGGTCAAGACGTGCCCACCACCGGCGGACTCGTGCACGACCGTGTACTGCAACCCGGGCCTCGGGGAGTGCATCACGACCAAGAAGGCGGACGGATCGCCGTGCCTCGACAACGATCCGTGCACGATCAAGGAGCAGTGCGACAGCGGCAAGTGCACCAAGCAGGTCAACACCTGCGACGATGGAAACCCGTGCACCGACGACGCGTGCGATCCCGCTGCGGGCGGCTGTTCGCACAACAACAACACGGCCGTCTGCGAGGACGGAGACGTCTGTACGATGGATGACATCTGCGTCAAGGGCACGTGCGTCGCGACCGGCAAGAAGGATTGCGGCGAGGCCCCCGCCTGCAACGCCTACGTGTGCGATCCCGTCGTCGGCTGCAAGAAGGTCGCGACCGCAGGGATGTGCGAGGACGGCAATCCCTGCACGGTCAACGACAAGTGCCAGGCCGGCACGTGCGTCGCGGGTCCGGAGAAGAACTGCGACGACTTCAACGCGTGCACGGCGGACACGAAGGACCTCGCGGATCCGGGCTGCTGCGTGCACCTGGCGGCGGAGGTGACCTGCAACGACGGCGACGCGTGCACCATCAACGAGAAGTGCAAGGAAGGCTCGTGCGCCATCAAGGACCCGCTGAGCTGCGACGACGACAACGCGTGCACCGACGACTCGTGCGCCAAGGAGACGGGCTGCGCGCACCTCAACAACATCAGTTCGTGCGACGACAAGAGCGTGTGCACGAAGAAGGACACCTGCAAGGACGGCACGTGCAACGGCACGCCGGTCGACTGCAACGACTACAACGTGTGCACGGACGACGCGTGCGATCCCGTCACGGGCTGCGTATACACACCGGCGGCGGGATCCTGCGGTCCGCTCGCGATCTGCGAGGGCACGCCGCCCAAGTGCGTCTTTGGCGACAAGGGCCACCTCGTCATCTCGGAGGTCTACATCGGCGTGCCGGACAAGCCGACGGACGACTGGATCGAGCTCTGGAACGCGTCGTCAGTCGAGATCGATGTCGGCGGCTTCGCGATCGAGACGTTGCCCGCGAAGGAGACGGACGATGCCCTGTGGACCGCCGCCGTCACGTTCCAGCAGGGCACGGTCGTACCGCCGCACCGCTACCTGCTCGTCGCATCGAGCCCCAAGGTGCTCGGGATCCTGGACGCGGACGTGGTGGGCGTGGACCTCGCGCTCGTCGCGACGGGACAGAACGTGCGACTGCGCGACGTGCCGCACACGCTCGTGCACGATCAGGTCGCGTGGGGCAACGGCGTCAAGCCGGAGGGCAGCGCCGCGCCTTCGTGGCCGAGCGCGCGCAGCCTGGAGCGCAAGGCGTCCGACGGCTCGACGCCCCAGACGATGTTCAAGCACGGCGTAGAGTGGCTCCAGGGCAACGTGCAGGACACGGGCGACAACGCGTCGGACTTCGTCGTCAGTCTCGCGGCCGAGCCGCAGTCGCTCAAGTCGCTCCAGTACGAGCCCGCGTGCGGAGGCACGTGCAGCGTCGGCAAGATCTGCGACTACGTCGGAGCGGGCTCGGACGCGTGTGTCCTCGACGTGCTGTGCTCGCTCGGTTGCCCGACGGGTGAGTTCTGCCAGCTGCCTGCCTACGTGTGTGCGCCCGATCCGAACAACCACCTCGTGATCTCCGAGATCCAGAGCGCCGAGAAGGACGCGCCCGACTCGGAGTTCATCGAGATCTACAACGCGGGGCAGAAGGACATCGACATCTCTGGCTTCTTCGTCCAAACGCGCAAGCCGGATGCCGCGGCCGACGCGTCGTGGGATCTGCCGCTCGCGAGCGTCCCGGCGGGCACGATCCTGCCCTCGAAGCGCTACTACGTTTTCGCGACCGCGACGTTCGCGTCGCTGCACGGTGCGACCGACATCGTGACCGAGACGCCCTTCAACCTCGCCGAGACCGCCGGGACCGTACGCCTGTGGAACCCCAAGACGAACGCGACCATCGACCGCGTCGGCTGGGGTGACACCTACACGTACGACGGCAAGGCGGCGCCGCCCCTCGACATCGGATACACGCTCGAGCGCAAGGCCAGCAGCACCAGCACGGCCGTGACCATGTTGTCGATCGGCGGCACGGAGAGCCTCGCGGGCAACGGCGTCGACACGGACAACAACGACTCGGACTTCGTGCTCGCGGTGCTGGCCAACCCGACCTCGCTCAAAAGCGGCCGCTACGAGCCGGCCTGCGACGGTGCGTGCGGTCCCGGGCTCGCCTGCACGTTCGATCCTGCGAACGAGAAGTGCACGAGCGACAACTGCGGCAGCACCTGTTCGCCCGGCTACGCGTGCGACGTCAAGTCCGGCAAGTGCTCTCACCACTTGGTCATCAGCGAGTTCGCGACCGAGGGCGCGACGATCGACGACGAGTTCATCGAGATCTTCAACCCTTCGGACTCTGAGCTGTCCCTCGAGGGCATCATCCTGCAGTGGCGCGCGGTCTCGGGCTGCACGGGCACGTGCGTGTTCACGACGAAGGTCAAGGCGATCGCTGCAGGCGCGGTGATCGCGGCGCATGGCTACTACCTGGTCGGGTCATCCGCCTACAAGGGAGTGACCAAGGCCGACCTCTCGACGACGACGACGTGGGGCGTCGACTCGGCCGGCGGTGCGTGGCGCATCGTCCACAAGGACAGCACCACGAAGATCGATCAGGTGGCGTACGGCCAACTCACGGCCGCTGCCGAAGGGTCTCCCGCGCCTGCGCACGCCGGCACGGGCGGCTTTCCGAACGGCTCAATCGAGCGCAAGGCCTACCTGTCGAGCACACAGCAGAGCCTGGCTCCGGGCGGGTTGGACGCCTACAACGGGAACGCGTACGACTCCGATGACAACAGCAAGGACTGTGTCGTGCGGCAGTCGCGCCAGCCGCAGTCCACTGCCACCGGTATCGAGGCGCCGTAGAGCGCACACAGGCCTCGGCCGGTACCTGCTGCACGTCCCTATTGCAGCACCGTCGGTATCCCGTCGCGCGCGTAGGTCGAGACGAAGCCCGTGACCTGTCGTACGGCGTCGGCGTGGAGGAAGACCACGAAGTGGCCATCGTAGCCGCCCTTCGGGTCGTACTGCGTCTGCGCGGCCGTCACCGAGTCGGGCGCCGCGAGCCGGTTCTGCTTCACCGGCGGCTGTACCTGATCGCCGTAGCCGGTCTGATCTTCACCATCCAGCACGGGCTTCACTATCGGCAGGCCCATCACGGCGCGCAGCACCTTCGACGTGCGCGGCGGATTGAACGTGTCGAGCAGGCCGTAGGTATGCAGGATGCTCTTGGGCGGC
>Ga0172370_10005830_pt1 | contig 15730 bp, 9 predicted proteins | sample LakKiv5m_FD_114538 | JGI IMG/M metagenome (GOLD analysis project Ga0172370, IMG submission 114538) | Freshwater microbial communities from Kabuno Bay, South-Kivu, Congo - kab_022012_11.5m | ecosystem: Environmental > Aquatic > Freshwater > Lake | place: Democratic Republic of the Congo...
ACAGCTACCACATCGAATCGGAACGGGAATCGGGCTATGGTCGTGTGGATATTTTGATGACGCCCAAAGACAAGAACAAACCCGGCATCATCATTGAAATGAAGAAAATCCGCCCGCGCGAAACCACTGAAACTGCAATTGAAGCCGCCCTCCAACAAATCGAAGACCGCCAGTACGAAACCACCCTCCGCCAGCAGGGCTGCACCAACATCATGAAAATTGCTGTAACCTTTGACGGGAAAAGGGTGTGGGCGAAAACGGCAAAATAATTATCTTTACCCGCAAAAAGCGCCAGATTGATTGTGTTTTGCATTAATTTAAAACTCATTTAATTTTTATTTCAATGCCCGGTAAAGCTTGTTCATCACAATTGGTATTCAATGTTTTCACCTTGTTTGCCATTTTATTTTTGTTCGACAGTTGCAGGCAGTATGGAGGTGAGCTGGATGTATTTGCCGATAATAAAAGTGATTTCATTTACAAAACGATTAAGCAGGCCAATGCCATGATTCCCTCCAACATGGATTCAGCAGTGTTTTTTTTGAGCAAACTCAAGAAGTCTGATTCCTTAATGGATGATACTACCCGGGCTTTTTTCAACAATACTTTTGGGGTTTACTTTTGGTACAAAAGTGAGTTTGATACTGCCATTTTGTGGTTTCGTAAAACTATGGAAATCAAACAGGAAGATGACATTTTACCTTTTAAGGCTGAAGCAGCCAACAATGCTGGAACTATACTTGGTTTTACCGGTTATCCCGATAGTGCTGCCAGGTATCTTGAATTGGCGCTCACCATTGATAAAACCCTGAAAAACGAGCGCGGTATCAACAAAACCCTGTACGATCTGGGATTGTTGTACATGCGCAAAAACCAATATCTGTTGTCATTAACCTATTTTTTTCAGCTGAAAGAAGGGCTGTTGCTTCACCCCGATGAAAAGCTGAAATTGCTTTTTACAACTGCATTTGGCAGTGTTTTTTATCATCTTGACAGCTTAAGCCAGGCCGTTGAATATTATGAAAAAAGCCTGAGGCTTGCCGAAGAAGTTAAGGATACTGCCCAAATAAAAATGGCCTATAACAATCTTTCGGCAGCTTACAGTAAAATGCCTGATAAGTTAGACAAAGCGCTTTATTACAGTAAAAAAGGGCTGGATTTTGCCAGGGAAAAAGAAAGCCCTTCCACCGCGCTGGCTTTAAATCTGAATGTAGGTTATGCTTACTATGCTAAAGGAATGGTTGACAGCGCTTTGGTTTGGTACAAAAAAGCATCTCATTTTGCCCCTACATCAAAAACCCATATCTCCTTTCTGCCTTTTACATCCGGTGGGCAGAAGCGCTGTTTAAGGATGGGCAGCACGTGGCTGCTCAGGATTATTATCAGAAAGCCCTTGATTATAGTATATCAGGTTCATCAACCGAAAATCAGCGCGATGCCCTCTTAGGGCTTGCACAAGTTGACAGTGCAGCCATGAATTACCTGAAGGCTTATGACTATTACAGGCAGGCTACCAGCCTCGATAAAATGATTTACAACAAGGAAAACAGTTCACGGATTGCTGAGTTAAACATCTTGCATGAATCGGCCCTTAAAGAGCGGCAGATTAAATTTTTACAGGAAAAAGACCGCAACAACCGGTTGCTGCGTGTTTCGGGCATCCTGTTCACCTCCATTTTGCTTGTTTCCCTAACCTTGTTTATTTTTTACCTGAGAAAACGACGACAGGTTGCCGAACAAAAACTGATGATCACCCGGCAGGAAAACGAAACTGCCATGGCAAAACTCGACGCCAAAAGAAAAGAGTTAACTGGTAAAGCCTACTCATTGGCCAAAGCCGAAAAGCTCATCGGTAATCTTAAGTCCGAAATTCAGGAACTGATACCCAACACCGATGTGGATACCTCGCAACAACTACATTCGTTAACCCGGTTACTAAGGCAAAACAAGAATTCTATAAAACTTTGGCATGAGTTCGAGCAGCGCTTTGATGAATTGAACGATGGTTTCATCAGTAAACTCGCAAAACAATATCACACGCTTTCATCCACCGAATTACGCCTGTGCGCTATGCTCAGGTTGCAGTTAAGCAACAAAGAAATAGCCGAAATTACAGGACGTTCGGTAAGAACCATCGAATACACCCGCTTGCGGATTCGCCGCAAGATGAACCTTGATGAAGGCGCCAACCTCTCCGGCCATATTCTTAAAATCGGTTAATCCAATCAAGGTCGTTACCCGAAAAATCAATACATTGGGAAGTACCCAAAGTATAATTGCCTTGCTTTTAAGAATTTTGCAAATTGATACAGTAGTTTTACAGTAGTAAATTTCCTTTTTTTTCATCACAAAAAACCAAAATCCAGTACTAATCAGGTAGTCGATAATTTGGTATTGGAAGTATCCATCATTAGCTTTGTCATGCAAACCTGCATCATCATTTTTACAGGTTTAGCCAGATACACCGGGATTTCCTGTCCTGGCGACAGGATTTCCCGTGTTTCTGTTTCTGCTGCGAAAAACATAAACATCTAATTAAAAATAAATGAAAGGAGTAAAAAAAATGAAAAAAGTCTTTACAATCATTACACTTTTAACGCTGTGGCAATCCTGTATTATTGCCCAAACAGCCATCGCTCCGGAAGACGGAGACGGAACTGAAGCCAATCCTTACCAGATTGCCACTTGGCAAAACCTTTACTGGTTAAGCGAGAATAGTGCAATGTGGAGTAAACATTACATTCAAACAGCCAACATTGACCTGGGTAGCGCTACACCCGCCATTTCGACCTGGGACAGCAACCAGGGTTTGAAAACCATTGGTAACTCCGGAACAAAATTCACAGGTTCCTATAACGGACAGGAATTTACAATTTCCGGCCTCTACATTAACAGGTCCAGCAGTTATTTAGGATTGTTTGGCTATACCGAAGGGGCAACCATCAACAACCTTGGTCTGATTTCAATTACTGTTCAGGGTGATGGAATCCAATTTGCAGGCGGGCTTGCAGGTTATACTACTCTATCATCTGTAGTGAAAAATTGTCATAGTTCCGGTACTATTACAATAACCAACAATGATAATAAGAAGGGTTATGGCGGATTGATTGGCTGGGCAAGCTCATCCCTGATTGAAGATTGTTATAGCGAATGTGATGTGAATGCGGGAGAAGCTACAGGTGGGTTTGTGGGAAATGTATCTAATTGGACAACCATTAATAATTGTTACTGTAGCGGAAATGTAACTGGCAATTTCAAAACGGGAGGTTTTGTTGGTATTAATTTTTCATCGAATTGCAAAATAATTCAGTGTTATAGTGAAGCAAATGTTACAGGTGGCGAATACACTGCGGGGTTTGCAGGACAAAATTGTGGTTTGATTAAAGAGTCTTATTGTACGGGTTCTGTCACTGAGGCTCTTAGTGATAAAGCAGGTTTTGTTGCCTGGAATGATACCCCGGGACAGATAACCGATTGTTACAGCAGGAGCACTGTTGGTCCACCAAGTGGTTCTATCGGAAATGCATCGGGTTTTGTTTATTCTAATAAAGGGACAATTACTGATTCCTATAATACCGGGCAGCTTACCGGAACCAACAGGTATGGTTTTGCCAACAAAAACACAGGCACGATTACTGATTGTTTCTGGGATTCGGAAACCACATTATCCAACAACAATGGCGCTGGTGGCACTCCAAAAACAACTGCAGAGATGAAGACAAAATCCACTTTCACAGGTGCCGGTTGGGATTTTGATGATACCTGGAATATCCTGGTTGGAATTAACGATGATTACCCGGGTTTTCAATGGAATCCTGCATTGATGAGACTGGTTATCGTTACCTCCGGTGCAAGCCAAATGATTAAACTACCCCTGAAGGGAATCGTAAATTGCACAGTTGACTGGGGTGATGGCACTGCCCCTGAAGACTTTACTACCTCCGGCGATAAACCACATACCTATAGTGTTGCTGATACTTTTCAGGTTACCATTTATGGCAGTCTTACCTGGTTTGGAACAAGCGGCAGCGCCTGGACGGGTGTTAAATATTTAAAAGACGTACTCAGCTTTGGCGAACTGGGGCTGACATCCCTGATGGGAGCATTTTTCGATCCTGATAGTCTTAAATCCGTGCCGGCCTTATTACCAGCAAGTATCACCAATCTGGCTGCAACATTCGGAAATATTTATCCGGATACCATTGCTAATCTCAGCCTATGGGATGTTAGTAATGTCACCAATATGTTAAGTATGTTTGATTTTGCCACCAATTTCAACCAGGATATCGGTAACTGGGATGTTGGTAAGGTGACCAATATGAAGTCGATGTTTTACAGAGCGTATGCTTTTAATCAGGATATTGGAGGCTGGGATGTGGCAAAGGTTACGGATATGTCTGGCATGTTTAGCCAGGCATACGCTTTTAATCAGGATATCGGCGGATGGGATGTGAGCCAGGTTACTACATTAGGTTTGATGTACTTTCAGGCAAGCAACTTTAACCAGAATATCGGTAACTGGAACGTTGGCATTGTTACTGATTTCTATGCAATGTTTGCAGGTGCACTATTGTTTAACCAGGATATTGGCGATTGGGATGTAGCCGGTGCAACTGATATGGGAAATATGTTCACAGGGGCCTCTGCCTTCAACCAGGATGTCAGTGGATGGGCAATTGAAGGAGTTACCAATATGGACAATATGTTTAATGCTGCCACAGCTTTCAACCAGAATCTTGGAAGCTGGACGCTTAATTCCGGTGTTACACTCACTGATTTCCTGAAGAATTGCGGAATGGATTGTGAAAACTATTCCTTAATTTTATCCGGCTGGGCAGACAACACCAACACACCCTCCGGCAGAAGCATGGGAGCCACAGGCCGGACCTATGGCACAGATGCAGCAACTGCTCGAACCACCCTGGTGAGTACAAAAGGTTGGACAATCACAGGAGACATTGCAGGAACCGTGGCTTGTATGTGCACCAATCCTGACGATGGCGGCACCATTGCCGAGGCGTAAAACATCTGCCAGGGAACAGCGCCCGATTCACTCACCAGCACTGCCCTGCCCATGGGCCATACCGGTAATCTGGACTACAAGTGGCAGTCGTCAACCGAAAGTGCCACTTCGGGCTTCAGCGATATTGCCAACAGCAATGCCGCCGGCTATCAGCCCGGCACACTCACCGACACCACATGGTTCAAACGCCTTGCCCGTGTGGATTGCATGCCCGACTGGACGGGAGCTGCGGAATCGAATGTGATTAAGATTACAGTTTATGATGATTTCACCCCCGGCGCCATCGCCACAACAGGCGAAACCATCTGCTATGGCGGCAACCCTTCTCAGATTGGAAGCAATACTGACGCTTCCGGCGGCGATGAAACCATCACTTACGCCTGGTACAAAAGCACCAGCGATTTTGCCGACAGCTCGCTCATCGGCGAAGCTACATCCAAAAGCTACGATCCGCCGGCTAACCTGACAACAACTACAAGCTACCGCCGCTATGCCCACGATGCAACCTGCAACACGGACTTTGAAGTCTCCACAGGCACCTGGAAAGTAACCATTCATCCTCTTCCTGTCGCCAATGCCGGCGCCGATGCCTCCATAGTCGAAGGAGAAACCTATACCCTTGCCGATGCTTCCGCTGAAAACTACACCGGCGTCAGCTGGACTACCGATGGCGATGGCAGCTTCAATAACGAAATCAGCCTGAAACCGGTTTACACTCCCGGTGATGATGACATTGCTGCCGGATCTGTTGAACTTTGTCTTTCATCATCACCCGAAAGCCCCTGCACTCTTGATTCCACCGACTGCATGACGCTGACCATCTGGCGGCACCCCGAGGTGGAGATTACTTCTCCGCTTCAAAAAGCTGTGCTTTACGCAAATCCGGTAACCATCAACGGTACAGCCACCGATGCTGACGACAACCTGAGCATCATCGAAGTAAAACTCAACGCCGCAACCTGGCAAACCGCCACCGGCACTACCAACTGGACAATCAGTCTCAACCTCGAACCGGGTAAAAACACCCTCGAAGCACGGGCAAAGGACGCTACCAACCTGTATTCCGATACTGCCAGTGTAGCGGTAACGCTCAGCGTCCAGGTCATCAATATCCCCCAGGGCTGGTCGTATATTTCATCCTACCTCGAACCCACCGACCCGAATATCGTAAATATGTGGGCCGGTATTGTGGCCGAAAACAATTTGTCCATCCTCACCGGCGTAAACGGCATTTATGCTCCGGCGCCATTTTACATCAACACTTTGCAAAACTGGGATTACACCAAAGGCTACAAAGTAAAAATGCACCAGGCCGATGAGCTAATCGTAAGCGGCGACTCGCTGACCGATAAAACCGTCACCTTCCCGGCAGGCGTTCACCTGATTCCGGTACTTACCAACCATACCACCGGTCTGGATTTGGTTTTTGATGATGCTGAAAACGATATTTTATACATGTTGGATATTTACAGCAACCTGGTGTATTGGCCAATCGGAGGACTTTACACCCTCACCGACATGGTTCCCGGCAAGGGCTACCTGGCTAATTTCAAAAATCCGGTAACCCTCACTTACCCGCCAATGAGCAATTTCACTGTGGACAATGCATCAGCGCTGCCACCAGCACCTGGCCCATGGCCAATAGTCAGAACTTCCAACGTTCACCTGATTTCGGTTTCGGTAGAAGCCATCAGCCAACTTCCGGATGCTGACTACTTAGGCGCTTTCGACAGTCAGGGCAACTGCGTGGGCTATGCTGCCATCGAAAAATCAGGCAACAACATCCTCCTCACCATTTACGGTGACGAACCGATGACTGCCGAAAATGACGGCTTGATGGAAGGCCAAATCCTTCATTTCAGGAGTTTTAATATAAGCGCAAATTCCGAAAAGGAACTTACCACCACCTTCAATCCAACCTTCCCGAACTATGACGGGCTGTTTGCTGCAAATGGCCTTTCGGGAATAAGCGGGTTTAAGGAATCGGCGACCGGAGTAGGGGAGAATGACCTTGCAGCTTTAGTTCAGGTTTATCCCAATCCGGCAACGGATGTGGTGAATATTGTAACCGAAGGGTTCCGAACCCTTCAAGGGTTCGGAACCCTCCTGACCGCCGAAGGCAAGGCTGTAAAAACCTTCGCCATCATCAGCCCCGAAACACAAATAAATGTTTCTGACCTGCAAACCGGCATTTACATGCTGAAAATCGAATCAGAGAATCAGATTGTGGTGAAGAGGGTAGTGATACAGTAATTTTGTGTTCATTTCTTTTTAAAAACCTGCCAGTCCTCATTTTCGGGGGCTGGCAGGTTTTTTTGAAACCGGACAGCGATACAGCAATGAGAAAAATCATGGTGACCAAAAGGATGGTTCACACTGAAAGGGAAGTATTTGATTTTTCAAATTTTCCAGCCAGAATCCAAGTGGGCATCACGATTAAAATTTCGTATTTTTGCCTCAAATGTTTTTAGCCATGAAAAAACTTGCTATTGGTGTTGACGATTTTAAAAAGTTCAGGGAACATGATGCTTACTTTGTTGATAAGTCGCTTTTTATCGAGGAAATAATTGAGGATATTTCCGATGTTCTGCTCTTCCCCCGCCCGCGCCGTTTCGGGAAAACGCTCAATATGAGCATGCTTCATTATTTTTTCACCAACAAAAACTCCGAAGAAAACCGCAGGCTTTTCGATGGTTTGGCTATCACCCAAAGCCCGGTTTTTGCTCAACACCAGGGGCAGTATCCAGTTATTTTTTTTAGTCTTAAATCGTGCAAAGGCGATGATTTTGATACTGTGTATTCGGAGCTCGTTAGCATAGTTGCTGAGGCTTTTAAAGAACACGAAAAAATTTTTGAAAAAGGAATTTTTAAGCCAGTCGAATTGGAGCGCTTTCAGCGAATTTGTAATGAGGATCAAAACAAAGCACTCCAGGCTTCATCTATGCTTTTTTTAAGCAAATGTCTGTACAGATATTACAAGCAAAAAGTAGTCATCATTATTGACGAATACGACACACCCATCCATGAGGCATATCTCAACGGCTTTTATAATAAGGCAGTAAATTTTTTGCGGCGATTTCTCGGCAACACCCTGAAAGGCAACCAATACCTTCAAAAAGGCATTTTAACCGGCATCCTGCGTGTTTCCAAAGAATCTATGTTCAGCGATTTGAACAATGTAAAAGTGTATTCGGTATTATCTGAAAAATACAATATGTGGTTTGGGTTTACACAACGGGAGGTAGATAAGCTCCTTGACGATTTTGGTTTGGGTAATTCATCCATTCAGGTAAAAGACTGGTATAATGGCTACTATTTTGGCAACCTTGAAATTTACAATCCCTGGTCAATGTTGGGTTTTGTTGATTCCAATGGTAAATTTCAGCCTTACTGGCTCAGCACCAGCGCCAATGCCCTTGTTCACAGCTTAATAAAAGATTCGGATAAAACTGTAAAGAAAGATATTGAGGACGCTTTGAACAATACTTCGGTTTATTCAAAAATGGATGAAAATATTGCCTTCGATTTTCTAAAAAACAGCCGTGAACATATTCTTTCCTTTCTGGTTCAAACCGGATATTTAAAAGCCCGGTATCACGATTTTGTGGGTTCGGACATGATTTACCAGATTGAAATTCCAAACATTGAACTGGGTAAAATCTACTACACTGTTATCGAAACATGGTTTAACGAGAGCATTGGCAGCAAAGAGTTAGACGACATGCTCGATGCCCTCATTGCCAACGATATCAAGACTTTCGAGCGGATTCTTTCAAAATTTGTACTTGAAACTCTTTCATATTTTAATGTAGGCCGCAAAACAAAAGAGGTTGAGCGGGTTTTTCAGGCGTTTTTATTGGGGATGCTTATCAGTTTGAAAGACCGCTATGAGGTGTATTCTGAAAAAGAATCGGGTTATGGCCGGTTTGATGTAAGTGTAATCCCAAAAGACAAGAGCAAACAGGCCATCATCATGGAGCTCAAATCCATTGATACCTTCAACAACGAAACCAAAGATCAAACCCTCGATGCCGCCCTCCAGCAAATCGAAGACCGCCAGTACGAAACCTCCCTCCGCCAGCAAGGCTGCAACCATATTATGAAAATAGCCGTAACCTTTGACGGCAAAAGGGTGTGGGCTAAAACAAAATGACAAAGAATCGAATTGGTTTTAATAATGTTTCAATTTTGTAAATCGGAAATGATACTTTTGCTCAAAACTCGAAATTGTGACTTTGGAAAATAGAATAGAACTGATTTGGAGTGCCATTATTTTTCTGTTCATCCTATTATTTGGGTCTTGTGGAAACAAGTATTATGAAAAAGATTTGTCTTATTCAACCATCATTACCCTCGCGGATTCCCTAAGTAATGGACAGCCTTTTGTTGCAGATTCCTTGTATAAGACTGTGTTGAACGACAGTTCTTTGGTTAATCCAATAATTTACACACAAGCTTTGATAGGGCTGGCAAATCTTTACAACGACCATGCTCAGTTCGACAGTTGTGAAATTCTGCTTGAAAAGGCTGAACAAGGCATGGGCAAAATGCAGGATACCATTGTATTAATGAAATTTCATCTTTCCAAAGGCTACCTTAACAACAGTCTTGAAAATTACGAGGAAGCTGGAAAGCATTACTCCGAGGGACTTCGTCTTGCCAAACTAAGCAGAAATCCTGAAAATCAACACGCATTTCGCCTCAACCTCGGTCAGGTTAATTTTGAAATAGGCAATTATTCCGAAGCAACAAAAATCCTGACCGAAGAATTGAAATTTGCTGATTCGACCGGTAATGAATTTAATCAGTCATTAGCCCTCAAAAGCCTGGCAAATGTGGCTCTGAAAGCAAGCAATCTGCCTGATGCCATAGTTCTGAGCAGGCGATCTTTACAAATTTTGAGCAGGCTTGGAATTTCAACAGAGTATGCCAATCAGTTGATGAACATGGGCATCAGCTACAAAGATGCAGGGATGCCCGATTCAGCCATGATAACTTACAGGGAAGCATTTAACCTTCTGGCTCGGAAAGGAGATTCCTCTGGCATGATAAGAGTTCGGTTCAACATGGGGAACGTTTTGAAAAACCAACAAAAGTACCGGGAAGCTGAACACGAAATGAACGAGGTGATGAGGTTTTGCAAATTACAAAACATAACTACCGGCCAGATTTACGCCCTGACAGCGCTCTCGGATATCTACAAAGAAACCGGCAGGTTGAAGCAAAGCCTTGCCGCTATTGATACCGCATTAATCCTGGCTGGCAAACAAAACATGGTCACAATCATGTCAAATCTTTACGATGTTCATCATCAGATACTTTCGAAATTGGGAAAATACAGGGAGGCCTATCAGTCGTCACTCCAATCGCACCTCTTTGCTGACAGCCTGCTCACAACCGAAAAGCAAAAAGAAATCCTTTCGTTGAATAAACGCTATGAAACTCAGAAAAAGGAGACTGAAAACCTGATTCTGAAAAAAAATGTGGAAATTCAAAAATCAAATTTCAGGTTTTTGATGTTGGCTTCGGTTTTGGGGAGCATTGTTTTTTTTGTTTTTATTTATCTGATGATATTAAGACAAAAACAATTGAAGCAACAAAAATTGCTTAACGAGGAAAAGGCCATCAGGGCTGAACAGGAAAGCAAAAACAAGGTAATTGAACTGGAAAATGTCCGCATGGAAAAACAACTGAAGGAACAGGAACTGGTGTACAAGTCGTTGGTGCAAGCTGATCTTGTGCTGATTAACAGGTCAGTGAGAGAAAAACTTTCACATTTCCGGTTGTCAATAAACAGAAAAAAGGATCAGGATGATTTTCAGCAGACCCTGGACAACCTCACCCGCGATGCAAGCCGCAACCCTTTGGCGGAATTTGAAATACTTTTCAGGCAGCTTCATTCATCGTTTTACGAGAAATTAGTATCCATTGCCCCCGATTTATCCAAATCCGAACTGCAGGTTTGTGCTATGCTCCGGTTAAACCTTTCATCCAAAGACATTGCCCGGTTAACCAATCTCAACCTTGCCACCATCGAGATTACCCGCCATCACATCCGCAAAAAACTTAACCTCGAACATTCAGGCACGCTGACTACCTTTCTGATAGCGCTCTGATGCGCCTCACCTCCTTGTTACTCTGTACCTGAAATGCCATTTACCAAAATAGTTGTTTAACTCTTTGTTCGTAAACGATTTAACCTCTGCAATAAAGGTTTTTTAAAGGTTTTTTAAAGGTTTTTTCCTTCCGGGTTTCTTGCTTTGAGGCAATGCTCAAACTACATTTGCCTAACCCCGAAATTAACCGGAAATGAAAAGATGAAGGAACAAAATGAACATACATTGCTTTTCGCTTTTAAAGAATCATCGAACCAAAAAGCACTGGTGGAAGCGTTGCGCAAAAAAAGTTATCATCTGCTGACAGCCGGAACGGGCGATGAAACAATTAACATTTACAACGATCATCCAAGCATTTCTGCAATTATCATTTCCAGCGATCTTCCTGGTTTAAGCGCTTTTGAAACGGTGGACCAAATCCGGAAATGCAATGCTTCGATCCCTGTGATTCTGCTATCGGAATTTATCACCATAAATACCCTGCGGCTGGCTCTTGGAATTGGTTGTAACGAAATCCTGCAAACGCCTCTTGATCCAAAAGCTTTTGAAGAAGTTTTACACAAATACGCAAATACTTTTTAATTAATCAAATACTACAGTTATGAAAAAGATTTTAACAATTGCTTTTGTATGTTTTTTTTCTTTTTACATGAAGGTGTCAGGAAACGGAACAATCGTACCCATTTCAGCACTTACTTCTCTATTCGTAAGGTCACGTTACTTTGCATGGATAGCGCCAAAAAGCGGCAAACCAGAGGTGGTTCCACAATTAAACGATCCTTGCGGTATTGCAGTTGGAACCGTCAGATCAAAAGAGATGAAGGTGAAGATGAATTCCTTATCCGATTATCTCATTAATGCCTCACGCCTGATGTTTGCTGTGTTTGCTTTTATCGGACTTACCGGAATCACTCATGCCGGAACAATATCTGGTACATTCACCACGCTAAACAACTGTCCGGAAAACCTGTCCGGTATGTGCCTTGATCCGGTTGCCGGAGAATTCTATGCCGTTGGAGACCAATCCAGCACAGCATTCTACAAATACACCATTTCAACGGGGACCTGGACCACATTGGCCAATGCACCTGTTACCACCGGTAACAACGCCGGGGCCACCTACCTGGGAGGGAAGATTTACATCTCATACACCGGTAAGGCGGATATCCAGGTGTATACCGTATCGACCAACACATGGGCAACCCTGACAGGGCCCACCGGGGGAGCCAATACCGGTTGCATCTCCAACGACGGCACCAATGTGTACATTGCCTGCAGCGGAACCCCCGGAAAATTCTGGCGTTACAATGTGAGCGGCGGAACATGGACGGAGCTGGCTTCTGTTCCCCAGGCCCATCGATGGGGAGGTCTGGCCTACAACAACGGCTATTTTTACAGCACCGAAGGGAACAGCGGAACAGCATTTCAGAAGTACCGGGTGGCAACAGATATCTGGACTGAATTGACCGAGGTCCCCGGTGGCGCCGTCCTGGGCGCTGCAATCTATGATGCTTATTATTACTGCATGGGTGACTATGGTGGAACAAACCTTTATTCTTATGACCTGGGTGCTGAAGAATGGAACAATACACTCACGTTGCCCTGGTCCATCAACGACGCCACCATCTGCGTGTACGGAAACTCGCTTTACATCATCCAGGGTGAAGAGGGCACCGGATTCAGTAAATTCACCCCCAACAATCCCATGCTCACCAATATCGAAGGCACGGCGCATGCTTACAACCTGGGCGATCCCGCCATTACGGTGACCTCCACCCTTACGGCCTCGCAAAATAACGGGACCAACTTCCAGTCGGCTACCGTCACCATTTCATCAGGTTTCCAGACGGGCAAGGACGTACTTTCCTTTACGGATGCAAATGGAATAACTGGCTCATGGAGTGCAGTAACGGGAATACTCACGCTCACGGGTATAGCAACCATAGCCGACTACCAGGCAGCACTGCGTACGGTGCAATACGTCAACAACGATTTAACATCCAATAATGCCCCAAGGATAGTTTCATTCAGAGTGTATGATGGTTCCATGTATTCAAATACTGCTAACCGTAAAATCCTGATCCCCGGCCCTCCAGAAGTTACAACGGCAGAAGTAACCGGTATAAGTGGGTCAACAGCCACATGCGGAGGCGCCGTAGCCGAAGACTTTGGTTCAGCAGTAACAGCCCGTGGTGTTTGCTGGAATACAGCAGGATCTCCCACAATCTCCGATCCCTACACAACCGATGGCACAGGATTAGGAACGTTCACCAGTTCGCTCACCGGGCTTACATTGTGTACTTATTATGTACGGGCTTATGCCACCAACGCGCTCGGCACTAATTACGGAAGCGAAAAAAGTTTTTTCGCAGGGTATTGCATACCCCCGACTCCCTCAGATGCCTGTGAATATATGTATATTTCTAATGTTACAACAACCGGCGGTATTACAAATTTTAACAACACTACAGCTTGTGCTCCTACCGGATATACAAATTATAGTTCAACCAAGTCTGTTTCGCAGCTTGCAGGAAGTTCCATCAACTTAAGTTTTACTTCGGACAGCTATGGCTTAAACTATGCTGTCTGGGTAGATTTTAATGATGATGGCACTTTTGAATCGTCAGAAAAAGTAATTTCATATTCTAACAGTTCTGGATCTCTTACGATAACCACGTCATTTATTGTACCTGTTGATGCAGCCGTGGGTACGCACCGGATGCGCGTGATGGGAGATTTTTCAATCCCTTCTGACCCTTGCGGCGCACTTGAGTTTGGTGAAACTGAAGATTATGCCCTTGTTGTTACACAGCCTGGCCCTGATGACCCTGCTTCCTTTGCTGCTACGGCATCTTCTACTTCGCAAATAGATTTAAGCTGGGCGTTGAATGGAAATTCCGATCCAGTTTTGTTAGCTTACAATACAACGAGCACTTTCGGCACCCCATCAGGAACATATACACCAACCAATACTATTTCGGGCGGCGGCACAGTGCTTTATGTTGGGAGTGATTTGTCGTATAACCATACTTCATTAGATGTAAATACCCGTTATTATTACAAAATCTGGTCGAAAGACGGAAGCGATGTGTATTCTGGCGGGGCAACCGATGACGAATGGACACTGGCTAATGTGCCTTCAGCGCCATCAGTAAACAATCCAACAGCCACTACATTGGATGTAGCCGTAAACCCTAACGGCAACCCTTCAGGAACTCAGTTTGCTATTCATGTAACTGCTACCGGAGTAAATCAATTTGTGCAGGTAGGTGGCTCATTAGGGGCAGGCGCAGTCTGGCAAACCGAAACTCAATGGGAAGTTAATGCCGGCAATACTGCAATAACCGTAACCGGTTTAAATGCCGGAACTACATACACTTTTGAGGCGAAAGCAAGAAACGGCGGTAATGTTGAAACTGCTTACGGGGCTGCGGCAAGCGAAATACCAGTAGCAGCGCCGACAGTTACGACCCAGCCGGCTGATGCAATTACAAGTACCTCAGTTCATGGAAATGGCAATATCACTGCTATCAATGGCGACAACGCCTCAAACAGAGGGTTTATCTGGTATCCCTATACCGGAACTGATAAAGAGATTGGCGATGCCGATGTTACCAATGTGAACCTGGATGGTGATTTTGGCGCCGGAACATTCACTACAACCTTGTCGGGGTTGTCAATTAATACGCGGTACAACGCCCGTGCACATGCCACAAACACCTATGGAACAGGCTATGGCGCCCGTGTAGATTTCTGGACACTGGCCAATGTACCGGATGCACCTACTGTTAATAATCCGACCTACACTACCCTCGATGTGGCAGTTAATGCAAACGGCAACCCTGATGAGACTCAATTTGCTATTCATGTAACCGCAACCGGAGTTGACCAATTTGTGCAGGCAGGAGGCGCCCTGGGAGCAAGCCCGGTTTGGCAGGAAGCTGCATCCTGGGGAACGGTAACTGTAACAGAACTTGATACCAACACCACCTACATCTTTGAAGTGAAAGCAAGAAACGGAGGGCTTACTGAAACCGGTTACGGCAATTCAGCAAGCGAATCAACCAGTAAATGTTATATGGGTGAAGCCTGGACAGGCCGGACGATGCCGACTGGCGTTTCGATACAGCCCATGGCAGTCACCTATGGCAATAATATATTTGTGGCTGTGGGCGATGGATCCCAGGAGGTACTGACAAGCCCGGATGGAATCACCTGGACTGCCAATACTATTCCCGAGGCCTGTAGATTTGCGAGGTGGACGTCGGTGGTTTATGCAAACGGGTTATTTGTGGCTGTGGCGGGAAGCGGTACAAACAGAGTAATGACCAGTCCCGACGGAGTAACCTGGACCGCAAGTGACGCAGCCCAACAAAATGAATGGATGTCAGTGACCTATGGAAACGGAAAATTTGTGGCGGTTTCCCGTGATGGAACAAACCGGGTAATGACAAGCGCCAATGGCACAACCTGGACTGTAGGGAATGCAGCGGAAGCAACTTTCTGGAATTCTGTGATTTTTGCCAACAATAAGTTTGTGGCGGTTGCAAGTGACGGGACAAAAAGAGTGATGACCAGCCCCGATGGCATC
>Ga0172370_10005834_pt1 | contig 15725 bp, 14 predicted proteins | sample LakKiv5m_FD_114538 | JGI IMG/M metagenome (GOLD analysis project Ga0172370, IMG submission 114538) | Freshwater microbial communities from Kabuno Bay, South-Kivu, Congo - kab_022012_11.5m | ecosystem: Environmental > Aquatic > Freshwater > Lake | place: Democratic Republic of the Congo...
AATGAATAGTAACTACCACTCGAATGAATGGCGGGTTCACGTATTTACTGGAAATATCGCCGTATTATCCAAATCATGAAATAGCGTTTTCACTTAAAAAGTTTACCTTTGGTGTATGATTATCAAGGACGAAATACAAAAAAAAATAACCGATTTTACTACTTTATGCTGGAACCATAAAGTTAAATACTTGTATGCCTTTGGTTCGGCAACCACCGACAGTTTCGACAGCAACACCAGTGATATCGATTTACTTGTTGAAATTGACGACCCTGATCCGATAGAAAGAGGTGAAAAATTACTTTCATTATGGGATAATTTCGAAATATTTTTTTGCCGGAGAGTTGATTTATTAACTGAATCCTCTATCCGAAATCCATATTTAAAGAAAAGTATCGATTCGACTAAAATATTGATCTATGACGGAAAAGAGCCTAAAATACTTAACTGTTATCATCCAGGCGATTGATTTGATTAATGATTTCACCAAATCGATTTCAAGTTACAATGATTTTGTAAACGATTTCAAAACTCAAAGCGCTGTTGAGCGACAATTAGGCATAATTGGCGAAGCTGTAAAAAAGTACGATTCACTCCATCCTGAAGCCAGTCTTGAGAATGCAGGAAAATTTATTGGATTTCGTAACCGGTTGATTCATGCTTATGATGCAATTGATTCATCAATGGTTTGGGCCATCATTCACTGACATCTTAATCCTTTGAGAGAGGAAGTGATACATAAACTTGGATAAAAATTCCGGAATACGTTGGACATTATCCCCGTATTGCCATTCTAATTTCGATTCTTCCAACCATAGTTCATTAAAAAAACAAAGCCGGAAATTTCATTCTCCGGCTTAATTTTTAAATCATTATCGCTTAGTTGCTCTTCATCCACGAAGTACGGTACTGTTTCCGCTCATGATTTTCAGCAGCGGCAAAGCGCCGTGAACCCGAATTCATCGGGCTTACCGGAAAATTTTTTTTAGGCAGTACCGATTTCATGACCGCCGATTGGTGACTCATCGGAAAAGGATGGTCGTCAACTGTCGGAATCGTCTTTGAAATGAGTTTATGAATGTCGCGCAAATAGGCTTTTTCGTCGGCATCACAGAATGAAACCGCAATACCTGTCGCCCCTGCCCTGCCTGTACGCCCTATACGGTGAACGTAGGTTTCGGGAATATTGGGAATTTCGTAATTCACAACATGGGTCAGATCGTCGATATCAAGTCCCCTGGCTGCAAGATCGGTTGCAACAAGCACCCTGGTTTCCTTGTTTTTGAAGTTTTCGAGTGCCCTTTGCCGTGCCTGCTGTGATTTGTTACCATGAATGGCTTCTGCCTTAATGCCTTTTTTGTTAAGGATTTTGGCAACATGATCGGCGCCATGCTTGGTGCGCGTAAAAACGAGCGCCGTAACCATGGCTTTATCTTCGAGCAAATGAAGCAGGAGTTCTTTCTTATCGCCTTTATCGACAAAATAAACCGACTGAATGATGGCATCGGTGGTTTTCTGCATAGGTGCTATTTCAACTTTTGCAGGATTTATCAGGAGGCTGTCGGCCAACTTTACAATTGCCGGAGGCATGGTTGCAGAGAAAAGGAGCGACTGCCTTTTTTTAGGAAGCATGGCCATGATTTTCTTTACATCGTTTATAAAACCCATGTCGAGCATGCGGTCGGCTTCGTCCAGAACAAACAGGCTGATGTTTTCGAGGTTTACAAATTGCTGTCCCATCAGGTCCAACAAACGACCCGGTGTGGCAATGAGAATTTCGACACCTCTGCGTAATGCAGAAGTCTGTGGGCCCTGGGCAACTCCGCCAAAAATGACGGTATGTTGTAATCCGGTATGAACACCGTAAGCCGCAAAGCTATCACCAATCTGGATAGCTAATTCACGGGTCGGGGTTACAATGAGTGCTTTTATCTTACGTCGTGGAGATAATCGGGTATTTTGAGGGATTTCAGAATTTAGTTCCTGGTGCAAAAGCTGGAGTATCGGGATAGCAAATGCTGCCGTTTTTCCGGTGCCCGTCTGGGCGCAGCCTATTAAATCTCTTCGTTGAAGAATCAGTGGAATCGCTCTTTCCTGGATAGGTGTTGGTACAGTGTAACCTTCTGTTTTTAATGCCTTTTGAACAGGCTCAATTAAATTTAATTTTTCGAATGACATGTGTAATTTTTAAAAGGCTTGCCGATTTTATTTTTGGTAAAGAAGGGGCCCTGGTAAATAATAATGCGGCAAAGATAGCTTAAATAAACCACACCGGAGTTATATTTTGTTAATAATGAATGGTTTATTGCCACAGGGCAAAGCCAAAAAGGATTTATCAGCAAATATAAGTAGCGTTCATTCAGCCGTTTCACTCGTAATGCAAGGCATCGATGGGATTTTTCCGGGCTGCTTTTATGGCTTGCCACGAAATGGTCGACACGGCAATAATCATGGCCAAAATGGCCGCAACTACAAAGATCCACCAGGAGATACGTGTCCGGCTGGCAAAATTCTGAAGCCATTTATCCATAAAATACCAGGCTATCGGGTAGGCTATAATACTGGCAACGAACACCCACTTTATAAACTCCCGGTTTAGCCGGAGTACAATATGGCTTACGGAACTTCCAAACACTTTTCTTATTCCGATTTCTTTTGTTCTCCGTTCGGTGATATACAGCACGAGGCCAAACAATCCGAGTGCTGCAATAAAAATTGCCAGTATCGTGAAACTGATAAAAAGATTGCCCATTTTCAAATCGGAAGTGTATAATGCGAGGTATTTATCTTCGGTAAAGAAATAATCCAGTGGCTGGTTGGGGAATACCGAATCCCACTTTTGGTTAATCATCGCAATTACTGCTTCATTATTCTGACCGCCGAGGCGAATGTTGAGATACCTGGAATTGCGAGGATCGGCATTGATGAGCAGGGGTTTAACCGGTTCGTGAAGAGAGGCAAAACTAAAATCGCCAACTACGCCGATGATTTTAAACCTGTAATCGGTAGATTCGTCAGATCCGGTTGGCAAAGAAATGTAATGTCCCAATGCATCATCCAGACCCATTTGTTTCGCCAGAGCCTGGTTGATGACCACGGCATTCGAATCGGCTTCAATGTTTTCTGAAAAGCTTCTCCCCTTTACGATTTTAGCACCTATCACATCAAAATAATTATAATCTGCCTGCAGATTAAGCAGCATCCAGGCGTCTTTTCTCGAATTCCCCTCAGGATAATAACCCTGGCGCTGTCCAAAATTACCAAGGTAAGCCGAAGAAGCCGATACATCTTTCACGCCGGGAACGTTTAATAGTTCAGCTTTGATCGTCGCATAACGGGTGGTCATTTCAGGTCCTCTTAAAGGTACCACCATCAGGTCCTCCTTAACAAAACCAAGATCCTTTTTGCTGATAAAACTGAGTTGGTTCCTGATGACCAGTGTCCCGAAAATCAGGAAAACGGAAATCGCAAACTGCAAAACAACCATCGCATTCCTAAACACCGAATTGCTTGGATGGTTGAAGAAGTTCGATTTAAACCCTTTCACCGGACTGAGTGATGACAGGAAAATTGCCGGGTAACTTCCGGCAGCCAAACCAACAAAGATGGCAAGCAGGATGAGGAACATTATAAAAGTGCCGTTTCCAAACCAGCCGAAGCTAAAACTGGTACCGGCAATATTGTTGAAAAGCGGAAGCGCCAGGTTGATAAAAATCAGTGCCAGGATAAGACTGATCAAAGAGATCAGTACGGATTCGCCGATGAATTGAAAAGTTAGTGTCTTTCGGTTGGCACCAAATACTTTTCGCATCCCTACTTCCAATGCCCGTTTTGACGACCTTGCCGTGGAAAGGTTGATAAAATTAATACAGGCAATAATTAAGATCAGAAATGCGATAGCCGAGAAAATGTAAACCTGTGCAATGTCGCCCTGACGACCCATCTCATGAACCAGATGAGAATGTAAATGGATGCTTGTGACGGGGTGCAGTGAAACTGTGAATTTTCCGCCATAATCCCGCATCCCGCTGCCCATGTATTTTTCGACCAGGGTATCAACCTTCACCTGCAGGGCAGGAATATCTACACAGTCGTCTTTAACCACCACGTAATTAAAAGTTGCAAATGCAAATAAGTTGTTCACCAGCGATTTTGTACGTTCGTTGGTGAGCAGCGTGCTGAAGGAAACATACATATCGAACTGCAGATGCGAATTGTATTCCGGGTCCCCAATAATTCCGGTAACCTCAAAATTATCCTTGTTGTTCCATTTTATCGTTTTTCCGATTGGATTCTCATCGCCAAATATTTTATGTGCCATTGTTTGAGTCATCACCAGTGAAAAGGGTTGTATCAGTGCTGTCTTCGGATCACCCTGGATGAAATCATATTTAAAAACATCAAAAAAGGAAGAATCGGCATAGATCATGTTTTCTTCAAAAAAATGACGGTCGAGGTAAGTAAGCAAAACCGACCGGCGCACCTCCTGTATCTGCGTAAACTGAACAACTTCGGGTAATTCGTTATAAAGAGCCGGTCCCATGGGGCCTCCTGTAACTGCAGCCTCAATATAATTACCACCCATTTCACCTTTTAACACCAATCTATAGGTGAGGTTGGCTTTTTTGTGATGGCGGTCGTATTTCAGTTCATTGTAAACATAAAGGCTTATTAATACAAAACAAGCCATACCGATTGCCAGTCCCAGCATGTTGATGAAAAAATAAATCTTGTTGCGAAGCAGATGGCGGATTGCTGTGATAAAGTAATTCTTCAGCATAAAAAAGAGATTAATTGGTAGATTTCATTTTTGATCCCATGTATCCGATTATTGTACCAAAGAATTTTATGAATTGATATTCAGCCTCCTAAGGTTTTTTTCTGACGATATCCTGAGATGGGACGTCCATTTTCAAACACCAGCCTGTCCGATAAAGAACAGGACGTTTTATGGCTTGTCTTATCCCGGACAAAGACTGATTTAATTACATCACACGGAATGAAGCCTTGGTGGTAAATTTTAGTGTAATCCGATGTAAATGTCAAGTTCCTTATGCCATTCATCGGGTTCGTAGGTTTTAGGAAAGATTTCTTCATTAAATATTAAATCCACCAGGTAATGCGGTTTTTTCCCTCCGATATAAACCGATTTAGCGCAGGATACACAGTAAACAACCACATCTTCAACGGGCATCTCCGAAGTCCGGTTTATCATTTGTATTTTAACTTTTTCGGTAGGAATAACACCGTAGAAACTATCGCCACAGCAGGTCGATTTTGTCCTGGTTTTCTCGGGCTCAATTATCGTAATATTCATTTTGTTAAGTAACTTCCTCACCGCATTGTGAATCCTGTCCTGGTCCCTTGTCGGACAAGCGTCGAGAATTGACATCGGCCGGCCATGATAATCCGGGAAAGTAATAATATCGTTTTCGGCTAAAATTTCCCACAACGAAATCGTTGAAGTGTTTTGATAATCATTCCGATAACGTTTATCACAACCCGGACAAATATTTATCACCCGGGTTTCTTCAGTAAATTGGGGATCGTGGTGACAACAAATGTCTAGATCATCCATTTCACCCAAACAGTCGTTTAGAATGAAATGTAACTTTTTGGCTAATTCCGGTTTATATAAAATTAATGCACATCCCGGCGCGAAAACCATTTTTATTTTATTCCTTTTATTAAAAGTCATGAGTGGTTTATTTTCTAAGTTAAACACAAAGCGAAGCATATGGTTTGTGGACGACTTTGAAACACAAGTCTTTCAACTTACTCCGGTAGTCATTAAAAGATTAAATGTTCATATTTACAATTTAACCCTCCATACACTATACGCATTAGTATGCCAGCTTTTCTTCTGTCTGAAATGTCAGGGTTTAATTTCAATTCCTGTCCCGATTTCTACTGCAATATAAAGTTCATCAATTTCTTGGTCAGTCAATGCAAAGCAACCTAAAGTCCGGTCATACCAACGATGAAGATTTCCAATAAATCCAGTTTTGTTTCTAAGTCCATGTATTTTAAAGTCACCACCTGCCGGTTTTCCAAGTCGCCTTGCATTCTCAATATCGTCTTTGTTGGGACAGGAAATGCCTAAGTTTTTATGATAACCACTCTTTGGATCCTGTCTATTGATAAAACAAACATCCTCTGGAGTTTTTTTGTCGCCCTCGATTTCTTTGTAACCAAACAGGTTGTTTACCAAAAGAAATTTTGTTGGTCTTAATAACTTGTCCATTTGAATATGCCAGTAATTGTCTTTTCGATTTGAAAACAACAATGTTATTTATCTTACGACGGATGTTAGTTTTTCTTCAGGATAAAAATAATAAACTGCCAACCCGATAAATGAGATGGAAAATGACAGCCGTGCTATTTTATCTTTTCTCATTGAGTTCGAATTATTGATATTCTTCTAAGGTTTCTTATAACTTCGGATTCGCAACAACAGCAAACAAGATATAGAGGTTTTTTCCGAATGCTTTCCTGGATTATTCAAAATCATCACAAGACAAAGACTCACTTTCCCTTCTTGATGATAAACCCAACTTGTTGCGAAATCCGCTGATCGGGTGGGATGGAATATATCCATCGCATCATATTTGTAAAATTAACCTTCTCTAAAAAAGGGAGGTTTTGTTTTGTAAAGATGAACATGAGGATATTAAATTCCTGCTCTTTACCAGGCTTGTCGATCTCTAAATAATAGCCGTCGCTAAAGGCGGGATGAACAGGCATTTCTACAGTCTGGTCTTTCTGGAAGAGCCGGTCGGGATTGTCGTTGAGACGTTTGTCGGATGGATCTTTGTAAGGATAAAGGAGATAGGTTTCTTCGTCGGTTACATTAAATATTTTCAGATACCCGTTTTGCGTTGGTGTAAATGAAAACCGGAGGTTATCCTGGTTTTTGTAAACCTCATCGATGCCTTCGACCTTGAAAATAAAGGTTGGATCTGATTTTTCCTTGTACTGAAAAACCGTTGCCTGGATTTCAACTTCCACCTGCATATTCCCGAATTCGTTGAACGATTTTTTTTCACTCAGGATGGTGTCAACAATGATTTCACCTCCGGTTTCGATGGAAGATATGGCCTGGAAAATTTCGCGGTACTTTTCATTGTCTTCAAACTGATAATTAAAATCGGTAAACGAAACCGTTTCGGAAATCCCCGCCTTATTGAGAGCAGCGCGCTTGGCTTCTTCGATTGCTTTTGCCTTGGTTTGTTCCGGGGTAAGATCACTCGACATATAAACACCGGTGGCACGAACAGTCTTCTTTTCCTGGGCACAGGTATTTGATACCAGGAAAAAGAAAGGTAAGATTAAGCTGACGCTGAGTTTAATAAAGATTTTCATGATTTGTTCGATTTTCCTTTGAAGTAACTTTATTGATTTCAGAACAAAAAATGATGATTGTTGATTGTTGATTTTAATGGAAACTGTTCAAATCATAAATCTAAAATCATAAATCATAAATCATAAATCATAAATCATAAATCATAAATCATAAATCATAAATCATAAATCATAAATCATAAATCTAAAATCAAAATATTCCAACTTCATCGATAACACTAATTAATGGTCCAGTTTTCCCATTTATCCTGCACATCAATACTTATTTTTACAGTGGGGTCCTGCTCCTTGTTATTCACCCTGAGCGATTCGAGAGATACGTTGCTTTTTACATAATCGGCCAATTTGCCATAGCTGATATTCCCTTTGGTTTCCTGCAATTTCTTAAGCAAAAAATAGGTGAACATACCATGTTGCTTGTCGTTGAAAGGTAAAGAAGACTGTTCGCCGCTGCTGGCAGAGAACACCACCATATTACCTGTAACCAGTTCGTCCTTTGGCTTTACTTTGACCGAACGTGCAGCCAGCAATCCGGCATCACGACCGCCTCCACTAAAACAGGCATCGAGGAAAAAGGTGACTTTCCGGGCACTGGTTTCGCTGAATGTTTTATAAACATCTGCAAGTTTAACAGCCGAACTTAGGTTTGTCCCCGAAACGTCCACCGGAATGATGTAAGGTTCTTTGGAAACCTCATCGGGCAATCCATGACCTGCAAAAAAGAAAATGATTTCGGCTTCTTCGGCTGTCCTTGCAGCCAATTTGGACACCAGGTCTATCTTTTGTTCCATCTCACCAGCCGTAGCATCGGTAAGGAAAAAGAGGTTCTTACTTTCTACACCCAAAACCCGTTCGGCATAATCCTTAAAAATTGTGGCATCATTCCTTGCAAATTTTACATTGGCTTCGTTGTTAAGGCCCCGCTGAAATTTTGAGTAATCCTCGTTACCGATTACCAGCGCATACCTGAACGGATGACTTGTGAGAATGAGCGGGATGTTTTTATCAACATCCGAAGTAAGCGAGGCAATGGCAATATCCTCGTTAACCGGAGCTACACCCGAAATCACCACCTGGTTTTTGGCAGTTAGATTTTCGGCAAGACCAACCTGCAAAGTGGAGTCGGTGCCATATCTGCCATAGGTTTCGCTGATTTGAATCAAAACCGGGATCGACGTTCCGGTGTAGCGACGGGTGGCAGTAAAAAGAAAATCAAGTTCCCGTGATTCACCGCGCTTCATAAAATCGAGGTTGAACTGGTTTTGTTCGCCCAGGAAAACACAATTTGGGTTGGGAAGTTCAAAATTCACCTTAACTCCTTTTGCTTCTCCCGCACCAATGTTTTGCACCAACACTTTAAGGTTGATCGGATAATTCAACTTGATCAGTCCGCCATCTTCAGTACTGAAAACCGCATCGGAAATTACGATTTTAGGCTCGGCAAACTTACGGGTTTCGATTTTGAATTCGAGCGGGAAAGCGTCAAATCCGCGTGCTTCCATGACACGGATCTGAAATTCGGCAATGCCGTCCTCGGTATTCAGTTTCCCGTGAATCGGGATGGTAACTTTCATGGATGAGTCGCCGGGAATATTCCCCAATGAAATATTATCGTCGAAAGTTACGCCGCTCACACTTCCACTTTTTACAGAGGCTTTTACTTTAACATCCTGGGCAACTCCTTTCCCGATGTTCTGGACCTGGAATGATATGGAACATTCCTCGTTGGCATTGATAAAATTGTTTTTATTTTCATCAACAAACTTCTCCTCATTAATCACCAGGTCGGGTAATTGTTTGATATTACCTGCGGGCTGCTTTTTGAAAGTGATTTTTTTACTATCACTCTTCCCGGAAGTTACATTTTGAGCCTGCAAAACGCCTGTAAAAAGCAGCGGTAAAAGCAAGACAAATAATAATTTTTTCATGGCTTTTCCTATTTTAAATTTTCAGAATGATCTGTCATCATTAAAATTTATACGACAGCGAAAACATGGGTTGCCGTGCAACAGGATTGTAATAATAACCCATCGAAATCTTCGAATTACGAGCTTTGGAATTTGCGTTTCCGGCCTGTATTCCAGTCCAGACCAAATCGACGGCCCAGATGGCAGCCGCACCAAACATCAGTATTTTCTGTGATTTCTGATAATTTTCGGCATCGGTGTAAAGTTGGTCACGTTCAGCAGGGTCTTCAGAAATCTTATAATCCTCGAAAGAATTATTGGCCTTTTTATTAAAAATTACGGCTCCGCCAACAGCTGCATAGCCTGCAATACCCATCAGCCAGTAGGCTCCGCCACCTTTTACATAGGTATTTCCCCATCCGGGAAACACCAGCGAGCGCAACATGGCACCTCCAACACTTAAAGGTTTGGCCTGCGTTTCTGACCGGGCAAGTACCTCAACAGTAATTTCCTCATCGATGTAAACATTGTCTTTGGCAAGATCCCAGATAATTCTTTTGTTTTTTCCACTGTAAACACCTTTTCCAACATCTCCCGAAAGGGCATAGGCGTTGATTTTTTTACCTGATTTGGTCATAATGTTTACTGTGACGTTGAATGTTTCACCAATTTTACTTTTGGCAATGTCGTAGGTGATTACAAGTGTTTCGCCTTCAACAAAAAAATCGACATTTTCAACCTTAGCTTTCGACTGGGCTTGAAGATTACTTCCAATAAAAAGCAACAAAAAGAATAAGACTGCAACTGAAGTGATGAAATATATCTTTTTCATGGTTTTTACTTTTTCGATGATTGAATAAATGATCCAAATGAATTGCTGTTATAACTGCCGGATGTTGCCGGAATCCTTTTAGTTACCGGTTTTTCTTCGATCAACAGTTGCTTTTCGATACCTGTTTGACTGACAATATAAACCTGGATGTTGAAATTATAATTTAAGCTTGGCGCGATGGTGGATAAAGAGTACCATGAACCCAGACCATCCATCGAGATCATATCCCCTTTTCCGGCCTCAGCCGGCCCGGCATCACAACCTACCGGGTAAGTGCCAGCCTGCTGATTCTGCACCCAGTAACCCACCCACAAATCGGTTGATGCATTTATTGTAAACGGTGTACTCAGTGTAACTTCATTCCATTGATCAATGATTGGTGAAGGCACTTCTTGAGTATAATTCAGACCTGGAACATCAGCACCGGTAAGGATTTCGAGCGTATAAACAATGGGGGATCCTATTTTTGGGAAAAACCTAATTTTGGTTATCTTCCAGCCATTGTAAGCAGAAATGTCGGAAGGAGCGAAACGAATGGCAACATCAAAATCACCACCTGCATTAAGCCCGATACCATCAAAATTGGTTCCGTCGTCGTAATGAAGCCAGCTATTGCCTGGATTGACGCTCTGAGTTGTAAACGATGAAGATGTAGTAGCGTAAACAACCGACCCACCCGATTTTAAATAGCTCCTTACAAAGTATTGGGTATTTGCACTAAGACCGGTAATGGCGACACTGTATTCGCCCAAAGCTGCCGAACCCGAAGCAAGAGCAACCTGGTTGTTAACGGTCGGTTCAGGACTGGTGGAATATGCCAGGCCAAATTCGGTAACAGCATTTGAACCAAGATCAATTATGCTTCCGTAAACCAATGCCGAAGTTGCGGTAATATTGGCAACCTGGCCTGTTTTGACAAATGCGGTACGTTCAAGATCAACTTTTTTGCAGGAATAGAACTGTTGAGCTAAAAACAGGAAAAGCAGCCCCGACAGTATCCGGATGTGTAATTTTAGATTCATGAATTGCCCAATTTAGGTTAATACTTTATAAATTCAACAGCTTTTAATCGATATTCAAAAATAGGAATATTTTAAGGAACCAAAAGAAATGTGAATAAAGTTTTTTAATCCGGATTACAAAAATATTGATATTTAAGGAAATAGTAAATACAAAATGATAGACAAAGGCTAAGTGGTTAGTAATTTCGGAACAGTGTACAGAAGAATTTTAAAAAAAGTTTATTAAAATGTTTTACCACATCGAAAAAAGCCATAGGTTTGTATTAAATAATTAAAATTAAATTTTTATGAGAAAAAATCAAATTAAGACCTTATTAATCGTGCTTTTATCTGGAATGATATTGGCCGGAGCAGGCTGTAAAAAAGATGACAACACCAAAACAAACAAGGACAAACTTGTGGGAGTTAACTGGAAAATTACAGCGATGACCGTTAGTCCGGCAGTAGAAATCGGGGGAGTTAGTTATTCTGATTTGTTTTCGTTCCTGCCCGATTGCTCAAGGGATGATCTTACCAAATTCAATTCCGACGGAACTGCAAATTTTGACGAAGGCCCGACCAAATGCGATAGCGGTGACCCTCAGACAACTTACGGCACATGGTCGTTGAATGCAGATCAGACCGTACTCACGGTAACTTCTGATGATATACCAAGTGATAATACAATCCTCGAACTTACCGACTCGGCGATGAAAGTTTCATATGTTTCAGTTGAAGATTTAGGAAGCGGACTAATATCCTATACAACAACTGTAACCTTTGCAAAGCAATAAGTTTTTATTAATCATACGGACATAAAACTTTAAAAGCTTTATCAATTTCGTAAAAACTAATGTTTAATCAAATTTTTAGATTATGAAAAAAAGAGTTATCCAACCATTATTTCTTCTTTTGGTGGCAGCCTTGTTAATGGTTCCCACAATGCAGAGTTGTAAATCGAAAGCAGCAGCTCAAAAAGCTCCTGAAGACGAAGTTCTCATTCAGACCTATTGCTCAGGTCCGGAATATTTCACAAATGCTGAATACTTCAGGGCTAACAGTTTAGGCGAAAGTACCGATCAGGTAATGTCGAAAAAGAAAGCATTAAGTAATGCCAAAGCCGAACTTGCCGGATCTATCGAAACTACAGTAAAAGCTGTAATCGACAACTATTTTTCATCGTATTCGGCCAATGGTGCCATGGAAGACAAATCGAGATATGAAGGCCTTTCACGCGAAGTAATTCAGCAAAAACTGAATGGCATTAAAACGATTTGTGAAAAACAAACCAAAACCAAAACCGGTAGTTACAAAACCTATGTAGCCATCGAACTTGCCGGCGATGAAATCCTTAATGCTATGAACGACAGACTGTCGAAAGACACCAAGCTCGAAATCGATTTCCAATACGACAAATTCAAGAAAGAATTAGAAAAGGAAATGGAAAATTACAAGGGAAACAATTAGTTTTCGTAAACAATTCTAAAAAGATGACACCGCTGAGGCGGTGTCGTCTTTTTAATCAACATCCAAAATCAAGCTGTTATGATGAAAGATGTTCTACTTTTGATTAGCCTGATTTTTTTCCCGCCTTTGCTTTTTCCACAAAATATCGACCCATCACAACAAAACAAAGGCAATTCCACTATCGAAAATCAGTACGATAGTTTCAGGAAAACCTTTGACAAAGAGACAAACAGTAGCCCCGCAACTTCTTCAAAAACCAATAATTCCAATTCAGTTTCAAAACATCAACCTTGTGCCCTTCCGTCATGGGTAACCAATTTTCAGGTTCCCGACCAGGAAAATATGCTCCTCACACTCGGTATTTCAGATCCGGGTTTGGATTCGGCTAATGCAATAAAACAGGCTGTAATCCGGGCGAAAGGTTTGCTGACGCTATTCTGCACGTCAACAATCCAAAATATTACCGACAGCTATACGAACGAATACGAAGGAATCGAGATATTAGGAAAATTTACCTCCTTTTCAAAAATTGAACCTAAAGGTGTTTTCGCAGAAATAGATTTTCAGATTTACCAGCAGGGTTTTACAGGTTTTGGTGAAGCCATCGTTCTGGCCGGAATCCCAAAATCGGGTTACCGGAATAACGCTGCAAATGTTCGCACAAAAGCTGAATATTTCCTTTCGGAAGAAGGCGAAAACGATAATCCGAAAGTATATAGCACATATTCCCTGTTGGTTTCCGATGATGCAGGAACTACGGCGGACTTTACCGCACACAAAACAAAAAAAGGCATATTAATTTCCACGAGCCTGAATGGCGACAGCCTTGCCTTCGATTACGGAAAGTTTAAATATTTTACCGAAAATGCTGCTGAACTGACCGATGATGAACTCCTCGACTACAGCAACGCCGATTTGACCAACGGCTTATGGAACGCCTGGCTTTTAGCCACACTGCGCCAAATGGAAATGGCTGAAAAATATACTTCGGAAATCAGGAAAATGGACGATATTTATTTCGCGAAGTATCAAAATCTTACCCGCGAAGTTTCCGAAAACCAATTAGGCTTCAGGCCGGCTAAAATTTTAGTAAAAGATAATAATATTTATCTCAAAATGACCCAGATCAAAGATCAATAGGGACTATTTTGATATCAATTTACCAATACATATCACGCAAAGAATACAAGTTAAACTGCTAAAATAAATTCGCAATGAAAACAAAATCAATTTTTCTACCGGTTTTATTGCTTGTTTTTTTACTTAACGGGTTGTTAGGTGCAAAAGCCCAAACCCTTGAGGAATATAAAAAACAGCGGCAACAGGAAATGCAACAATACAAGGAGGACCGCCAGAAACAGATGCAGCGGTTAGCCGATGAATACACCGACTACGTTAATAAACGCGACAAAGAATTTACCGACTATCTCCAGCAACGATGGAAAGAGTTTAATGTATTTAAAGGTCTTGAGCCACCTGCCGAGCCAAAACCCGACGTTATGCCGGTGTTCAAACCTGCCGAAAGACCTGCCCCTCCAACGGGTTTGCCCATCATAAAACCTACCCTGGAACCCGGAAAGGACCAGGTACCACAACCCATCCTGCCACGGATTACCAAAAAAGAACCAGAAAAATTTCCAACTGATGCTGCTGAAATTGAATTTTACGGCTTCCCTGTTGTTTTTGATTACGACAAAAAACTAAATGCAGCTTTTACAGGAAAAATCAATGAAGAGGCAATCGGTGCTTACTGGCAGCAACTGAGTGCCACCAACTACAACCATCTTGTCCAGCAATTGCTCGGTTACAAGGATATTTCCAATCTGAACGATTGGGGATATTACCAGCTTACAAAAAATGTGGCAACAAAAATTGCAGGCAGCAACCCCAACTCGCAGAGATTGCTTACCTGGTTTATCTTACTCAGATCGGGCTACAAGGCAAAAATTGCCTTTTTCGAGGATGATATTTACCTTTTATTGCCTGCCAATAACCAGATTTATGGTGTGAATTTCTTTACCTTCGATAATCTGCAATATTACATTATGGACAGTAAACTTTCGAAGATTTACACCTACGAAAAGGACTTTCCGGAAGCGCAGAAAACATTCGATCTGAACATTTATAGCCCCATTTCGCTGGGTGACAGACCCGCTAAAAGAGATTTTAAATATAGTTACCAGGGTGTGGATATGCCATTGTCCATCAGTTACAACAGCGACCTGATCGATTTTTACAAAGATTACCCCCTGGCCGACATAAAGGTATATTTCGACGCTTCGGTATCACCCGAAGCCAAAGAATCGGTCGCCAATAGTTTTATACCCCTGTTGGAAGGGAAAACCCAGTTGCAGGCCGTTAACCTGTTACTAAATTTTGTTCAGACGGCTTTTGAATACAAAACCGACGAAGATCAGTTTGGTTACGAGAAATTCTTCTTTGCCGAAGAGGTATTTTATTACCCGTATTGCGATTGTGAAGATCGGTCGGTGCTCTTTTCGTATCTCGTAAAGCATTTGCTCGGATTAGAGGTTGTAGGTCTTGATTATCCGGGACATGTGGCAACTGCAGTACGCTTTACCGAACCAGTAGATGGCGATTACATCACACTTAACGGTGAAAAATACGTGGTTGCCGACCCTACCTACATAAATGCGCCGGTAGGACTTACCATGCCTCAGTTTCTGCAGGTACAGGCAAACCTTGTCATTTTGAATAGCTTTTACCCAAAAAGTATCATCGAAAACAATATCTGGCAGGAAGTGATCGCTGCTGGCGGAAACCGGGGTGATAACCGGCATGATATAGTACTTGACGACAATGGGAACAGCATTGTAAGCGGATACTTTACCGACAATTTTAAAATGGGAAATGTTAACCTGCAAGGCAATGGTAAACCATCCATGTTTACCATTTCGCTCGATAAAAACCTTAAGCCTGCCTGGTGTGCATCCGGAACCGGTGATGGCAAATCGATGGCTTATGGTATTTCACGCGATAATACAGGCAGTATTTATGTTACAGGAACTTTCGATGGTGAATTGTCCCTCTCAGGGAAAAAACTTAAAAGCGAAAAAGTTTCGGATATCTTCCTGGCAAAATTCAGTAACGATGGTAAACTCCAATGGCTCGAAAAAGCGGGAATCGACACCATCA
>Ga0172370_10005835_pt1 | contig 15724 bp, 10 predicted proteins | sample LakKiv5m_FD_114538 | JGI IMG/M metagenome (GOLD analysis project Ga0172370, IMG submission 114538) | Freshwater microbial communities from Kabuno Bay, South-Kivu, Congo - kab_022012_11.5m | ecosystem: Environmental > Aquatic > Freshwater > Lake | place: Democratic Republic of the Congo...
AAGAAGCGTTTAGGACTCCAGCTTTTCTTTTTGTTTTTAATTTTTTTGTTTTGGAAATAATACAAAATGCAAAAAGAAAAGCGTCCAAAGAAGTATTTTGGAAGATATAAGAAACCTCTTATAGATTTTCCAAATTTAATTGAGGCTCAAACAAGGTCTTATAAATGGTTAGTAGAAGAGGGGATGAAAGAAGTTTTTAAAGAATTTTCCCCGATTATTGATTATTCAGGTAAGAAATTTGAATTAGAGTTTAATTCTTTTTCTATTAGTGAACCCAATTGTGAAGAGAACGAAGCAAAAATAAATAAACTTTCGTATCAAGGTCTTTTAAAAACTAGGGTCAAATTAAATAATAAAATTTTGGGAACTGTTAAAGAACAAGAAATTTTTATGTCCGAAATTCCCTTAATGACTCAACACGGGACATTTATTATAAATGGAGTAGAACGAGTAATCGTGCCACAACTTGCTCGTTCTTTTGGAGTTTTTTTTACTGAGTCCGAAAACAAAGGGAAGAAATATTTTGGAGCAAAGATTATTCCAGCTCGTGGTGTTTGGATTGAAATAGAATCAGAATCAGATGGAGCTATTTATGTAAGAATAGATAAAAAAAGGAAATTTCCAGTTACTGCATTATTACGAGTGATGGGTTATGATACTAATGAGACAATATTGAAAGCTTTTTCTGTTAAAAATGAATTAAATTCTAATTTAGAAACTATTTGTAAAGAAACGATTGAAATATCTTTGGCAAAAGATTTAGCTAAAAACTTAGAAGATTCTTATATAGAAATATATAAACGTTTAAGAGATGGAGATATGGCTACTTCTGAAAATGCTAAAGAATTTATTAATTCTCTATTTACTTCTGAAAGATATGATCTTTCTCCAGTTGGACGATATAGATTTAACAAGCGTTTTGATAAAAAATTAAATGAAGAAGAACTTACTCGCCGTACTCTTTCTAAAGAAGATTTAATGACAGTTATTACTAATATTATTGTTTTAAACAATACAGTAGGAGCTAAATCAGATGATATAGATCACTTGGGACAAAGAAGAGTTCGTTTTGTTGGTGAAATGTTACAACAGAAAGTTAGAACAGGTATGATGCAAATAAAAAGGAATATTCAAGATAGAATGTCTATTATTGATATTGATACTGCAATGCCTATTCATATTATAAATCAACGTCCGCTTCAAGCTCGTATTAAAGAGTTTTTTACTACCAATCAACTTTCACAATTTATGAGTCAAGAAAATGTGTTAGCTGAAATTGAACATATTAGATTATTATCCGCGCTTGGTCCAGGGGGGCTTACACGCGAACGCGCAGGTCTTGAAGTGCGTGATGTACACCCTTCTCACTATGGTAGAGTTTGTCCTATTCATACTCCTGAAGGTCCAAATATTGGTCTTATTTTACACTTATCCACTTATGCAAAGATAAATGATTTCGGAATAATTGAAACTCCTTATATAAAGGTAAAAAATGGAAAGATAACAAACGAAATACAATACCTTAATGCTCTTGAAGAAGAAAAATATAATATTGCTCATGCTGGTATTCTTTATAATGAAGATGGGAAAATAATAGAAGAAAAAGTAGCAGCTAGAATAAAAACTAATCCAGGTCTAATTCGTCGTGAAGAAATTGATTTTATTGATGTAGCAACTAACCAAGGTTTTTCTATTGCTACTTCTATGATTCCTTTTTTAGAACATAATGATGCTAATCGTGCATTAATGGGTTCTAATATGCAAAAACAAGCTGTTCCTTGTGTATTGCCTGAAGCACCATTGGTTTCTACAGGTATTGAAGCATTAGCTTCTCGTTATTCAGGTAGAATAATTCTAGCAAAAGAAGATGGTGTTGTTTCTTACTTAGATGCGAAAAAAATAATAATAAAAGGAAAAGATGAAAAGATTTATAATCTTGTTTCTTTCTTAAGAAATAATAATTTTTCTGTATTTCATCAACGTCCAATAGTAAATATTGGTCAAAAAATAAAAAAAGGTGATGTTTTGGCTGATACAACTAGTACAGTTGATGGACAAATTTCAATTGGGCAAAATATTTTTATAGCTTTTTTGTCTTGGTCTGGACTAAATTATGAAGATGCCATAATTATCTCTGAACGTCTTATAAAAAAGAGTAAATTTACTTCTATCTATTTAGAAGAATTTGTTTGTGTTGTTCGTGATACAAAATTGGGACCTGAAATTACTACTCGTGATATTCCTAATGTTGGGGAATTAAAATTAAAAGATTTAGATGAAGATGGAATTGTTCGTATAGGAGCTGAGGTTAGAGAGAATGATATTTTAATTGGTAAAATTACACCAAAAGGTGAAACTGAACTTACTCCAGAAGAACGACTACTTCGTAGTATTTTTGCTGAAAAAGCACGTGATGTGAAAGATACTTCACTTCGTATGGAACATGGTAAGCGTGGACGTGTTATTGGTGTTAAAATATTTTCTCGTGATTTAGGTCATACTCTTGAAGCAGGAATTATTAAAAAAATTGTAATTGAAGTAGCTCAAATCAGAAATATTTCAGTTGGAGATAAATTGTCTGGAAGGCATGGGAATAAAGGAGTTATTTCTAGAATTCTTCCAGAAGAAGATATGCCTTATACAAAAGATGGTACTCCAATTGATATTATACTTTCACCTCTTGGCGTTCCGTCTCGTATGAATTTAGGTCAAATTTTAGAAATGCATCTTGGAATGGCAGCTAATACTCTCGGATATCAAGCTGTAGTTCCTCCATTTTTAGGAGCACGTCATGAAGAAATAAAAGAAGAATTAAAAAAAGCTGGATTTCCAGAAAATGGTAAATTAAAACTTTTTGATGGAAGAACAGGAGAAGCTTTTGCTCAAGATATTGCAGTTGGTTATATGTATATGTTGAAATTACATCATATGGTAGAAGATAAAATTCATATGCGTTCTATCGGGCCTTATTCACTTATTACTCAACAACCTCTCGGTGGTAAGGCGCAAGGTGGAGGACAGAGATTTGGAGAAATGGAAGTTTGGGCGCTTGAAGGATATGGAGCTGCTTATACGTTACGAGAAATGCTTACCATTAAATCAGATGATATTTTAGGTCGGTCTCAAACATTTGATTCTATTATTAAAAATGAAATTATTAAAGCGCCCAATTCCCCAGCTTCTTTTAATGTTTTGTTAAATTATTTAAGAGGGCTTGCGCTTGATGTGAATTTGAAAAAATATGAAAACATTAAATAAAACTGATTTTGATTATATTTCAATTAAATTAGCGTCACCAGAACAGATAAAAGATTGGTCTTATGGTGAAGTTACAAAACCGGAGACTATAAATTACCGTACTGGTAGAAGTGAAAGAGGTGGTCTTTTTGATGAAAAAATTTTTGGACCAGAAAAAGATTATGAATGTTATTGTGGAAAATATCGCCGTATTCGCTATAAAGATATCATTTGTGAAAAATGTGGAGTGGAAGTGACTCGTTCTATTGTGAGAAGAGAAAGAATGGGACATATTGAACTTTCTACACCCGTAGCTCATATTTGGTTTTTGCGTGGAGTACCATCTCGTATGAGTATATTACTTAATATTCCTGTATCAGATCTTGAAAAAGTTATATATTTTGCTGGATATATTATTACTAAGGTTTATGAAGATGAAAAAGAAATAATAATTTCTGGTTTAGAAAAAGAATATAAGGCTAAATTGAAAAATGTAACTGATGATGATATACGTTTAAAATTAAAAAATTTATTTTCTGATACTAAAAAAGAAATTTTAGAAATTTATGAAGGAAAAGTTTTAAATGAAATTTCTTTTCATCATTATTCTTTAAAATATGGTACTTGTTTTGAGGCAAATATTGGTGCTGAAGCCATTTATTCTATTTTTAAAAATCTTGATTTGAATAAATTGAAAATTCATACTGAAAAAATGATTAAAAATGCAAGTGTTATTGAAAAAGAAAAATTACAAAAAAGACTTTCACTTATTCGTGCTATGACCTATGCTTCAATTAGACCTGAATGGATGTTTTTGACTGTGATTCCAGTTATTCCTCCAGTTCTTCGTCCGATGGTTGCGCTTGATGGTGGACGTCATGCCACCTCTGATTTAAATGATTTATATCGTCGAGTGATAAACAGGAATAATCGTTTAAAAAAATTAAAAGAAATAAATGCACCAGATGTAATTTTGCGAAACGAAAAAAGAATTATTCAAGAAGCAGTAGATGCACTCATAGACAATTCAATTGCAAAACAAAATGATAGTGTCGCTATGAGTCAATCTCAAAAACGTCCACTTAAATCTCTTTCTGATAATTTGAAATCTAAACAAGGTTTATTTCGTCAAAATTTACTTGGAAAACGTGTAGATTATTCAGGTCGTAGTGTTATTGTTGTTGGTCCTGAATTAAGATTAAATCAATGCGGTCTTCCTAAACATATGGCACTAGAATTATTTAGACCATTTGTTATATCAAAGATTTTACAAACTGAACTTGCTTTTAATATTCGTGGTGCTAATAAACTCATAGAGGAAAGAATACCAGAAGTTTGGGCAATGCTCGAAGAAGTAATTCAAGGGAAATATGTTCTTTTGAATCGTGCGCCTACGCTTCATCGATTGGGTATTCAGGCTTTCAATCCAATTCTTATAGAAGGAAATGCAATTCAAGTGCATCCTCTTGTTTGTGCTGCCTTTAATGCTGATTTTGATGGAGATCAAATGGCAGTTTATGTGCCTCTTTTAGAAGAATCACAATCTGAAGCAAGAGTTTTAATGGCGGCAAATAAAAATTTACTTAAGCCTCAAAATGGAGAGCCTATAGTACATCCAAGTCGAGACATTGTGCTTGGATCTTATTGGATGACAAAATCAGTTAATGGTGAGAAAGGAGAAGGCAAATATTTTTCAAGTCCAAATACAGCTATAACTGCTTATGCGTATGACGCTATCTCTTTGAGAGCTAAAATAAAAGTTTTAGCTACTAATACTTATAAATATAAAAAATTTGATGGAGGTATATTTGAAACATCAGTAGGTAAACTTCTTTTTAATAGTATTTTACCAAATGATTTTTCTTATATTGGTGATGAAATGAGTGTAAAAAGATTATCATCTTTAGTAGATGAGTTGATTTTGCATTATGGAGTGGATGAAACTCCTCATATTTTGGATAAAATCAAGAATTTTGGTTTTCATTACTCAACTATTTCTGGTACGACTTGGGGGTTAGAAAATATAAATGTGCCAAAAGAAAAGACAAAAATAATTGAAGAAGGAAGAAAACAAGAAGAAAAAATAATTTCTGAATGGAGTGATGGTCTTCTTTCAGAAGAGGAAAGATATCAAAAAATTATTGAAATTTGGACATATGCTAAAAAAGAATTAGAAAAAATATTACCGCAATCTTTAGATAAAAATGGTTCAGCTTTTGATTTGCTTACTTCTGGAGCTAGAGGTTCAATGGGACAACTAATTCAGATGACTGGGATGAAAGGGCTTATTCAAAATAATCAAGGAAGAACATTAGAATTTCCAATTATTCCGAGTTATCTTGAAGGACTTTCACCAATAGAGTATTTTGTTACTACCCATGGTGCTCGTAAGGGTGCATCTGATACTGCTCTTAATACTGCTAAAGCTGGATATTTAACTCGTAGATTGGTTGATGTGGCTCAAGATGTGTTTATTACTGAAGAAGATTGTGGTACAAAAGAAGGTAAAATAGTTACATCTGAAAATATTTCTGGAATTGAAATTCCACTTTCAAAAAATATTCGTGGGCGTATTTTAGCTGATGATATTAAGGATGAAAATGGGAAAGTTGTTTATAAAAAAGGATTTTTAATTACTAAAGAGGAGGCATATAACATTGAAGGAGCAGGTTTTAAAGAAGTGTTCGTTCGTTCTCCTCTTACTTGTCGTACTACCCATGGCCTTTGTCAGATGTGTTATGGGTTAGATCTTGGAAGGAATCATCTTGTTGATTTAGGAGAAGCAGTTGGTATCATAGCAGCTCAAGCTATAGGTGAGCCTGGTACACAGCTTACTCTTAGAACATTTCACGCTGGAGGTGTGGCAGGTACAGACATCACCACAGGTTTGCCTCGTGTTGAAGAAATTTTTGAAAGACGTATTCCTAAAAATCCAGCAATAGTTTCAGAAACTGATGGAGAAGTTTTTGAAATAAAAAATAAAGATGAAAAATCTACCTTGACGAGTCAAAGTGGGGAAAAAATAATTAAAGTACTTTCTAACATTGAAACTGCAGATAATAAATCTAAAGAAATAGAATACCTTGTGCCTTTCCGCAGAACTCCAATAGTGAAGGTTGGTCAAAAAGTAAAGAAAGGAGAACTTTTAACTGATGGGTCGGCTGATATTGCTGAAATATTCAAATTTGGAACTAAAGAAATAGTAGAAGAATATATAATTAGAGAAATAAATAAAGTTTACGAACTTCAAAGTGCTTCTATCTCTAGAAAACATATTGAAATAATTATTCGTCAAATGTTTTCAAGAAAAAAAATAAAAGATGCAGGTGAAACCAATTTTTCTATTGGAGATATTGTTGAAAATACAGCTTTTATTGAAGAAAACAATAGAGTTGTTAAATTAAAACAAGAAGAAGCTAAAGCAGAAACTATAGTACTTGGTATTACAGAAGTATCTCTCCGTACTAAGAGTTGGCTCTCAGCCGCTTCATTTCAAAACACAAATCGTGTGCTTATAGAAAATGCAGTGAAAGGTGGTATTGATTTTTTAAGAGGATTGAAAGAGAACGTAATTATTGGGCGATTAATTCCAGCTGGTACTGGATTTAAAAGTAGAATAATTTCACCAGACGAGGAATAAAAATTTTATGAACTCTTCTGTAGAACAAATTAAGGAGAGGCTTCCAATCGAAGAAATAGTTTCTTCTTACATAAAGTTAGAAAAAGTAGGTGTCAATTTTAAAACCAAGTGCCCTTTTCATAATGAAAAAACTCCATCTTTTTTTGTGTCGCCAAACAGGGCTAGTTATTATTGTTTTGGTTGTGGAGCAAAAGGTGACATTTTTACTTTTGTTGAAGAATTTGAAGGGCTTGATTTTAAAGGTGCTTTAAAAGTTTTGGCAGAAAAAGCTGGTATTTCACTTACAACATTTAATAAAGAAAAAGAAGGAGAAAAAGAAAAATTATATAAAATAATGGAAGAAGCAACTAAATTCTTTGAAAAAAATTTAGCAGAAAATAATAAAGTTTTAGAATATTTAAAAGCAAGGGGATTAGAAGAAAAAACTATAAAAAATTTTCGCATTGGATTTGTAAAAAATGATTGGCGTGAATTATATTTTTATCTTTTTAAAAATGGTTTTTCGGATAAAGAGATTGAATTTGCTGGTCTTGCTAAAAGAACAGAAAAGGGGATGTATGATAGGTTTCGTGGTAGAATTATGTTTCCAATTTTTGATTCAAGCGGTCGGATTATTGCTTTTTCTGGCAGAATTTTTGAAGATGATAATAAAAGTGCCAAGTATCTAAACAGTCCAGAAACTATAATTTTTAGTAAATCCGCCGTGTTGTATGGATTAAATAAAGCCAAAGAATCTATTCGTAAAAATAATTTTTCTATTTTAGTAGAAGGACAAATGGATTTAGTTTTATCTCATCAAGCCGGATTTAAAAATACAGTAGCTACTTCTGGTACGGCTCTTTCAGATGTTATGATTTCTAAGGAAAATGCTATATCAAATTTAGGATTATTGCGTCGTTTATCTACAAATATTATTTTAGCTTTTGATGCAGATAAAGCAGGATTTAATGCTTCAATGCGTGCTGGTAAAATTGCTCTTTCTTTTGGTATGGATGTAAAAGTTGTTTCTATGATTGAGGGAATGGATCCAGCAGATTTAATTTCTAAAAATGGTATAAATGCATGGCGTATGGCTATTCGTAACTCAAAACATATTATAGAATTTCTTTTAGATAAAGTTTTAAGTAATTATAAAGATGATATGCGCAAAGTAGGAAAGGAAATTAAAGAAAAAGTTTTACCATACATTGCTTCACTTGAAAGTTCAATAGAAAAATCACATTTTATTAAACTTATTAGTAATAAATCTGGTATAGCTGAAAATGCTCTTTTAGAGGATTTAAAGAAAGTTCAATTAGAATTAAAATTTGAAAGAGAAGAAACAAAAATTGCTAAAGAAAATTTAGAAAAAAAAATTAGAAAAGATCCGATTGAACGTAGACTTTTAGGTATTGCATTTTGGCAAGAAAGTTTAAAAAATAAAACAATAGATCCAGTATTGATTTTTAAAAAATTAGAAAAAATAAGAAAAATTTATGAAAATATAAAAGAAGATTTAATTTATGAAGCAGAAGAATTTTACTCTAATAGTAAAAATTTAACAAAAGATGTAAATGAAATGTTATTAAATATTGAAGAAGAATATTTAAATGAAGAACTTAATAAAAAAATGATGCAATTTAAGAATTTAAAAGATAAAGAAGATTTATCTAAGCAGACAGTAGAAATAGAAATTTTAAAAAAGATAAATGAAATAACAAAAAGAAAAGAAGAAATTAAAAACAAGCGTGGTTATTAGTCCGCCAAAATTTTTTACAAAATTAAGGCGAAACGACAAAAAATATTATATTCTAAAATTTAGATGAATAAAATTATGAAAAAAAATAAAAAATTAAAGAAGAAACAAAAAAAGTTTAAATTAAAAAATACTCATAAAAAAGTTATAAAAAAACCAATTAGAAAAAAGAAAATACTAAAAAAAGTTCATTTTAATTTAACGAAGCAGGTAAAAAAAACTTTTAAAATAAAAACTATTAAAAAATTAACTAAGACAGAAAAAAAGACAAAAGAGTTTGTTCATCTTTCTAATATTCTTATAGAAAAAGGACGTAAAAGAGGATTTATTACTTATGATGAAATACTAAAAACTTTTCCGAATATTGAAAATGATATTATATTTTTAGATGAACTTTATGAAAAATTTGCAGTAGCAGGTATTGATGTATTAGAGGGAGGTAATTTACTCAATCTTGATAATGATCTTTCTGATAAAGATTTAAATAAGTCTGTTATTCATGATTCTATTCAAATGTATTTAAAAGAAATAGGACAATATGCACTTATTCATGCGGTAGATGAAAAAGATTTAGCGAAACGTATAGAATTAGGTGATGAAGAAGCTAAGAATTTATTAGCACGGGCTAATTTACGTCTTGTTGTTTCCATCGCAAAAAAATATGTAGGAAGGTCTGCTAATTTAAGTCTTTTAGATTTAATTCAAGAAGGAAATTTAGGATTATTTAAAGCAGTTGAAAAATTTGATTGGACTAAAGGATATAAATTTTCTACTTATGCTACTTGGTGGATTCGTCAATCCATCACTCGTGCACTGGCTGACCAAAGTAGAACTATTCGTATTCCGGTTCATATGGTAGAAACTATTTCAAAATATAAACAAACTTATCGAAAACTATCTCAAGATTTAGGTCGAGAACCATTAGCTGAAGAGATTGCTACAGAAATGAATATTCCAGTTGAAAAAATTCATGTGATTGAAAATATTAGTCAAGAAATTATTTCTCTTGAACAGCCGGTAGGAGATGACGATGATAAATCAACACTTGAAAATTTTATTCCAGATGATAAAATTTTACGTCCAGACCAAGAGTCTTCTAGACGTATTTTATCTGATCAAATTCGTGAGGTTTTAAATGAACTTAATCCTAAAGAATGTAAAATATTAGAAATGCGTTATGGATTAGTAGATGGTATCCAGCATACTCTAGAGAGAGTAGGGGAAGAATTTGGTGTCACTCGTGAGCGTATTCGTCAAATTGAAGCTAAAGTTCATGAAAAATTACGCCAACATGAAAAAATAGCTAGATTAAAGAATTATTTTGACTAAATAGCTTGCTTTTTATAAATATGTTATAATTAAACATTATGGTTAAAAACCACTTAGATTGTCGTTTAAGTGGATATATTATAAATTAAGTCTTATTAATATATGTGTAACGATTGTTGTAAAAAGAGTGGTTGTACTATGTCTATGATTGCTAAAATTTTGGTAATTGTAGGTGGAGTAAATTGGGGTTTTTTAGGTTTAGGAATTCTTTTAACAGGTCGTAATGATTGGAATGTTGTAAATATGATTTTAGGTTTTTCTCCTATGCTTGAAGGTATTGTATATGTATTAGTAGGAATTTCAGCTGTTATGATGATTTTTGGTTGTAAGTGTGGTAAGTGTATGGATAGTGTTTGTTCTCATAATATAAATACAGACACAAATAAAACAACTGAAAATATGTAATATTTAAAAAAATATTTTTTATTCAGCCTCTTCTTTTTAAAAGAAGAGGCTGAATTGCTTTTTATCAATTAATGTTATATTATGTAGTGGTATATGGCTTCAATTTCAAGTGTGGTTTTTTATGTATTAACTTTTTTTTCTGTCTATGTGCAGGTGTTTTTTTTAATTACCTTTTTAGAAAATAGAAAAAAAATAATTATTAGAAATGGGTCTATTAAACTTACTAAATATCCAAAAGTGACAATTATTGTTCCTTCTTGGAATGAAGAAAAAACTATATATAAAACAGTACGTTCTTTGCTTAATTTAAATTATCCTAAAAATAAACTTACAATTTTTTTAGTTGATGATGGATCCACTGATAATACTTGGAATGCTATTTTAAAATTTTCTAAATATTCTAATATAAAAGTTTTTCATAAAGAAAATGGTGGTAAATATACTGCTCTTAATTTAGGTTTGCAACATATCAAGACTGATTTTTTAGGTTGTCTTGATGCTGATTCTATAGCAGACCCTGAATCTCTTGTTAGAATTATGAGTTATTTTGAAAAAGATTCTAGTATTATGGCAGTTTCTCCTTCTATTATAGCTTTTAAATCTAAAAATATGATTCAAGGTGCTCAAAAAGCTGAATATGATATGTCTGTTTATATTAAGAAAATGCTTGGTTTATTAGGAGCAATTCATGTTACTCCAGGACCTTTAACTATTTTTCGTAAAAAAGTTTTTAATGATTTAGGTCCTTATCGACATGCTCATAATACAGAAGATATGGAAATTGCTTATAGAATGCAAAAAAATCATTATAAAATAGAACAATGTAATGATGCTTATGTTTATACTAATACTCCTAAAACTATTACTAAACTTTTTAAACAAAGACTACGTTGGATTTATGGTTTTATAAATAATACGATTGATTATCGTAAAATACTTTTTAAAAAGCAATATGGTAATTTTTCAATTTTTACTATTCCTTCTAGTATTATTTCAGTTCTTGCAGTTAGTTTTCTTTTTGGAAAAATGATTTATAATTTAGGTAATTTTTTACTTACTAAGGTTTTAGAATTTCAAACTATTGGTTTTCGTTTTACTTCAAAAATTTATTTTTTTGATCCGTTTTTTTTGAATACAGAATCTTTATCTTTTATTGCTATAATATTATTTTTATTTATTATTTTTTCTATAGTTTTAGGAAAAAAAATGATTGAAGGAAAATGGACTTTTTCTTTTAATATGATTTATTTTCTTTTAATTTTTAGTGTTATTGGTCCCTTTTGGCTTTTAAAAGCAATTTATAATACTGTTTTATCTAGAAAACCAGCTTGGAGATAAAAAATAAATTATTAAATTATAAATTATGAATACAGAAAATTTTATTGATTGGAAAAAGTATTTAATTGTTTTTTTATTTACAGTTGGACTTTTTTTAAGTGCTAGTTATGTTAGTAACTATTTTGGTAATAAAAAAATTAATCAATTGAAATTAATCCAAGATAAAATATCTATTGATATTCTTTCTTCTGAGACTCAATTTTCTTTACTTTCAGAACTTTCTTGTAGGAATATTTCTGATTCTATACTTTCTGGTGAACTTGAAGAACTTGGTAAAAAATTAGAATGGGGTCAAGATAATTTAGGAGTAACTGATGAAGTTTTATATTTAAAAAAATATTATTCCCTTCTTCAGATTAAAGATTATATTTTAACAAAAAAAATTTCTGAACGTTGTAAAACAAAATCAGCATTTATTTTATATTTTTATACTACAGCTGAAAATTGTAGTGAATGTGAAAAGCAAGGGTTAGTTCTTTCTGTATTACGAGATAAATATCCAGAACTTCGTGTTTATTCTTTTGATTATAGTATTGATCTTTCTGTTGTAAAGGCTTTGCTTCAGATATACAAAATAGAAGATACTAAACTTCCAGCTTTAGTTATTGATGAAGATGTTTTAACTGGTTTTTATGATATAAATAAATTAGAATCTCGGGTAAAAGAATCTTTTAATTTAAAAGATACAATTTATAAAGAAAATATTAAATAAAAGTTTTATAAGTACTTTTGTAATTTTACTAGAACTTGTTTTATCAAAAATTTATAATTTTAATAATTAAAAATTATTTAATTTAAAATTATGTGTGGAATTATTGGATATATTGGTAAAAAAAAAGCTAAATCTATTTTAATAAACGGATTAAAAGCACTTGAATATCGTGGGTATGATTCTGCTGGTATTGCTGTACTTACAAATAACAAAATAGAAGTTAGAAAAAGTATTGGGCAAGTAAAGGTATTAGAAAAATCTTTGATAAATGGAAGTAATTTTGATGGTAGCCTAGGTATAGGTCATACGCGTTGGGCAACACATGGAGTTCCAAATGAAGCTAATACTCATCCTCATAGTGATTGTTTAGGGCAGGTATTTGTTGTTCATAATGGTATTATTGAAAATTATAAAGAATTAAAAGAATATTTACAAAATAAAGGTCATAATTTCTTATCAGAAACTGATACTGAGGTTGTGCCACATCTCATTGAAAATTTTTTGAACAATGGTAAAGATTTTGATACTGCACTTTTTGATACTCTAAAAATGATAAAAGGGGCCTATGCTCTTGCGATTATTGATGCAAAAAATCCAGAAGTTTTTTATGCTACTAAATTATCTAGTCCTTTAGTTATTGGTGTTGGAAGTGGTGAAAACTTTTTAGCTTCAGATCCGTCTGCTTTGGTTGGTAAAACAAAAAATGTTATATATTTGAATGACGGAGAAATTGCAAAAATAAGTAAGAATAATATCAATATTACTAATCTCAAAAAACAAGAAACACCTTTTGAAATTGTCCGTTTAGAATGGGATTTAGAGCAAGCTCAAAAAGGTGACTTTCCACATTTTATGCTTAAGGAGATTTTTGAAGGATCAGAAGTTATTCGGTCTACTTTCTTAGGTAGGATAAAAAGCGAAAATAATCTTGTTAAGTTGGGTGGATTAGAACAGGTTGCTAATGAATTAAAGCAAGTAAAAAGATTATTGATATTGGCTTGCGGAACTTCTTATTATGCTGGTCTTATCGGTGAGTATTTTTTTGAAGAAATTGCGAAGTTGCCTACAGAAGTACATCTTGCTTCAGAATTTCGCTATCGAGATGAACCGTTTGATAAAAAAACAGCGGTAATCGCAATTTCTCAATCAGGAGAAACTGCTGATACATTGGCTGCTATTCAAAAAGCAAAAGAACATGGATTAATGACGCTTGGTATTGTAAATACAGTTGGTTCCACAATTTCGAGAGTAACAGATGCAGGTGTTTATAATCACGCTGGTCCTGAAATTGGAGTTGCTTCAACAAAAGCTTTTCTCTCACAATTAACAGTTCTCGTAATGATAGCAATTTATTTATCAAAAGATAAATTTTTGACTAAAAAATTATTACAAGAACTTGAAAATATTCCTGGAAAAATAAAAACAATTTTAAGTCAATCTACTAAACTTGAAGAATTATCAGAAAAATATAAAGATTATGATAATTTTCTTTTTATTGGACGACGGTATAATTATCCTGTTGCTTTAGAAGGTGCACTTAAATTAAAGGAAATTTCCTATATACATGCAGAAGGTTATGGGGCGGGAGAAATGAAACATGGTCCAATTGCAATGATTAGCGAAATTTTTCCAACTGTGGCAATTGTGCCACAAAATAGTGTTTCTGAAAAAATGTTTTCTAATCTTGAAGAAATTAAAGCTAGAAAAGGGCCAATATTTACAATTGCTACAGAAGGAGACGATAAAATTTTGTCATTATCAAATGATGTTTTTTATATACCAAAGACAATAGAGCCATTAGAACCATTTTTAACTGTTGTTCCTTTACAACTTATGGCTTATTACATTGGGACTAAACGAGGGTTTGATGTAGATAAACCGAGAAATTTAGCAAAATCTGTAACAGTTGAATAATAGTTTTCTTTTTCTCGAAAACTGGAGCCGCCTCTCAGATTCGAACTGAGGACCTTCACTTTACAAAAGTGTTGCTCTACCAACTGAGCTAAGGCGGCTTAATTTATTTTCTTGTAATTTTAATTTTTATATATTTATTCTATTCCTTCTTCTTTTTTTATTCTATATTTCATTATTTTTATTTTTTTTCTATATTCTTCTATTGTTTTTAAATATTTTGAAGTTTTATTTTTTTCTATTATTTTATTTGAAGATTTATTTTCTTTTTTAAATTTATTTTTTAATTTTTTTATTATTATAATACTTTTAATTTTTATAAAATTAAAAGATTTAATAAAAAATTTAAGTATTATAAAAATTATTACATATCCAATTTTTTCAATTTTTTTATAGGTAAAACATTTTATTTTTTGTAATTCTTCTGCAAAAGAAGGATGAATATATTGTGTTGTTATGATTTGGCCATTTCTAACAAGTATTAATTTATGCCAAATCATTATAATAATTCCAATAAGTGATATAAAAAATAAAATTAAAAATAGATACATAAGATTTTAGCAGATTTATATTAATTTAAATTGAATAATATTTGACTTCTTTTATTTTTGCTTGGTTTTTATTTAAAAGAGTATTAATACTTTCATTAGGATCTTTAATAAATATTTGATTTAATAAAGTTTTTTCTTTAAAATAAGTTGTTATTTTACCTTCTAATATCTTTTTCTTTATATCTTCAGGTTTATTTATAGTATTCATTTCTTTTTCAAAAATTTCTTTTATTGTATTTTTTGTTTCTTCAGTTATTTCATTTTCAGAAATATACTCTGGTTTCATAGCAGTGATATGCATAGCAATATCACGAGCTAATTCAGGATTTCCACCTTCTAATGATACTATGACTCCAATTTTATTATTATGTACATAACTTCCTAAAACATTTCCCTGTACTTCATATATATTTCCGAGCTCTATTTTTTCTCCAGTTTTTTGAATTATTAAATCAATCATATTTTTAGCTTTTTCTTTCATTTTTTCTATGCCTTCTTTTACAACTATATTTTCTAAATTAGAAAGTAAATTTATAAAATCTTCATTTTTAGATACAAAATCAGTTTCACAGTGAAGAGCAATTAAAATAGTTTTATTTTTTTCCGTTTTTATAGAAATTCTTCCATCTTTGGCATTTCGTCCAGCTTTTTTAAGTGCAATATCAGAACTAGTTTTTTTTAAAATAGCTAAGGCTTTATTTTTATCTCCTTCTGCTTTTTCTAATGCATTTTTACACTGCATTACAGAAATACCTGTCATATCTCTTAATTCTTTTATAAGTTCAGTTGTTATTTTTTTAGACATGAATTAACTGCTAGTTATTATTGCTAATAATTTTTTGAAATCTAAAAGTGAAAATTTAATC
>Ga0172370_10005838_pt1 | contig 15718 bp, 12 predicted proteins | sample LakKiv5m_FD_114538 | JGI IMG/M metagenome (GOLD analysis project Ga0172370, IMG submission 114538) | Freshwater microbial communities from Kabuno Bay, South-Kivu, Congo - kab_022012_11.5m | ecosystem: Environmental > Aquatic > Freshwater > Lake | place: Democratic Republic of the Congo...
CTGGTGGAAGGCTTTATCCGCGTGCCAATCAATGACCTGCCTGCGTTGGAAGCCGCCACGCATAACAACCCTAACGTGGTGGCGGTGTTCTTTGAAGCCATCCAGGGCGAAGGCGGCATCCACGCGATGCAGGTCGACTATCTACGCGACTTGCGCAAACTGTGCGACGCGCGCGACTGGCTGATGATGATCGACGAGGTGCAATGCGGCATGGGGCGCACCGGCAAATGGTTCGCGCACCAATGGGCTGGCATCGTGCCCGACGTGATGCCGCTGGCCAAAGGGCTGGGTTCGGGTGTGCCGGTGGGCGCGCTGGTGGCGGGGCCCAAAGCAGCCGACATCTTCAAGCCGGGCAACCACGGCTCTACCTTTGGCGGCAACCCGCTGGCCATGCGCGCAGGTGTGGAGACGATCCGTATCATGGAAGAAGAAGGCCTGCTGGACAACGCCGCGCGTGTGGGCCAGCATCTGGCGGGCGCGCTGACAGCGGCGCTGGCCGCCGAACTGGCCAGCGGTGCCGTCAGGGAAATTCGCGGCCAGGGTCTGATGATCGGCGTCGAACTGGCCCAACCATGCAGCGCGCTGGTGCAGCAATGCGCCAACCACGGGCTGCTGATCAGCGTCACTGCCGACAGCGTGATCCGGCTGGTGCCACCGTTGATCTTGACCAAAGCCGACGCCGACGAAGTGGTGCACATTCTGGCGCCGCTGGTCAAGCAGCTACTGGCGGCCTGACAGCCTTGACGAACCTCAGTGGATTGACATAACCATGCCCACCATCAAACATTACCTGCAATTTACCGATTTCAACGCCAGCCAATACGCCTACCTGTTTGACCGCGCGTCGGTCATCAAGAAGAAGTTCAAGGCCTATGAAAAGCATCAACCCTTGGTGGACCGTACCTTGGCGATGATTTTCGAGAAAGCCAGCACGCGCACGCGCGTGAGCTTTGAAGCGGGCATGTACCAGTTGGGCGGCAGCGTGGTGCATTTGACCACGGGCGACAGCCAACTGGGACGCGCCGAACCCATTGAAGACAGCGCGCGCGTGATCAGCCGCATGGTCGATCTGGTGATGATCCGCACGTTTGAGCAAAGCAAGCTGGAGCGCTTTGCCGCGCACAGCCGCGTGCCGGTGATCAACGGCCTGACCAATGAATTTCACCCGTGCCAAATTCTGGCCGACCTGTTTACATTTATTGAGCAACGCGGCTCGGTCCAGGGCAAGACCGTGGCCTGGGTAGGCGACGGCAACAACATGGCCAACACCTGGCTGCAAGCGGCCAAGCTGCTCGACTTCAAGGTCAACGTGAGCACGCCCAGCGGCTATGAGATCAATGAAAAAATTGCCCTCAGCGCAGAAGACATCAAGGCTGGCCACTATCAGGTTTATAGTGACCCGATGGATGCTTGCCGCGGTGCCGACCTGGTCACCACCGACGTTTGGACCAGCATGGGCTTTGAAGCTGAAAACGAAGTGCGCAAGCAGGCTTTTGCCGCTTGGCGCGTCACGCCCCAGATGATGGCCGTTGCCAGGCCCAATGCGCTTTTCATGCATTGCCTGCCGGCACACCGGGGTGAGGAGGTGGATGCCGAAGTGATTGACGGTGCCCAGAGCGTGGTCTGGGACGAAGCCGAAAACCGTATGCACGTGCAAAAGGCGCTGATGGAATACCTGCTGACGGGGCGTCAGGACTGACGGCCACCATCTGCCGGGAAGCCGTCATGAAAGACAAGAAATTTTGGTTGCGTCTGCTCAAGCTTGTGCTCTGGGCAGCCGCGCTAAGTGCCCTGATTGGCTTGGGGCTTTACTACACCGCCAAGTTCAACACCTACGAGGTGCCCGGTTCGGACAATTCCTTCGACTGGGGTATCAGCAAAGATTCACCGATTCGCAGCAACCGGTAGCGGGCCTCCACCGTACAGCCAGGGCACATCCAGCAAGCGCTCGCCCAACAGGCGCATCGCTGCATCGCGCCCCCAGCGCACGGGGCCGGTGGCGTGAAAGATTTCACCATTGCGGATCGCTCGCGCCTGCACATGGGCATTGCGCGCCCAGCGCGATGTGGCGTAAGCGTGTAACCGCTCTGCCACCAACTGCCCGCTGGGTGTTGCGATGCCAAATACGCCTTCTTCTTGCAACACCTGCGCCAGCGTGGCGGCGTCTTCTATGGCCATCGCCGCGCCCTGCGCCAGGTAAGGCACCATTGGGTGCGCCGCGTCGCCCAGCAAGGCGACGCGCCCCTTGGCGTGCTGATGCGCGCCTTGCATCGGCGTGCGGATACTCAGGGGCCACAGACGCCAGGCCGGGATGGCGGCAATCAGATCGCGCAGCGCCGGGCAGGTGGCACCCATGGCGCGCTGCAGGTCTTGCGCGTTGGCACTGTGATCCCAGTGCGACATGTCGCCTTGCACCTGGCCGTGCACGATCGCCACCACGTTGAGCCACTCGCCCGCCGCCACGGGATAGTGCACCACGTGCAGCTTGGGCCCCAGCCAGGCGGTAACCCGTTGGCTGCGCAGCGCCGGGGGCAAATCTCTTTGCAGCACCATGGCGCGGTAGGCCAGATGGCCGGTGGGCTGCGGCGTACCGTCACCCAATACCTGTTGGCGCAGCGTACTCCAGCCTCCATCCGCGGCCACCAGCAAGTCACCACGATAGACCTGCGCGTTGGCCAGTTGCAGCGCCACGCCGTCGTCGCTTTGGCGCACGCCGACCACCGCGCTGTCCAGATGAAGCGTCACGGCATCCTGCAACTGCAATACTTTCGCTAGCAAGCTGTGCAGATCAGCCCTGCGGATGGTGGCATACGGTGCGCCATAACGCTGCACCATGGCCGCGCCTAGCCGCAGGCTCCCCAGTTCACCGCCGCCCAAGGCACAGCGCACCTGCAAACGCTCTGGAAACGCAGCCACAGCCGCGACGTCTTGTTGCAAGCCCCAACTGTGCAGCACCCGCATCACATTGGGGCCGAGCTGAATGCCCGCGCCAAATTCAGCAAAAGCGGGTGCGCGCTCAAACAGCGCCACCTGCGCCCCGCCGCGCGCGCACGCCAGCGCGGCCGACAAACCGCCAATTCCCCCACCGGCAATAACCACCTTTAACGTCACACTTTGCTCCACGAGATCTTTAGTTCGGCGACGATTGTCGATAGTCCAGGGTTCGGAAAACTGACAATTTCGGGGCTTCAGGGGCAAATTGATGGATGGATTTTCAACACATGCTATTGGGCAGCGTGGCCGAAAAACGGATGCCAAGTAATGCGGAGTGACCGCAGCACTACGGCGTGTGGCTACATCAACTGCGCCCAGGCCTTTTCCAGGCGCTTCACGCTTACCGGCTGCGGCGTGCGCAACTCTTGCGCAAACAGGCTCACACGCAACTCTTCCAGCAACCAACGAAATTCTTGCTGGCGCGCGTCCATGACGCCCTTGCGCTCGGCCACCAGGCGCCAGTAACGCTGCTCCAGTGGTTGCAGTTCTTTTAAACGGGCGTTGTCGCGGGCCGGGTCGGCGCGGTGTTTGTCCAGGCGGGCAGTGATGGCTTTCAGGTAGCGGGAAAAGTGTTGCAAGCTGCCCCAAGGGGTGACGCTCAAAAACTTCTTGGGGATCAGCCGATGCAGTTGCTGGGCCGCATCAGCCGCGGCGTCCAGAGCGCTTTTGCTGTCCTTGATCTTGCGTGTTGCCATCGCGTACTCGGCCAGGACGGTGGCGGCCAGGCGGGCAACTTCGGTACAGATCAGCGTCAGGCGCCCTCGCCCCTCTTCCACGCGCTTTTTGAAGGCGAACTCGTCGGTAGGCAGCGGATCGAGCAGAAAAGCGCGATCCAGCGCGACGCTGATGATTTGCTCGCGTAACTCTTCCAGCGTGCCACCCGTGCCGGAGCCGTCGGCGTTCTTGCCCACCTGCATGTAGGTGACAGCCATTTTTTGCAGATCGGGGATGTTCTTTTCAAGGTATTTCAGCGCGTCTTTGAGCTGCAACGCAAACAGTCGGCGCAGACCGGCGCGGTGCCGGGCTGCGGCCACCTCGGGCTCGTCAAACACTTCAATCACCACCGCATCACCCACGTCGATCAGCGCCGGGTAGCCAATCAACGTCTGGCCGCCCTTGCGGATTTCCAGCAGCTCAGGCAACTCGCCAAACGTCCAGGCGGCGTGCTTTACGCCCGCCGGATCAGGCATTGCAGATGCCTTGTTTGCTACATTTTGTGTATCTGCTCGCCCTTTGGATATAGGGGCTACAGGCTTATTTTCTTTATAAACCCGAGTGTCAGCGCCTGAGCTGACGCCAACCTTGGCCAGCTTCAATCCAGCCAGCGCCTGAAACGCGCCGCGCGCCTGCGACCCCAGTTGCGCCTTGAGCGCGCCCAGATTGCGCCCCTGCCCCAACTGGCGGCCCTGCTCATCCACCACCCGAAAGTTCATGAAGAAATGCGCGCTCAGCATGTCCACCTTGATGTCGGCGCGCACCACATCCACCGAAGTGGCCAGCCGCACCGCTTTCAGCACGGCGTCGGTCAATGAACCGTGGCCGAACAAGGCGGGCTCATTCAACTGCTCGGCCATCTTGCGTGCCGACTCAGGCAACGGCACCAGACGCGAGCGCGGGCGTTGGTGCAGGGTTTTGAGCAGTGCCTGGATCTTGTCCTTGAGCATGCCGGGCACCAGCCACTCACAGCGTTCTTCATTGACCTGGTTGAGCACAAAAATCGGCACCGTCACGGTCAGGCCGTCTTTGGCGTCGCCCGGCTCGTGCAGGTAGCTGGCCGCGCAATCCACGCCGCCCAGCCGCACCGTCTTGGGAAAAGCCTGGCTGGTGATGCCTGCGGCCTCGTGGCGCATCAACTCTTCACGGGTCAGGCACAGCAGTTGCGGGTTGATTTTGACGGCTTCGCGGTACCACCGCTCAAAGCTGTAACCGCTGCACACCTCGGCGGGCAGTTGCTGGTCGTAAAAGGCGTAGATCAGCTCGTCGTCCACCAGCACGTCTTGTCGGCGCGCCTTGTGTTCCAGGTCTTCCACCTGCTGGATCAACTTCTGGTTCGCGGCCAGAAATGGCAGCCGGGTGTCCCACTGGCCATCCACCAGCGCCGCGCGTATAAAAATTTCGCGCGCACCGGGCAAATCGACCCGGCTGTAATTCACCCTTCGGCCGCTATAGACCACAACGCCATAGAGCGTGGCGCGCTCCAGCGCCATCACCTCGGCGGCTTTGCGTTCCCAGTGCGGATCGAGCAACTGTTTTTTGAGCAGATGCGCACCCACCTGCTCCAGCCACTGCGGCTCGATGGCGGCGATACCGCGGCCAAACAGACGCGTGGTTTCCACCAGCTCGGCGGCCACAATCCAGCGCCCTGGCTTTTTGGCCAGATGCGCACCCGGGTGCGGGTAAAACTTGATGGAGCGCGCGCCCAGGTACTCACCGCCCGCGCCTTCCGCGTCCAGCTTGCAGCCGATGTTGCCCAACAGCCCGGCCAGCATCGACACATGAATCTGCTCATAGCTGGCTGCCAGCGTGTTGACCCGCCACTTGTGCTCGGTCACCACCGTGTGCAACTGCGAGTAAATGTCACGCCACTCCCGCACCCGGCGCACATTGACAAAATTCTGCCGCAGCAACTGCTCAACCTGCCGCCTGCTTTTAATTGGGGTCAGATTCCAATTATTTTCATTTTTTGAATCAGGCGATTTAATTGGAATCTGACCCCGATTATTTTCAAGCCAGCGCCAAAGTTTGAGGTAGCCGGTGAATTCGCTTTTTTCATCGTCAAATTTTTTGTGGGCAGCGTCAGCTTGTTGTTGCGCCTCCAGCGGGCGGTCGCGCACGTCTTGCACCGACAGCGCGGCGGCAATCACCAACACCTCAGCAAGCGCCTCACGGTTGCGCGCTTCCAAAATCATTCGGCCCACGCGGGGATCCAGCGGCAATCTGGACAACTCTTGCCCCATGGCGGTGAGCGCATTGGCGTCATCGACCGCGCCCAATTCATTGAGCAACTGGTAGCCGTCGGCAATGGCACGACCCGACGGCTTTTCAAGAAACGGAAAATCTTCCACCACGCCCAGATGCAGCGCCTTCATGCGCAAAATGACGCCAGCGAGCGAGCTGCGCAGAATCTCGGGATCGGTAAACGGCGGGCGGCTGTTGAAATCTTTCTCGTCATATAGCCGGATGCAGACGCCGTTGGCCACACGCCCGCAACGCCCGGCGCGCTGGTTAGCCGCCGCCTGGCTGATGGGTTCCACCAGCAACTGCTCTACCTTGCTTCTGAAGCTATAGCGCTTGACCCTTGCCGTACCTGCGTCGATGACGTAATGGATGCCCGGCACCGTGAGCGAGGTTTCCGCCACGTTGGTGGCCAGCACAATGCGCCGACTGCCGTGGGCGTCAAAAATGCGGTCTTGCTCGGCCTGGCTTAAGCGGGCAAACAGCGGCAGCACCTCGGCACCTCGGAGTACGGCGCTATGGCTCAAATGCCCGCGCAAATGGTCAGCGGCCTCGCGAATTTCGCGCTCGCCCGGCAAGAACACCAGAATGTCGCCGCCGTGGTGAACGTCGCGCCACAGTTCATCCACCGCGTCGGCAATGGCGTTGTTCAGATCGTAGTCACGCGCTTCTTCAAACGGGCGATACCGCTGCTCCACAGGGAACATGCGGCCGGACACCATGATGACCGGCGCTGGAGTCAAAGGCCCCCACGCTCCGCGCTGCGCGTCGTCGCTGCCCCCCGAGGGGGCGTCGCCTGGCTTGGGGCGGCCCGGCGCCAGGCGCTGCCGACTGGCAAAGTGCTGGGCAAAGCGCTCAGCGTCAATGGTGGCCGAGGTCACCACCACTTTCAGGTCCGGGCGGCGCGGCAAAACTTGCTTCAAATAACCTAGCAGGAAGTCGATGTTCAGACTGCGCTCGTGTGCTTCGTCGATGATGAGCGTGTCGTAGGCTTGCAGCAGCGGGTCGGTCTGCGTCTCGGCCAGCAGGATACCGTCGGTCATCAGCTTGACCGACGCATCGCGACTCAAACGGTCCTGAAACCGCACCTTGAAACCGACCACCTCGCCCAGCGGTGTCTTCAACTCTTGCGCAATGCGTTTGGCCACGCTGCTGGCGGCAATGCGGCGCGGCTGCGTGTGGCCGATCAATTTGCCGCGCGGCGCGGGTCGGCCATCGGGCAAGGTTTTGGGATAGTTGCACAGCCCGCGCCCCAAGGCCAACGCAATTTTTGGCAACTGCGTGGTCTTGCCCGAACCGGTTTCACCGCAGACGATGATGACCTGGTGCGCCGCCATCGCGGCCATGATTTCCTCACGGCGGGCGGAAACGGGCAGGTCTTCTGGGAAGTCGATCTTCAAGCCATGGAGTGGGCGATTTTCAGCCCCGTGTTGTGTCGTCAAAACCAGTCCACCACTTCAAACCGTCTGCGGCCGTTGATGCGACAGATTGAAAAATCATGCACATCCAACGTCAACACTGCTTGCAGGCCAATGCACTCGGCCAAGTCAATCAGGGCCAAGTCGGCATAGTCTGTAGCCATGTCGTCGTATTTGCCAGCCAAGTCAGGGACACTCTGCGTTGTTGCAAATAGTGGTTCAGCGACTCAAACCGGAGCGTCTAAAACGGTTGCGCCACGAGGTCGTGACCGCGTGTGGCAACAACGCGCGCCTTGGTGAAATCACCCACACGCATGGTCTTGCTTATTTTTTGTGGCGGCAACAGTTCAACGACACCGTCAATCTCTGGGGCATCCGCGTAACAGCGACCCACACCGCCTTTTTTGCCTTGATTGGGCGCACGGTCCACCAGCACCTTCAGGGTAGCACCCACGCGCCTGCTCAGGCGATCCACCGACACCTGCTCGGCCACGGCCATGAACGCCGCCCGGCGCTCCTGGCGCACCGCCTCAGGCAACATGCCCGGCAAACTGTTGGCCACCGCGCCTTTGACCGGGCTGTAGGCAAAGCACCCCGCCCGATCAATGTGCGCATGCCGCATGAAATCAAGCAGATGTTCAAACTCAGCCTCCGTTTCACCCGGAAACCCGGCAATGAACGTGCTGCGAATCACCAGATCGGGGCACACCTCGCGCCAACGCTGAAGACGCTCAAGGTTCTTTTCGCCGCTGGCGGGGCGCTTCATGCGCTTGAGCACATCCGGGTGGCTGTGCTGAAAAGGCACGTCCAGATAAGGCAGCACCAGCCCTGCGTTCATGAGCGGCAGAAGGTCGTCCACGCTGGGATACGGGTAAACGTAATGCAGGCGCACCCAGGCATCGTGCTGCTGCGCCAGTTCACCGAGCGCTTGCGCCAGCTCAAACAACCGGGTCTTGATGGGCTTGCCGTTCCAGAAACCGGTGCGGTACTGCACGTCCACGCCGTAAGCCGACGTGTCTTGGCTGACCACCAGCAGTTCTTTGACGCCCCCTTCAAACAAGGCCTGCGCTTCTGACAGAACATCTCCCACCGGTCTGGAAACCAGATCACCGCGCATCGACGGAATGATGCAAAACGTGCATCGGTGGTTACAGCCTTCGCTGATCTTCAGGTAGGCGTAATGGCGCGGCGTGAGCTTGATACCAGCCACACCAAAGGCATCTGGCACCAGATCAATAAAAGGATCGTGCGGCTTGGGCAGGTGCACATGCACCGCATCCATCACCTCTTGCGTGGCGTGTGGCCCGGTCACCGCCAACACGCTGGGGTGCATCTGGCGCACCAGGTTGCCGCCGGCATCGCTTTGCCGTGCGCCCAGACACCCGGTGACGATGACCTTGCCGTTCTCCGCAAGGGCCTCTCCAATGGTGTCCAGGCTTTCGCGAACCGCATCGTCAATAAACCCGCACGTATTCACGATCACCAGATCGGCACTTTGAAAAGTCTTGACGGTCTGATAACCCTCGGCGTTAAGCTGGGTCAGGATCAGCTCGGAATCGGTCAGCGCCTTGGGGCAACCCAGGCTGACAAAACCGATTTTTGGCGCATTGGAAGCCTGCAATGGACTGCTCATGAATCGTCACCCGCGCTCAGAGCTTGCTTTTGATGCCAAACGCACCCAACATCTGGTCGGTCTGCTTTTGCATCTGCTCTTGCATCCGGGTCAGCAACGCCTTGGACTGGTCCAGGCTCCCACCCATCATGGCTTGAATGGCAGGGGGTTGCAGCGCGGCAAACTGGGTCCACATTTCGGGCGACAAGCCTTTGGACTGCTCGGCAAACCGCGTTTGCAGTTCAATCAACGACTGGATGTTTTTCTCCAGGTAGCCACCCAAAAAACCTTGCATGGCGTGTCCGTAAAAACGGATCAAGCTTTCAAGCACGGGCGCGGTGAACATCGGAGAGCCACTGGCCTCTTCTTCCAGAATGATCTGCAACAGAATGCTGCGCGTGATGTCTTCACTGGTCTTGACGTCGCGCACCTCAAACGGTTCGCGCTTCATCACCAGAGCTTTTACCTCGGACAGGGTGATATAGCTGGATGTTTCGGTATCGTACAAGCGCCGATTGGGGTACTTTTTGATGACCCGTTGTGAGGCGGCTCCGGGGGCTGCGGCAGTAGTCATGACGTGCTCTTTGGCTCAAACAAAGTCCGTGTTTTGATGGGAATGAAATTTCATTGTAGGCACGACCCCGACACCTGCTTCAGCCCTGCAAATACGCGCATGTTCAACCGGGATTGTCCATCAGGCGCACCTGCGGTGCTGCTTGGCATGCTTCACAGAGCTGTTGCGCCAGGTTAGCCGGAGATACAGGTCTGTACGTCTGAATCTGGTTGACTTCAGACAGACCTGGTAGGCGCGATTGGACTCGAACCAACGACCCCCACCATGTCAAGGTGGTGCTCTAACCAGCTGAGCTACGCGCCTGAGGTTTTCAGGAAAGCGCGCAGTATAGCGGCAAAGCTTCTTGACCCGCTCCAAGGCGTAGCAACAAATTTTGCACTTCGTCTTGATCGATAATTGACGCTTACGTCAACGTCAATCTACTTATCCGGAGAACTTCATGGACATCGCAGGCAAGGTTTTTATCGTCACAGGCGGCGCCTCAGGGCTGGGCGAAGGCACGGCACGCATGCTCGCGGCCAAAGGCGGCAGTGTGGTTATTGCCGATATGCAAGCAGACAAGGGCGAAGCCGTTGCCAAAGCCATTGGCGGCGCTTTTGTCAAATGTGACGTCAGCTCGGAAGCCGACGGCCAAGCCGTGGTAACCAAGGCCACATCCATGGGCAAGTTGATGGGCCTGGTCAACTGCGCCGGTATCGCTCCGGCTGAGAAAACGGTGGGCAAAAATGGCCCGCACGCACTCGGCGTGTTCACCAAATGCATCACCGTCAACCTGGTGGGCAGCTTCAACATGATCCGCTTGTGCGCCCAGGCCATGAGCCAAAACGCGCCGGAAGCCACGGGCGAGCGCGGCGTGCTGATTTCGACCGCCTCAGTGGCGGCTTACGACGGTCAGATCGGCCAGGCGGCGTACAGTGCCTCCAAAGGTGGCATTGTCGGCATGACGCTGCCCATTGCGCGTGACCTGGCGCGCAATGGCATCCGCAACATGACCATTGCCCCAGGCATTTTTGGTACGCCCATGTTGTTCAGTTTTCCGCAAGAGGTACAGGATTCGCTCGCCGCTGGCGTGCCGTTTCCGTCGCGCCTGGGTACACCGCAAGACTACGCCAAACTGGCGCAGCACATCTTTGAAAACGACATGCTCAACGGCGAAGTGATTCGGCTTGACGGTGCCATCCGCCTGGCCCCGCGCTAAAACCTGGTCGGCTGCGCTGGTCTGGCGTCAGTGCAGCGCCAAAACCAGCACCGGTGCGCGAGGCAGGCGCTTCCTACAATCCGCGCATGTCTATTCCGCACACCTTTGTTCAAGAGCTGCTGGCCCGTGCCGACGTGGTTGACATCGTCGGGCGGCACGTGCAGCTCAAGAAAAGTGGCGCCAACTTCATGGGGTTGTGCCCATTTCACAGCGAGAAATCTCCCTCTTTTTCGGTCAGCCCCGGCAAGCAGTTCTACCATTGCTTTGGCTGCGGTAAAAGTGGCGACGCGCTCAATTTTTTGATGGAACACACCGGCGCGAGCTTTGTCGAGGCGGTGCAAGATCTGGCGCAGCAATTGTCCATGCAGGTGCCAGAAGACGACACCAGCCCGCAAGACCGCGCGCGCGCCGCCGAGCAACGCAAAAAACAGTCAACGCTGAGCGAAGTCCTTGAAAAAGCGGCGCTGGCGTACCAAAAACAGCTGAAGAATTCAACGCGCGCGGCAAACTACTTCAAAGGCCGCGGCGTCACCGGGCAAGTGGCCAAACAGTTTGGTCTGGGCTACGCACCCGAGGGGTGGCACGCCCTGGCGGGTGCTTTCCCCGACTATGACGACCCGTTGCTGGAAGAATCTGGCCTGGTCATCGTGGGTGACGAAAAAGACGATACCTCCCGCCGATACGACCGCTTCCGCGACCGGGTCATGTTCCCGATCCGCAACGTCAAAGGCGAATGCATCGGCTTTGGCGGGCGTGTGCTGGGCGACGACAAACCCAAGTACCTGAATTCACCCGAGACACCCGTGTTCAGTAAAGGGCGCGAGCTTTACGGTCTGTTTGAAGCCCGTAATGCGATTCGCGACGAAGGGTTTGCGCTGGTGACCGAAGGCTATATGGACGTGGTGGCGCTGGCGCAGTTGGGCTTTCCCAATGCGGTGGCCACACTGGGCACGGCCTGCACGGCAGACCATGTGCACAAACTGTTTCGCTTTACCGAGGCCGTCATCTTCAGCTTTGACGGTGACAGCGCCGGCCGCCGTGCCGCGCGCAAGGCACTGGACGCTGCCCTGCCACTGGCGACCGACGTACGCAGCGTCAAATTCTTGTTCTTGCCACCAGAACACGACCCCGACAGTTTCATCCGCGAGCACGGCAAAGAGGCATTCGCGCGTTTTGTGTCGGAATCGGTGCCGCTGAGCCAATTTTTGATCGACGCGGCACGTGAAGGTTGCGACCTGCAGACGGCCGAAGGACGAGCCCGCTTCGCCAGCAACGCCAAGCCGTTGTGGGAGGTGATGCCCGCAGGCGCGCTCAAGCAACAGTTGTTGACCGAAATTGCCGACCTGGTGCAACTGTCCAACCGCGAACTGATGGACGTTTGGCAGCATGCGCCCACGCGTAGCACGCGAAAAAACGCGAGCAAATCTGTCCCCGTAGATGCCGCGCCTCCCGTCTGGAATGAGTACCATCGCGTGCGCAAGACAAAACCCTCAGCCCGGCCCAATGGCCGTCTGCCCGCAGCCCGCGCTGACCATGTTGCGCGAATTCTGCTCGGCAACATGGCGGCCTTTGAGACCCTGACCAATGAAGACTTGGCTCTGCTCTGCGGATTGGAAACGCCCCATGGGCCACTTTTTGTGTGGTTGCAGGCGCAGTACCACGAGCACGGCGTTCAACCCTGGGTCGCATTGCGTGCCGGTCTTGCGCAGCACGCGTCACAGACCTACGCGTTGCAACTCATGTCTGGTCTTGAAATGCTCGACGACAACGCGCAAGCACTGAGCTATCAAAGTACCGAGGCCAATGACGAATTGCGGCAACTGCTCAACCGCATGCTGATCGAGCAACTCAAGATCGATGAAACAGCTGCCATCCAGGCCGCCAAAACCGACCCATCGGCGCTGCACCGCTATCGGGAATTTCAAACCAGACGCCTGGCACTTGAAGCGACTGTCCCCATTGCCCAATCACCGGGCAGCGCTTGACGCACCCCGGCACCAGAATCCAGCCGGTTTTCAGGTAAAAACACACTAAAATCGCGAGTTTGCTGGATCAGGACATCCTGTGCTGCCCCTGCCCAGACCCATCCTCGCCGCGCCATGCGGCCTACCCTACGCTTTTGATTATGAAAATCGCTCAAGAAATTCGCGCCGGCAATGTCATCATGAACGGCAAAGACCCCATGGTTGTCCTGAAAACCGAATACAGCCGCGGCGGCCGCAACTCCGCTACCGTGCGCATGAAGCTCAAAAGCCTGATTGCAAACTTCAACACCGAGATTGTCTATAAGGCCGACGACAAACTCGACCAGGTCATTCTGGACAAGAAAGATTGCACCTACTCCTACTTTGCCGACCCCATGTACGTGTGCATGGACGAGGAATTCAACCAGTACGAAGTGGAAGCCGAAAACATGGGCGATGCGCTCAACTACCTCGACGACGGCATGCCCCTTGAAGTGGTGTTCTACGACGGCAAGGCGATTTCTGTTGAAGTGCCCACCAGCGTGGTACGTGAGATCACCTGGACCGAGCCTGCCGTCAAAGGCGACACCTCGGGCAAGGTGTTGAAGCCCGCCAAGATTGCGACCGGCTTTGAAATTGGCGTGCCGATCTTCGTGGCCCAAGGCGACAAGGTTGAAATTGACACCCGCACGGGCGAATACCGCAAGCGTGTGTAATCACCTACACGCTGCAAGCGACCGAAGGCTTCCTGCGCGAAGCCTTTTTTTATGACTGGGTCACCCGATGGAAAACACAAAAACTCTGCCCAACCTGCTTACCGAACAGCGCATGGCCGACGCCTGGGCTGATGTGCTCAAGCACCCGGCGGACGACGCAGTACTCAAGCCCAACGCGCACCGCCTGGCGTTTGCCGACCCCGAGTTCCTGCTGCGCCGCGAAGCGCGTGGCATCCGCATCCAGCTTGAAATGCTCAAGCCCGATTTGGACCAGATTGAACAAGGCATCCACAGCACGGTGGTGGTGTTTGGCAGCGCACGTTTCGTGTCTCGCGAGCAGGCGCAAGAACAGTGGGTGCAGGCCGGAGATAACCCGCAGGCGCAAGCCCTGGCCCAGCGCCAGGTGCGTAACGCACAACATTACGAACACGCCCGCCAATTTGCCCGCCTGGTGGCCGACTACAGCACCAACCAAGCGCCCGAGCAGCGGCTGTTTATCTGCACCGGCGGTGGCCCCGGCATCATGGAGGCGGCCAACCGCGGCGCCCAAGAGGCCGGTGCGCCGACCGTCGGGCTGAACATTGCACTACCGCACGAGCAGCACGCCAACCCCTATGTCACACCGTCTTTGAGCTTCAAGTTTCACTACTTTGCCATGCGCAAAATGCACTTCATGATGCGCGCCAAAGCCTTGGTAGCGTTCCCCGGCGGCTTTGGCACGCTGGACGAATTGTTTGAAGTCATTACCCTGGTGCAGACCAAAAAGGCGCAACCCGTTCCGATCGTGCTGTTTGGCAGCAGTTACTGGAAGCGTCTGCTCAACCTGGACGCCATGGTAGAAGAAGGCGTGATTGCACCTGAAGACATCCATCTGCTGCGCTTTGTGGACGAACCGCAAGCCGCCTGGGACGTGATTGCCGGTTTTTACAACCTGTAGAGGCTTTGCGGGACAGACCAACCTTTGCGCAGCAGATTTGCGCTGCATCAGGTCGCCGCCTTCTGCAGACGCCACGCTTGGCGCGCGCCCAGCCCCACCGCCGCGCCCACCGTCCAGAACACCACAGCGACCCCTGCCAACGCACCGGCTGCACCAAACAGCATCGGCATGCTCACGCTGGACGCGTTGATCAACATCAGCCGCAAACCCAACGCCTCGCCGTGATGCGCCTCGGGTGTGATCTGGTGCAGCGTGCTCATGATCATCGGTTGCACCGAGCCCAGTGAAACCCCCAACGCGGCTGAACACAGCGCCATGCCCCAGGCGCTGGCCATGAAAGGATACAAGCCAAACAGGCTGGCCGTGGCCAACATGGCCGCGGTAATCACCACACGCTCTTGCAGATTGGCCGCAACCCAGGGCAGCGCTACCCGGATGCCGGTGGCGGCCAGCGCAAAGCCGCCCAGAATCGCGCCTATGGCCGACGCACTGAACCCGCGCTCGTGACCCAGCACCGGCACCACAAAGGTGTGGACATCCCAGCACGACGACATCAACCAGTTCACCAGCAGCAGGCGGCGCATCGTCGGTGCACCCAGCAAGTCCCAGGCGCGCCGCTTGGCCCCGGTGTCATCGGGCAGCACCGGTGGCAGCTCGCGCGTGGTACGCACCAGCCCCCAGGACAGACCGGGCAACAGCGCCAACACGGCAAAAGCCAACACAAAGCCACCTGCATCGATCAACACGCCCGCTGCCAACGGCCCGACAAAATTGGACAAGGCCGGACCGATCGACAACCAGCTGAAAAACCGCTTGCGTTCCACCGCGTCACGCGCACAGCGCCCCACGTGCCGCTGCAAGCTGATGGCCCCCACCCCGACGGCACCGCCCGTGAGCAAAGCTGCGATACACAGCACGCCAAACACCGGCCACAGCGCAGCCAGCGCGGCCCCCGTGGCGCCAGCGATCAGGCACAAGCGCACCGGCCGCCAGTAGCCGTGCCGGTCCACGTAGCGCCCGGCGGGCAAGGCCAGAAAAACCTGGGTCAGCGCAAACAAGGCAAGAAGCATCCCGACAGCGGCAGCGCTATGGCCCGCACGCAAGGCCATCAAGGGCGCTGCCATGCGGATCCCGGCCATGCAGGCGTGCAAGCAAATGTGGCCACCGATCAGTCGGGCCAGTGCCGGATTGTCCAGACCAGGTGGTTGCAACGCGCTCATCTTTCAGAAGCGCTCAGAGGTCATCCGCGTCGTCCATCGGTGTCGCCAACACAGCCGCATCGACGGGGATCAGCGCGGCACTTTCGTTCTCTGGCAGCGCTTCGACGGTCTTCAAGGCACGCCCCATGGC
>Ga0172370_10005839_pt1 | contig 15717 bp, 10 predicted proteins | sample LakKiv5m_FD_114538 | JGI IMG/M metagenome (GOLD analysis project Ga0172370, IMG submission 114538) | Freshwater microbial communities from Kabuno Bay, South-Kivu, Congo - kab_022012_11.5m | ecosystem: Environmental > Aquatic > Freshwater > Lake | place: Democratic Republic of the Congo...
AGAACATTGGCTAACAAATCGAATTCGGCGTCCCCAGGGGCGTAATACGCCGGAGTGTGCCAGACATAGTAAAGGCGCGGCAGCTTTACATTGTCCTGCGCCACCATGCGCTTGACGCCACTCAATTCCGGCACCCAATTGGAAAGCTGGTTGACCGGCGGCCCGGCAGGGATGGATGCAAAATATTTTTCCACCAATTGTTTTGCGACGGTTGGGTTGAAATCCCCTGCCAAACACAGTGAGGCGTTGCTGGGAGTATAATAGGTGCGGAAAAACTCGGAGACATCTTCGATGGAAGCAACGGTGAGGTCTTCCTGGCTGCCAATGACCGGCCATGAGTAGGGATGATCCTGGGGATACATGAGGCTGGACAAAAGCTCGTAAGCCTTGCCGTAAGGCTGATTTTCCAGTCCCTGACGACGCTCGTTCTTCACCACGTCCCGCTGATTATCCAATTTTTGCTGGGTCATGGCCGGTAGCAGAAAGCCCATGCGATCCGACTCTAACCAGAGGGCGAGCTCCAGATAATTGCTGGGGACGTGCTCGAAATAGTTGGTTCGGTCATTTGAGGTGGAGCCGTTGATGTCTGCGCCGATTTTCTCCAAGGGAGCAAAATACTCGGCATCATGATGCTGCGAGCCTTGAAACATCATGTGCTCGAACAAATGCGCAAATCCGGTACGACCGCGCTTTTCATTTTTCGAGCCAACGTGGTACCAAATGTTCACCGCCACCATCGGGATGGAGTGATCCTCATGCAGGATGACATCCAGTCCATTAGGGAGCTCGTACTTTTCGAATTGGATTTTTGGGAGACTTTGTGCAGGTAACAGGGCGGGTAGCAGGGCAATGCAAGTGATGAAAAGCGTCATTACGAACAGCTTTTTTTGTAATAACATAGAAGCACCTCCTTCATTGGTTAGAAATTCACTCGGTGGCTTTATTTTCTTTGCCCAGGCCAAGTACGGGAGAATGGTGCCAGATGTTCCAAAGTTAAACCGAATGCAAGGTATTTTCCATTCATCAGTGGCAAATTGAAACTGCTCGTTGAGATAAGAACCAAAATCCGCTGAAGCGGATTAGTCGTTTTTCAGCCGGCTTCACTTTGGGACTTGGCATTGGAAAATATTCCCAGGCTCTCAATTCCGACGCGGGAATTTAATCGACTGCCTATTCCTCTCCTTTCATTCTCCGCAAAAACTCCTGCAAATCTGCCAGTAGTTTTTCCGGATTGCTGTCATCAATTGGAAGATCTGGCGCACGCGAATCAAAATAGTCGCCCAATTTGGTTATCATCGAGTCGAGAAATTGCATGCGTCGTGACAGTTCGCAGAGATCGTTACTCTCCCAATAAGTCGCTTCATCATTGACCGAAAGTCGCCTGAAGTACTTTTTCTGCAAGTAGCGTAGCAGCTTGCACAGAGTGATGTGTGCTCCCGGCCCGGCAAACTGCGTTTTGGTGGAAGCTGTATAAAGTCCGATTTCATCATATTTCTCGTCGGCATCGTCGACCTCGCTGACCTGCCCATCCGAATCCAGAATGAAAAGCCTAGGAGGCTGAGCTTTTTCAGAATCCTCCGAGTCTTCCCTGCTATTGGCCAGCAGATGGAGAAAGCTTACCAGAACACCCTGCTGGTCAAAAATGAGATTGAAGGGCTCCGCTTTTGGGTGAACGGTGATAAGAGATCCCTCTACCCGCAAAAGCGTTCGCCCTGGCAGCCTAAATGCATCCTTCTCGATTTTGGTATAGGACCACCCTGACTCCGCGGATAACGCCTGCATTTCTTCTGTTATTGTTGGTATCAAGGAAGGAGAACGCAATTCGCCGGAATAGTAAAGAGTGATACCCATAGGAAAGACCTCCCATAATTCATGGTGTGACGACTCAGTGGTAAAGCCGCACAAGCTCCACCGACTCCGTGCTGAGCTCCATTTGCGGATGACGCTGCTATTTAGTGTCTGAACGAAAACCCTTTTTCTTGTCATTTCGACCGAAGGGAGAAATCTGTAAGGTTCGCATTATCGGCATTGCCAGATTTCTCACTGCGTTCGAAATGACGTTCTCAGATAGTTTTCGTTCAAGCACTATTTACAAAAAACTATTGCCAATGTCAAGCCTGCCTTAAGCGTTGGTTGGGCGCAAAGGCTTACGCGTTGTCCAACGTTTGGAAAAAGCCCTTGCATCTGCCACACGGTTTGAATATATTGACCGCGTTGTCAATGAGCTTCAGGCACAAAAAGCACCAGCAGGATGAATCAAATCTCAGCACGCCCAACCGAGGGCCGAATCCGGGCCATTTACCATAGGCCGTCCGAAGTACGTGAGAAAGTCGACAAGCAGCTCGCCAAGACGGGCGGCTTCTGGCTCGGTAAGGAGGTTTCCATTATCCAGGTACTCAAATGTCTTACTGCACGCCGGGTATTAAACGCTGCCAAAATTCTCCTTTCCTTCATCCTCTCGGGGATTACCAAAAAGAACCTCGTTTGGGGCGTACCTGTCGTCGTCAACATCGAGCCGACCAATATCTGTAATCTGCGCTGTCCCCTCTGCGTCACCGGCAGCATGTCCATGGAGCGGCCTTATGGACGAATGAATTTCGCCACCTTCAAGAAAGTGGTGGACGAGATCGGCGACCGTGCCATTTATATCACCCTCTACCACCAAGGCGAGCCGTATTTGCACAAGCAGTTCAGCCAGTTCGTAGCCTATGCAAAGCAGAAAAAACTCTACGTCACCACCAGCACCAACGCCCATTTTTTCGACGCCGACTTGGCGGAAGAAGTAGTGCACAGCGGTATCGATTCCATGATCGTCTCTGTAGACGGCGCCACCCAGGAAACCTATGGCCACTACCGTCGTGGAGGATCTTTAGATACCGTTCTGAAAGGAATTCGTAATCTGGTTGCGGCCAAACGCCGTCTGCGCAGCAAAACGCCCTACCTCTTTATGCAGTTTCTGGTCATGCGGCATAATGAGCATGAAATCCCCGCCATGCAAGAGCTGGCCCAGAAGCTTGGGGTGGATCGGCTGCTGATTAAAACCACGCAGGTAATGGCTGTTGAAGAAGCCCGTGAGTGGCTACCAAAGGAAGGGCGTTATCGACGATATGACCTCAGCGAGGATGATTTTCAGGTCAAGCATGGCGGCGAAGGTGTGTGCCCGCGTCCCTGGCTCACTACTTTGGTTGATTGGAACGGCAAAGTCGTGGCGTGCTGCTTCGACAAAAACGGCCATCACACCATGGGCGATATGAATTCTCCCTCGACTTTTTCCGAGATCTGGCGGACGCCCGTGTACGAAGATTTTCGCCATCGCATGCTCAATGACCGCCAATCTATCGACATCTGTAAGAACTGCAGCCAAGGCATTCGGGTTTTTGTTTGACCTTATCTCCACTCTTTTGTGCCTTACATCCCCCGTATGGGCATTTTGTGCCGTCCTGCACAGACACCTCCCAATCAAACATCAAACATTAAAAAGCAAAATGACAAAAAAAAGTTCAAAATGAGAGGAAACGTGGTCGGCCTTCCAATGGGTTTATTGACAGTAGTCGTTTGGATTTTGATTTTTGCTTTGTCATTTTACTCTTTGATATTTGCTTTTTCCATTGCCTTCTCACTGAACCCCCTTTTCCCCAATTTGACCACCCAAGTGCCACAAGATGCAATGCCCCTCCGAAAATTTCTAAAGTAGTAGGATTATTTCGCAAGGGGTGAAAGTTAAGCAGGCAAAGTGTGCTGCTTTCACAAGCAGTTGCCGCAGCTCTGAATTGGTGTGCACCTACATAGTGTGGTGTTTTGCGGCAACCAAAGCTATCAGCCCGCCAACTGACGCTTACAAGCGTCAATGTGAGATTAGCGTACATTCGTGTCCATTGGCGGTTATGACCTCTTGGCAAGCATGATAGTTTTACCGGTGACACTAATGAGCAGTTCGTGTACCTCGAAATGAAATCTCGCCTTTAGATTAGGAGAAGCAACAATGGCTCAATCGAACAAAAACCAGCCCGCCAACTCGGAACCTGCTTTTTTCCATCCACGGCAAGAGGTTCTGCAATCGGCAATCATCAAAGAGTATGATAGCCTTTACAAACGATCAATAGCCGATCCCGAAGGTTTTTGGGCAGAACAGGCGGATCAGTTGCTATGGTACAAAAAATGGGATAAGGTTCTCGACGATAGCGAGCCGCCCTTTTACAAATGGTTTGTGGGCGGAAAAATGAACATCATCCACAATGCCATCGACCGGCACGTGAAGACTTGGCGCAGGAACAAGCTGGCCATCATTTGGGAAGGCGAGCCGGGAGATCTGCGCACATTCTCCTACCATGCCCTCGACCGCGAGGTCTCCAAGCTCGCCAATGTCCTCAAGAGCATGGGGGTGAAAAAGGGCGAGATCGTCACCATCTATATGCCGCAAATTCCGGAGCTGGTCATCTCCATGCTGGCTTGCGCCAAGATTGGCGCCGCCCACAGCGTGGTTTATGGCGGTTTCAGTGTCGAGGCTCTGGCCGAGCGGATTGAAGACGCCAAAAGCAAAGTACTGATTACTGCCGACGGCGGCTGGCGGCGAGGGAAAATGACCGATCTAAAAAGCATCGCCAACGAGGCTATGCGGCGCTCGCCGACCATCGAAGTTTGCATCACCGTCAAGCGCACCGGCCAAGAGGTCTACATGGAGAACGACCGCGATTTCTGGTATCACGATCTCATGTCCCTGCCCATTGCCAGCGCCAAGTGCGAAACCGAGGTCATGAATGCCGAAGACATGCTGTTCATTTTGTACACTTCCGGCACCACCGGGCGACCCAAGGGAGTTTTGCATACTCACGGCGGCTATGCCGTTTACACTGCTACAACGCACAAATATGTCTTTGACATCAAAGAAGAAGACCGTTGGTGGTGTGCTGCGGATCCAGGCTGGATCACCGGCCACAGCTATATCGTCTACGGGCCGCTGATCAACGGCGCTACCATCATGATGTATGAAGGCGCTCCGAACCATCCCTATCCCAATCGCTGGTGGCAGATGATCGAAAAGTATGGCATCACCATCTTGTACACTTCACCCACAGCCATTCGTGGTCTCATGCGATTTGGCGAAGCTTGGCCGAATCGCCATGATCTGAGCTCGCTTCGTCTATTGGGATCGGTCGGTGAGCCAATCAACCCGGAAGCCTGGCGGTGGTATTATCGCGTGGTCGGCAAGGAGCGCTGCCCCATCATGGACACCTGGTGGCAGACGGAAACGGGAGGCTTCGTCATCACGCCCCTGCCCATTACGCCTTTGAAGCCCGGTTCTGCCACCAAGCCGTTTTTCGGTAACGAAGTCGCCGTGGTGGACGACGCTGGCAAAGAGGTCGCCACGGGCGAGGAAGGCAAGCTCGTGATCAAAACGCCTTGGCCCGGAATGGCACGTACCATCTTTGGAGATCCGGATCGCTACGTGGAGATTTACTGGAAGGATTACAAGAAACAGGGATGGTACAAGACGGGGGACTCTGCGCGCATCGACCAGGACGGTTACGTCTGGATCATCGGCCGCATCGACGATGTCATCAAAGTCAGCGGTTACCGTCTGGGTACCGCAGAGATTGAGAGCGCATTGGTAAGCCACCCGGATGTCTCCGAAGCTGCAGCCATCGCCTTGCCGCATGATCTGAAAGGCAATGCCATTCACGCCTTTGTGATTCTGCGGGCCGGCGTCACCGGCAGCAAGCCGCTCGAGGAAAAGCTCAAAGACCACGTGAGCCACGAAATGGGTCCCATTGCGCGCCCGGAAAGCATCACCTTTGTGGAAATCTTGCCGAAAACGCGCAGCGGGAAAATCATGCGCCGCGTTCTCAAGGCAAGGGCGCTCGGTCAGGAGGTGGGCGATCTCAGCACGTTGGAGGAATGAGTATTGGCCACACAGGCAATGCAGCAAAACACCAGCAACAGAAAGAGCTATGATTTCACTACCGATGTCGCCATCATCGGCGCCGGGCCGGCCGGCAGCGGAACTTCGCTGTTCTTGTCCAAAGCCGGCATCGAGCATACCTTGTTCGACTTAGCCAATTTTCCAAGGGACAAAGTCTGCGGCGACGCTTTGAGCGGCAAGGCAATCACCACCCTGAAAAGACTCGATCCGGAGATTATCTGCGAGCTTTCCGGCTTGAAGCAAGAATTCTTAGGAAGCTGGGGCGTCAGCTTTATCGCTCCTAACGGCGTGAGGATCGACGTGCCCTTTCGGAAGGCTATGGAGGAGATGGGTGAAGCACCAGGCTTCATTGCCAAACGAATCGACTTTGACCATTTTTTGGTACAGCATCTTGACCCGGTAAATACCAAGACCTATTTTGACACCAAAGTGGTGGACGTGATAAATTCGGTCCACGGCGTAGAAATCGAATACCGACGGAACGGCCATCTCGGTCGCTGTTTGGCCCAAATGGTCATCGGCGCTGAAGGAAATCGATCCATCGTGGCCAAGAAATTGGCTGGTCACAAAGCCGATCCCAAACACTATTGCTCCGCCATCCGCGCCTATTATGAAAACGTGACCGGGATGCATCCGCACAATTTTATCGAGCTATATTTTTTACCGGAAGTGCTGCCTGGCTATCTCTGGGTTTTTCCCCTGCCGAATAATTTGGCGAACGTGGGTGTGGGCGTTCTTTCCGCCAAGGTAAAAAAGTCCAACCTCAACCTCAAGCTGGCCATGGAAAAGGCCATCAATGAGAATCCCCATTTAAAAGATCGCTTCAAAGATGCCAAAATGATCAGCGGGATTCAGGGTTGGGGATTGCCGCTGGGATCGAAGAAAAGAAATCTCTCAGGAGAGAGATTCTTGCTGGTGGGGGACGCCGCCTCTTTGATCGATCCATTCAGCGGCGAAGGTATCGGCAATGCGTTGGTGAGCGGCATGTATGCTGCGCAGACAGCTCAAGGGGCGGTGCAGAATCGCGACTTTTCCGCAGAGTCGCTGACGGCATACGACGAGGCCGTTTATCAAAGACTGTGGAAGGAGCTCAAGCTCAGCCACAACTTGCAGCGTTTGGGGGGATCTCAATGGCTGTTCAATCGGGTCGTCAATAAGGCGCATCGCAATTCCACTTTTCGCGAAACACTTTCCAGTATGTTCGATGACATCGACCTGCGGATGAAGTTGGGCTCACCTTGGTATTATTTGCGGCTGCTTTTCAATATGGGGTGATGCGCCATTACGGCCGGTCCAGAGTAGATTTTGATTTTTGCTTTGTCGTTTTGCTTTTTGCCATTTGATTTCTGACCTGCTTCATCTACCATTTGAAATCCAGTACCTTTTCCGGGCATACCTCGATACACCGCCCGCAGGCATGGCAATCTGGCCGGATTCTCTTCTCCGCCAAAATCGCCGGCACAGCGGGACAGGGACTTTTCACAACGCAGATGTTGCAGTCCGTGCAAGCGTTCTTATTCACCTTAACCCTTAGCACGGAAATCTGCTCCAAGATCCAAGTGTACAATCCCAGCGGACAAACGAGATAGCAAAACGGGCGGTAGATGACCAAGGCCGCGAGAAATGTCACCAGAAAAGCGGGAATCACTGCCGCAGTGAGCGACCAATGCAAGAACTCGAAGGGATTGACATATTCGTAAACGCTCAAGCCAAAAGCGAAAAGCAGCGCAAGGAAGGCGATGCAGACGACCACGCGAACAGAATTGCTTATTGCAAACGGCACCTTCATCTTGAGTTTCTTGGGAAGCGAAATCCGATGCAAGACCTCCTGCAGAGCGCCAATCGGACAGTTCCAGCCGCAGAAAAGCTTGTTGCCGACGACGGTCATGACGCCGATGAAAACCAGCAACGACCAGAACATGATCGGTACACTGCGGCCTGCCTGAACAAAGAGAAACGGCTTTTCAATGGTGCACATGGGACTGGGATGGAGTCCCATTCCTTTGGCGAAGCTACCTAAAGGCAGGAAGGAGACAACTGAGAAAAGTAAGAAAACCAAGACAAAGGAAACAAACCGCACAGTTTGACTGACCTTGGCTCGCATCAGCAATATCAAACCGATGAATCCTACTAAGGCAGCGACCCAAACACGCGGCAACGTCCAAAATGAAAAAAAGCCGGGGGAACTTTTCGCCATGGCCTCTGCGGCGAAGGATGCAGAGAGCAGGAGCACGAGAAAGAGCATGAGCAAGAGCACGAGAGTAAAAAATTGTGATGAGTTACTGCCAAAGTTGTTTCGTTTCATGGTTGTCCTTTCAATCTTTTTAAATCAAGTAGAACCTCTGCTCTTACTGCCTTTCGTGCAGGGTAAAGGCTCACCCAAACACACTGATCATCGGTTAACCTCGACCAGGCATTTCGCGTTATGGCATAAGCTCCCACAATGATGTACTTGACACCGAATTCCCACAGTCGAATAGCCTACAGCCTAACAGCCTATAACTTCTCACTCGGATTAGGAACCGCCTTCTTTCGTACCTTGCAAAGCAAAATTGTCCAGCGGGCAGAAGATGACGACCAAATTTGGGAGCCTGCGTTTGAAAGAATCTCTAATGAGCGGGCTGATGACATAGTTCTCTCCGTTGGGATAACTCTCGCGGAAAGCCGACAATGACCGCGGCTCAAAATGGTCAGGATTTATTTTGCATTCAATAGCATGAAGCCTCCCGTCGCCATCCTGAACAACAAAATCAATTTTGCGACTCGATTTGTCGCGCCAAAAATAAAGATTGGCCGGATAAATTTTGCTGCGAAGGCTGTCCAGCACCAAGTGCTCCCACAGCAAACTACGGTCGTCTTCGCGAATGCTCTTCCAGCCCCTGATGTGGGCCACGAAACCCGTGTCGAAACCGTAGACCTTGGGCTGAGCGATGATTTCTCTCCGCCCGCCTCCGTGAAAAGACGGCAGTAGAAAAACCGCGTGAGCGATGGTCATTGCTTCCACATACGCCCTGACGGTGGGGTAAGCCAAGCCGGTCATTTTTGCCAGGCTGGAATAGTCCACCAAGCTGCCGCTTTGCCGCAACAGGAGATGAAAGAGCTTGAGAAAGCCGACGCGGTTGCGCAGAGCGAATAGCTCCTGAATGTCCCTGGCATAGAAACTGTCAATCCATTCGGAAAAGAAGGTCGCATCCGTTCGCTTGCTAAGCAACGACTCGGGCAGGCCGCCGTGAAGCAGCCGTTTGTCCAGATCTTTTATGCCAAAGACCTCGCGGCATTCGGTCCATAGAACCGGCGGCAAATAGATCTCGTGCTTGCGGCCGGTCAGGGTATCACGGAATTTTTTGCTTGCTGCCAGAGTGGAAGAACCGGTAGCCAGTACCTTGAGATGCGGATAAGCGTCGGCGGCTATCTTGAGCAACCGACTGGGATCCTGCATCTGATGAACCTCATCAAAAACAACTATAGTGTTTGGCGGTAGGTCATCGAAAAAGCTCTCTGGGTCAAGTAGTCGACGCTCGACAGAAGGCAAGTCGCAGTCCAGATAAATGGCCTCCTCGAACATCTTGGTCAGAGTGGTCTTGCCGACGCGGCGCACGCCGGAAAGCCAAACGAGGGGCCGTGAGCGCCACGCCTGCTCAATCTTCTGTATCCAAAAAGGTCGCTGTTTCATCCTGTAGCCTTATTTTATATTTAGACGACTAAATATAAAATATAATTTTAAAGGGAGCAAGGCTGTTTTGGAATTTTCTGTAGCACTTTTCCGCGGAGCATCACCTTGAGTGATATCATAATCCTTCAAAGCGATGCCGGAAACTGCCGAAACTCGTCTTAGTCTCATAGTAAACCGCACCTGAATTCGGGAAGAGAATTCGAGTTTCCTTTGCTACCTCAGACATTCACAACGTTACTATCTTGCAGGAAAGAAGTGTTGGCAATAAAGTCACATTAGATTTTTCACGGAACTGGTGAAGGAACTGATTAATTGTGTTCCTCCGGACATGCGTCAGGTGAAAGCCATCGATGCCCTTAGCCGTGCTCGCTGTCAGATAAACTATGTTTTTTTCAATGGAGTGGTGAAAATAACATAGTTAAAATGCTGCGTGGACCGTTCGTCTGCGCCTGTAACCGTACAACCCGCGTCCCTACTTCAACTGATACCCAAACACCCCGGCGATGAACCATTTCTGAAAGACCAGAAAAAGCGCGACCGGCGGGATGAGCGCTAGAATGCCGGCGGCGCACAGTCCGCCCCAATAGGTTCCCCAGGTTCCTAAGAAAGCCAAGATTCCTTGCGGGATTACGCGCAGAGACTGGGAGCTGGTGAGGGCAAAGGCGAAAAGATAGGTGTTCCAAGAATTGATAAAGACAAACAGCGCCACAGCAATAAGACCCGGCCCGACCATGGGCAGGACGATGCTAAACAGCATACGGCAACGGGAGCAGCCGTCGATGCGTGCCGATTCCTCAATTTCCACCGGATTGCTGAGGATGAAATTGCGCATCATCCACACCGTCAGCGGCAGACTAAAAACCACGTTGGCGATTATCACCGCCGAAAGGGTGTTGTAGAGTCTCAATCTCTGAAAATAGCTGATCAACGGCACTAATATGGCGACCGGCGGCAATAGCGGCAAGATCAGCAGCAGTCCACCTAAGCTTTTTCCTTTGAAGCGCAATCTGGCCAAGGCGTAGCCGCCCAATGCAGAAATGACCAAAGTGATCAAAATCGAAGCTGAGGCAATAGCCAAGCTGTTACGCAAATAGAGAAAAAAGTCCGGGCGGCTTAACAGCGTCTGATAGTGTCGTAGGGTAAAGTGGGAAGGTATTAGGCGTGGGTCAAACTGCTCAGCGAGAGAGGTGCGCAGTCCCCAGAAAAAGGGAAAGAGCACGAATAACGAGAACAGCACATAGGGAATATAGAGGATCCACTTTTGGAGAAGGCGCATGTTAGTCTTGTTCCTTTGCAGTGATGCGGGCGTAAGAGATCATGAAGGCTAATCCTACCAACAGCAGCAGTATGCCCAAGGTGGCGCCGCGATTGAGATCAAAATTGATGAACGATTCTTTGAACAATCGCAAGGCCATCACCTCAGTGCTGTAGCCGGGACCGCCTTCGGTCAGGGCGTAGACGGTTTCCGCATCCTGCAATGTCCACAGGGTGATCGTCAAAAGGACGATGAGAAGATGGATTTTAGTCAACGGCAAAGTCAGGGTGCAAAATTGCTTCCATGGCCCGGCGCCGTCCACTTTGGCCGCTTCGTAAAATTCTCTCGGGATCATCGCCATGCCGGCGGCTAAAAAAAGCGTCATGAACGGCAAGGAGCGCCAAATGCTATGGAAGATAATGGTAGCCATCGCCCAGAATGGCTCTGCCAGCATGACGTGCTGTTGTCCTGTGATCTTTTCCAACAGCATACCGAGAGGGCCGAAAGCGGGATCGACCATGGAGCGGAACAGCAAAGAGCTCACCACCGGAGCGACAATCCATGGCAGCAGAAAAATGCTGCGAAAAAAGACGGTGCCGCGCATTTTTCGCGTCAGCAGCGAGGCTGAAACATAAGCCAGTGGCAGCGAAATGCCAAGATTGCAGACGACGTACAGCAGTGATAATTGAAGATTGCTTAGGAACCGTTCTTCACTGAGAAGAAATTGGTAGTTGCGCAAGCCGACAAAGCGGGTGAGGCCGGAAAGGCTTGTCTTGTTAAAGCTCATAAACAAGCCGGAGAGCATGGGCGAGATGAGAAAAAAGGCGATCAACAGCAATGTCGGCGCCAAGAATGCATAGGCAATCGGCTCGGAGCCGCGCAGGGATCGCACCATGGCTGTGTTTGAGTAACTCCTCTTAGGCATTCCCATCTCCTCTCATTCCCCGGCGTAGCGATTATTATAGTCCTGTTGAAACTTTTGCAAAGTCGTAGTCGCGGGCGTATTTTTCACCATGATTTCCTGAAGCGCAGTGCTAACGGATTGAGCCAATTCTTCAAAATGGCCGGTAGGAGGCATAGGCCTGCCGGTCTTGATCGCCTCGAACCAAACTTGGAAGAACGGGGTCTGGAATTCCGGCCGCTGCCATACGGATAATTGCGAAGGCAAACCGGCATCCGGGGACTTGAGCAGGTCATTAGGCTCCAACAAGACCTGTATAAATTGGCCGCTGATATCCGGCCAAGCGGTCAAGGTGTGGACCGATAAAGTCCACGAGTTGACGAACTGGGAGTGGGTTGAGGTCGGAGTCAAGAAAATACCAGCCCTCAAAGTACGAGCTTCTGTCGTCGGCGGGGAGCAGCCGTCAATCCATCCGGCGTCCTCCAACGCTTGAATCCAATAACTGCCCCAGCCCCAGCCGATGGCGATTTTCTCGTTCAAAAAAGAACGCAGAATCACGTCGTCGTACGTGCCGCTGAGCGCCCATCTGGGGGTGACTTTGTATTTGTAAATCAGATCGCGCAAGAACTCCACCGCCTTGACGCCCGCTTCGCAAGCAAAGGTGGCTTGTTTAGTTTCCTCGTCCCAGGCTTTGCCGCCGAAATGCCAGAGCAATGGCGAAAAAGAGATCTCGAAAGTGGCCCGCGACGGACCAAAGTAGACGCCCAATCCCCAAACGTCGGTTTTGCCGTCCCCATCCAAGTCGCGGGTGAGTTTACGAGCATAATCAACTAACTCCTGCAAAGTGCGCGGCGGCTGTTCGGGATCAAGACCGACTTGACGAAACATTTCTTTGTTATACACACAAACGCGGGTGTGCGCTCCCATGGGCATGCCGAGCAGCTTGCCGTCCAAGCGACAGGTCTGCCACATCGGATTCCATGAGAATTCCGATTCTTCCTCCCTTTTCCAGTTTAGCAGCGGCTGCAAATCTATCAAGTCTCCCACCAAGTTGTGCTTGGCCAAAAGCTGCGGGGAAGACATGACCACGTCATGTGCGATGCCGGAGCGGAAATCGGCCATGCATTTGGTGTCGATGGCGTCCCACTTGCATTGCTCCAGATCCACGCCGATTTGCGGAGCCAACTTTCTGAAAGCCGCCACGCGATTGTTAACCCACTCGACGTTGAGCGCATGCTGTGGACCTGCCAGCGCATCAAAGACGTGAGTAAAGCGAAGCCGGTCGTGTTTGGGCTGAGTGCACGAGCAAAATGAAGCGGTCAGTATGAGAGCAACCAAGTACGACCAAGGACGGAGCCGCACTATGCTCGGTGCTGGCGCGGTAGCGGTCAGCCTGGCAGTACGTCGGCAGGCAAGCGGATGATTCACACAAAGGCTCCCTGTTGCGTAAGCAAACTTTTCAGCTCAGCCGCATCGAGAGCTGAGGGGAGGATTTTCTTCTTCACACATAACGCCGCTGCCGTCCCTCCGGCTTGACCCAGAGCCCAGACAATCGGCATCACTCGTAAAGAAGAGTGCGCTGCATGGTCCGCAGAGATACAGCGACTGGCAACAATCAGATTGTCGACGCCCTCGGGCAGCAAGCAGCGATAGGGAATCTGGTAGTAGGTCCCTTCTTTCAGGCGACGAATGTCGGTGCCGCCGCCGGAGGGATTGTGGATGTCGATGTCGTAGCAGGCGCAAGCAATGCCGTCCTCGAAATGGCGGGCGGACAAAACGTCATCGGCGGTGAGAACGTAATTGCCCATCACGCGGCGCGACTCGCGCACGCCAATCTGCGTTCCGGTCTTGATGAGATAGGAGTTCTCGAATCCCGCCACGTGCTTGATCAGGAACTTGGCCATATCCTCCACCTGTCGCCGGCCTTCAATCTCGGCCTGGGTCATGGACCATCCGTCCAGCGAAGTCTCGCCGATGATGCGGGTGGTATTGAAATGCACCACGTCCGGGTGCACGGTCTTGAACTTGAGCACGTTCTCGCGCGGATTGGCGACCTCGCCTTTGGCCTTCGCCTCGTCGTAAAGACGGTTTATCTCCTGGCTCTCCGGCATGCGCGCGACTACCACGTTGGCCATGCGAAAGGCGCTGGTCAGGGGCTGGCAGCCATGATCGCCTTCCCGACCGATCTCAATCTTGGCGCCGGCCCAGGCCGCGAGGTCGCCATCGCCGGTAGAGTCGATGAAAATGTCCGCGCTCAGGTCCTCGATGCCGCCCTTGTGGAAGACGCGTACAGCCTTGATGCGGTTCCTCTTCCGCAAAACGCCAATGGCCATGGTATGCAGCAAAAGGTCAGCGCCGGAATCCAGCACGAAGCGATCTAACAGCCATTTCATCGGCTCGTCGTCAAAGTGCTGGCGGTCCGGCAAAATGGCCCCGGCACCTTGGAGTTTATCGAGGAATTCATGAAATAGACCGCGAGTGAGGACAGTATCCCCGGCTTTGTACTTCATGTAGGGATTGACCAAGGCGGCGGTGGCCATGCCGCCAAGGAAGCCGTAACGCTCTACCAACAGCACGCGCGCGCTATTCCGCGCTGCAGAGACCGCTGCAGGCACGCCGCCCGGTCCGCCGCCGACAACTATGACGTCCCAGTGCTTGGCGTTGATTTTTTCTTTCTCTTTGTCTTCATCCTTGCCATAGCCAAAACCTGACAAGCCGGAATAGGCTAGTCCGGCAAGGGAAAGGCTGCTAACGAAGGTGCGTCGGGTGAATTTCTGGCTCATTAGCTTCTCTCCTCTTTGCATCTTTTGTTCCCACATCCCAGCGGGTCAGTGCCTTGCGGATTGTTCCCATTTCCCGTTCCCGCATTCCATAGACTGTATGAAAACGAAAAGGAATGTCGTCTCGAGCGAAGCGAGAGACCTATCAATGCACTGATCATAAAGATTCCTCGACTCCGCTTCGCTTCGCTCGAATTGACGAATAAATACTTTTCGCACAGTCTGTCCAGCGTATGAACCTTTCACGGACCATCCCGTCCCGATCAGTAGCAATGGATATTTTTGTACTTGCCTCTATATCATCACCTGCGATTATTGTTAGCATAAACGGCAGATTTGGGGGTTGTTTCGTCGCGGGAGAAGACCTCTTGAACCCGACTCAAATCGTTGCCACTGAGGGAGATGTTTTCGCAGTGATCTCGCAAGCGCAGAAACATCGTCGTTGCAGCCGGATTGCAGCGGGTGATCATAGCGCCGCGGACGTTCCGAAAAACCATCTCGGCGAGCACGTTCGGTTCAACTTGAGCGCTAAAGTCATCCACCTTAAGATTCACCACGTCATCGCAAATTAATGCCGGCCTCTGGTCCGGCTGCTCATGGCTGAGCGTCACGTCACGAAAACTCAGACCATTGACATGGCGACAGAAAAAGCCATACGACGGCAATGCGCCGAACATGGTGCTTTCCGGATATTTCTTTTCGTGCTCGAGCACAACCGCTTCGCTCTGCTCCTTCGAGCCACCGCCGACAAAATGAATCTTGATGTTGGACAATGTCACGTTTTCAATGGCCCGATCTGGAACACCCGTGATAGAACATCCGGTATTGCCGGCGCCGGTTGCAGCAATATTGCTGAGGACGACGTTGCGAAAAGCTCCCACTGCCGGCGTGGGCAAATTGGGCTGATAAGGCCGCGCGCGGTTGCCCAAACGCATGAAAATCGGCGCGGTAGTTCCCTGCATGGAAATATTGGAAATCACCACACCGTCCAGAGTACCACCATCGACCATCTCAATGGCGAGTCCTGCCAGCCCTTCAGCCCGCCCATAAATTACGTTGGGTTCGGCGGATGGTCGGATGACACAATTCGAGATGGTGATGTTCTTGAACCCACCGGAAGACTCTGTTCCCATTTTGATCGCGTTGCAGAACGAGCTCACCACACAATCCGAAATCACAACGTTTTCC
>Ga0172370_10005843_pt1 | contig 15713 bp, 11 predicted proteins | sample LakKiv5m_FD_114538 | JGI IMG/M metagenome (GOLD analysis project Ga0172370, IMG submission 114538) | Freshwater microbial communities from Kabuno Bay, South-Kivu, Congo - kab_022012_11.5m | ecosystem: Environmental > Aquatic > Freshwater > Lake | place: Democratic Republic of the Congo...
AACTGGATGGAATCCAGGTCGAACACCCCAATGCATTCTTGCTGATTTCCGAAACGCTGATGGTCGCCCGACAGGCATAGGACATTGCGAATCCCCAAGGCCGAGGCCCCAAGGATGTCGGATTGAAGCGCAATCCGGTTGCGGTCCCTGACCACCATCTGAAGGACCGGGTCCAATCCGGCCCCCTTGAGTAGGGCGCAGGCCGCCAGGCTCGACATGCGCACAATGGCGGTCTGATTGTCGGTCACATTAACCGCATCCACCTTGTCCCGCAGGAGTTCCGCCTTTTTCAGGACGGTTTCGGGGTTCGCGCCCTTGGGGGGTCCGCATTCCGCGGTCACGGCGAAATGCCCCTGCTCCAAGGCCTTTTTGAGTCGGCTTTCCATGCTCACGGCTGCTGATCCTCCCTGATGATTTTTCTGGGGCCGCTCCCCTGTTTCCTGGCCCAGTTCTTGGGCGGGTAGATGGTCTCGAGTCGTTCCAGTGCCCCGAATCGCTCCATCCGGTCGATAATCAACTGCCAGGCGCAGGGGATGTCCGGATCCACCTCGCACCGGCCGTTCACCGACCCGCCGCAGGGACCGTTCAGGAGATGTTTGGAGCACCGGGCCAGGGGGCATACCCCGCCGAAATCATAGAGCATGCAGTCGCCGCAACCCAGGCAGTTCTCGACCCAGTATCCCTGATCACGGGTCTCACCCAGAAACTCGGTATTGAGGGCAGGGATGATGGGGACCTCCGCATACATTTCGGAGACCGCCTGGACCCCGGCCCCGCAGCCCAAAGATAGGACGGCGTCATAATCCCCTATCACATCATCCAGCCGGATAATGAACTCCTTGACGCACTGCCGGTCAACGGTCTTTTCGTGGATCAGAAGGTCCTCGTCATTCATTCGGGCGGCCATGCGCAGGGCCGACGCGAGCTGGGCCGTCTCCTTTTCTCCTCCGGCTGCGCACTCGGCCACGCAGGACCCGCACCCCAGGGCCAGGATCCGTTTATAAGGGGCCAGCATCCTCCGGATCTCTTCAATCGGTTTCTGTTCCGCAGTGATCATCTGTGGTTACTCCTCCTTATTGGGCCACGGGCTCATCCTCGCCCTCTCTTCAGGGCAGGGGAGGCCGCCATCCGACAGACCATATCATATATCTCTTGGGTCAACTGAGAGAGGGTCCTGGGCGCATCCTTCGACCCGATGACGATCCCGGCCCGCTCCGGCTCGAGCCCGATGGCAGAGAGAATCTCTCGGGTCCGCTCCACCCGTTTTCGGGCCCGGCGATTCCCTTCAAAATACCGGCATGCCCCCTCCGGACAGGTGATGACATAGGCGGCATCCGCCACCTCCTCCAGGGCCCGCAGCAGGTGAACCGGCTCGAGCCTCCCGCTGCACGGCAGAGGAAAGAGGTGAATCTGTTCCCCGTACGCCTTTTCGATCGCCTGACGAACGTCCTCACCGCTCTCCGGAACATTCCGGCAATAAAAAAGCGCAAGCGAGCGCTTCCTTGAATCTGTCATTTCCAGATCCAGTCCTTTCTGTCAAGGGCCTTGGCCCGTAAGGTCCTCACACCATCTGTGCCTGGGCTTCTGTCAAGGAAAACAAGACGGTCACCATAGCACTCTGGGTCCGTTACCTTGGGCCAGACAAAGCCACAGAGACCACAAAGAAAAGGGCGGGGTTTACAATGAATGCCTCTGTGTTCTTTGTGTCTCTGTGTGAGAACTTTCCGGTCTATGGCCGTTCGGTCGTCTTAAAACATGTAGATCTGGTGGCTGTCGGGGTTCTTTCCGAAACAGGTGATGTCATCCACCTTGCTGATTTCCGGGCCGCGGCACAGGGCGTACAAAGCCCTTTCGATCCCGACCCCGCCCCCGTAGGTCTCCGGGAATGACGGCCTTCCCTGGACGTCCTTTTTGGCCGCTATCATCAGGAACGGCCCATACCCTCCCAGCTCATCTATATTTTTGATATTCCCTTCAAATATGACCGGCCTCGCCGGGATAATGCCGTTATCCAACAATCGTTCAACGATCGGCTCGTAAAGCCACTCCCGCACGGCCCCCGAGAGGATTTCAAGTGCCGGGGTCTGCTTCCCGGTATCCCGAATGATGCTCTTGGCGCAGATGTCATAATTGTAAATCATCGCCGAAGTGATTTCAGAAAGGCTCACCTTACCCTCGGGCCGGAGATAGGGATAGACCAGGTCATAGTTCTCCCTCAACAACCCGGTGATCCAGAAGAACGGTGATTCGATCTCTTTGCCGATCCTCTCCTCATAGCCCCTTCCATACTTCTTCTTGCCCTCATCGCACGAAAACCGGGGGAAGGGCTGACGAGGAACCTCGATCGCCACCCCGAGCCTCTTGAAATCCTCCTCGTTTTTCTCTGCCAGTCGTGTGGTGGCATGCACGATCATCCGTTCGAAGAGGTCCATCCCCTTTTCCATATCTTCGGCCAGGATCTTACTGACTTTTTGAGGTTCCTTCAAGTAAGTCTCCAGATCGATCCCCCGATTGCGCCGCACTTCCACATCCATCTGACTGAAATCGATCAGATACTTGCCCCTCTGGGTGCGATCGGGGCTCTCGATCTCCAGCCGAATGTTCGGAGAATCCACAAAGACCCCCTTGATCCTCGGATGGTGACACGACAGAAACTTGGAATAAATCATGCTGTGGGTCATGACGTATCGCTGACCCTTGTAATTGATATTGGGCGTGTGTTCCACATCGTGTGCCAGGGGGTCGGTCACCGGACTCAACTGCACCCGTTCCAGATTGAACAACCCCTCATTGGCCAGAAATTCGTGCATGGCTGTAACGAACGTGGTCCGAAGGGCCATGGCCGAATACAGCGTATCGCTTTTCCACTTGTTGTAATAGTAGGTGTCCAGGTACTCCTCGAAACTGGATCCTGCTTCCATCAGCGCGGCCTGGAAACCGAAAAGGCTCTGGCCAATAACCGACATGGAATCATCCTTCATGACTGTCTCATCTCCCTTTTAACAAGTTTCAAGTGAGGAGTTTGGATTGCATAGACTCCACACTCCCCACCTCATTTCGTTCAGTGCCTACAGTTTGGGCAGATAGCTGTCGATCTCAAACTGGCTGACATGGGTCCGATACCGATCCCACTCGATCTTCTTGTTTTCGATGAATTTGTTGAACACATGGTCCCCCAGTATCCGCCGGACCAGTTCACTCTTTTCCGTGGCCAGGATACCGGCGTACAGGTTGCCCGGCAGGTCGGTGATCCCATGGGCCTTGCGCTCGGCCACGTTCATTTCAAAGATATCCTCTTCCACAGGGGCCGGCAACTCATATTTCTTTTCAATCCCTTCGAGACCTGCGCCCAGCATCACCGCAAAGGCCAGGTAGGGATTGCAGGCCGGGTCCGGAGACCTGAATTCAATCCGTGTGGCCTTCTCCTTGCCCGGCTTGTACATGGGGACTCGGATCATGGCCGAACGGTTTCTCCTGGCCCAGGACACATACACCGGGGCCTCGTATCCCGGCACCAGACGTTTGTATGAATTGACCCACTGGTTGCACACCGAGGTGATCTCAGGGGCGTGACGCATCAACCCTGCAATGTAGTGCTTGGCCAGGTCGGAAAGGTTGTACTTGTCTTTCGGATCATAAAATGCGTTCTTGTCGCCCTGAAAGAGGGACTGATGCACATGCATGCCGCTCCCGTTCTGACCGAAAATCGGCTTCGGCATGAACGTGGCATAGGCGCCGTGCTGCCTGGCGATCTCTTTCACGACCAATCGATAGGTCATCGTGTTGTCCGCCATCTTGAGGGCATCTTGGTAGCGAAGGTCGATCTCATGCTGGCTCGGCGCGACCTCATGGTGGCTGTATTCCACCTGAATGCCCATCGACTGAAGGCCGAAGATCGTTTCCCGCCTCAGATTGCTCCCCATATCGAGCGGCCTGGAATCGAAATACCCCCCGGTATCCAGAATCTCTGTGCACCTGTCGTTCTTGAAATAGAAATATTCCAGCTCGGGGCCCACGTAGTAGATATACCCCTGGTCATCGATCTTCTTCAGAAGCCGCTTGAGCACATATCGTGGATCGCCCTCATAAGGGGTGCCATCCGGATTCAGGATGTCGCAGAACATCCTCGCCACCGGCCGCTCATCGCTTCGCCACGGCACCAACTGGAACGTCGTCGGGTCGGGCTTGGCGATCATGTCGCTCTCTTCGATACGTGCAAATCCCTGAATCGACGATCCATCGAACCCCATCCCTTCGGTAATGCCTTCCTCCAGTTCGGACGGCGTGATGGCAAAGCTCTTGAGCACGCCCAGCACGTCGGCAAACCAGAACTGAATAAAACTGACATCCTTCTCCTTGACGATCCGTCTCACATCCTCTGCGGTCTGGCAATTCATGATATCTCCTCCTTTTTCTCCCCGGGCCCTGTGTGACAGAACCTCGACCTGTTGGTTGCCGCCTGCCATGTTTCCAAGGCGTTTCAATGTTTCGCTGGCCTTTTTGCAAGCCCGGTGCCAATGAGGCAAGAGATCTGCCAACTCTATGGTTTTGTTACGTTTGTCCAGATTCTATCAGGAAAAGACCAAGAAGGAAAATACATTTATGTAGTTTGACCGAATGGGATAAAACAGAAATGTGATTTTGCTCAGGATCTTCGTTCCAGGCAACCCGATAGCCATTTGGCCATTCTCTTCACCAAATTCATGGCGTTGAACTTATGCGGGGGCTTCACGCTTTCTCAAGACTCATTGCCATCGGCTACTCCACGGTCACGCTTTTGGCCAGGTTTCTGGGCTTGTCGATGTCGCGGCCGAGAAACTTGGCACAATAATAGGCCAGAAGCTGGCACGGGATCACCGTCAATATGGGATACAAAAAGTCGAGAGTGGGGGGAATTTCAATGATGTCGTCCGCCACCTCTTTCACCTTGTCGTCCCCCTCGGTAACGATGGCGATCACCGGCCCCTTGCGGCTCTTGATCTCATGAATGTTGCTGAGCATCTTTTCGTGCATCTCGTCCTGGGGAATAATGGCCACAGTGGGCATTTCAGGGTTGATCAGCGCAATCGGACCGTGTTTCATCTCTCCCGCTGCATATCCCTCCGCATGGATATAGGAGATCTCCTTCAGCTTCAACGCCCCCTCCGATGCAATGGGGTAATTATACTTCCTCCCCAGAAAGAGCCAGTTGGTGCAGCGGCAGTACTTCTCCGCAATCGCCTCGATATGGTTGGCCTGGCCAAGCACCTTCTGTATGGCGCCGGGAAGTGCCTCCAGTGCCCGTATGGCCTGGACCCCCTCGGTGAGGGAGAGACTTTGGTGCCGGCCCAACAGGAGGGCCAGGAGGGTCAGGATGGTCAATTGCGAGGTGAAATTCTTGGTGGAGGCCACGCCGATTTCAGGCCCGGCATGATTGTAGATTCCGGCCTCGGTCTCCCTGGAGATGGAACTCCCCACCACGTTGACAATGCCGATAAGCCGGGCACCCTTCCGCTTGGCCTCCTTGATGGCCGCGAGGGTGTCGGCCGTCTCACCGGACTGGCTGATGGCCACGACGAAGGTGTTGGGCGGAAAGTTGAGCTTTCGGTAGCGAAACTCAGAGGCGAGGCCCAGGTCCGTATCGATTTCAGTCAGCCGCTCGAAGATGTATTTCCCCACGTTGGCTGCATAATAGGAGGTGCCACAGGCTACCAGGACCATGTGCCGCGATGCCTTGAGGCTCTCCCATACCGGCATGATCCCCCCTAACTTGGGGACCCCCTCCCCTGTCTCCAGCCGTCCCCGAATGGCATTCTCAATGGCAGCCGGCTGCTCGTAGATCTCCTTGAGCATGAAATGGGGGAAGCCGTTCAGTTCGGCATCCTCGGCCCGCCATTCCACAGTCTCGGTACACCGCTCGACCGGTTTGGCCTGGGCCGTGGAGATGGAAAATCCATCGGCGGTTACGGTCGCCAGTTCGTTTTCTTCCAGGTGGACCACCTTGTTGGTGTATCGCACCATGGCCGCCACATCCGAGGCCACAAAATGACCATCGTCGCTCACCCCGATGATCAACGGGCTTCCCCGCCGGGCTACCACGATCTGTCCCGGGGTCTTTCGGTGAATCACGCCGATGCCAAAGGTCCCCTCCACCTGGGCCATGGTCCTCCGCACCGCATCACTGAGGTCACCCTTAAAATGAAGGGCTATCAGGTGGGCCAGGACCTCGGTGTCGGTCTCCGACCGGAAGGTAACGCCTTCCTTCTCCAGCTTTTTCTTGAGGACATAATAGTTCTCAATGATGCCATTGTGGATGACGAATACATTCCCCTCCCGGTCCCGCTGGGGGTGGGCATTCTCCGTGGAAGGCTTGCCGTGGGTGGCCCACCGGGTGTGGGCGATTCCCGTGGCGCCCTTCATCTCCAGGCCGTTGATCTTTCGTTCCAGCTCCACGATCTTTCCCACGGCCCGCTCGAAGTGGATGGTATCACCATCCTGCACCGCCAGGCCCGCTGAGTCATACCCTCGATATTCAAGCCGTTTTAATCCTTCGAGCAGGATCGGCTTCGCCGGTTTGCGCCCCACATAGCACACAATGCCACACATGCCGGAATCTCCTTAGTCTCTTTTTTGCAAAAAAATAGCATAATCATATGCGGCAGGATATACAACACAAAACTTCATCTTTATCCTTACCGCGAACGGAACTTGCCTTCGGATCATATCCATTGTTATGGATGGTTGCATATGATATCTTGAAGGTGAACGCCGATTCAACAAAGGCAGTTCAGGGCGATAACGGGATTCGAATCGCCTTTCGGCTGTCTGATGGGGATCACCTGAAAGAGGTCGAGTCATGTCCACGGGCGCATGCGGCATTCATTGCGATGTGTGCAAATTGCATTTGTTGGGTCTCTGCTCCTCGTGCGGCCCCGGTAGGAGCCAGGAGGCACAGCAGAAGCTTTCAGGCCAAAAGGCCGCCTTTGGCGGTACCTGCACCATCCTGGCCTGTGCGGCCATGAACCGAATCGATTACTGTCTAAGGGACTGCCCTGCCTTTCCCTGCGAGAACTTCAGTTCAGGCCCCTACCCGTTCAGCGAGGCCTTCCTCTCCATGCAGGATCGCCGACGGGACAGCAGACCACCCCCCCTGGACCATAACGGCCGGCCGATTCGCGTGCCCCCCGATTACTGGGGGGCCCTCAGGGCGAGAGACAGAAAAGCCCTCCTCAACCTGACCCTGTTTCAGCCAGGTCCGTCAGGGGCCTTGATCTTTCGTTTCCTGAGGGAAGAGATCCTGGTGGACGTGGAGAATGCATGCCTCAAAACGGGGAGAGGGGATCGGTGGACACGGCTGGATGACCCCCTGCTGGAACTGATTACCCTCCTCTATCTCAACCATGTCAAGGCGCTCCATCCCCTGGGCAGAGATATGGTGGGCTTCAAAGGCCTCAAGGAGGCCCACTATTTCAAGGGGCGGCACGAACTCAGACTCGCCCCGCTGCTGGAGCGCTACGGGGAGGACCCGGCCGGGTTAGAAGCAGCGGCCCTCTATTGCGATGGACAGGCCATCGACATGGCCGATATGGCCTACCGCTTTCTCCCCTTCCCAAGGGTGCCCCTCTATTATCTCTTCTGGAAAGGGGACTCGGAATTTGCGCCCAAGATCTCGGTATTGTTCGACCGCTCCATTGAGGACAGTTTGCCCTCCCCCGGGATCTGGGGGCTGGTCAACCTGGTCTCCTTCGCCCTCCTGAAGGGGCCTCGGAGGAAGATGGAAGGCCTGATAGATGAAGGGCGTTCCATCTGAAATCCTCCTAAGCTGCGCAGCGTCCAGTTGGGTTTCACTCAGATGTACCCAACCTGCGGGCTTTGCAACGGGACGAGCACCCAACTTCGACTGAACCGGCAGCCCGTCCCGTCATTCCACCGTTTTTTCTTCCCTCCATCCACCCATCCGGTATCCAAAATCCAGTATCCGGTTACCAGTCATAGTCCTCCCGCTCAATGACCGTGGCCACGCCCTGGCCCCCGCCCACACAGGCATTGGCGCATCCGTAACGGGCCTTTTTCTCACCGAGGATGCGGGCCAGGGTTCCCACCAGGCGGATACCGGTGGCGCCCAGGGCATGACCGATGGCCGTGCCGCCCCCCATGACATTGACCTTTTCCGGATCGATCCCCAGTTCCTTGATGGCATTCAGTGCCACGATGCAGAAGGCCTCGTTGATCTCCCAGTAATCCATATCCGTGGGTTTCATGCCGATCTTGTCCAATGCCATGCGACTGGCAGGCACCGGTCCTGCCCCCATAATGGTCGGGTCCACCCCGGCATAGCCGACCGACCGAATGGTCGCCAGGGGCTTGATGCCCTTTTTCCTGGCCGTTTCCTTGGACATGAGGATCATCGATGTGGCCGCGGCGTTGAGCGGCGAAGAGTTCCCGGGTGTAATGACCCCATCCTTTTTGAAGGCGGGCCTGAGATCGGCCATGCCTTCAAGGGTGGCGTCGTCCCGGATCGCCTGATCCCTGTCCACCGTGAGGGTGGTGCCATCGGCCTGTTCCGCCTCGATGGGGAGGATCTCGCCTTTGAAAAACCCGTTTTTCAAGGCCTGGGACGCGAGCTGATGGGACCGGACGCCCCACCGGTCCAGATCCTCCTTGGTGAAATCGGTCTGGGCAAATAGCTTCTCTGCGGTCAGCCCCATGTTGAGGGTGGTCATCATGTCCCAATGCTGATACGACGGATAGAGAAAAAGGGCCATGTTGGGGGCTACCAGCCCACGATCCGATGTATATCCGCCCATGGGGATGCGGGTCATGTGCTCGTAGCCGCCCGCCAGGACGATGTCGGAAAACCCCATGGCTACTTCCATGAACCCCACATGGATGCAGGCCATGGATGACCCGCATTGCTGGTCCAGGAATTTGGCCGGGATGGTCTCCGGAAGATTGGCCAGAAACAGGGGGAATCGGCCGCCGTAGGCCCACTGTTCTCCAACGGCGGTGGCGCAGCCCACGAGGAAATCGTCGATCTCCTTGGGCTCGATGCCGGTCTTCTGAATCAGTTCCGGGATCAGCTTGGCCAAGAGTTCATCCCCCCGCATCTTGCAGAACCAGTCCCTGGCCGGATCGTTCGGCCGGGAACGCGACTGAGCTGTCCTCAAATACCCTGCGATCACGACTTCTTTCATGGAAATTCCTCCTCTATGGGATTTGTGAGCCTTCATTGTCGTTCAAAGAAGATCCTTCGCCCTTTATTCTTCACTCTTCATTCGTCAGGATAAAACGTCTTTCCCGAGGCCGCCATTTCCTTCAGGAGATCGGCCGGTCGGAACCGGGAGCCATACTGCTTTTCCAACTGAAGGAGCGTTTCCACCACCTTGGGCAGACCCCAGGCATCGGCATAGCGGAGAATGCCGCCCCGATACGGGGGGAATCCCGTGCCGTAGATCATGGCCAGGTCCATATCCTGCGGCCGATCACAGATCCCCTCCTGGATCATGTAGGCCGCCTCGTTGATGCCGTTGGCCAGCATCAGGTCGATGATCTCCTGCCGGGAGATCGTCTTGGGAGAGACGTTGTGCTGCTTCAAATAGGCTGCAATGGCATCCGCCACCTTCGGGTTGGGGACGGGCTTTTCGCCGCTGTAGTCAAAATATCCAGCCCCTGTCTTGCGGCCATAGCACCCGGTCTGGTAGATCACCTCGGTGAGAGGATGCACCTGGTAGCGCTCACCCAGCCTCTTTTCAAACGTCCGGTTCACATGATAGTTGATGTCGATGCCCGTGAGGTCGGCCAGGGTGGCGGGTCCCATCGGCATGCCGAAGTCCACCATGGCCGCCTCGATCTCAGCCCCGTCCACACCGTCCGCGCTCAGATAGACGGCCCCGCCAAAAAGGCCTCCCAACTGCCGGGACACATAAAAACCCGGACCGTCATTGACCACGATCGGGATCTTTTTGATGGCGCGGGCGAAGGCAACGGACGTGGCCAGCGTCGGGTCCGATGTCTTCCCCGCACAGATGATCTCGAGAAGCTGCATGCGGTGGGCCGGATTGAAGAAGTGGAGCCCGATCATGCGGCCGGGGTCCTTGAGCACCTCGGCCATCTCCGTGATGGGGAGGGCGGAGGTGTTGGTCCCGAACACGGCATGGCCGGGGCAGATGGCGTCCAGTTTCTTCCAGATATCCTGCTTGACCTGCATATCCTCCAGTACGGCCTCGATGACCAGGTCCACGTCCTTCAGGTCTTCGAGAGAGGTGGTGGTCCTGAACTGTTGCTGAATTTTTTGATCGAGGTCGGCCGCGGTCATCTTTTTCTTTTTGATCGGGTAGTCAAAGGTCTTTCGCACGGCGGCCACCCCCTTTTGAATGGCCCCGTCGTTGATGTCCCACAAAATGGTCTCAAAGCCGCCCTGAAGGAGGAGATGCACGATTCCGGAACCCATGACCCCGCCGCCCAGCATGGCCACCTTCCTGATCTTGGCGGCCTCGATCCCTGCAATCCTGGGGAGGTTTCCCGCGGCACGGGTATTCAGGAATATGTTGATGAGATTTTTGGCCACGTCGGACGCTGCACAATCAGCGAAGAGGGCCACCTCCATTTCGATGTCCTTGTCGATATCGAAACCGAGGCCCTGCTCCAAAGCGTCAATGGCCTTGAAGGGCGCAATGTATCCCTTGGCCTTTTGGGAGGTAATGAATTTGGCGTAGCTGAGGAGGGCGGTCTTTTCGGCGGCGCTGGGAAGCCGGTGGTTGACGCTGCGGGTCATGCGCATGCGCAGATTCAATTCTCCGGCAATGAACCGCCGGGCCGCCTTGAGGGCCGCATCCAGGAGGCCTCCCATGGGAACCACCTCGTCCACCAGACCTCTGGACCAGGCCAGTTTGGATTGGATCGGCTTGCCCGCGGTGATCATCTCGAGGGCATTGGGAAGCCCGATCAGCCTGGGAAGCCGTTGGGTGCCCCCGGCCCCGGGGATGAGCCCGATCTGCACCTCGGGCTGACCCAGATTGACCCCTTCCGCCGCCACGCGGTAGTGACAGGCCATGGCCGTCTCAAGGCCCCCGCCCAGGCAGTTGCCGTTGATGGCAGCGATGAACGGCTTGGGACCGGTTTCGATGCTGCTGAGGAACCGGGCCCCCTCCAGTGCGACGGCAAAGACATCCTCACGCCGTTTGACCCGCTTGAGCTGGGTGATGTCCGCGCCCGCAATGAAATTCTTGCCCGTTCCGGTCAAAACAACGGCCTTCACGTCCCTGTCCCCATGGGCCCAGGACACGGCCGCTCGAAAGTCCTGCATCAACTGGGGCGACATCTGATTCACCGGCGGGTTGTTGATGGTGAGCACCGCCACCCCGTCCCTGTTCTCCACCTTGATGGTCTGAAAATCGGTCGTCATCTCATCCATCTCCTCATCGGGTTAATGCCTGGGTTCCTGTTCTTCTGTAGATCAAAATGAACATCGCTGTCGCTCTGCCTGATTCATTTCATGGACCCGCACAAAGCCGCAGGGACCAAAAAGAAAAGGACTTGGTTGGATTGATTCGCAGAAACACGTCTGTGTGCTTTGCGCCTCTGTGTGATCCATTTTTGGGTTGCAGCCGGCAGGCCGCCATATCCGATTCTTACCCGGGCGCACGGACGGTCGTGCCGAAGGCCGATACCGGTTCCTCAAGCGCTCCGCTTCCCCATCTAATAGTATGGAGCACTACTCCATACTATGTGGTTAAGTCAAGGAAAATTTATATTTTATTCTTGACATCCCAAAACGAGTGGCCTATAGAGGACATGCACGTCTTTCGGTCGTCTCCAACCCTTTAGCAACTGATGTCGGCGAGGCTGGGATGCGGATCAGCGAGCTTTCAAAACTCACCAACGCCCCGAAAGAGACGATCCATTTCTATGTTCGGGAAGGTCTGGTTCCCCGCCCCAGAAAACAAGGCAAGAATGTCGCGGACTATGACGAAAGCTATATCGAACGTATCCTCCTGATCAAAAAAATCCAGGACCATTTCTTCCTTCCCCTGTCCCTCATCAAAAAGATTATCAAACGCCATGACCGGTCCCCTGAGCTGAAGGCCCTGCTGGATCTGCGCGTCGGCTATTTCAGCCCCCTGGACCAGCTCCTCGAGGAGGATGTGGTGGGCGAAGAGGCCTTTTGCGGCACCACCGGCATGGCGGCCAAGTGGCTCATCCAGTTTGAGGAATGGGGGGTCATTTCATCCAGGATCGCCGGCGGAAAAAAGACCTACTCCCAGGACGATGTGATTATCGGACGGCTGCTGGTGGATCTGGACCGGGCCGGCTTCGGGCCCAAGGACGGGTTTGATCCATCGGCCCTGAGGCAGTATATCGACCTGTTCAGAGAGATCGTGAAACTGGCCCACGAGAGATTTCTCAATACCCACCTGGACCAGTTCACGCCCCGGGAAAACATGGAAAGGGGAATTCGGGGGCGTGAACTGATGGGGGTCTTCTTCTACCACCTGTACCGAAAGCTGGTTCAGGAAGAGGATAGCCGATTCAGGGAATTTAGAAATTGAGGGATTTTCATCAACCTTAAACCCTTGAAGGAAAGGAGATTCGGGCTATGAAAAAGGCATTGGCGGTTTTGAGCGTCATAGGGGCGGTCTGTTTTGCCCTGACGGCCGGGCTCCCGGCCTGGGCGGCGGATGATGTCATCAAGATCGGGGTGATCGGCCCCATGAATTTCGTCCAGGGGAAGGGGCACTGGGCCGGCGCGGTGATGGCCATGGAGGAGATCAACGCCAAGGGCGGCGTCCAGGTCGGCAACAAGAAGATGAAAATCGAGCTGATCAAGACGGATTCCAACGAGTTCTTGAGCATCACGGATGCGACCAACGCCATGGAACTGCTTTTGACCCGCAACAAGGCCGACTTTGTGGTGGGCGGGTTCAGGACCGAGGCGGTCATGGCCATGCAGGACGTGGCCATGGACAACAAGAAGGTCTTTATCGGCTGCGGCGCGGCCCACCCCGAACTGTGCACACGGGTGGCCAAGGACTACGACCGCTACAAATACTTCTTCAGGGGGACCCCCTTCAACTCCATGTTCCTGGTCAAGACCTGCTTCATTCAGATGGCCACCGTGGCCGGGATATTGAAGCAGACTCTCAATATACCCAAGATCAAAGTGGCGATTGTCGGTGAAAAGCAGGTCTGGGTCGACCCGATGGTAGCCGCCACCCAGAAGACCCTTCCCGCACTCGGGCTGGAAGAGGTCGGCGTCTGGAGACCCTCCCAGACGGCCACCGATGTGACGGCCGAACTCTCGGCCATCGAGAGTTCAGGGGCCCACGTGATCTTTACCATGTTTTCCGCCTCTGTGGGAATTACCTTCGCCCGGCAGGCCGGGGAGCTTAAGATCCCCGCTGCCCAGGTGGGGATCAATGTGGAGGGGCAGAAAGACGGCTTCTGGGATGCCACCCAGGGAATGGCCAACTATGTGATGACCATGAACACCTACGCCAGGGGCGTGGAATACAACGAATTGACCCAGCCTTTTGTCGACGAATACATCAAGCGGAACAACGAGGTCCCGACCTATACGGCGGACACCTATCACTCGATCAAACACAGCATCGTCCCGGCCGTCGAAAAGGTCGGGTCCCTCGATTCCGACAAGGTGGTCGAGGCCATGGAGGCCCAGGTCCCCCACAAGATACCTTCGGGCGTTCTCGATTACCTCAAGGACGAACAGGGCAAACCGCTGCATGAACTCAAATGGGGCCCGGGCCTCCTGACCAGCCTTGGGGTGCAATGGCAGGACGGCAAGCTCGTGGGCGTCTGGCCCAACAAGTGGAAGCCTGCGGAAGGGGCCCCCGAGATCACCTACAAGGGGATTGCCCCCTATAAGATCGCTCCCTGGATCATCGAAAAATACAAGAAATAGCGACTGGTCGTGACGGGTCTCTCACCCCCCTGCTGGCGGATGCCGGGGGGTGGAGACCTTATCCTGCCGCAGGAAGACAGGTTCAAGGGTTCAGAGGTTGAGGGGGTCAACGGCTGCAAACGGCTCCGCTTATTGAATCCTGACACCTGTAACGCTTTGCCACCCCATCGGCATGAGAGGCGCTATGTTTCTTGACATTCTGATCACCGGTCTCATCAGCGGCAGTGTGTATGCCCTGCTGGCGATCGGGTTCTCCCTGATCTTCGGCGTGGCCCGCATCGTCAACATCGCCCACACGGCCTTCTACATGCTGGCCGCATACTGCATCTTCTTTGTCGTCCAAAAGGGGGGCTTTCATCCGATCTGGGGAATGCTGGCCGCCTTTGTCATCGTCACCCTTCTGGGCCTCCTCGTCTACAAGCTCTTCATCGATCCCATACGGGAGCACGAAGGGGCGGTCCTGATCGGGACGATCGCCCTTGCCATCGCCATGCAGGAATTCATGCTCCTCTGGTTCACGGGGGACTATGTGAGCGTGCCTGCCCTCATCAAGGGCTACGTTGCCATCTCCGGGGTCAAGGTCTTTTATCAGCAGCTTCTCACCTTCGGCATGGTCATCGTCATCCTCTTCGCCCTCTGGGCCCTCCTCATGAAAACCCGCCTGGGTCTGGCCATCCGGGCGACGGCCGAAGACCGGGAGGTGGCCAACCTGATGGGCATGAACGACAGCCGGGTGGCCATGACGGCCATGGGCGTCTCCGTGGCCCTAGCAGCGATCACAGGGGCGATCATCGCGCCGCTCACCATCCTGACCCCCTTCATGTGGATGCACCCGCTCATCATGATGATGGCCGTGGTGGTCCTGGGCGGTATGGGAAGCATCAAGGGAAGTTTTGCCGGGGCCTATATCCTCGGATTCGCAGAGGCCATTGTGGTCTTCCTCATCCCCAAGGGGGCCTTCCTGAAGGGGTCGGTCGCCCTCAGCATCATGATCCTGGTCCTCCTGATTCGGCCGGAGGGTCTTTTCGGCATCGCCTTTGAGGAGGAGAGGTAGCGCCATGGGTCTGTTCTGGTTTTATTTCAGGAAGGGATATCGGGTGGTCCGGAACGAGGTCCTGGTCCTCCCCAGCCGGGTGGTCCTCGTCCTGTTTGTGGCGACGCTGCTCCTCTTGCCGGCCTTCACGCAGGATCCCTATGTCCTGCGCATCCTGATCCTGACCAGCATCTTCGCCATCCTGGCCGCGAGCTGGGACCTTCTCTCCGGGTATACCGGACAGATGAACTTCGGCCACGCCCTCTTCTTTGGCGTGGGGGCCTACACCGCAGCGCTTTTAAACCTCCATGGCCATATCCCCCCCTGGGGAAGCATTCCCTTGGGAGGGCTGGCGGCCGTCCTGGCGGGCCTCATCATCGGGATACCGTGTCTGCGGCTGAGGGGCACCTACCTGGCCCTGACCACCCTGGCCTTCCCCATCATTTTGATGGGAATCGTTTTTGCCCTTCCGGGGTTCACCGGAGGGGAACTGGGGATCTCCGGCCTCTCCCGCCTGTCCCACTCGCGAATCTGGGACTACTACATCACCGTGGTGCTCATGCTGATTTTGTGCACGGTCATGTGGAAGATCACGGACTCCAAAACAGGGATCATCTTGCACGCCATTCGTGAGGACGAGGTGGCGGTCAGGGCCAGCGGGATCAACACCACCCGGTACAAGCTGATGGTCTTCTGTTTGAGCGGTTTTTTCGCGCGAATCGCCGGAGGACTGTACGCTCACTTCATGCGGACCGTCGGTCCAACCACGCTGGAAGTCTCGCT
>Ga0172370_10005845_pt1 | contig 15711 bp, 12 predicted proteins | sample LakKiv5m_FD_114538 | JGI IMG/M metagenome (GOLD analysis project Ga0172370, IMG submission 114538) | Freshwater microbial communities from Kabuno Bay, South-Kivu, Congo - kab_022012_11.5m | ecosystem: Environmental > Aquatic > Freshwater > Lake | place: Democratic Republic of the Congo...
AAGACGTCGTCGCCGCGCTCCGCCATGAAGATCGGGTTCTCCATGTGCGCGTAGGGCGTAATCCAGGGCGCGCCGTAGCAGGCGGCGTGATAGGCCATCACGGCCACGGCGGGGATCGCGCCGCCGCACAGGGCAAAGCCGATCGCGCGCCAACCGGGCCTGCGCAGCGTGAACCACACGAGCAACACGAGCGTCGCCGGCAGCGCCGGATACTCGAGCGCGACGGCGAGCGAGGCGAACAGGCCCGCGCCGAGGGCCTCGCGATCGCGCACGGGACCGTCGCCCCGGTCGATGCACATCCACGCCCAGGCGAGCGCGAGCGCGCAGGGCTGGTGGCCCGCGAAGAGCTGTCCGTAGGTGAGCGACAGCGATCCGAACGCGCCCGCGAGCACGACCCCGTCGGCCAGCAGCGGTTCGTCGAGGCGGCGTCGCAGATGGCGTCGCAGCGCGAGCCAGGTCAGCAGCGTCGGCAGGATCACGAGCGTCCAGCGCAGCGTGAAGACGATCTCCGTGCGCGACGCGCGGCCCGCCTGGTCGTGGATGCCGAGTGTTCGCCACACGGCGCGCTGCGCCGCGTAGATCGGCACGCCGAGCAGCGACAGCCCGGGCGCCTTGTTGGCCGTCAGCGTGCCCTCGCAGTTGGGCGGCCTCTGGTTCGGATTGTCGCACACGAGCGCCTTGTCGTTGACGAAGCCCCACTCCTCGTGCAGTCGGCCCGTGTCGAGCCAGCCGCGTGTCGCGCTCCACTGGCGCCTACCGATGGCGGGCGTGCCGTCCTCTACGATCGCGCGGATCGTGTAGAGCCGCGCCTGCTCGTTGGGGTTGTTGAGCTTGGGGAAGTACACGAAGAGCCAGCCGTAGGCGAGGAGCATCATCAGCAGCAGCCAGCGCTCCGTGCGATCGAGGCGCGGCAGGCAGTCGCGCAGGCGGCGACGGGTGGACGGCGGCTCTGCGGTTGGGGTGCTCATGGCGCGATGGTGCAGGCAGAGGGCGCACCGGCGCAACCCATGCGGCGTGACACCCACGCGGCGTGGCCTTGGTCGGTAGGCGGGCGTGGCGTATCCCGGCGGAGTCGGATCTGATCCCGATCACGTCGGGTGCGCGCCGAAGTCCTAACGTTCCGCAACGCTGCACGTCTCCGCGGCGCCCACGCGCGAGCCCTCAACCCATGGCCTCGACCCCGCCCGACCTCGATCTGCTGCGCCGAACCCGCGCCGCATGGATGCGCACGCAGCTCTCCCCGGAGGCACGGTCGCGGTGTCTGCGCAACGGCATCGAGGTGCCCGGCGCGCCCGAGCAAGGCGACGCACGCGCCGATGACTGGGCGTCCTGGCAGTGGCACAATGCGCGACGCCTGCGCTACGCCGAAGACCTCGTCGCGCTGTTTCCCGAGTACGCCGGCCGCGAGGTGGCGCTCGACGCCTACTTGGAGCGATACGAGCTTTCGATCCTGCCGCTCAACCTGCTGCTGCCCGAGGGCGTGCGCAAATTCCTGCCGCGCCTCGGCCTGGAGCCACCCGAGGATCCCTACGGCGTGCAGCGCGCCGACTCGGTCGTGGTGGGGGAGCACCAGGACCGCACGTGGTACCTCGCGACACGCAAGCCGGACTACGCGACCTTCCTCGTCATCATGGGCGGCGGCGCGGGCCGCATCTACTGCCCGATCGGCTGCGCGGGCTGCTATCGCGGCCACCAGACGCGCTTCGGTCAGCCGCTGCGCGTGCGCCACGACGACGGCCGGGTCGAGGACGTGCACTTCCCGCCGCCCACCTCGCAGATCGCGTGGCTCGTCGAGGCATGGAACGCGCAGGAGGTCTTCGCGGACGCCTACGATCTCCTGCTCTCGGGCGGCGAGCCGATGATGCTCTCGAACCGCCTGTGGGCGGAGATCCTCGTCCACCTCCGCTGTGCGAGGCACCTGCGCTGCCTGCGCATCTGCACGGGGGCGCTCTTCCTTGGCCTGCCCACCCGCTTCGACGACGCGTTCCTCTCGCTGCTCGAGGCCTTCCGGCGCGACACGGGCGTGGCGACGAAGATGGCGGTGCACGTGGCGCACCCCGATCAGGTCACGGCGGAGGCCGTCCACGCCGCGCTGCGCTTGCAGGCGGCGGGTGTCGAACTGCAACCGCAGATCCCGCTGGAGCCGGGCGTGAACGTGTGGCTCGAGGATCTCGATCGTTCCGAGCGCACGCTGCGGGAACTCGCGCGACGCCTCGCGATGGGGGCGGGCGCGCGTCCCTACAAGTGGCTGCTGGACCTGCTCGGCGGCGTGCCGTTGCTGCCCGCGCTGGAGCTGTGGCGCCGCATCCACGATCGCCACCAAGGCGAGTCGGATCTCACGAAGCCGACGTCGTTCGCGCTCACGCTGCCGCGCGCCGAAGGCAACGTGAACCTGTCGTACCACTCGCTGTGGGCGATCGAGGCGTCGATCGATCGCGGGGCCGGGCGCGTGCGCTACCGCCTGCCGCATCCGTCGGGCGTGCGGGTCGACTACGAGGAGCCGCTGCTTCCCGGTGTCAATGACGATCCGAGCCTGCTCCGCCCGGCGTGATGCATGAGGCTAGAGGCCGTAGAAGCGCACGCCCATCGCGAAGCGGCCGCGCTCCGCCTCGCCGAGGTCCAGGGCGTAGCTCGCGTCGACCGAGATCGTCTTGACCACGGCGCCGATGCCGAACGTGACGTACTGGCGCTCGGTGGTTTCGTTGCGCTGGTAGCCGACGCGGATCGGGATCGTTCCCGCGAAGAAGTACTCGGCGCCGCTCGACCACACGGGTCTCGGCTCGGAGCGCGTGTCGAGGTCGAACTCCACGTCGCCCGCGACGAGCAGCGACTGGTAGAAGACCGACATGCCGCCACCCACGCCGCGTGGCATCTCGCGGCGCGCGACCGCATCAGAGGGAGACGCGAGGTTGCGTGCGACCGCGCCGAAGCGAAGGATCCCCTGCCACGCCATCATCAGGCCGAGATCGAAGTTCCACGCCTTGAAGGGATCGTCCTGCGTCGACAGGCCGATCTTGCGCCAGTGCGCGGTGCCGCCGACGAACAGGCCCAGCTCGTCGCCTCGCACGCCAGCGGACGCGCCGAGGCGTACGATGTGCCCGCTGCGCTTGCCGGACGGTGTGCCCGGCAGATCGCCGTCCATCAGGTAGGTGTAGCCCACGCCCATCGCGAGCATCTCGTTCGAGCGCGAGTCCACCGCCCCGACGGTCAGTGCGTTCTGCGAGGTGTCGCGCACCCGCGTGTAGCCGCCCTCGGCGACGTAGTTCATCGCCTGGCTCATGCCGGCAGGGTTGAAGTACAGCGACATCATGCCCGTCGCCGCCGAGCGCACGGAGTCCCCAAGGCCGAGCGCCGGCGCGGGTGCGCCCTCCTCGCGGTGGCCGTCGAAGGCCGGGAGCGCCACGAAGGCGAACAGCAGGGAGGCGATGGCAGGGGCGCGGCGCTTCATGCGCGCAGGATACGATGCGCCGAGGGGCATTGCCATTTTTGTCGGACGGCTGGGGCGTTGTGCCTGCACCTTTGATTCGCCGCCGCCGTCATGGCAACGTATCGCCCTGGGTCGAGAGACCCGGCCTGCACACGCCCGGATTCGGAGTCCTCATGTTCCCGTTCGGATCGCCAGACGCCCTGTGCCGTCTCTGCGGAGGGCCCGCGGACCGCATCGTCGAGTACGACATCACGCCCTTCATGCCCGACTGGCGTCGATCGGGCGTGGATCCGAACGTCCGGGTGCTGCGCTGCCGGCGTCACGGCTCCTGGGTCACCGACCCCGTGCCGTCGCCCGAAGTCCTGGCCAGCCAGTACCAGATCGTGTCGCACAACGCGTTTTACAGCGACGAGAACCGCGCGCCGCACAAGCGCAACCTCCGCCTCGTGGATGTGATGAAGTCACACGTCCAACCCGGCGCGCGCGTCGTCGACGTGGGCGGCGGGGACGGCTCCTTCTCGATCCAGGCCGCCGCGGCGGGATTTCGCGCGACGCTGCTGGAGATTGGCACGGTCGACCAAGCGCCGCTCGCCGAGGCAGGCGTGTCGTGGATCCAGCGTTTCGGCACCGAGCACACCGATCGCTACGACGCCGTGACGCTCTGGGACGTCTACGAGCACGTCTGGCCGCACGACACCTTCCTCGCGCCGATCCGCGCCGCGCTCAAGCCCGGAGGCCGCCTGCTCATCGAGGTACCGTCGCCCTCGCACCTCGTGTGGCCGCTCATGGCGCTGGGCGCGATCTCGCCCTCACCGCGCCGCGAGGCAACCTGGGCCAACGTGGTGAACTTCACGCACGTGCAGCTGATGACCCCGTCGGAGCTGCGCGCCACGTTGCCGGGTCACGGCTTCCGCGTCGTCGCGCTCACCACCACGTCGGAGCTGTCCTACAAGGGCGTCGAGTACGCCTCCCGCGTCATCACGTTCGCCCCTGCGGCGCGAGCGGTAGGCGCGATCTTCGACCACCCGCTGACCCGTCGCTGCTTGCTCGGCCACAACAAGACCTTCGTGGTGGCCGAGAAGGCCTGACCGATCCGTGCGCGCGCCGCGTCAGAGCGCTAGCGCCTCGTCGATCATCAGGATCGGCAGCCCGCGTACGATAGGGTAGGCCCAGCGCCCGTCGGCGCGCACGAGCAGCGCGTCCACGCTCTCCTTTACGAGGTTGCCCGACCGGTCCCGAACAGCGCCGCACGCGATGTCGGCGTTCAGCTTCGCGACGATCTCCGCGTCGGCGAGGTGCAGCGGGCTGTGATCCTCCGGGCACACGAGGATCTCGAGCAGCTTCGGATCAACGGCGGGGCGAGTCGGTTCGGACATGGTGGCCTCGATCTCTCAGGAGTTGGGTAGCGTCAAGGCTCGCGCGCGGAAGGCGTCCACGTGCGCCTCGAAGCGCCGCATGATGCGGCGGCGATGATCGTTGACGTGCAGCTTCAGCTCGCCCGGATCCACGCGCACCGAGATGCCGTCGGCCTTTGCCTTCGAACGCATGCGCGCTTGCAGCAGCGCGTGTGCGAACGGCTCCGCGCAGCGCCACAGCGGTGAGAGCGCGCGCTCCAGCGTCCGCTTGAGCAGCGGCGCCCGCTCACGTGCGCGGATCTCCGGCTCGCGCAGCCGCGCGTTGGGCAGGTGCTCCAGGAGCCACGCGTTGACCGCGTGCGCTCGCGCAAAGTGATGCTCGCCGAAGAAGGGCACGATGTGTGCGAGCTGATGGGCCGTGTAGAAGTCGTGCGGCTCTCCGAGCGCGAGCTTGTCCTCGTCGAGCAGGTAGTTGACACACACGGCGTCGCGCGCGCCGATGAGCCGCATCGCGACGACGATCGAGAGGAAGGTCAGGCTCGTGCGCCCGCGCTCACTCACGACGAGCATGTCGATGTCGAGATCCTCGGGCGAGTTCTTGAACGCGGTGCCCCCGGAGAACGCCGCGCCGCGCACGAAGGGGAGGCTCGAAATGACGTCCAGGATGCCGCGGTGCTTCGCGAGCAGCGCGTCCGCCTGTCGCGCCGCTTCGATGCGCGCCGGCACGAAGGACTCCGAACCCGCCATGCAGAGCAGCCCGTCGACCTCCCGCACGTGCGCGCGCAGCAAGGTGCTGCCCGCGAGGCGCCCATCCACCTCCGAGGTGTCGAGCGCGCCGCCGATGAGGCCACGCGTGAGCTCCGCGCGCGAGAGCGGGTAATGGAACATGTCCGCGTAGAGCAACGTGCGCAGCACGATCCAGTCGCGCGGATCGACCCCCTTTGGGATCTCGAGCGCGTTGTCGGGCAGCTGCGGCACCTCGCCCGGCGCGAACGCACTCGTGCGTGGGGGACGCCGGCCCTGCGGCGGCATGCGCCCAGCGGCCTTCACGAGCACGGCGCGCGTCTGCTCCGCCGCCCGCTTCCACGAGAGCTGCGACGACCGCTCGCGCCCGCGCGTGACGAGCGCCTCCCGCAGCGCGGCGTCCGATACCATCCGCTCGAGCCCGTCGGCGATCTCTTCGACACTACTCGGATCCACCGCGAGCGCCGCCCCGGCCGCCACCTCATCGAGCGATGATCCGCGTGAGGTCAGCACCGGCGTCCCGACTGCCATCGCCTCCACGACCGGGAGGCCGAAGCCCTCGTAGAGGCTCGGATACGCGAGGCACAGCGACGCGCCATAGAGCGCGCGCAAGGTCGGCAGGTCGACGTAGCCCGTGTGCACGATCCGCGACGCGTGACGGCTGCGCGTCATTGCGTCCACGATCGGCGCGTCCTTCCAGCCATGTCCGCCCGCGAGCACGAGCATCACGTCGCGCCCGCCGTCGCAGACCCGCTCGAAGGCCTCGATGAGCCGCACGTGGTTCTTGCGCGGCTCCAGCGTCCCGACGGTCAGCACGAAGGGCGCGCGCAGGCCGAAGCGGGCGATCGCTTCGCGCGTATCGGCCTCGGTCGGCTGGATCTCGAAGGCCGGATCGGCCGCCTCCGGCACCACGTGCACGCGCGCCGGATCGATCGACAGCAGGCGCACGAGATCCCGCTTCGTGGCGTCCGAAGGAGCGATGATCGCCTCCGCGCGCCGCACGACGAGCGGCATCAGCGCGCGCGTGAGGAAGCGCTTCTTCCACGTGAAGGTCTCGGGCGCGAGGAAGAGCGTCATGTCGTGCACGGTCACGACCGACGGCACGTTCGACAACACCGGCGCGAGGTAGTTCGGATAGAAGGCCACGTCGGGCCGCTCGCGCAGGAGCGACAGTGGCAGCAGCGACTGCATCCAGGCCGCGCGGATCGGGAAGCGCGGACCCACGACGGGCGCGCCTTCGGGGCGCGGCGTGATGTCGCCGGGGCTGCGGTTCGTCGCGAACACGACGCGATCGCCGTAGCCGAGCTCGCACAGCGCACGGCTCAGGCGCTCCGTGTACATGCCGATGCCAGTGCGGCCGTGCGTCCATGTGGTCGCCTCGACGACGACGTGGAGCGGTGCGCGGGGATCCAGGCTACGGCGGCGCATGTGTGGCTCAGAACAACCAGCTGAGCCGGACCAACGCACGAAACGCGAGGCTCGGATCGCGGCCATCGGACAGGTTCTTGAACGCAGCGAGCGGCACGAGCAGCCCGAGTCCGAGGTCGGCATCGAGCTTCCCCGACAGGCGCAGGCTGAAGTGCGCGTCCGGCTCTATGCCAAGCGGACCCGCCTCGCCTGGCGTCGCGCGGCTCGCGAGCGCGTGCGCGTACAGGGCTCCTACGCGCAATTCGCTCTCCAGGCCCCCGACGCGACCAGGCTTGAATCGCCACTCCGGACGCGCGTAGATCGTGTTCGTGACGGCGCCGATCACCTCGCGGAAGAGCAGCATGTCCACGCGATACGCACGATGGAAGCGGAACGCCGTGAGGTTCACGTCGTGCGCGCCGAACGCACCGGCGGCGCCCTGATCCGCGAACGTGACGCGATCCAACACACCGAATCCCTTGGTCGAGTCGCCGGTCGCGAGGCCCGCATCGAAACGGAATTCCATCCGATCTCGGGCCCACCACGCGCGCGCCGCGAGGCCCAGGTTCAGGATGTCGGACGCCGTCGAAGGCTTCGTCGTGTTCGATCCGGCGGCGCCCTGCTCGCCACCGACGCGCGGATCCGTCGCGCCCACGCTGCCGATCATCGCGACGGCCTCGGCCTCCAGGCCCCATCGCGCACCACTCGCGGTCAGACCCTCGAGCGAGACATAGGCCTGCGGAATCGTAAACGAGGCGTCGCGGACCGCGATCGTCAGGCAGTCGAAGGGTGCCCCCGCCAGGCCACCTTGCGCCCGCGTCTGCGGCCACGCACACGTGCCCGAATTCGCCGGCGCCTCGACGTCCAGGGTCTGCGACCGGAGCGTCAGCGCGAGCGCGTAGTTGAGGTCGCGACCCGGCGTCGTCCGCGGCGTCGAAGGCCGCTCGCCCGGGAATCCAGCGGGCCTCGTCCCGGCTTGGAAGACCCACTGCTGCATGTTCGCCGTGTTCTGCGCGTCGATCGCCTGACCCTGCGCCGTTGCGCCCGGGCTCTGCGACGGAATCGACAGGGGCGAGTCCCACGCGATCATCAGGTCGTGCCCGAAGAGGCGCGTCTGCACGGCGACGCGATCCATATCAGTCTGCGCGTCCGCGTCCAGGTCCCGCCCGTCGTTGCGCAGCACGCCGAGGCCGAAGTGGTCGCCCATTCGACCCACCATCAGCCGCACCTTGTCGATGGGCCGGAACTCCGCCCACGTTCGCCGCACGCCGAGCCCCGTCGCGCGCATGCCGCCGCCCACGTCGAGAAAACCCACCGGGGCGTCGGGCCCCCCAGGCGTCACCATCTGCGCGGACCCGAGGACCTGCTGGCCGAAGGCGTCGAGCTGCACGTGAATGGTGCTCCACTCACCGATGTCGAAGCGAGGCTCGATCCTCAGCCGCGCGTTCGCGCCGCCGAGCAGGTGCATTGCACCCGACAGGGAACCGTTTTGTCCGTTCTCGGTCAGCGGCGCACGCACGCCGGTCGTCCCATTGCCGAGGTCCGCGTTGTAGAGCGTGTCTGCGCGCAAGCGCAGCGAGCCGCCGATCGTGAGGCCCACGAGCGGCATCGACTCCGGCGCGTCCGCGCGGACCGGCACGTCCGCCTTGTCCTTGGCCTGCGCGAGGGTCAGTTGCGTCACGCAGGACGTGGTCAGGACGAGCGCGATCTGAAGGCTGTAGCGGGCGATGGGCATGCGACTCCGGCCACCGGAAGGCGGCGGAGTCTAGGCTGAAGGCTGCGCCGATGCAATCGGCCTACCACCAGTAGAAGGTGCCGCCGAGCTGAAACTGGTAGCCGATGTTGAACTTCTCGCTCGGGTCGGGCGTGAGGCTCGAGCCCGCGCAGTAGCCGGAGCTTTTGCACTCGCTTTTGAGATCGGTGTCCGAGCCGAGGTTCTGCAGCACGCCGAGGAAGCGAAGGTCGGCATGGATGGCGAAGCTGCGGGACAGCCACACCTGCAGGCCGCCGCCGAGCTGGCCGACGAATTCCCACGTGCGACTCTCGAACGCGCTGTCCGCGAAGGCCAGCGTCGTGTGCTGCAGGCCGATACCGGCGAGCAGATACGGGTCGATCCGGCTGTTGTCCAGGATGTGGTACAGGCCGCTCAGCATGATCGGGACGGTGGTCTGCTTGAAGTCGTTGGGCTTCGCGACGGCGGAAGAATCGGCGCCGATCGTGACCGTTCCGTCGCCCGTCTTCGAGGCCGTCAAGAAGTCGACGCTCAGCTCCCAGCTCCAGTCGCGGCTCGTGCGGTTGCGGAAGTGCAGGCCGAAGCCGTTGAGCATCGGGTTCTCGATGTCCTTCTGCAGGTTGACCTTCGGATCCTTCAGCCCGGTGCCGGTGTATCGCGCGCCGAAGCCGAAGGGCGCGACAGCAGGCCGGTAGTAGGGCCGAGGCGGCGGCACGTAATAGGGGCCGTAGTTCGGGCCGCCGGGGCGCACCTCGACCGTGGAGTAGGTCGTCGAAGAGGTCGTGCTCTGCGTGCGCCGAAAGACCGGGGACTGCTCTGCGGAGGCCGTCTGAGCGGTGCCGGCAACGGTGGCGGCGACCAGCAGACCGAGGGCCAACCGAAGGGGGAGAGCGGTCTGGACTTGCATGAAACACCTTCCGCGTTGAGGACGTGTACGACGTGTGAGCCGACGCACCGGGCCGTCAAGGGCCGGCCGACTCTGGCCAGTTGACGTGCGACCCCCGGCCGATATTCAGTGCGCGCGCGAACCTGCTTCGGGGAGACGCCGCCGGCGACCCCCGCCGCCAGCACCGGAGCACCATGCCAGACCTGCCGAGCCGCCTCAACACTGTCGTCGTCGAGCCCTGGGGCCGCATCGACAGCCAGCAGAAGTCACCCCGTTGCGGCCGCGTCAGTGCGCGCACGGCCACGATGGTGACGGCCTACACGTCGGCCCTGATGCTCGTGTACCTGAACTTCGTGGCCATGAGCCGGCAGGTGCAGCACGCGACGGTGGACGCCTTCGTCGACCTCGTCGCGCGCGTCGATCCCGCGATGGCGAGCGGCTTGTGGCCCTACGAACCGCTGATGCTCAACCTCGCTTGGGTCGCGCACTGCGCCGTGAGCAACCTCCTCGTCCCCGCGCTCGTCGCCAGGTTCGTCCTCGGCCTCAGCCTCACCGACTGTGGCATGAGGCCCGTCGCCTACGGGAAGCACTTCCCGGTCTACGCGCTGCTCTTCCTGCCCGTCGGCGTGAGCGTCTGGATCATCTCGGAGTCGCCAGCGTTTCTAGCTTCCTATCCGTTCTACAAGCACCCGATCGGCTGGCCCGATCTGCTGGTCTGGGAGCTCGGCTACGCGGTGCAGTTCTTCACGCTGGAGTTCTTCTACCGCGGCTTCATGCTGCGCGGCTTCGCGGCGGAGCTCGGTTCGCGCGCGGTGCTCGTGATGATGATCCCCTACTGCATGATCCACTTCGGCAAGCCGCTGCCCGAGTGCCTGGGCTCGATCATCGCGGGCACGGTGCTCGGTGTGCTGGCGCTCGACACGCGCTCGATCTGGGGCGGCGTCACGATCCACGTTGCGGTGGCGTGGATGATGGACCTGATGGCGGTCTACCACAAGCAGCTGCTCTGAGCGGCGCGGGCCTCACCGAGGCCTTGACCCGAAGTTGTCGCCGCATTACCTTCGACGGACTTCCATTGCGCGCACGACGGTGCGCGTGCACGCTTTGGTAGAGTCGTTTCTGACCCTGCAAGGGATTACGAGGAGGCAGCCATGGCAGCCGCCAAGAAGAAGACGGAAGAGAACGCTCGCCTGACCGCGGCAGAGCTCATCGAGTTCAAGGCCCTGCTCGAGGCGAAGAAGGCCAAGATCCTTGCGCAGGCCAAGGCGACGGCCCAGAAGCCGGATGCGCAGGACATGAAGCTGTCGGACGAGGTCGACCTGGCGAGCGCCGAGTACGACGCCGCCTTCGAGTACCGCCTCCGCGACCGCGAGGAATTCCTCATCAGCAAAATCGACAAGGCCATCGAGCGCATCGCGGCCGGCACGTACGACGAGTGCGACAACTGCGGCAACCCGATCGGGAAGAAACGGCTCCTCGCGCGCCCGGAGGCCGTCTACTGCTTCGACTGCAAGGAGGAGCAAGAGAAGGTCGAGAAGATGTTCGAGAAGAAGCGCGCCTACAACATGAACACGTTCGAGTTCTAGACGCCTCCTCTCGCGCGGGCGGGCAGGCGGTCCGCCCGGTGACGCGTGCTCACATCCCTCGACCCGCAGCGCCTCGTCGGTGCCCGCTGGGGCTGTGGAAGGGACCCGATGAAAGGCTCCGGCACGAACCAGGACCGGCTCTCACGATTCCACTCGCGACTGAGCGAGCGCGACACGGTCGACGACACCGTTGATGACACCGTCACGATTCCGCTGCGGCCTGCGCGGCCGGAGTCCGACGTTTCGATGGCGAGCACGCTGGAGCTGGATCTGGATCCGGCGGAGTTTCCGGCCGGTGGCACCGATGATCTCACGCCCGCATCGCCGCTCTTCGCGCCGCTGTCGGAGGAGCTGTGGGCGCGCATCCCGATCCACGTGCGCAAGGGTGACGGCGCCCTCATGCGTTTCCTCGGCACGCAGAGCGTGATGGCCTGGCTTCGCGGCGCCGAGGAGATCGAGGGCAGCGCGCTGCGGATCGAAGGCGACGTGTGGCGGGATCTCGTCGACGTCGTCTCCGGTCTCCAAAGCGGCAGCGACCTCGGCACGGCGACGGCGCTCGCTCGCGCGGTGGAGCTCGACGAGTACCCGCAGGAGTCTTGACGGGTCTATTCGCTGTCTGCGTCTTCTGGGTTCTCGCAGATCGCTTCGCACGCCGCGGCGAGGGGACCGATCGACTCGAGCGTCTCGGCGATGAGGCGCCCCAGCTTGAGGCCGCGCCAGTCGATGCCGTCGCACTCGGCCGCCGTGCGCGCGGCGATGTCGGCGAGCGCGTGACGGGACGTGGAGTACGCAGCGTGCGCCTCACGGACGATGTCGCGCCGCTCGTCGTCGCAGGCCCCGGGGTAGCGATCGAGGATATGATCGACGGTCTTGATGAGCGCGCCGACGCCGTGGCCGTACAGGGCCGCGGCGGTCGCGTTGCAGGCGATCGCCGTGTGTTCTTCGACCGCGCCGCGCAGGAAGTGGCTCAGCACGACGGCGACGAGCGCCGCAATCGCGCCACCGACGGGCCCGAAGAGCGCGAGCGCGTAGAGCAGCTGCTTCGTGACGACGGCGCCGGCGACGACGCCGATCGCGATGCCGATCATCGGGGTCACGATGAGCGAGGCCGGTGGCATGCGGCCCGCGCGCACCTCCAGGTCGGCGAGCTCCTCCGCCGCGTGCGAGAGCGACTCGCGCAGCGTGGTCATCTCTTCGAAGAGACGTTGGCGAATCCGGCGCACGACGTCGCGCGCCGCAAGGTGCGTCTTCGCGAGATCCGAAGCCATCCCGTTGACCTGCGCTTCGAGCCAGGCGCGGTCTTCGTCGCGCTCGATCGTGTCGGCGTCGAGCGCGTTCGTGAGGAGCACCTGCATCATGCGAACCTGGTGCGCGTCCGTGGGCGGCGTTCCCTGCCGAATCGTGTCGAGGAGATCGCGGATGACCTGACGACGGTAGGCGCGCGCGTCGGCGACGGCCCGCTCGCGCACCTCGCGTTCGGCCTGCGTTTCACCGGGGCGCCCTTCGCGCGGGCCGGCGTGGGCGACGCCCTTGACGACCTCGTCGAGGACCCACTGGAAGCTCAATTGGACGGGATCGGCCATCTCGAATCTCTCGCTTCCTGCTCTAACAGAGGTCGACGCGGCCGTAAAGGAGGCCGGCGCCCGCTCAGTCGACCGTGATCGACTTGGACACGTTCTTGGGGGTGTCGGGGTGCACGCCGTGATCGATGAACCCCGTCGCGTCGAGCCACGCCTTCTTGCGCAAGCTCATGCGCAGCGCGAGGCGTTGCAGCACGAGCGTCGACGTGAACGCGACGAGCAGCGGGTCGTCGCCTCGCGGGAGCGCGAGATAGACCCATCGATACGCGGCGTTGTCGGCGGGCGCCTTCGTCGCCGCGACGCGCAGTGCGCTGTTTTCCTCGGCGATTACCACCGTCGAGGAGCCGCGGATCTTGTGCGTGTGCAGCGCCGAGATCGTCAACGCGACGTCGCGATCCTCCGGGCCCGTGACGTACAGGAGCGGGTAGTCGCCCTTGAGGCTCGCCCGCACGGCGGCGGCGTCGAAGCCGTCCGCGCCCGCGTCCTCGCGCAAGACGGAGCGGGTCGCGTCGCGCACGATCCGCGAAAGATCACCCGCGGCGCTACCGCCTTCGGCCGCCTGCCACGCCACCGTCGCGAGCGCATCTGCAAGCGTATCGAGCATCGCCCTCACGTGTCCGCCGCCCCAGACCGTGCTGAAGCCGAGGATGGTGTTGGGGCCGTGCTTGAATTCCGACGCGTCGAAGCCCTCCGCATGGTTGAGCACGACCTCGCGCACCTTGAGCGCGCCTTCGCGTGCGATGCCCACGAGCCCGGTGCCGAGGACGTGCAGGCTCGGCGCGAGGTGCAGCAGCTCCGCGGCCTCCTCGACGGGCGCGCGCGTGGTCTCGAGCGTCGCGTCGAGCAACGCGGGCAGTCGCGCGAAGGCTTCGCGACGGCGCGTCAACTCGGCCCGAAACGCACCCGCCCGCTCGCCGTCGCCGTAGAGATCGAACGCGCGCCGCCCGCCCACCTCGAGCGCCATCATGAAGAGGACCGCGAGCTGGCTCATGAAGCTCTTTGTCGCGGGGACGGCCACCTCGGCGCCGCACGACAAGGGGATGACGAGGTCCGATTTCTCCTGGGGGATCGTGGACCGGACGTTGTTGACGAGCGACACGCGTAGCACGCGTTTGCCGGATGTGACGACGTCGTCGAGCGCGTCCACGAGGTCCTTCGTCTCGCCGCTCTGCGAGACCGCAATCACGACGTCTCCATCACGCAGCGAGCCCTCGCACTGGCTCCGGAACTCGCCCGGAAGCCACGCCGTGAGCGGCGTGTGCGCGACCACGTCGAAGAACCGACACGCCGCCTTCGCTGCGTTGTACGACGATCCGCAGCACACGATCCGCAGCTCCCTCCCGCGGTTGGCGGCCTCGGCGGCGGCGTCGGCGAATTGCGTGAGCGCTGCGCGCAGCTCGGCGACCTCTTCGCGATCCTCGTCGCGCGGGGTGAGAAGGCGCGCGATCGTCTCCGACTGCGAGGCAATCTCCTGCTCCATGAACGTCTCGAAGGGCGGGCGCAAGACGGTGTCTTCGACGCGCAGACGGCTTCGCACGGGCTCGCGCGGGATGCTCTGCCCGGGCAGGAAGCGGCGCGGACCGGACGGCAGGCGCGCGACGTGATCGCGCACGGCGAGGACCTCGAAGCCCTTCGCGTCGTACTCGACGACCTCGCCCTCCGCGATCGGCACAACCCGACGCGTGAGCTTCAGGATCGACGAGAGGTCGGACGACGCGATGCCGAAATGGCCGCCCGTCTCGTCCGATCCGAGGCCAAAATACAGACTCGAACCGAGCTTCATCGACCACAGCATCTGCGAGATCGGATCCACGATCACCGCCGCGAACGAGCCCTCGATCCGCGTCACGGCCTCCAGGAGCGCGCTTCGCATGGCGGCACGGCGGCGCTCGCGATCCTCGCGTACCGGGGCGTCGAGGAGCGCCAATTCGCGCGCGAAGAAGTGCTCGACCGTGTGCACGACCATCTCGCCGTCGTTGTCCGAGGCTGGCGCGTGGCCCTCGGCGAGCAGCCACGCCTTGAGCGCGTCGCAGTTCGTAACGTTGCCGTTGTGCGCGCCGTAGATGTAGGTGTGACATCGCACGACGTGTGGCTGCGCGTTGGCGTCGTCCACCGCGCCGAAGGTCGCCCAGCGCACCTGACCGCAGAAGATGCGGCCCGCCATGTCCACGATGCCGAGCGAGTGCACCATCGCGCTCGGCGCTCCGACGCCCTTGCGCAGGTCGACGTCGATCCCTTCGCCCTGGATCGCCGCGCCGGTGGAGTCGTAGCCGCGGTACTCCAACGTTCGCAGCAGCTCGGCCGAAATCTGCCCGAGATCCGAGCGGTTGCGTTCACATATCAGGCCAATCACTCCGCACATCAAGGCACCTCGCGGACGCGGAGGGTGCCACGCGGCCGGCGTCTTTTGTAGTCCCCCAGCGGCACGTTGTGGCCCTCGGCGCGAATCGCGTGCTAGATCCGACGCATGGACCGCCTGCTCGCCACACGTTCGTGCCGTCTTGCCTCACCGCGCTGGATCGTCCTGGCCGCGCTCGTGACGTTGACGGTGAGCACCGCGACGTTCGCGGAGCCACCCCGCCACCTCCTCGTGGTCAGCATCGACGGCCTCGCGTGGACGAAGCTGCAACGGGAGATGATGCGCATGCCGACCGTGCGCGCGCTCTTCGAACGCGGCGCGTCGGGTCCGCTCCAGACCGTGTTTCCGAGCATGACCTGGCCCGCTCACACGAGCCTCGCGACCGGCGCATGGCCGCGCACGCACGGCGTCGTGGGCAATCGTTTCTACGATCGCAAGGCGGACAAGGTCATCGAGGTCTCTCTGCTGGATGCGAAGGCGGCGCTGCGTGTGCCCGCGATCTGGGACTGGGCCTCGTCTGCGGGCCTCTCGGTGGGCGCGCTGCTCTGGCCTTGCACGGGCGGCTCGAAGTCGATCGCGTGGAACCTCCCCGAGGTCTATGGGCAGCGTCGCTTCGAGCAGGCCTCGAGTCCGGC
>Ga0172370_10005850_pt1 | contig 15705 bp, 14 predicted proteins | sample LakKiv5m_FD_114538 | JGI IMG/M metagenome (GOLD analysis project Ga0172370, IMG submission 114538) | Freshwater microbial communities from Kabuno Bay, South-Kivu, Congo - kab_022012_11.5m | ecosystem: Environmental > Aquatic > Freshwater > Lake | place: Democratic Republic of the Congo...
ATAATCCCTGCTCGGCTATATATGGCAAAATTCTCTTCGACAATTTTGCCAACCTCGCGGGATAATCGTACGCATTCATCCCAGGGCTGAAGCCCTGGGTTTTCTGCTTGCACGATTTATAAAGTTTCTTGAGGTTCCTTAAAGTTCCTTTATGTTCCTTGAAGTTACGATAAATATGCACCCTCAAGGAACCTTAAGGAACATCCCGGCACGTTAAGGAACTTATAGTCACAATAATCCAAGTCGTTACCGATATCCGAATTTTCTGCTATTTACCGAAACTTCCCATTTTGTCTTTTGCGTCCTGCATAGCTTTCTTCGCGGATGCCTCCAGGTCGGCTTTCGCCTTCTCCAGCAAGCTCTTCGCTTCCTGAGAATTCTTATCTAAATTCTGTAATACATACTGCGCAGTAGATACCGCATCCTGGAACTGCTTGGAATTATAAAATGCCTTTGCTTGTTGCGTTAGATAACTCGCCTGATCCTGGACCGTCTTCATTGCCTTCGACGTGTCGATCGCGTCCGCGCTGGTCGATGACTTCGACTGCTGATTACATCCTACCGTAGTAAGTCCCATGACAAAAAATACCGACATCAATACATACCCCATTGTTTTGCGCATACATAACTCCTTTCTTTTTCGAACGTTATTTAGGCGCATACCCTTTCAAAAGATCCTGGGCCTTTTTCTTCAATTCATCTACCTGTGTTTTGATCTGCTCCGTCTTTCCTTCCAGCTCTTTCAAATTCCCTTTCATCTCGGCTTCCATGGCTTTCATATCCAGGCCCGAGATCTGGGCCAATGCCGTATTCTTCAACGCTTTACTCATAATAAGGGCGATCAAAGCTTTCGGGTCGGTAATATTCTCTACCCGTTCATTGAGGCCGATCTTAAATTCGGACACCTTCGGGGTCCCTGAGAGCGAATAATCTTTAAACACGACCTTCCCGATCTTTAAATCGAGAACATCTATACGCACCTGCGGCAGCTCGCCTCCGCCTTTTTGGTTCATCAGCTTCTGCATCGCTTGAACGTTGACTTCACCCTTTTGATTCCGTATCACGTCCATTTCCTGAAGGTCCAACGTCATTTTCTTCACAGAGACTTTCTTCTGAAACAGTGAAGGGAAATCGTACACGACAGAGATCACCGGGACTGAGATCATCGTTTTATCCGGGAATCCTTCCGGATTCAAAAGCTTAAAACCACGGACATCGATCACCGGTCGCAGCAGGCCGATATGCATCTGTTCTATAACTACTTCCAAACCGGTCACCGTTTTTACTCCCGCTTTAATACCCTGTACGATGAGTATATTCCGGGCAGCGACGATCACGCCTAAAACAATAATGAGCCCGATCAAAAAACCGCCAATTTTTCTCATACTCACCTCCCCTCTGTAACACGGATGATCACTGATATCCACTCGTTTAGTGTTTGAACACGAAGAACACTGCCCCGATGATACAAAGAAAACCGACGAGATAATTCCAACGCAGCCCTTCTTTCAAATACACAATCGAAAAAACACAAAATACGGCGAGAGTTATGACCTCTTGCATTATCTTCAATTGCGCGGCTGAATAATGGTAATGCCCAATGCGGTTTGCCGGTACCTGAAAACAATACTCGACAAAAGCAATCAACCAACTTATGACAATAACCCGGAACAACGGTGAAGATTTATACTTGAGATGACCATACCACGCAATGGTCATGAAGATATTGGATACGGTCAAAAGGAGAACCGTTTTCATCGTCTATCGGATACGGTTACGATTTAACGAACACCCGGGGTTACGATATACAAAATGCATGCTATAAATTAAGCGTTGCCAATACTGATTCATTATCTTCAGAAACAAGCACGATCCGGCTGCTTTTGGCTCCTTTTTCCACGCTTGCGTAGACTAAGGTAAGATCTATACCGGCATTCGAGATCTTTTCCGTAATCGAAGTAAATGCTCCGGGTTTATTATCAAGCGCAAGCAGAATGACTTCTTCCTCCCGGACGTCGAAACCCTGGGCTTTCAACACTTTCTTTGCCTGCTCATTATCTTCCGTAACAAACATGAATAATCCCTTATTATCGACTGCATAGGCGCATACGGCCACCAAATTGATCTTCGATGAGGCAATGAGATGCGTTAATTCAGCTAATGAGCCTACCTTATTATCAACGGTGATCAATAACTGCGTTCCGGCTTGTGCTTTATACATATGCCATCCTCCTTTTATACAAATGCCCCACCCATCTTAGCGATGCATCCCGCATTCTCAGCATTTAAAAACTCTCAATTCAGTATAACAGAGGAAAATGTCGATGACAATGCAAATGAAACGTCAGGCAGGCTTACGTTCGAGCGCGTATTTATTGAGCTCTTTGACACGGATGGGATAATTCCCTTTCCAACAGGCAGTGCAATACTGATTTTTATTACCCGGCAGGCACTTCAACATGCCCTCAAGGCTTAAATATCCCAGGCTGTCGACGCCTAAATATTCCCGGATCTCCGAGATTTTCTTATCATAGGCGACCAATGATTCTTTCGCGGGAAAATCTATGCCATAATAACATCCGAAACGATGCGGCGGACAGGATATCCGCAGATGGATTTCTTTTGCCCCTGCCTCTCTAAAGTTTTTCACGCGGATGCGGGACGTTGTCCCGCGGACGATCGAATCGTCAACGATAATGATCCGTTTTCCGTCAATGATCTTCTTAATCAGGTTAAATTTCAGCTTTACCCCCAGTTCTCTGCGTTCCTGATAGGGCTGAATGAACGTCCTGCCGATATAGTGGTTGCGGATCATCGCTATCTCTAAAGGGATCTTTGACTCTTTGGCAAAACCTAATGCCGCGGAAGTCCCTGAATCCGGGACTCCGATGACGATATCGGCTTTCACCGGATGTTCTTTCGCTAATTGCCTTCCCATCTTTTCGCGCGCTAAATGCACATTGTCGCCTAATAAATACGAATCCGGCCGGGAGAAATACACAAATTCAAAAACACAAAACGCTTGGTGCTGACTTTCCGCGTAACGATGAGAATGCAAACCATTCTTATCAATGATCACGATTTCTCCGGGTAACACTTCTCTGACAAATTCCGCGCCGACCAGATCGAGCGCGCAACTTTCCGAAGAAAAACAAAACGAATCATTGATCCTGCCGATACACAGCGGCCGGAATCCCAGCGGGTCACGTACCCCGGCAATACAGGTATCATCCATGATCAATAATGAATAGGCCCCTTTTACCTTCTGCAAAGCATACGTCAGTTTATCGACCAAAGAATGTTTCTTTGAACGCATCATCAGATGCAATATGACTTCCGAATCGGAAGTCGTATAGAAAATAGTCCCTTGTTTTTCCAAATAATCCTTCAATTGCTGTGAATTGACCAGATTCCCATTGTGAGCCAGAGAAAGAGAGCCTTGATGGGAATTAACAAACAACGGCTGGATATTTCGCTCAACCGATGAACCCGTCGTAGAATACCGCACATGCCCTATCGCCTGATACCCTCTCAGACGCTTAACGTCATCATGCGCGAATACGTCTCCCACCAGCCCCATCCCTTTATGCACGTGAAACTCCGAGCCATCAAAAGAAGTGATCCCGCAGGACTCTTCCCCGCGATGTTGCAAAGAATAAAGCCCCAGGAATGTCAGCGCAGATGCTTCATTGTTCCCATAGACCCCAAATAATCCGCAATATTCTTTTTTCATGGTTATACTCTTTTTATATACACAGATGATCGCAGACAGGAGACCGATGATCACGGATATAAGACAATTTCCGCGTATAGATATCGGCTATTATTATACACCACTTTTTATACACAAAATCACTATTTTTTGCCATTCATAGCCTTTTTAACATATGCCAATGCGTTCTTGAAAATAAGGCGCCCCCACGGAACAACCGGTTCATTATTCTGCTGAAGCAATGTGCCGTACGGATGCTGTTGGGCGTAGAAGAAACGTTCGGGATGCGGCATTAATCCTAACACCCTGCCGGTCCGGTCGGTTATACCGGCTATGGCATCCACAGACCCGTTCGGATTCTCAGGATAGATACCCTCTCGCCCGGCTTCGTTCACATAACGAAACAACACCTGCTTCTGCTCCTGTAATTTACGCACGACTGCGCTTTCTGCGACGAACTTGCCTTCGCCGTGCGCGACCGGCAACATAATGACCTTCTGGTCCAAACCTTTTGTCCATAACGTTTCCCGTTCGACTTTCAAATAAACCCAGCGGGCTTCAAACTTTAACGAATCATTGCGTGATAACGTCGTTTTCTGCGTAAAATCCATATCCGGCAGGATCCCGGTCTTTACCAGCACCTGGAAACCGTTACAGATCCCCAGGATCAGCTTTCCCTGATGAACGAACCGGCGTAACTCGTGCTGCAAAAATATAAGCAGCTCGTTGGCGAAAACCTTTCCGGCAGATATATCATCACCGTAGGTAAACCCTCCGGGAATACAGCAGACAGAATACTTCTTGAGCTGCGCAGGGTCCTTTCTGAGCTGATTGATATGCAGAGTCTCGACCCAGGCCCCTTCTTCGCGAAAAGCATGGGCAGTTTCCACATCACAATTCGTTCCCGGGCCACGTAATATTAACACTCTTGGCTTCATAATTTCTCTAGAGATTCTCTGTCAAGTTTAAACACATCGTAAACCCTGCATTGGTTATACAAAATTCCAAACTACACTATCCAAATTACAAACAATTTACAATGACTCTATATTCAAAAGCTATACGCTGTCTCTTGGATAACGGAATATCGCCGGGAACCCTTCGGTAAAATGCCCCTGAAGTGTTCCTACCGGCGCATGAACGATCTTATTCTTTCCCCGCCAAACCTGCATCAACGGGTCTTTCTGTACACATCCGATCAATCCATAAGGAATACCCTTGACCACCCGCTCAAAAGCTTTCCTTTGAGACGGTTCGACCTCCACGATAAAACGGGATGGCGACTCCGAAAAAAGGATCTGGTAATCTTTTAACCGGCTGCTCGAGGGAACTTCATCGACAAAGATATTCGCGCCGCGGCCCGAAGAAAAACACATCTCTGCGAGCGCGACCGCTAATCCTCCATCCGCGCAATCATGCAAAGAAACGGCAATCCCCTTCTCGGTGATCAGGCTGATACTTTTAAAGATCTTTACCGCTAACGCCGCGTCGACCTGCGGGACATTGCTTCCGCATTTTCCATAAAGCCGAGCGTAGGAACCGGCTCCCAAGGCATTGCTCGTCGGTCCCACCAAATAAATAAGGTTCCCGTCTTTTTTAAAATCAGCGCTGACCGCACGGGTATAATCATCGACAACGCTCATCGCCGAGATCAACAACGTGTATGGGATGACGATTCTTTTCTTCTCGTGACTGGAGCCCCTTGTCGGACCCTTATTGGGCGACGTCCCGGTCCATCCATCTACGGGCGCAGCCCGTGTTATTTTGGAAACGGGAATAAACTCGTTATAAAAACTGTCCTTACCGGAAATAAACGGAAGGCGTAACGCGACTGCCATATCATGACACGCTTTCGCCGCCCGCACTAAACCAGCCAGGTCTTTCTCGCGTTCAGGATTCCCCCAGCAAAAATTATCCAGTAACGCCGTCCGTTGGAAGGCCCCGCCCACGCATAGCACATTGCGTACGGCCTCATCGATCGCGCACGCGGCCATATGATACGGGTCGACGTCCGAATAGAACGGATTAATACCGCAGCCGATCGCCACCGCTTTATTCGAAGAAAGTACCGGCCGGACCAGCGCAGCATCGGAAGGGCCGGAATTCCTGCCCGCGCTCGGTTTTATCGCCGCCCCGCCTTGTACTTCATGGTCATATTGCCGAAAGACTTCCTCTTTAGAACAAATATTGTACGACCGTAAGAGCCGATAAACATCCGCACTGTAATCCTTCTTCCGGCGGCTGAGCGCGAACGGAATGCCTTTCTTATACTTCCAAACGGCCTTGCGTTTCAGTACCGGGACGCCATCATGCAGAAAATGCATATCTAAATCGCCCACGAGATGCTCACGATAATACAAACGCAGTTTATGCGTATCCGTCACTTTCCCAATAACGGCTAACTCCGATGATTCTTCCTCAAAAATAGCTTTCAGCCGATTAAAATGCTTCTTCTCCACGACCAAAACCATCCGTTCCTGTGATTCGGAGATCCATATTTCAGTATAAGAAAGCCCCTGATATTTTAAGGGGACTTTATCCAGATAGACTTCCGCGCCATGATCTTTGGCGATCTCGCCCACGGCAGAAGACAACCCGCCGGCGCCGCAATCGGTTATCGCCAAAAACAGGTCCTCATCCCGCGCGCGCATCACCGCGGAAAGAGCTTTCTTCTCTTCGATAGCATTGCCGATCTGAACGAACGAAGAATTCTCATTGACCGATTCTTCCAATTCGGACGAAGAAAACGTCGCGCCATGGATACCATCGCGGCCGGTATGCCCTCCGGCAACCACGATAAAGCACTCACTACGGACTTCCTTGAAACTTTTTTTCCGCGGGATCATTCCGACACACCCGCAAAAAACCAGCGGGTTGGCGAGATACCGGCGGTCAAAAAGAATCGCGCCGTTAACCGTGGGAATACCCATCTTGTTGCCGTAATCACGTACCCCGTCGACCACGCCTTCAATAATGATCTTCGGATGAAGGACCCCTTCCGGCAATGACGCCGACGGTTCATCCGGCAAACCGAAACAAAAAACATCGGTATTCGCGATCGGATATGCGCCTTGGCCGGTGCCGATAATATCGCGGATGACTCCGCCGACACCGGTTGAAGCTCCGCCAAACGGCTCGAGAGCTGAAGGATGATTGTGCGTTTCCACTTTAAAGCACAGATTATGCGTCTCATCGAAACGCACGATCCCGGAATTATCAAAAAATACGGACACGCAATACGGCGAATTCACCGTTTTGGTCGCTTTGACGATCGTACTCTTAAACAGATTCTTGATCGACTCCCGTGCGATGACTTTATTGCCGGGACCATACGCGGTATACTCAATATCGCCCTTAAACGTCTTATGTACGCAATGTTCCGACCATGTCTGAGCGATAGTTTCCAGTTCGCAATCCGTCGGATTCCGCTTCTGTTCCAGAAAATACTCCTGAATCGTACGCATCTCATTCGCGTTCAGAGATAACGTCATCGACCTGCTCAAAGAGACCATTTCAGTCTCGGTCATCGAAATAAGGTCGATCACTCTCGACTTAAACTGATAGGGCGCACCCCGAAAATCCGTTAAACTCACCAACTCCTTGTTCAAAAGATGTTCGATCAACGGATTATAGATGACTTTCGAAGCGGTCTTCCGGATTTTCTCCATTGACGCACCGGTATGAATGCTGTATTTTTTTGCCGTACGGGCCTCTTCCACGGCAAATCCCATATCTTTCATGGATTTCATCAAAGAGGTCGCTTCAGGGTCCATGACTCCGGGATTACCCGTTACTTCAAGGATGACTTCTTTTGAAGAAGACACGGCGGGCGTATGCCCCTGAAGAATACGGTACGACTCGACAACCGGGTCGGCAACGATCCCCGACGCTGTCTTTTCAACCTGCTCTATTGAAAGTGGTCCTTCGACAAAATATATCTTCGAACAATAGATCGTCGCGGAAATCCCAAAAAGAGAGAATTTCCTCTCCAACAAAAAAGAAGACTCCGGCTCTTTACTGAATACTTCGATTTTCCAAACCATATCTTATCGTGATAAAAGAATCGCGAAATGAAAAATTACAAATTACAATGCCCAAATTACAAACAAATCACAATATACAATAAGCAAACGTTTTATAATCCTATTTTAAACTTTGGGTATTGTCTATTGTTTGTAATTTGGATTTTGTATATTGGAATTTAATAACTCTCTATTCTCAACCTGCTACTTCTTTAAGAATCCGTGCGTACGCATCTTCGACATTTCCCAGATCAAAACGAAAACGGTCTTTATCCAGTTTCTCCCCGGTCTTTTTATCCCACAGCCTCATCGTATCCGGAGAGATCTCATCAGCCAAAATGACCTTGTTCTTCCACACGCCGAATTCCAATTTAAAATCCACCAGCACGATGCCTTTTTTGATAAAAAACCGGCTCAACGCTTTATTGATAGTGATCGAATATCCTTTTATCGTTTCAATCGTCTTAGTCGAAGCGATCTTTAAAGAGAGGACATGATCATCATTGATCAAAGGGTCATGTAAAGCGTCGCTCTTATAATGGAATTCAAAAACCGGACGCTTCAACGCCAAGCCTTCTTTTACTCCTAATAACCTGCATAAACCGCCTGCCGCGATATTTCTCATAGTCACTTCCAACGGAACGATAGCCACTTTCTTCACAAGCATCTCCCGGTCAGAAAGAAGCCGCACAAAATGCGTGGGGATCTTATATTTCTTTTCCAGATACGTAAATAAGGCTGCGGAGACTTTATTATTCACCACGCCTTTGTCATGGATCGTCCCCTTCTTCGTCGCGTCAAAAGCCGTCGCGTCATCCTTAAAGAACTGGATTACCAGGCCTTTATCCGCAGTCGTATACAATATCTTGGCTTTTCCTTCGTAAATCTTTTCCAATGGCTTCATCTTTCCTAAATCCTCCTGTCACAAAGTCACAAGGCACATGTCACACGTCCAAAATAGGATTTACTGGTGATCTGGTGTCTTAGTGTCTAGTGACTATTCAATGCCGACTCTCTTGTAAATATGGCCGATGTTATTCAAATAATACTCCGGGTCGAAGATCTCTTCGATCTCTTTCGCGGACAATAAATGCCGTACCTCAGGATTATTCCTGGCTTTTTCCTGAAAAGACCCGCCCTCATTAATAGCTTCCAAAGCCAGGCGCTGGACCAGGTCATACGCTTTCGGACGTCCGACTCCTTTCTTCGTCAGCTCCAACAACAGCCGCTGCGAATAAATCAATCCGCCGCCCAAATTCAGATGAGCCATCATCGCCTCAGGATGCGCCTTCATGTTTTTGACGACTTCCGCCATCTTCCGGATCATATAGACCAGAATAATGCAATTATCCGGGATGATCACCCGCTCATTCGAAGAATGCGAGATATCCCGTTCGTGCCACAGATTGATATTCTCAAAAGCGGTCATCATGTTTCCCCGGACGAGCCGGGCCAGACCGCAGATCCGTTCGCAGAGTATCGGATTTCTTTTATGCGGCATGCTTGAAGACCCTTTCTGTCCTGAATAAAAAGGCTCTTCGGCTTCAGCCGTCTCGGTCTTTTGTAAATGGCGGACCTCAGTCGCGAACCGCTCCAAAGAGCTGGCAACGAGCGAAAATAAGCTGAATAATAACGCGATACGTTCACGCGGCACGATCTGCGTCGAGAAAGACGCTGCATGCAGGCCTAATTTCTTACAGACATATTCTTCGACCTTGGGAGGAAAATGCGCGAACGTACCGACGGAACCGGAGATCTTCCCGACAAGAATATCTTTCGAAAGATTCTTAAGCCAATCCAGTTCCCGCTTCAACTCATCATAAAAAAAGACAAACTTCAGCCCGAACGAATAGACTTCAGCGTGCACGCCGTGCGTCCTGGCCACGCAGAGAGTATCTTTATATTTCTTCGCTTTCTTTTTTGCTTCACGCAATAGATCTTCCAGATCAACGAATATGATCTTTAACGCGTCTTTCAACTGCCATAACAAGGTAGTATCCAACACATCCGAAGAAGTCAACCCCTGATGAACATATTGTTTATCGTCGCCGATCGACTCGGAAAGGTTCAAAACAAATGAAACGATATCATGATGCGTTTTTTCTTCGATCTTCTTTATCTGAGGAATGGATATTTTGGCTTTACTTCTGACGCGTTGAGCCGTACCTGAAGGGATCAACTTGAGCTTCTCCTGCGCTTCCAGCACCAGCAATTCGATCTCCAGGAAACGCTGGAACTTCGAATCTTCGGAGAATATCACACCGATGTCTTCAGGAGTATACCGTTCAATCATAGACTATACCGGCTCTTTCTTTTGAGGAAATAGGGCTAACTAAAACTCCCACTCGGAAGCAGAAGATCTCTGCTCGTACATAGAGATTTCTGCGAGGGGATCAAAACACCGCAGTATCACTGGACGCGAGATTTAATCATATCAGAACACCGTACATTCGTCAACAGTATCCGGCGCTCGACACATACTATAATTTCTTAATCACCATGACCGTAAAATCATCAAAGATACGGCGCTGATGGTCGCTAAAAACATCAATATCATTCTTAATCGCGGCGGCGATTTCAGCCGATGATAAATAACGGTACGTATCGACAGCCTGCCGCAGGCGAAAAATACCGAATTCTTCGCCTTTTCGATTACGGCATTCTATAAGGCCATCGGTATACAATAAGACCACGTCGCCTTTCTTCAAACTAACTTTCTTTTCCTCGAAAACCGAGTCTGCCAATACCCCCAGCGGCAGCCCTTCTTTAAATTCAATAAGCTGCGTGCCGTCCTCGGTGGCTTTAATCACAGGCAGGTGCCCGGCAGAAGAAATAATCAGTGTCGATGATGCCTGCTCATACACGCAGTATACCGCGGTGATGAACAAACCGTGCTGCATAGCCGCGGTGATCTCTGTATTCAGACTACGCAGCATAAGCATGGGCGTTCGGCATTCCTTGGCAAAAAGCTTAAACAACGTCAGGACTTTCGCCATGACCAGCGCCGCGCCGACACCTTTGCCGGAAACATCTCCCAGGAGAAAACCAACGCATGAATCCAACGAGGTTACCGTGCTATCATAGAAATCGCCGCCGACTTCCCGCGCGGTGATCATCTGCGCATGCACATTTAAATCCCGGACATGCGACGGGATCTCCGGCAAAAAACTCATCTGGATCTGCCTGGCCACGTCCAATTCCTTGTCCCGGACCGCTCCGGTATGCAGCTCATTCAACAGCTTGACCAAAAGAATTATGCCTACCGTAACGATACCGAGCACCGATGGGATGACAATATTGATCCAAAGATTCAAAAAATAAAAAAGCCCGGTGCAGGCCAACAGATAAACGACGATCGCGACGCTGCAATAGCATAACGCGGTTACGATACGCAAATAGCCGCACAACAGCAGTATTATCAAGATAAAGAAAACGCTGATTATGGTATTAACGCCTGCCGGGACTCTGCGCACATAATTATTGGTCAACAAACTGTTATAGATGTTCGCGCCGACGCCGATCAAAGGATACACGGTCTCCAACGGAATACTATGGATATCGGTCGTGCCGCTGGCGGTCAAACCGACCAGACAGATCTTATCTTTAAACAGGGCCGGCGAAAGTGCCGGTTTCTTCCCCTCCAGTAATTGCTGGTAGGAAAGAAGCACATCAAGAAAAGAATAATGCGCGAACGTCTTCTTCCAGGGACCGGCAAAATTGATCAAGAACGTGCCTTTGACCAACGGGATCTCTTTATTGCCTATTCTCATCAAATTCCCCTGTGGCGTTACTGATAAAGAAGGGGCACCCCAATATTCTTTTGCCGCGCTGATAATCAGATGTTCATACGGTTCGCTTGTTTCAAGCCCATTTTGCCTGCGCGGAAATATTTTAATTGAAGGGATGATCAAAGGCACTCTGCGGATCTTCCCATCAGGATCGACACTGACGTTAATAAACCCGGTTCCCCGCGCCTGCCGGAGCAAAGACGGGACAATGCCCATGCCCGCCCGCGGTTGTCCGGCGCCGGCCTGTTCCACGATATAGGACAGAAATACTTTCTTTGAACGGCCGATCGCCGCGGCAAAGGCTGCGTCTTCCGGCGTATTCTCAGTAAACAAAATATCGAAAATGATCTGGCGGGCACCCCAACTATCCAGGACATCGACTAACTGTGCATAGAGATCTCTTTTCAACGGCCATTCATTCAAAGAAATCAGCGTATCATCAGCGATCTCAATAAGCACGATCTTGTCCGATACCGGCTGGGCCTTACGGGTCTTAAAACGCCAATCAAGGACCGATAATTCCTGTTGATAAAAGAAGTCAAAATAGTTCAACAGGATCACCAGCAACGCGGCACATACGGCTATGATCCAGTTATATCGCGGCAGTCTCATGGTTCTTCAAGTAACTATCGCCGGGGAAAATCCGGGTTAAAAATGATGGGTTATTCCGCACGAAATAACAGATTGAATATACTCTTGCGATGGTTCATTCGAACGGTTACACGAATAAGAATACCGGGTCTCAAACGACGTATCCTCAGTCAACGCATAGGATACAGCTATCTTTCCGGTAAAAGTCCGGTCCTTTTCTTTCTCGGTTGCGGCTACGACCTGCCGTTCTTTATACCTGCTCTCTTCGTACCAGAACGAAGTAATGGCCCCGATCCTGCGGGTAAGAGAAACCGTAGCCAAAAGAAACGGCCGGACCGCGGTATAATCATAATAATCCTGAAACCGGTCGTTGGAATCACTGAGGATATAATCGATCCCCGGACGCACGCTCCAGCGATGCCCGTTGATCAGCAGGAGTGACGAAAAAATATCCTGTAGTTCGCGGCGTTTCCCGTCGCCATACAGCTGGTCCCCTTCAAGAGGCTCTTGATGAGTCAACACGCGGATCCGTTTACCATACTCCGTACGGACCGACAACGCAGAGTTGACCGCATATTCCGCAAACATATATGGTTTCCCATAGACATAATCATACACGCTGCGATAGGGATATATCACGGTGACCGCTTCCGCTCCGCCGCCCCAGGAAAATACCCGCTGTACTTTCTTTTTCAACGACCATGTTACGCGATTAACAACATTGGAATAATCGTTATAATCATTATACAGTAGGGCGTTAAGATAATAACTCAAGGCGGAAGTAACGGTATCCTCGAACAGTGCCGAACCTTTAATAAAATACGATACTTCTTCAAACATCGAGCCCTTGCGGGCGTTATCCAGCCGGACATTCGAATCATATCCCGTCCGAAAACCGGAGAATGAATCTAACGAAAGGGACCGTATTTCTATCTGTTCCCACACCGAGGGAGCTTTCTTCGCATCATAGGTATCCACCGCGGCATTCCCGTCCGGAAGAAAAATTAATCCCAGGGTCAAAAGAAACAAATAATAACGGATCAAAACGTATTTCATGCTTTTTGAGTTCCGCTCAACTCACCTGTTCCGGAAATCTTCCGGAGCCCCGTCCCCTGATCCGGGATTCCCGGATGTCCGGTCCCGGCGCAACAGATCCAAGTCTTTTATCTGAGTCTTTCGTAAATCATCATCTTCCATGGAAGGATCTCCGGACTGGCCCTGGCTGTACTCTTCCAACCGTTGGAGAAAATCTTTCCATTGTTCCCCGACGTTCCGGTCCAAAGGAATCCCGTCCGAAGGCCCCTGCTGCAAGGGGATATGGACTCCGCCCTTCGACAGGTCCCGCATGCCCAGCGGATTACCGCTGCTATCCAACCCGGCGACATAAATAAGATGCTCCAGATCATACACCGTCGTAATCTGTTGTTGCAGATCATAGAAGACTCCCATGCCGCTGCCCCGGACCCCGGCAATCGCCGTCGGGGTCTTTACCTGAAAAGCCTCTTTCTTTTTCAAATTCTTTATGCGAAATAACGCGCCGCCTTTCTGGATAGTCACGGTATCCGCCAATGAAGGAGTGACCAAGACTTCCGAAACAGCGTCAATATGCATGACTTTTGAATACCGTTTGTCAAAAGCTATGTCGCAATACGAATCCGTACCCGTTGTGATAACGGTCCGTTCCGGGATTACCATCCCCAGGCGCGCTTTCTGTGCGGCTTTGGTCTGTTCGGCAACCATAACCGTTCCTTTCAAATACACGACCTTGGCCGTGAACCGCTTGCTTTGCGCGTAAAGAATACCCGATCCGATACCCAGGAAAATTAAAAACAGTATTACTTTTCTCATCGCGCGCTCCTATCTACTACTTTTATACAACAATCTCCACGGATTCTTTTTAAGTTCAAGGCTCAACTCGTCGAAATTCCTGGTAATGCCTTCAAGATTTACCGCGATATTATGTATGTTCTGGCGATTATCCACTAAAATACCGTCGACGTTGCCGGCAACCGAACGCAGATCATTCGTCAAAGACCGTATATCGGTTAATAAAACATTGATTTGGTCGGTGATGACCTTTCCCTGTTTTAACAGGTCATCCATGTCCGACACCCCGTATCCACGCAAGACGGTATTCGGTTGTATCGCTTTTGTAGCGCTGGCCTGGTGAATGGCGACATATTTTTCACCCATTAATCCCAGCGTCCGCACGGAAACAGCAGCCTCCGGAGATATCCGCACTCCGGCTTTCGACCAAATATCCAAAACCAGGATCGTATCGGCCTGGTCGTATTTGATCGTGATCGCATCGACTTTGCCGATATCCACGCCATTGAGTTTAACCGGCGCTTTTTTTTCCAGGCCGGAGATATCTTTCATCTCGACGAAGAAATGATATCCCGGCTGATAGAAACTGAAAGTCCCGACTCGCAAAGTAATAAAAATAAAACCGATCAAACACGCGACGACCATAATACCGATCTTTATCTCGTTTGATTTTATCTGCATTGTCCCTCCTATGTTTTTCCTTTGCCGATGAGATCTTCAAAATAAAAATCCGGATTCTGAAAAAAATCGATCGGGCCCTCATGCGACCCCTCAATAAACTGACGCACGATCGGATTCTTGGTATTTTTTATCTCCAGCGGAGACCCCATCTGTAAGACCTGCCCCTTATGGATCATCAAAACGGTGTCGGATATTTTAAAGACGCTCTGCATATCATGCGTGACGACGACTGAAGTGATCCCCAGTTTCTTGCTCAGGTCTTTGATCAATTTGTCGATGACCGCGGCAACCACCGGATCCAGACCCGACGTCGGCTCATCATAAAAAACGATCTCCGGATCCAACGCGATGGCCCGGGCGATGCCGACACGCTTGCGCATGCCGCCGGAGATCTCCGAAGGATAATACTGCTCAAAACCCCTTAAGCCCACCAAGGACAATTTCATGCGGACGATGATCTTAATGATCTCGTCGGCCAGCTGCGTGTGTTCACGCAGCGGCAACGCGACATTCTCTTCCACGGTCAGATAATCAAGCAGCGCTGCATATTGAAATACCATACCGAATTTCTTCCGGATATGGTCCAACTCCGTATCGTTCATGACCGTAATATCTTTCGAATGGATAAAAATATTGCCGGAATCGGGCTTAATCGCGCCGATCAAATGGCGTAACAGCGTACTCTTCCCTCCTCCGGAGCACCCCATAATGACAAAGATGTCGCCTTTTTTGACGTCGAACGAGATACTATCCAACACTTTCCTACCGTTAAACGATTTTGACAGGTCGCGCACCGAAATAAGTGAATCATCCATGGGTTTTCTAGAATACTTTTGTTATCCCCTTCGGGGGCCCCCTGAAATTGCTAACCCGTTGGGAGCAATTTCGGGGATTATGTCCCGAGAATCCTCCGGATTCCTCGGGATAGTTCGCATGTATATTTAAATAAGCTTCAAGGCTTATTTAAACATGTGCTCACTACTTTTTCATCACGAAGTTCGAGAAAAGTCTCGGCCTTCCATCAAATTCACTACCCCCTTCGGGGGCCCCCTGAAATTGCTAACCCGTTGGGAGCAATTTCGGG
>Ga0172370_10005856_pt1 | contig 15696 bp, 14 predicted proteins | sample LakKiv5m_FD_114538 | JGI IMG/M metagenome (GOLD analysis project Ga0172370, IMG submission 114538) | Freshwater microbial communities from Kabuno Bay, South-Kivu, Congo - kab_022012_11.5m | ecosystem: Environmental > Aquatic > Freshwater > Lake | place: Democratic Republic of the Congo...
CCCCCCTGGTGGCAGGCCGTCCGGCCGAGGCAACACGATGACACTCTCCAGCTCCCCGAACCGCGCAGACGTCAACGCCCTCCTTGGAAAAGGCAGTGAATTCGAAGGGAAATTGACCTTCGAGGGGACCGTTCGCATCGACGGTCGCTTCTCGGGCGAGATCTACAGCGACGACACGCTCGTCGTAGGTGAGGGCGCGCGCGTCCAGGCCGAAATCAACGTCTCGACGGTCATCATCTACGGTGAGGTCGTGGGCAACATCAACGCACGCAACACGGTCGAGCTGCACGCCCCAGCGTCGCTGCGCGGCAACATCGTCGCCCCCTCCCTCCACATCGACAAGGGCGTGATGTTCGACGGCATGTGCCAGATGACCACCGGCGCCGCCGAGCGTACGCCGACCCGCGCCACGATTCCGCCGCCTCCGGCCGGCGCGATGCCGCCGCCGCTCACGCAGCAATACCCGCAGCAGTATGCCGATCGGGCGGAGCCTTCGCTCAAGTTCTAGCGCATCGGCCGAGGCTCATCTCCTCGCCTGCTTCTCCCCATGGCCACTCCGACACCGCGCGGTCACCTCGGCAGGGCCTCGACGACCCGGCGACCGCGACACGGTGCACCATGGGCGTTCGTCACTTCCTGAACATCGCGGACTACAGCGCGGTCGAGATCGGCGAGCTCCTGGACCTCGCGCACGACATCAAGATCCACAAGGACGCCTACCGCGGCGCGCTCGCGTGCCAGACGCTCGCGATGATCTTCCAGAAGCGCTCCACGCGCACGCGCGTCTCGTTCGAGGTCGGCATGTTCGAGCTCGGCGGCCACGCTCTCTTCCTCTCGTCGCAGGACATCCAGATCGGCCGCGGCGAGACGATCGCCGACACGGCGGCCGTGCTCGGGCGGTACTGCGACGGCATCATGGCGCGCGTGTACGCGCACTCGGACATCGTGGGGCTCGCCGAGCACGCGGGCGTGCCGGTCATCAACGGCCTGTCGGACGCCTCGCATCCGTGCCAGGTCATGTGCGATCTCCAGACGCTCGTCGAGCACTTCACGCCGGGCGGCTTCGCCGGCAAGGGCTTCGATCGCGCCGTGCTCATCGGCAAGAAGTTCACTTACGTCGGTGACGGCAACAACATGGCCCACTCCATCATCGAGGGCGCCGTCAGGGTCGGCATGCACGTCGCCATCGCCGCACCGAAGGGCTACGAGCCCGATGCCGGCGTGGTCGCGGCCGCGCGTGAGGCAGCCGAGGAATTCGGCCACGGCGTCGTGCCGCGCGTCGAGATCACGAACAACCCGAGCGAGGCCGCCGCGGGTGCGCACTGCATCTACACGGATGTCTGGGCGTCCATGGGACAGGAGGCAGAGGCCGACAAGCGCAAGCGCGACTTCGCGGGCTTCATCGTGGACGAGGCGCTGATGGCGCGCGCCGATCCGAGCGCCGTGTTCATGCACTGTCTGCCCGCCCACCGCGGCGAGGAGGTCAGCGCCGGCGTCATCGACGGACCGCAGTCGATCGTGTTCGACGAGGCCGAGAACCGCCTTCACGTGCAGAAAGCGATCCTGGTTCGCTTGATGGGTAGACGCTGAGATGACCTCGCGCGGCCGCGCGATCGTTGGCTTCGTGGGGGCGCTGTGCGCCGTCGCGCTCGCCCCGTCGTGTCGCAAGCCGGCCCCCGAGGAGCCCGCGCGCGCGCCCGCTCCGCCGCCCGATCCCGAGATCGCGAAGGTCGACGGCGCGCCGCTGCGGCTCTCCGCGTACAAGGATCGCTTCGCCCGCATGCCGCTCGGGACGACGCCCGTCGACGCGCTCGAGATGGCCGTCACCGACCTGCTCGTGGTGCGCGAGATGGGCGTGCTGGGCGTGCGCCCGAAGGAGGGCGAGACGACAGCGCTCGCGGCGGATCGCTTCCTCGACGCGACCTACAAGCTCGAGGGGAGCTGCCCTACGATCGCGGATCCGGATCTGAAATGGGTCTATCTCCGGGAGGTTGGACGATTTCGTCACCCGGAGGGCTGGGTCGTGTGGGAGGCACGCTGGTCCTGCTGCGAGGACGCCGACACGTGCGCGTCCGACGCGGCGCGGGCCTGCTTCGCGGCGACGGAGGCCGACGCGGTTGCGTTCGCGACGCGCGCCAAGGCGCAGATCGAGGCGATCGAGCTGCCGGACGAGGCGAGCGAGGCCGACGCGCAGGTCGATGACGCCTCCGGGATGCCACGCACGGCCGCCGTGCGCCTGCGCGCGCCGATCTTCGAGGCGCTCGTGGCCGAAGAGGCGGCGCGGTCGCCGCGGCTTGAGCTGTTGCGCTACCGGTTCTTCTACGAATTCACGAGGGGTCCGGGGGATCAGAGGGGCTATCGCAGCGCCGACGAGCCGCTCGCGACCGCCGTTCGCGGGGCCAAGACCGGCTCCGTGGTGGGCCCTGTGCGGACACGAACCGGACGCCACGTGGACCTGGTCGTGGCGAGGGAGCCGGCGTTGCAGGGCGGGCTCGCGAATGCCGACGTGCGCAAGCGCGTCGAGCGGGCCGCGTGCCGCGAAATGCACCAGCTCGCGCGCAATCAGTACCTCGCGGCCCTGCGCAAGGGCGCAAAGGTGCTGTGGCATCGGGACACCATCCGGACCGAGCTCGGCGAGGCCGCGCTGGCGAAGCCCGAGTAACGCGCTAAGATGGCCGTCGTACAGGAGGTCCGACATGGTCCGAGGCCCCTCCCATCGTCACGCCACGCTGCGCCGCACGGCCGCGTCGGCCGCCGGCCTCGCGTGCCTGGCGTTCGCGATCGAGGCGCGCGCAGACGCGTGCGCGGGCAAGTCGAACGGCTGGTGGTGCGACGGCAACAACCTGCTCGTGTGCAAGAACGGCGCGATCCAGTCCTCGCAGAACTGCCCGAGCGGCTGCCAGTCCATGCCCTCCGGCGTACCCGACCAGTGCAAGTCAGGCGGAGACGCGTTCTGCGGCTCGCACTCGAACGGCTGGTGGTGCGACGGAGACACGCTCAAGCAGTGCAGCAACGGCAGCACGGTCGGGTCCACGGCCTGCCAGAACGGATGCCAGCAAATGCCCGTGGGCGTGCCCGACAAGTGCAAGGACGCCCCGCAGCCCACCGGCTTCTGCGCGAACAAGTCGAACGGCTGGTGGTGCGACGGAGACACGCTCAAGCAGTGCGGAGACGGCAACGTCACCTCCCAGCAGGGCTGCCAGTACGGGTGCCAGTCGAACGCGGCGGGCGTGCCGGACCAGTGCAAAAGCGGATCCCAACCGAGCGGTGCATGTGCCGGAAAATCGGACGGAAAATGGTGTAGCGGCGCCGCGCTCCTGACCTGCTCGGGCGGCAACGTGGCGGACAGCGTCGCCTGCGCGAAGGGCTGCGTCGCGATGCCCGCGGGGGTGCCGGATCAGTGCGCGAGCGACGCACCCGGACCCACGGGCGACGCGTGTTCGGGCAAGGCGGATGGCCAGTGGTGCAGCGGTTCGGAGATGCTCACGTGTGGCGGCGGCGCGATAGCGGCGAAGCAGACCTGCGACTTCGGCTGCGTCACCAAGCCCGCGGGCGTGCCCGACGAATGCGCGAAGCCGCCCGAAGGGGGCCCGATCGACGCGGGCTTCTGCGGCGACAAGGTCGACGGTGACTACTGCGACGGCGGCTCGCTCGTGACCTGCCAAGGCACGCAGCAGATCGCATCCAAGACCTGCCAGAGCGGCTGCGTCTCCAACCCGGCGGGCGTGGCGGACGTGTGCGCGAAGGCGAGCGGCCCCTCCGATCCGTGCGCTGGCAAGTCCGACGGCCAGTACTGCAACATCGACGCCGTCGTGCTCTGCAAGAGCGGCAAGGCCGCCTCCAGCGTCTCGTGCGGCAACGGCTGCATTGCGGGCGCCGGCGGCGCGGCGGCCACTTGCTCGCAGAAGAGTGCGGGCTTCTGCGTCAAGAAGGGCGACGGCCTGTGGTGCGACGGCGACCTGCTGACGACCTGCGCGGCGGGCAAGGTCGCCTCGGCCACCGCGTGCCCCAAGGGCTGCGCGGCCATGCCAGCCGGGGTCCCGGACGCGTGCAAGGTGGCGCTGCCCAAGGCCCCGGCCGGCGGCGCGTCGATCGCCTTGGTCGTCCAGGAGGCGGGCGGCTGCGCGAGCTTCAAGGGCAGCGTCGACCTCTGGGGCGGCAAGGGCCTCCCGGTCTGGGACCAGCAGAGCTACGGCGGCGTGACCCTCGGGACGTGTCCTGGCCTCACGATCGGCACGTCCGGCTGCACGATCACGTCGCTGTCGATGCTGCACGCGTACCTCGGACTCCATCGCGAGGTCGACGGGAAGAAGGGGTCGGACCCCGTCATGGAGAACGCATGGCGCACGACGTTCAATGGGTATGACCAGACCTGGTACTGGTCGAACAAGCAGAAGGTCTGGGGTGACTGCATCGTCGACTGGGGCAAGACGCCGGGCGGCCTCGCACCGCAGCAGAGCGCAAACGGGTCATCGTCGTGCCTGAGCAAGACCGCGGCCGACACGCTCGCGGCGAGCTTGAACGCGGGCATGCCCGTGGTCGTGGGCGTGCACTGGGCGGATAGCCCGAAGAACCACTACGACCAGGAGACGAACTGGCACTGGGTGCTGGTGGTCGGCGCCGACTCGGGCGGTCTATGGATCAACGACCCGTGGGGCGGCAAGGAGCGGGTGCGCTTGGCACAGGGTGGTCTGGGCTCGTACGTCGTGGACGCGATCGTGACCTTCCACGTGCAGGGGCTCGGCGGCGCGGGACTCACCGAGACGCCCATCGACGAGCGGGGCGACCCCATCTCGAATGACCAGATGCCCAGCGGCTTGACCTACGTCGGCGACGGATCGGAGAGCGGCGTCGGCCTGCCCCGCGGCCCGACGACCACCAACCGCGATACCGGCTCGGGCGGCTCCGGCACGTCGACCGGCTGCGTTGCGGCGCCGGCCGGCGACGGCACACCATGGGTCCTGGTCTCGCTCGCCATCCTCTCCCTTGGCGCGGTCGCACGACGGCGCGGCCCGGGCGGCTGCCCGTGAACGAGGGCCTACTCTGGGCGCTCGCCTGTGTGGTGGTACCTGTCGCGTGGGGCATCGGGGTCCACCTCGCGTTCTCGGTCTGGGATCGGAGGCGGCGCAGGGCTTCGCAGGGTGAGCTTCCGCCTGTCGACTGGTCTATCTAGCCTCGTGATGATGCTCGACGTCCAGGGCGTTGCGGTCTGGCTGCCCGGCGTGGTCGCGATCGGCGCCCTCGTCGGCGGCGTCGCGGGCCTCTTCGGCGTGGGAGGCGGCTTCCTGCTCACGCCGGCGCTCGTCGTGCTCTTCGACGTCCCGCTCCAGACCGCCGTCGGCACGGGCCTCTGCCTGGTCGTCGGCACGTCGACCTCGGCGCTCCTGCGACACCGCGCTGGCGGTCGCGGCGAGCTGCGCATCGACGCGCTGCTGCTGGCGGGCGCGCTGCTCGGCCCCGAGGCCGGCACCCGCCTGCTCGGCGCGTTGGCGGAGGCGGGCGATCTCACCCTGCCCGGCGTTGGCCCGAGGCCCGCCGTACGCGTCGCGGTCGAGGGCACCTACGCGCTCGTGCTCGGCGGTCTCGCGCTGCTCGTGTGGCGCAAGGCCCGCACCCAAGTGGACGTCCTGCGCGCGTTGCGCCCCGGCCCGCTCGCGGCGCACGGCCTCGGCCCCCGTCTCCCGCTTCCGGGCGCCGGCCTCTCGGGGGTCCCCACGGTGACCACCGCTTGGATCGGGGCGCTGCTCGGCGTGCTCTCGGGCCTGCTCGGCATCGGCGCCGGCGTCGTGCTCAACCCCATCCTCCTCTTCGGCTTCGGCCTCCCCGTGCAGCAGGTCGTCGCCACGGGCCTCGTGCCGCTGCTCGCCTCCGCCGCCGCCGGTACCGTGTCGCACGCGTCGCGAGGTCACGTGCACCTGGGCCTCGCCTGCGCGCTGCTCGCGGGCTCTACCATCGCCGCGCAATTCGGTGCGCTCGCGACGAGACGGCTGCCGGCGAGCGCGCTGGCCCGGGCCAACGCCGCGTTGATGCTGCTCGGGGCGGGCGCGGTGCTCTGGGACGTGCTGGCGCGATCCGGCGCGCGCCCTTGACGAGCCATCCACGCCCTGTGTAACGTGCTTGAGGAGCCCGCAGGCTCGCCTCCCCAACATCGCCGACCATGCCCAAGCCTCCCCGCGACCGCCTCACTCTTCGCTCGCCGAAGTTATCGCTTGCGTTTGTAGCTGGCATTGCCTCGGGTTTGATCGCCGCCTGTGCCGTTGAACCCCCCCCGCTGCAGTGGGCCGAGGTCGATCGCGGGGCCTTTGCCTGCGGTGTGCAGCCGGTCCTGGCGCGCCAGTGCTCGATGCCGGCGTGCCATGGTACACCCGCGCGACGCCTCAAGGTGCTGGCGCCCGGGCGCATGCGGCTGCCCGCAGAGCTCGCCAAGGCGCTCGCGGCGCAGGCCGAGGAGGATCTGGAGGCGGGGTATCACCCGGCGCTGACGGAGGCGGAGGTCGACTTCAATTTCGTGCAGGCGCGGGCGATGATCGTGCCGGGCGAGCCGATCGCGGCGTGCGCCCTGCTGAATCGGCCACTTGCGGTCGGGGCCGGCGGCCTGTACCACGCGCCGGATGGCGACGTGTTTGCGAGCGCCGACGAGCCGGAGTACGTCGCGCTCGCGGGTTGGGTGCAGGGCGCAGGGAAGGAAATCTGCAAGTGATCTCTATTCGTTATGTGCTGCTTTCGGCCTGCGTGTCAGGCCCGCTGCTGGCGGGCTTCTCGTCGACCTCGGCGTTCGAGACGAGCGCGGATCTGGGCGGCGGCGGCGGCTTCGCGTTCACGGGCTCGGGGAGCTCGCACGGCTTGTCCTGCGCGTCCTGCCACCTCCCGGACGGCCCGGCGACCGGGCGCGTAGGCCTCGTGAGCGACCCGCCCGGCCTCTTCGTCACCGGGTACGTGCCTGGCACGACCTACCGCATCGGCGTCAACTTGGACCCCGAGCGCAGGGGCCTGGACCGGAACGGACACTGCGAGGCGCAGGGCGGCGGCTGCAACCGCAACGGCTTCGTCGCAGAGGTGCTCGGTCCGGACCTCCAGCCGGCGGGGAAGCTGTGCACCGACAGCGGCTTTGTGAGCCCGAGCGGATGCGATGGCGACTCGGGGCAGCAGACCTCGCTCTTCAACCAGGGGCGCGCGGTCGGCGGCATCTCGCTGGAGCAGCCCAGACTCTGCGGCCCCGCCGTCACCGGCGACTGCATCGACGTGGCGGGCCTGCTCGCGTCGGGCAAGTCGCAGGACGAGGTGGACGACGCCATCCGCGCCGGTGTCCGCGGCCGCACACAGTGGGCCTTCCAGTGGCGGGCCCCGGATGCGCCGGACCCGGTGGCATTTCACATCGGAATCGTCGATGGCGACGGCGGCACACGGATATCACATGATTTCAATGATTACTACAACGACGATGTCTACCTCGCCACCCATGTGCTGTGGCCGGAGGGGGTCGCGCATGGCGACTCGGGCGGCTGCGCACAGAGCGTCCGTTCGCTCGGGGAGGACACCGCGACCGGCATGTGTGTGGTTCTGTTCCTGACCGGTCTCGCGCTGCGGCGCGTGCGGTCGGGGCCGACAGGTGCGAACCGAGGTCCTTATCGGAGAACCCGATGACACGGTACCTTCCCGCCAAGCACGCGCCGGTCGCGGCGAGCCTGCTTCCAGCCGCGATGATCCTCCTGGCGAGCACAGGGACCGCCTTCGCGGCGGGCAACACGTCCTGCGACATCGTGACGGGCGCGTCATGCCTCTGGAAGGAGGGCTGCGACTGCGATCATGACGGCTACGTCATCGAGTCGGGCAAAGCCGCGAAGTACTGCCATTTTGACAGATGCCCCATCGACATGAACGACAAGGACGCGAAAGTACTAGGCAAATCGTCGACCTACAACGCGGACGGCGACGGCTGGACCAAGAAGTATGACTGCGATGACAACGACAAATGCGTCGGCAAGACCTGCGGGCAGAGCACCTGCGCGGCCGCGGACCCTGACGGCGACAAGGACGGATTCCCCGCGAGCAAGGACTGCAACGACAAGGATCCCTTGGTGAAACCGGGCGCGGCGGATGCCTGTTGCGACTGCGCGAACATCACGAATGCTGCCAAGTACGCGGCGCTCGGGTGCGCGGGCTGCCCCACGGTCGTCCCGGATCCCGACGCCGGCAGCCCCGACGCGGGAGGCCCCGGCGGCGCGCCGGACGACGCGGGAGGCGGCCCGGACGAGGGGATCGCGGAGGAGGACACCTCCAGCTTCGACTTCGCGCCCCTCGACGGGAGCGCGGGGGGCGACGCCGGAGCCTCCGATGGGGTGGGGCCCGGCGCGGGAACGGACGTGGCGGCGGCCTCCGACGGGGGCCTGGGCCTCGCCGACGCGGGATCGGGCGGCGGTCCGGGCGAGGATCCGAGCGGCGGCTCGACGTTGACCGAGCCGGGCGTGGGAGGTTTCGTAGGCGGCGGCACGCTGGACCACGGCACGCCGCCTCCGCCTGGCTGCGCGGCGTCGGCTCCGGAGGGCGGCGAGCGCGTCGGTGCCGCCCTGGGTCTGCTCGCATTCGCCCTCCTATTCAGCGTCTTACGCCGGCGACGTGGGGCCTTGGTCTGCTGTGCGCTCATCTGCCTCGGCGCGACCGGCGGCGCGTGCGTGAGCGTCCAACCCTGGCAGCGACAGACGCTCGCTCACCGCTGCATGATCCTCGGGCGCAACGCGGGCGAGCAGACGCTCGAGCAGCACACGTTCCAGTACCGCGAGGGCGCGGCCGGGGGCTTCGGCGGCGGCGGCGGCGGTTGCGGCTGCAATTGAGTCGTCGTATGCCGCTCGTATCGCGTGCGCTGCTTCGCGGCGTGCTGGCCGCTGGTGCGCAACTTTTTGTTATCACAGCATTTGCGGTGCCCATGCGGGTGGCGGTCTTCCCGGTCTTTCGCGGCGAGGGCGTCACGGAGGCGCAGGCGCGGCAGCTCGACGACGCGCTGACCGTCGCGCTCGTGAGCGACACCGGCGCCGAGAGCCTACCGGCGGCGGCGCTCGACGCGGGCCCGAGGCCTTCCAGGGTGCGCGCGATCGTGTCGCTCCTCGGCGAGGGGGCGCCGAGCACCGCCGTGGTGCGCCAGCTCGGGACGCTGGCGACGGCGGCGAAGCTCGGTCGCGTGCTGCTCGTACGGGCGGACGCGACGCGGTCGGGCGGTCGTGTGCTCTTCATGGTAGTGGCGGCCGGCGGCGCGCGCGCGATCGTCGCGGCCGAATTGCCCTGGAGCGGGACCTTCGGCGGGCCGCCGCCGGGATGGCAGGCCGCCGTCCGGGCAAGCGTGGCCCCGGGTCCCGTCGGCCGTGCGCTCGCCGCCAAAGACTGGCCCGCCGGTGCAGTGCCCGTCCAAGGCAACGACGCGCCGAAGCCGCGGTCGCCACCGGAGCCTGGCGCGACCGTGGCCGGCGGAGAGACCGACCCGCCCAAACCGAAGACTCCGCTCGGCGTAACGGCCGAGGCGCGCACGAACTACTACGCCGACAACGACGGCAACCGCATCGTGACGCCGACCCTGAACGTCTCGGGCGCGGTGAGCGAGCTCGTCACGATCGCCGGCCACGCGGCGGTCGACATGATGACCTGCGCCTCGGTGGACGTCGTGAGCGCTGCCACGCCGAAGGGCTACTTCCAGGAAAACCGCAAGGAATATGGCGGTTCCGTGACGCTGAAGCGGGAGCAGCTGGGCGTGACCGTGGGCGCTGTACGATCGGTCGAGAACGACTACGCCTCCGGCACGGCATCGTTCGCGGTCAGCGACGAATTCCTCAAGCGTAACGTGACCTTGTCGCTCGCATACAGCTTCACGGGATCCCGCGTGGGCCGCGTGTACGACCCGAACTTCGCGCGCCGCCTCGACAGTCACGCGCTCACGCTCGGCTACGTCCAGGTCCTGAGCAAGCACTGGGTTGGACAACTCTCTGGATTCATAGGTATTCTCAGCGGATTCCAGTCCAGCGTCTACCGCATGGTCCACTTCTCGAACGGCGCTTCGGGTCCCGAGGTTGCACCCGACCTCCGCATCCGCGAGGCGCTCGGCGCGGAGCTCAAGGGGGCCCTGTCCCAGACCTGGTTCACGGGCGCAAGCTATCGATTTTACATAGATTCTTGGGGACTCCTGGCACACACCGCGGAGGTCACGCTGACCTGGGCGCCGCGCGACTGGCTGAGCGTGCGCTTGCGGGACCGTGGCTACACGCAGCACGGCTCGTCATTTTACCGCAGCGTCTACGATCGGCCGATGCGCTACATGACGATCGATCGCGAGTTGGGCGGCTTGCGGGGCAACCTCGTCGGCGCGAAGATCGCCGTCGATCTCGGCGGCCCGGCGCGCGCGACCGCCTGGCAGCTGGACCTGAAGTACGACTGGATGTGGCAGCACTTCGACGACTTCCCGTGGCTGACCGATCGCTACCTGTCGATGGTCGAGGCGGGGCTGCACTGCGCGTTCTGACGCGCGCGAGGACCGGATGCTGGAGACCCTTGTTCGGACGACCACGCTGGCCGCCACGCTGCTCGGCCCCGAGGCGCCGCTGCCGCTCGCGTCGAACCCGCCTGCGACGGGACAGGTCGCGCCCCCGGTCGCCGGCACCCTGCTCGACGGGACGGCCTTCGACCTCGCGTCGATGCGCGGGCAGGTGGTGCTCGTGGACTTCTGGGCCACGTGGTGCGAGCCATGCAAGCTGAGCATGCCCCGCTACGTCGCGCTCGAAAAGAAGCTCGCCGGCAAGGGCTTCCGCATGCTCGCCGTGAGCGTGGACGAGGACGCGGAGGTGCTGAAGCGCTTCGTCGCGGCGATGAAGCTGACGCTCAGCATCCTGCACGACGCCGGCGCGAAGATCGTCGAGCGCTACGCGCCGCCTGCGATGCCGACCGCGTACCTGATCGGGCGTGACGGCAAGATCGCCTGGATTCACAAGAGCTTCGCGGTCGGTGACGAGGCGAAGGTGGAGGCCGCGGTGCTCGAGGCCCTCGCGAGACCCGCGCCCTAGACGCAGGAGACGACAATGCCGGAGCGACGCCAGAGTCTCGCGCCACGTGCTCGGAAGCTCGCGGTTCTTTTGCTTTTCCTCGTGAAGCCGGTGATCTCCCTGGCCGCCGAACCGCTCCCGCCCTGTCCCGGCCTCCTGCGCGACGATCGACCCGCGATGGGATCGGCGCTGCGCATGGCCATCTGTCCGCTGCGCGACGGGCCCGAGGGGGAGGCGGCGGTGCGCGCCGCCATGGCAGAGATCTCGGGTGAATTCAATCGGCTCGAGGCGCTGTGGTCGACGTTCGTGCCGTCGAGCGACCTCGCGCGCCTCAACACGGCGGGTGGCAAGGCCGTGCCCATCGCACCCGAGACGATGGCGGTCCTGCAACGCGCGATCGAGGGCAGCCGCCAAACGGGCGGCCTCTTCGACGTGACCTTCGCCCCGCTCGGCGAACTGTGGCGCTTCGACACGCCGCCGGGGAGCCACGCGCCGGCCCGCCTCGAGCGGGTGCCGACGCAGGCCGAGGTGCAGCAACGCCTCGCGCGGGTAGGCTGGCGCGGGCTCCTGCTCGATCCGGCGGCGGGAACGGCGCGCCTCGCGAGGCCGGGCATGGCGGTGCACGTCGGCGGCATCGGCAAGGGCGCGGCGGTCGATCGCGCGGTCACGCTGCTGCGCGCGAAGGGCTACACCTCGTTCGCGGTGCAGGCGGGCGGGGACCTCTATCTGGCGGGCAGGAACGGAATGAGACCTTGGCGTGTCGGTATCGCCCATCCTCGCAAGCCAGGTACGCTGCTGGGCGTGGTGCAGGTCGAGGACGCGGCGTTTTCGACCTCGGGCGACTATGAGCGCTTCGTGATCCTCGACGGCACGCGCTATCACCACATCCTGGACCCGCGCACGGGCTGGCCGGCGACCGCGAGCCAGAGCGCTACGGTCCGCGCCCGGTCCGCCACCGACGCCGAGGTGCTCACGAAGGCGGCGTTCATCCTCGGCGGCGAGGCGGCGATCCGCATGGCGGACAAGCTCGGCGCCGCGGTCGTGCTGGTCGACGCGAAGGGCAAGATCCGAATGTCGAAGGGGATCGCGCTGGAGTTGGAGCGGCGCGAGGGGGTGCGCTGAGCGAACTACTTCGGCGCCATCCGCAGCGAGCCATCGAGGCGGATCGTCTCGCCGTTGAGGTACGGGTTGCGCGCGATGTGCTCCACCAACGCCGCGTATTCCTTGGGATCTCCGAGGCGCTTCGGGAACGGGATGGCCGCCGCGAGGCTCACGCGCGCGGGCTCCGGCAGCGAGGCCATCATCGGCGTGTCGAAGGTGCCGGGTGCGATCGTGCAGACTCGGATGCCGAGCGGGGCGAGATCGCGCGCGACCGGCAGCGTCATGGCCACCACGCCGCCCTTCGAGGCCGCGTAGGCGACCTGGCCGATCTGGCCGTCGAAGGCCGCGACGGAGGCCGTGTTCACGATGACGCCGCGCTCGCCATCGACCGTCGGTTCGTTGGTCGACATGGCCGACGCGGCGAGGCGCATGACGTTGAACGTGCCGATGAGGTTGATCGTGATCACGGTCTGAAAGAGGCCCAGATCGTGCGGCGAGCCGTCGCGAGAGAGCAAGCGCGCCGGCCAGCCCACGCCCGCGCACGACACGGCCACGCGCAGCGGCGCGAGTGCCGTGGCCTTGGCGATGCCCGCCTCGATCGTGGCGGCGTCGGTCACGTCGACCTCGGCGAAATGAACCGAGCCGCCGAGTGACGCCGAGAGCGCCGTGCCCTTCGTCACGTCGCGGTCCAGGATCACGACCTGCGCGCCAGCGGCCGCGAGCGCGCGGACCGTGGCCTCGCCGAGACCCGACGCGCCGCCGCTGACGACGGCTGAGATGCCGCTGAGATCCATGGGGTTACCTCGCTATTTGCAGTAGTTGGCCTGCACCAGACCGTCGTAGCTGCCTTTGCACACCATCTCCCCGTAGGTGTAGTTGCACGCGGACTTGCCCTCCGCTGGGAAGGACGGATCGTCGCAGCAGGCCTTCAGCTTCGAGCACTCCGGTCCGAGCGCCGTCGAACCGCCCGCGTCCGCGCTGCCGCCGCCGCCACCGTTTTCCTTGCAGAGCGACGCGCAGTTGGCTGACTGGCATGTCTCCATGGCTTCCGCGGCCTGCTTGCACGCCTCGGGCGGGCTTGCGGCGCAGCCCATCTGGCAGCCGGAGTCGCTGCAGTCGCACTTGGTCATGCAGGTCATGAGATCTGCGCACGCGCCCCCCGTGAAGTTGCCGCTCATGTAACCGTTGCCGAACGCGGCCCGTGCCTCCGCATCGCACTTGGATGTCATGCACTTGTCACACTCGTCGGGTGTGCCGCTGCCGCCCTTGCAGCCGGGCACACCGCCACCGGATACGGTCTCCGTGCCGGGCGGGACGTCCGCGACGCCACTGCTCGTGCTGCCGTCGCTGCCGCTCTTGGTGTCGGAGAGCGACGAACTGGCGTCGGACTTCGAGCCGCCACCGCCGCCGCCCGTGCTGCTGGTGCACGCCGCGAGCGAGAAGAGGGGGAAGACACAGAGTGAAATGCAGGTCGACCGGTTCATGCTTGCCTCCTGTGGGAGCGCTCAGTCCACACCGAGCCGGGGCGCGAGTCAAGCTCCGGTCGATCTGGACGACCTAGAGATCGCCAGCCCGGGCGCGGTGCCGGATGCGGTCCGCCGTGTGCAGGGCCAGCGCAAGCAGCGCGAGCGTCGGCGGCCGGTCGAGCGCCGTGGGCATCGCGGAGGCGTCCGCGACGTACAGGCCCCGCACGCCGCGCACCGCGCCGGACGAGTCGGCAGGCGCCAACCGGGGATCGCGGCCGACGCGACAGGTCCCGGCCTCGTGTGACACGAGCGGCTGCGACATGGGGTCGCACAGCGTCACGACCCGGGATCCCGGCGTCCAGAGGGCCTCCGCGATCGAGGCGGCGGTCTCCGACATGTCGCGCAGCAGGCGCGGCTCGTCCTCGCCCCAGGCCAGGTGCAGCACCGGGATCGGCCGGCCGAGCGCGTCCCGCTGCTCCGGATCCAGCGCCACCCGGCGCGCAGGGTGCGGCGGCACGTCGCCCACGGGTTCGATCGCGTGGTAGGTCCAGCGCGCCGCCTCGCGCCGATCCAGGCCGGCCCGCGCGAGCACCTCGGGACCGAGCTCTGCACACGGCGCCGGACCGCGCACCTCCACCGTGAAGCCGACGCGATGGTCCCGCCGGTGTGCTGCTTGGGCGCTCGCGCCCCGTTGGACCACGGCCGCGCGCTCGATGGGGACCGCACTCTCGGGCGGCGGGCCCGGCGAGACGAGGAGCAAAGAGCCCACGAGGTGGTCCACGAGCCCGCTCCCGACCAGATCGGGGCACTCCAGTCGCGCGCGGAGCCGATCTTCCAGCAGCAGACGGGTCGTCTCTATCGGCGAGGCACAGAGCACCACGGCACGCGTGTCGAGCCTGCGCTGCTCGCCCTTCTCGAGGTCGACGTACTCGACCGCCGCCACGCCGCCCTTCCGGTCGACGACCACGCGCGTGGCCACGGCATTGGAGATGAGGCTTGCCCGACGCTCCCAGTCGAGCGGCACGAGAGGGCGCCGCGCGTCCCCGGAGACCGCGGCACGCCGGGCCTGCGCCTCGAGCCCCAGCCTGCCCGCGATCTCGTCGAGGTGGCGGTCGAGCCGCTCCACCCGCACGCCGAGGATGCGCTCCACGCGGCGCACGAGGCGCCCCAACTCGTCGAGCCCGATGGGCCATGGCACGCCCATCTGGTCGGCGTCGCGCAGGTTTCGGGCCTCGGGCCGCGCGCACAGGCCGCGCCACAAGAGGCTACGCCCGCCGGCCGCGCGCACGCGTCGCCACTGCGCGGGCAGGCCGGTGACGCGGTAGCGCCAGGTCAGGTCGTCGACCTCCAGCAACGGCTTGATGGCCCGCGCGAAGCGCTCGGGATCGCCGGGAAGCGGCCGGGAACGACTCGGGCCGGCCTCCAGGACCAGGCAGGACAGGTGGGCGGCCGCGAGCTGCTCACTGACGAGCAAGCCACTCGGTCCACCACCGACGACGACGACATCCCACTGTTCGTGGCGCGCCTTGCGACCGGCGGGCGCGCCCTGAAGGAAGAACATCTTCTCGACTATCAACGCCGCGGCATCACGGCATCACGCGCTGATCGAGCGTCCGACGGGCGCCTCCCGTAGATACCTCCCGAACAGCGTTCGAAGCTTAGGCCGAATTCGTTGGGTGAAGATCGTGCCGCCTGACCCGACGCGCGGCAATTGTGCGCTCGATCAGTTGGTACTCTGCGTTGACGCAGGAAAGGTGCCGGCGGCCTCGCCGGACGCGGGGACCGTGGGTTCCACCTGACCTGTCGTGGCTGGCACGGGAGTGGGACGCGCCACATGTGCGTGCCCGCGGAAGGGCTGTCCGTCCCGCGCAGCGGTGTTGTACTCGCGCAGCATGCGCCGCTGCCAGCTCACGTACCACCTGAGCGTGCTCGCCTGTTCGCCGTGGCGCTCACACCCGAGCCTGCGCCGCTCGCCGGGATCCGCGACCAGGTCGAAGGCCCAGCACTGCTTGTCTTTGAGGTTGTACTGAAGCTTGATGCCTGCCTCGGAGATGGCGGTCGCAGTTCCCTCTTTGCCAAACAGAAACACATACTTGCGACGCAGCACG
>Ga0172370_10005859_pt1 | contig 15690 bp, 15 predicted proteins | sample LakKiv5m_FD_114538 | JGI IMG/M metagenome (GOLD analysis project Ga0172370, IMG submission 114538) | Freshwater microbial communities from Kabuno Bay, South-Kivu, Congo - kab_022012_11.5m | ecosystem: Environmental > Aquatic > Freshwater > Lake | place: Democratic Republic of the Congo...
CGCTGGATCCGCCCGCAGCGCGACGTCGTCGTCCGGGTGGAACGGGAGCCCGAAGTCCGTGACCACCGCTACTACAGATCGTCGGCGCTGTGGGCCAATGGTGATGCGAAAGCCGTGGCAGTCCTGGTCCGCGTCGTGAAGAAGGGGCCGCGCTACGACCTGCGCGGAGCCGAGCGCGAGCGGGGTCCTCGGAAGCGCGCGGACGCACTTCGTGATCCGCTGGTCGTCGCGAAATTCCGGGCGCGCCAGGATTCCGGCGCGCGTTCCCTTGCTGCAGAACACGGGCACGTCGACCTCGGCCAACCTCCTGATCGTCGCCGAATTGGCGTGGTCCTTGTGGTGGTGCGTCACCAGCACAGCGTGAAGGTCCCCGGGTTGCATCGACACAGCTTCGAGCGCCTCGCGGAGCAACAGCGGACCGAGCCCGCAGTCCACGAGCAGGTTCACCTCGCCGTCGGACACGAGCGTAGCGTTGGCTTCACTTGAGGACGCCAGGACTCGTACGACCAGCATGATCTTGCCTCCTCGCGCTCTCGTGCAGAACGCGGCTATTCACTTCGCGCCTCCAGGCTTCAACTGACGATAGCCTTGGCCATCAACGTCCCCCCGCTCGCTCGCGACCCCGTGAGTAGCACGAAGCAAGACAAGTGATCAATGTCGCTCACTTTCTGTCCCACGAAGTCGAGGATTGAGTGCCTTGAGCGACCCCAAGATCAGCGCGCCCACGCCCCCTACCGCTTCCGCAAAGGCAAAACGACCGGCGGAAGCCCCATCGAAGCCCCCAGCGCGTGGAGCCGTTCGCGCAAGAAGGGCCAGGCGTGGTGCAGGCCGAGGTCGTCGGCGAACTTGGCGAGGACCTGCTCATGCGGCGCCGCGGCCAAATCGCGAAAGACGTAGGCGAGACGGACACGGACGTGCGCCTCGGCGAGGTGCACGGTGGGCGCCACTTCGTCGCTCCACGTCGCCCGCACCTCGACGAGCACCGCCGTGCCGGTCGCGGATGGGACGCGCGGGTGAAGCGTCTTTCCGAGCGTCCACGTAGTCGTCCAGGCCGCAGGCGAGGGCAGCGGGCCCTCGAGGCGGTCGGCACAGGGGCGGGTCAGCCGTTGGTCTACGACGTCCACCGCCACGAGATCGGCGTGGGCGACGAGATCCCGAAGGCCTGCCTGCAGCGTGGCCGGATCCAGCGGCTCGATCGACGCCGCGTGGGACTCTGGCGACGCAGATGACGCAGGCGGCGCAACAGAAGGCGTCCTCGCGGATGCTCTCTTCCTGCCGGCCACGACGGGCGTGCTCATGCGGCCTCGATCTCGCAGTAGTCCACCGGGATGGGCGCAAGCTCCGCGCACCCAAGACCCGGCGCCGAGGCCCAGGCGTCCGCGCCCTCCATCGGCAGCCAGAGCGCGTCGAGCGTCAGACCGGCGTGCCGTCCCATCGCGATGAGCGTCTCGGCCTTGAGCGCGTTCGTCCCTTGAAACCAGCGCAGAACCTGGCGGCGGTGTACGCCCATCGCGCGGGCGAGATCGGCCTGCGTCATGCCACAGGCGTCCATGTGCTCGAAGAGCTGGCCGAGGAGGACGGTCACTTGCGTGCCGGCGACGATCTCTTCCTCCAGGCCCGGTCGGCGCTGCAAGCCGCCGAGAGCAACATCGAGGTCCCGGCGTTCCTGTTCAGTGATCATCTTCCCCTCCCGTGCGTGCCGCGCTTGCCATGCCCGCTCACGGAAACGAGCGCGGGCCCGGCGGCGTGTTGCCGGTCGACCTCGGCCCGAACCGTGCCAATCTCTGCCTCCACGCGATCGAGCAGCGCGGCGTCGGCCTTGGTGCGACCGGACTTCTGCTCCGCGCCAGCGAGAACAATCACGTCGCGCGACCCTCCGTTGCGATAGCAGCGACCGACGTGCGCTCCGTAGAAGCGGACGCCGTTGCACCGGATCTCGAACAGGCCATGTCGCGCCTTGAGGCGGCCCGCGCGCTGCATCTTGCACATCGTGTCGAGGGCCGTGTCAGCCAGCGCTCGAGCGGTGCCAAGGGCTCTCACGACATCTTCCTCCGGCGTCATTCCGTCCCGATCTCGGCGCCACGTCGCGCTCACGAGCACCACCGCCACAGCCCCCTCGGTGAGCACGTGGAGCCCACCGTCGTCCAGAAGTGTAGACAAATCTGTCAACACGTCAACCCCTCCGAGGTCGCCACACGAGCGTCGCCGCGTTCGAACGGTCAAAGACGTCCATGGTCACCCGAGCACGGGACAGGCTCCGCAGGCGGAGCTGCCACACGCCCCGCACCGGAGTTGGGCGGCAACTCAAGCGCCTCACGAGGATCCGCAAGCCGTATTGGCGACGTATCATGCCGATTCGGACGAGGTCAACGGCGGCTGTAACTCGCTGGATTCCTGTTGAACACCTCTCTCTCTTGAAGCACGCCGGATCATGTCAACGTCGCGCCCCCCTGACATATCTCGTCCCACCCCATCCCTACGATGCCCTCCATCGTCGCCCCACCCGCGACGCCATCGCCTAGAACGCCCTTGACCACGCTCGCCACTGCCATTCAACTCCCCCTCGCGCTGCAGCCCGACGCGCGCGCCTTCGTGCTCGGCTCGACGCGTTCGCTTCACGTCGAGACTCGCCTCGACGACGCCGGCTTCCGGGTCCGCCTCGCGCCTTCGACCGCTGTCAACCCGGTCGAGCTCGTGTTGCGCGTGCGCGCGCCGGCCGGACTTTGGCTCGATGGCCGGGCGGTCTGGCGGTGGACCATGGCGCGCGGGCTGCCTCTGCGGCCAGGCGACGCGCTGTCCGAGCTGACAAGCGCGGCGTTCCGGTCGCTCTATCCCCACGAGCCGCCCGACGAGTGGTGGCTCACGCGCGGGGTGTACGACGAGCCCGCTCGCATCCCGCCCGGAGGCCGCGAGGAGGCGAGCGAGACCATGCGCGGGCTCTATCGCACGCTCCGGGAGCTCGCGATCGCCGCCGTGGACCGCTGTGACCCCGCGGCGCGGGCGCTGGCGATGCGCTTTCCGGTGCACGTGCGGCTGACCCTTTATGCGCGCGTTCTCGACGACCGGAGCGGCTGCCTCGCGCAGCTGGCGACGACCTGCCCGGGCGCGCTGACCTACGCGCTCGCGGTCGTGGAGCGAGGGGCTTGGCTCGAGCCCATCGGGGAGCGGCTGCTCGCGGGCGTGACGGCCGGCGCGCGGCTCGGGCCGTTGCTCGGTGACGCGATCGGGGCGTGGATGGAGGGCTGCCGGCGCGCGGCGGAGCGGCCGGTCGACGTCGGTGGCGAACCGGCCGAGCTCGCTGTCCTCGACGGGCCCGCCGCGCCCGCCGAGCACAACGCCGCCGAGTTTCCCCTGGATCTCGCGTGGGTGGCGCAGCTCGCCGGGCCTGAGGCGCGCACGCTGCTCGAGCGGCAGCGCCTCCTCGTGCGGCGCGCGGGGCCGGGCGTGCCGGCGACCCTGCTGCTCGCGCCGCCGCCCGCCGCGTTCGCCCCGGAGGACATCCCGCGGCCCGTTCGGGCCAACGCGCGATGGTACCGCGTCATGAAGCACCGCGCGCTGCGTCCCGTGCCCGACGACGAGCGCGGCCGGGCGCGGGCGGCGCTGTGCCGGTTCGCCTCCCGGCACGCACTCGCGCTGTGGCGGCTCGCCGAGCGGCACGAGGTCTCCCCGCTGCTCTCGGACCTGCTCGACTACGTGACCGCCGCCCACGTGTCGCCCGGGCGCTCGACCGACCCGCAGCATCTGCTCGCGGCCTCGCGGCGTTGGCACGCGAATTGGGCCTGGCTGCCGCAGGCCGACCCCGACCGGGCGCGGCCCATCGGCGAGCTCTCGTTCCCGGAGCCGCCGCTCGCGCGGTGGACCGACCAGGAGCCTCACGACGCCGAAGCGGAGGTCGCCAAGGCCCACGTGACCGTCCGCGCCGTCAAGACGCCCAACGCGCTCATCGAGGAGAGCGCGCACATGCACCACTGCGTCGCGACCTACGCGCCTGCGATCGCGGCGGGCCGGTCGTGGATCTTCCACGCCGACGTGGCGGGGCAGGCCCTGACGATCGAGGCCGAGCGGCGCGTCGCCCGCTTCGTCCTGCGGCAGGTGCGAGGCGTCGACAACCGGCAGCCGACGGCAGCCGAGCTGCGGGCGCTCGGTCCCTGGCTCGCGGCGCTGAATGCGGATCAGGGGGCTGTGGGTTGAGGAGGGCAGACGCGACGAGCCCCGGGAGGACAGCGACGCCGACGTGATGGTCGACCTCGACCGGTCCCTCGGTCTCATTCGGCTCGAACCGCTGCGCAACCGCTTGGCAGGCGTACTCGGCGCGCGGGTCGACCTCGGCGCGCAGAGGGCCGCCGTGCCTCACGCGCGGGCTCAGTTCGAGCGAGAGCCCGTCGATGTCGCATGAACGGGCGCTCGGCCATCTCGGCGATAGGGGCCGCGCGGCTCACCTCCGAGATTCGCCCGTACTTCCATACTGTTGAGTGCAAAAATCACCGAGCAAAAAGCGCAGCTCGCGCCCGCACAGAGACGACCCCGGAATCGAAGGTAATCCCGCCCTCGAAGCGACAATAGGTGCCGCCCAACGTCCCTCAGGGACCATGAACGACCGCGAACGACCGGGCCGGAGCCTCCAGACCCCAACCCAGCAAACCCACGGAACTCACTGTATTTCTGAAGTGGCGGGGGAGGGACTCGAACCCTCGACCTAGCGATTATGAGTCGCTCGCTCTAACCAGCTGAGCTACCCTGCCATCGCGCCATGGACGCGCGCGCCGGCCATCGGGAGGACGAACGAGACGCGCAGGACCGCCAAAGGCGGCGCAATTCCTAGCGCTTCGAGAACTGGAAGCGGGCGCGCGCGGCCTTGCGACCGAACTTCTTGCGCTCCTTCATGCGTGCGTCGCGCATGAGGAAGCCGCCCTTCTTGAGGACGGGGCGGAACTCCGGATTGTGCGCACACAGCGCTCGCGCGATGCCGTGACGGACCGCGCCCGCCTGCCCGGCGAGGCCGCCTCCCGAGACGGTGACGAAGAGGTCGTACTGGCTGAGCACTTCGACCGCTTCGAAGGGCTGGTCGATGACCATCTTCAACGTGTCGCGGCGGAAGTACTCGTTGACGTCGCGGTTGTTGATGAGGATGCGGCCCGTGCCCGGGGCGATGCGAACGCGGGCCGACGCTTCCTTGCGGCGGCCGGTGGCGTTCGTGGTGGGCGCGGCGGCGCTGACTTCTTCGGTGTTTCGGCGGGTAGCCATGGATCGTCCCTTACACGAGTTCGTAGTTCACGGGCTTCTGGGCGTCGTGCGGATGCTCCGCGCCCGCGTAGACCTTGAGCTTCTTGAGCAGCGCGCGACCGAGGGGGCCCTTCGGGAGCATGCCGCGCACGGCGAGACGGATGGCTTCTTCGGGCTTGCGGGCCGCGAAGATGCGCGCCGGCTCGGTCTTGAGGCCGCCGAACCAACCGGTGTGCCGGCGGTAGAGCTTGGTCTCGATCTTGTTGCCCGTGAACTTGACGGCACCTGCGTTGATGCAGATGACGAAGTCGCCGGTGTCGGCGTTGGGCGTGAAGGTGGGCTTGTTCTTGCCGCGGAGCATTTGCGCGATCCGGACCGCCGCGCGGCCCAGGATGGCGTCCTTCAGATCGACGACGTACCAGGACTGCTGTACGTCCTGCGCGCGGTAGTACACGGTGGTCTTGCTGAGGCTCATGACGTTCACTTGCCCGCGCGAGGCGCGGGGGATGGGCAGCACGGGTTGGCTCCGGAACGACCGGCGAGCCCGTGGGGCGCAGGCTTTTAGTCCAATGCGCCTTCTTGTGTCAAGCGCAACTTGGCCGAATCGTCCGGGCCAGTCGCGTCGGTCGCCCCAGGTGGGCGAACCGGCTAAAGGCCAGCGGCCGCGCGAAGATCGCCTGTGCGATCGGTCCGCTCCCAGCGGAAGTCGGGGTCGCTGCGGCCGAAGTGACCGCCGGAGGCCGTCTTCCGATAGATGGGGCGCAGCAGGTCGAGGTGCTTGATGATCGCCGCCGGGCGGAAGTCGAAGATCTCCTTGACGGCCGTCTCGATGCGGGCGCGCTCGACGACCTCCGAGCCGAAGGTGTCGACCAGGACGCTGACGGGCTGCGCGACGCCGATGGCGTAGGCCACCTGCACCTCGCACTCGGCGGCCAGGCCCGAGGCGACGATGTTCTTCGCGACGTAGCGCGCGAAGTAGGCCGCCGACCGGTCGACCTTCGAGGGGTCCTTGCCCGAGAACGCGCCGCCGCCGTGACGGCCCCAGCCGCCGTAGGTGTCGACGATGATCTTGCGGCCGGTCAGACCGCAGTCACCGTGCGGCCCGCCGACCACGAAGCGGCCCGTTGGGTTCACGAAGACCTTGGTGGCGCTGTCCATGAGCTTCGCCGGGATCTCCCTGCGGATGACGTGCGCGAGGACCTGCTCGGAGACCGCCTCGTGCGTGACATCCGCGGCGTGCTGCGTGCTGACCACGACGGCGTCGACGTGGACCGGCTTGCCTCCGGCGTAGCGAACGGTGACCTGCGCCTTGCCGTCGGGCTTGGCGAAGGAGAGCTCGCCGCTGCGGCGCGCGTCGGCGAGGCGCTCGGTCAGACGGTGCGCGAGCGCTATCGGCAGGGGCATCAACTCGGGCGTCTGATTGCAGGCGTAGCCGAACATCATCCCCTGGTCGCCTGCGCCCTGCTCCTTGAAGAGGCCGTCGCCCTCGGTGACGCCCTGCGAGATGTCGGCGCTCTGCTTGTCCAGTGAGACCACGACCGCGCAGGTGTTGCCGTCGAAGCCGTCGATCGCGTTCGTGTAACCGATGCTGCGCACCGTGGATCGGACGATCTCCGGGATGTCGACGTAGCAGCTCGTCGTGACCTCGCCGGCGACGAGCGCGAGGCCCGTGGTCACGAGGGTCTCGCACGCGACGCGACCGTGCGGGTCATGCGCGAGGATCGCGTCGAGGACCCCGTCCGAGATCTGGTCTGCGACCTTGTCGGGGTGACCGCACGTGACCGATTCACTGGTGAAAACGAAATCCAAGAGCGCCATGTCGACCTGTCTCCTTGTGGCTTGTTACGCGTTCGACTCTCGCGCGCGTGCTCTGTTCTGCCGTTGTTCCCACCAGGCGTCCGTCGCGTGCGGCCCTCGGGGGGTCGCGTAGGGTCCGCGCTCGACCGTTCCCTGTCAAGGCCCCTGGGGTGCGCAGCTAGTTCACATCGGCCTTTGCCTTTGCGGGCGGCTTCAAGCCGAAGAGCTTGCGCGCGATCCACGTGAACGCCATCCCGGCCGCCGCGCCGCCGAGGGACGCGAAGACCACGAACCAGAACGTCTTGGCCACCGCCGTGTCGAGCTCCACCTTGCCGACCACCCACCACGAGAACGACGCCAGCGCCGTCGCGGGCATGCTGGCCGTGAACGAGCTCGCGGAGGGGATGACGCGTGCGTCGAGGTACATCGCGATGAGTAGGCCGATGAGCGCGAGTGTCAGGTAGAGCCAGGTCGGGATGAGGTGGGGAATCACCTGCACCTTGATGCCCTCGCCCTGCTGGCTCGACAGGCCGGTCGACTTCTCGAGCGCGATGGTCGGCTTCTGCACGCCGGACAGCGTCACTGCATCGAAGGCCCGGACGACCGCCGCGTGGCGCGCCACCCCCTGGCCCTTGCGGCCCACGCGCACGGTGTCGAGCGAGACCTTGAATTCGCCGTCGAAGGGGATGGTGGACTCGCCCTGCTTCACGACGAAGGTGTAGGTGCCCTGGCCTGTGCCCTTGTCGACGCGGTCGGGCGTCACACGAAGCACGTAGCGGCCCGAGCCCTCGGGGATCGGGAGGTCCTTGGGGTTCGTGTCGCCCGCGCGCAGCGTGACATCGGCGATCGAGTCGCCGGGAAAGAGCTCCTGCACGAAGGGGACGAGCGCTCCCACCAGGCCGAGCAGCGCCGCGGCGACGAAGAGCTTGCGGCCCACGCCCTCGGTGTTGGCGCGCAGGCCGACGGCCACGAGCAGCACGGCCGCGAGGACGACGAACGCGATGCCCGTCAGCAGCGCCGTGGTCAACTCGGCGAGCACGTCGAGGCCATAGAGCGCCGCCGTGATCGCTGCGAGCGCGAGCGGTATGCCGGTCTTGCCCCAGCCTTCCCACTGGTCCACCAACCACATCAGCCGCTCGCGACGCTCTGTCTCGACGCCGTGGGCGATGTCCTCGCGCGTCGATGCACGCCCATCTTTCCGCTTCGCCATTGCAGGTCCCCGGGCCCGGATGGGCCCCGATTAGGTCGGCGGAGTGTAGGCGGAGATGCGCCGGCGTCAAGCGGCGTCGCTCACCAGGCTGGCTCGGTCATCGACTTGCCCCCGCGCGCGAGGATCAGCTCTTCGACCGCATTTGCGTCGGGCGCGAGCAGTGCCTCGCCCGCAAGTCCGCGGGCAAGCGACGCGCTGAGGGACCGCACGGTCCTCCGGATGACCGGGAGCGCGCGCGGCGCCATCGAGAGCTCCGTGTAGCCCATGCCGACCAGGAGGGGCGTGGCGCGGCGATCGGAGGCGAGCTCGCCGCAAATGCCGAGCGGACGGCAGGCGCGGCGTGCCGCCCCGGCGACCATCGCGAGCGCTCGCAGCACCGCGGGATGGAGGGGATCGTAGTAGCCGGCGGTCGCGTCCGAATCACGCGGGACGGCGAGCAGGTATTGGATGAGATCGTTCGTGCCGACCGAGAGGAAGTCGACCTCTCGGGCGATCTCGTCCGCCATCAGGACGGCGCTCGGCAGTTCGATCATCGCGCCGAGCGGCGGTGCCGGCACATCGATACCACGCGCGCGCAGCTCGTCGACGGCCTGGCCCAGGAGTTGGCGCGTCTGCCGGATCTCATCCAAGCGGCTCACGAAGGGCAGCAGGATGCGCAGGGACCCACGGGCGCTCGCGCGGATGAGCGCCCGAAGCTGCGTGCGAAAGAGGCGTGGCTCCGACAGGCAAAACCGGATCGCCCGGTGTGTCTTCGTACGCGCGAGTTCGGGGGGCATCTCCGAGAGGCCCTCGGCCTTGTCATCGCCGAGGTCCAGCGTTCGCACGGTGACGGGATGCGGAGCAAAGCGCTCCGTGACACGCGCGTAGACCTGATACTGCTCGTCCTCGTCCGGGAGCTGGCTGCGGCCGACGAAGAGGTATTCGCTCCGGAAGAGGCCCACGCCCGCCGCGCCCATGCCCGCGGCGAGATCGGACTCCTCGGGCAGATCCAGGTTCGCGCGCAGGTTGATCTCGGTGTCGTCCGTCGTCACGCTCGGCAGATCGCGCTCGACGAACGCGCGTTCGAAGCCGCTCTCGACCGTGGCCTTGCGCTCGCGGGCGGCGCGGAGGTCCTGGTCGTCCGGCCAGATCACTATCGTGCCGGCCTCGCCGTCCACGATGATGGGATCGCCGTGCGCAACCTGGTCGGCGAGATCGTGGGCGCCGACGACGGCCGGGAGGCCAAAGGAGCGCGCCACCAACGCGATGTGCGCGGTCGCGCCGCCCTTGTCGGTCACGAACGCCGCGGCGCCGGCCCTGGCAGCCACCACGCCGTCGGCCGGCGACAGCGCGGGTGCCACGACGACGTCGCCCCGGCCGATGCGGCGGAGCGCGTCGTCCGGGTGGCCGAGGAGGTTGTGGATGAGGTTGTCACCGACGAGCTCGACGTCGCTTCGCCGCTCGCGGAAGTAGCTGTCCTGCAACGCGTCGAAGTGCGCCTGGATCTCGCGTACGGTGGCCGCGACGGCATACTCGGCGTTGACGAGCTGACCCCGGATCCGCTGCCGCGCGCCGCCGACGAGCAGCGCGTCCCGCAACATCATCGCGTGCGCGTCGAGCAACGCGTGGGCCGTGCTGGTGCCCTCGCCGAGCAGCTCGCGTGCGCGGAGGATCTGCTCGGTGGCCTCGTCGATAGCGCGACCGAGGCGAGCGATCTCCTGCTCGATGGCCTCCGGCGCGATCACGCGCTTGTTGACCCGAGGCGCCCCGCGATAGACGAGGTGGACTCTGCCCTCGACGACGCCGGGCGAGACGCCGATGCCGACGATGTGCCGCGCGCGGCGCGCAAAGACTCCGCTGTCGGTGCGAAGCCGATTCGGTGGCACGATGGGGTTGGTGGGGCTCACGGGATCCCCTCCGCCAGTTCTTCTCCAAAACCGGACTCTACCAAGGCTGCGAGCGCAGCGCACGCGGCTTCTGCATCGTGCCCTTCGGCCTCCAGGACGAGCTCGGTCCCCGTGCCTGCCGCGAGCAACAGCAGCGAGAGGATGGACGATCCGCTCACGCGTTCGGCGCCCTTGCGCACAGTGATGGTCGACCCGAAGGTCATGGCGAGCTCGACGAAGAGGGTGGCGGGTCGCGCGTGCAGACCCCGTTCGTTCGGGATCCGAACCTCGCGCAGGCACCTCGGGAGCGTCGTCTCATTCATCGGGTGTCGTCCCAGTCCTTGCCGAGCCCCCCCCCGTCCGCGCGGCGCGGCGGGTGTTCGAGGCCCCTGGCGTCTCGGTGCATCAAGCTCACGGCGTATCCTGTGGAGCGCACGTGCTCGGCGAGCCGGACGGCGAGCGCAACGGAGCGGTGCTGGCCTCCCGTGCACCCGACACCGACGGTGATGACGGGCCTGCCCTCCGCGTCATGCTGTGGCAACACGAAGTCCAGCAACGCGCGCACCCGGTCGAACCAGGTCGCGGCCTCGGGGCTCGAGAGCACGTAGTCCCGAACGCCGGCATCGAGACCGGTGAGCGGACGCAGATCCTGCACGAAGTGAGGATTGGGGAGGAAGCGCACGTCGAAGACGTAGTCGGCTTCGAACGGGACGCCGTGTTTGAAGCCGAACGAGATCACGCTGACGGCGAGGCCGCGATCGGACGCGTCGCTCGGGTCGAAGAAGTCCTGCACGCGGCGCTTGAGTTGGTGGACGTTGAGCGTCGTGGTGTCGATGGCGAGCGTCGCGAGCGTGCGCAGCGCTTCGAGGTCCGTGCGCTCCCGCACTATCGCCGCGCCTACTGTCGGCTCTCCGGGGATCGGGTGGCGACGGCGCGTCTCGGAGAAGCGACGCAGGAGCACCTCGTCGGCGCAGTCGAGGAAGAGCAGATCGCTGCTGACGCCGCGCGCCGCGAGCGCCGTGAGGGCAGGTTCGAGGCCTTGCAGGAAGTTGCCTTCGCGCAGGTCCATGCCCACGGCGACCTCGAAGATGCCGGTCGGCAGCAGCGTGTCGCACAGGCGCTCGAGCAGGCTCGCCGGGAGGTTGTCGACGCAGTAGTAGCCGATGTCTTCGAGCGCTCGCAGCGCGGTCGATCGTCCCGATCCGCTGAGCCCTGTGACAACGACCACCCGCGGGTCGGCGCGCGGGCCTGCCCTGTGGTCCTGCGGGACGGTCGCAGCCGGTGGGCCGTCGTTCAGTGCAGGCCCTCCTCGGCGTGCGCGAGCGCCTCGAGCATGCCGGCAGCGTCGGCCGCGGTCAGCAAAGCCTCGCGCACCTGGATGCTCTTTATCACCTTGGTGATGCGCGCGAGCGTCTTGAGGTGCGGGCCTGGTTGATCCGAGGGCACGAGCAACACGAAGAACAGGTTGACGGGCTTGCCGTCGATCGCGTCGTAGGGCACGCCGTCGACCGATCGCGCGAGCGCCAACGTCATCTCCGGGCTCCGCTCGTAGGAAGCATGCGGTATCGCGACCCCCTCGCCGATCCCGGTCGACGCCATCGCCTCGCGCTCGAGCAGCAGCCGCTCGACCTCAGTGGCGCGTGCCCACGCGAGATCGGCGGTCGCCACACGCGCGAGCTCCTGGACGATCTCGTGCTTGGTCTTGGCCTGCAATTCGGCTGCTATGCGGCGGGTCGTGAGCAGCGTGGTCAGCTTCATTCGGACCTCTCTTTCGGGACCACTCGGAACGAGTCCACCCTTCCGAGCAGCCCTCGCGCGCAGCTCTCAGAAAAGCGGTCTCCGCTTCGCCGAGGGCGCGATGTCCATGCTCTCGCGATACTTGGCGACCGTGCGTCGCGCGATGTGTAGCGGATCACGGGGCAGAACCTCGTCGATCTCCTGCTCAGCGCAACGCAACCTGCCCAGCACCCGTCCCCTGTCCCACTTGCTCTGCAGGATGTCGGCGATCTCTTGATCGGACAGCGGCGCCTTCTGGTCCTCGCGGTCGATCAGTCGCTTGATGGCCTGCTTGACCGTCTCGGAGGCGACGTCATCGCCCCCTCCTCCGACGGTGATACGGCTGTTGAAGAAGTACTTCAGCTCGAAGATGCCCTGCGGCGTGTGAACGTACTTGTTGGTGGTCACGCGCGAGACGGTAGACTCGTGTATGCCGACCTCTTCGGCGATGTCGCGCAGCACGAGCGGCCGCAGATAGGCGAGCCCCTTGTCGAGGAACTCGCGCTGGAAGCGTATGATCGCCTCGGTGACCTTGAGGATCGTGCTCTGGCGCTGCTGGATCGATCGGATGAGCCAGACAGCCGACTTCAGCTTCTCGTTGATGTAGTCCTTCGCGTGTCGCGCGTCGCGCGTCACACCTTCGCTCGTCATCGCGTCCTTGTAGTACTTCGACACTCGCAGACGCGGGAGTCCGTCTTCGTTGAGGAAGACCTCGTAGCCGTCACCGACGCGCACCACGAAGATATCGGGCGTGATGTAGTGCGGGCGTTCGTCGGTGTAGGCCCGCCCGGGCTTCGGCTCGAAGCTTGCGACCAGCTTTGCGAGCCGGTGCAGTTCGTCGAGCGTGATATGGAGCTCGCGCGTGATCACCCCGTGGTTGCGCCGCTCGAGGTTGCCGAGGTGCCGGTCCACGAGGCCGTGCAGCGCCGTGTTGTCGGGATAGTAGAGGCGCGCCTGCATCATCAGACATTCGCGCAGATCGCGCGCGGCCACGCCGGGTGGGTCGAGCTCCTGCACGCGCGCGAGGACGGCGCGTACGAAGGCGACACCGAGCGAGAAACGGTCGGCCACGTCCTTGAGCGAGATGCCACGCTGCACGCCGACGTGCAGGCCGGCCCGCTCGCCCAAGGCGACGAGCGGATCGATCTCGTCGTCCTGAGCGCCCATGAGGTCCACGCGATAACCGTCGTCGCGCACATCGAGGTCGCGTCCGCGTCCAGCCTCCGCTAGCTGCGCGCGCGCCGCAGCGCTGCCTTCAGCCAGGATCGTGTTCTCCCTGAGGTAGCCGTTCTCATCGACGTTGCCGATGATCTCTGCCGCGACCTCGGCGTCGAGGCTCTCCCACCCGCTCACCTGGAGCTGCCACATCAGGTGATCGTAGAGCGAGGTGCCCTTCTTCAGCGTCTGTTCCACCGAGGGACGATCCTCGTCGTCCGTGCGATACTCGGTCGCCGTCGGTTTGTCGCGCGCGTCGGACTCGAACACGTTGGCCCAGTCCACCGTCTGCTCGGGCCGGATCGGCTCGACCGTCGGCGCATCGAGGTTCACCTCGGAGTCCGCGCCCTCATCGAGCGAACCCCGCTGATCCACGACCGGCGCGTCCTGCGGCGCGAGGCCCGCGTCTTGAGCGTCGCGGTACTCCTTGCGGTTCCACTCCTGCTCGTTGTCCTCCTCGAGCATCGGGTTGTCGGTCATCGCCGACTGGACCGTCTCGAGCAGCTCCATCCGCGAGAGCTGCAGCAGACGGATGGCTTGCTGCAGCTGCTGGGTCATCACCAGCCGCTGCTCGAGGCGCTGTCCGAGGTGCATGCTCTGCTTGAGATCCATGCCGATGCGACTCCCACGGATGGTCGAGGTATCCTCGACGCGACCGAGTCTAAACCGCGCCCCGGCCCGTCTACAAGCGGCCCTCCGAGCGCTGGTACGATCCTTGCAAAATCGCGGCTTTCAGTCGTCGCCGGGCGGCGCAGCTTCTCCCGCGCGAAGATGCGCACCGCGTGCTCCGGGCCCCTGCCCCAGCGTGCGTCCGAGGAGCTCGACGCGGGTCTTCAAGCAACGCTCGCACGCGCTCGCGGTCTCCGACACGCAGGCCTTGTCGGGGTAGATCTCGTAGCGCTCGCGGTAGTGCGGTGGCGTCAGATTCGGCATGACGACGTTCGCCCCGCGCTGCAGCCCCGACTCTCTCCCCCACACGATGTTGAGGGTGGCGAGCGCGGTCGTGCTCGGGATGTTTGCGTCGGGTCGCCGAAGGCGGGCGAGCGCGATCGACTTGTAGGTCATGAGCTCCGTCCGCGGGACCTGAAGGGCGCGCGGCAGCGGCGCGAGCCCGGGATCGGCGCGGCCGAGCGGCGTATCGGGGTGCGGTATGTAGGGACCCACGCCGATCATGTCCAGATCGAGCGTACGACAGAGCAGCAGGTCGTCCGCGAGCGTCTCCCAGCACTGCCCGGGGATGCCGATCATCATGCCCGAGCCGACCTCGTATCCCATCGCGCGAAGCCGCCCGAGCATTGCGAGGCGGTCGCTCGGCTGGGCGCCCCTGCTCGGATGAATGCGCGCGTAGAGCGACGGGGCGCTCGTCTCGAAGCGCAGCAGATAGCGATCCGCGCCCGCCTCACGCCAAAGCGCCAGCTCTCCATCGTCGCGCTCGCCGAGGCTGAGCGTGATGGCGAGCGGTGTCTCGGTGCGCACGCGCCGCACGACCGAGGCGATCATGTCAGCGTCGAGGCCCGGATCCTCGCCGGCCTGCAAGACGAGCGTGCCGTAGCCGAAGGAGACGGCCTCGTGCGCGCACGCAACGACCTCGTCCGCGCGCATGCGGTAGCGGTCAAGCGTGTGGCGGTCGGTCCGTATGCCGCAGTACGCGCATCGTCGAACGCAGTGATTGGAAATCTCGACGAGGCCACGCAAATGCACGGCGTCGCCCACGCAGCGTGCGCGCGTCGCATCGGCCTCGCGAAAGAGCGCTTCGAGGCGCGCCGGGTCCTCCTCGCGGAGCCACGCTACGAGCGCAGCGCGATCGAGCGTGTCGGCGATCATGATCTCGCACGCTCGGCGGCGCGTGCCTCCCGGGCCGCTTCGAGTGCCTCCGGGAAGGGCGAGAGCGCGCGCTCGAAGATGCCGAGGGACCAGGCGATCGTGAGGCCGAAGTTCGTCATCGGCACGCCCTGTCTGCGCGCTGCCTGCTGCCTCGCGAGCATCTCGCGCCGGTTGCCCATGCAGCTGCCGCAGTGCACGACGAGCTTCCACGGGCTCAGATCCGCGGGGAAGTCGTGCCCGCGCGTGACGTCGAACTCCAGTGCCGCACCCGTGTGCGCGCGCAGCCACGCCGGGATCTTCACGCGCGCGATGTCTTGCTCGATCGGATGATGCGTGCACGCCTCGGCCATCAGAACGCGATCCCCACAACGCAACCGCTCGATGCCAAACGCACCGCGCACCGCCTCGACGAGATCGCCTTCGTGGCGCGCGAACACGACCGAGAAGCCGGTCACGGGAACGTGCTCGGGCACGAGTTCGACCACGCGCGCAAAAGCCTGCGAGTCTGTCACCACGAGCGCGGGCGGCTCGCGCAACATCGCAAGCGCGTCGCGCAACTCCGTGTCCTTGGCCACCACCGACACGCAACCGTGGTCGAGCAGATCGCGCAACACCTGCGCCTGCGGCAGGATGAGCCGGCCGCGCGGCGCCTCCTTGTCGACAGGGACCACGAGCAGCACTAAGGCCCCGCGCGGCACGAGGTCGGAGACGAGCGGGCGCTCCGCGAGCAGCTCCCGTGGCGCGGCCTCCCGCAAGGCATCGCGCAACGCGTCGATCCCC
>Ga0172370_10005862_pt1 | contig 15684 bp, 14 predicted proteins | sample LakKiv5m_FD_114538 | JGI IMG/M metagenome (GOLD analysis project Ga0172370, IMG submission 114538) | Freshwater microbial communities from Kabuno Bay, South-Kivu, Congo - kab_022012_11.5m | ecosystem: Environmental > Aquatic > Freshwater > Lake | place: Democratic Republic of the Congo...
AGTTCATCCCCTATCTGGTGGCGACGCCGCTGAACCTGCCGCACCTCAACCTGCGCCCTTTTGGCGTGACACCCGCACACGTCGTCGATCCGCTGCGCCTGGAGAGCGAGACCTTCCTGCGCCTGCTGCATCGCCTGGACGGATTGACCTTTGGTCCTGAAGGGATGCCGATGCCACGCTGGGTCTTCTTCGATTGCTCTGAAGTGCCAGGAGCGATCTATGGTCTGGCTCGCCCGGCGTCGCAACTCTGGCCGGTTGCGAGAGAACTGTTCAAGGTTCCAGACGATTACGATGGACTCGTGCCGGTGTCGATGTACGTCGCCATTCCCATGCACCGCGCGGGGATGTGGTTCGGCCACAACCTGTCTTCACTGGCGCCGGTCTTTCGCCAGCACCATGTGACGGATCTCGACTTGACCGGCCTGGGCAGTCTGACCAAGGGTCTGGCGCTAAAGTCCTTTTGTGTTCAAGAGTTCTGGGGTGCGACGCAGTGGCTCTCCAAAGCCCTGCACATCCATGTCAAGTTCGGCCCTTTGGCGCTGCAGACGGCGTACACGCCCGCACATAGCGAGCACGAGACGCTGACCTACGGATTCGCGGTGACCGACGCCAACCTTCGGGCTTCGATGGGCGATCGCTCCGTGGAGATGGCGCGGCCAGCGCCCGACTACTGGCTGGATGGTCACGATGTGGCGGGGATGATCGCGCTGCAGGATCGCATCGAAGCGGGCGGGCGTTTCGTGATTCCTCAGGCGCCCCGTGCGACTAGCAGTGGAGGCATGGAAGTGCCCATCACTTGCATCGGCTGACGCGCGGAATCAATTCGAGCCCGCCAGACCTTGCGCCTACGGGGCCACGCCCTTAGATTGTGCCGCGCAGGCAAGCAGCGGTCGTGCCTGGCTGGTTTGCATGTGAGCCCCGCCGCGACGAACGCCCGATTACCGCACACGTTGCGGTTTTTCCAAAGGAACAACCATGGCTGGCCCCAACCTCCTGACCATCACCGAAGCCAACTTCAAGGCCGAGGTACTCGACGCCAAAGTTCCCGTCCTCCTGGACTTCTGGGCCACTTGGTGCGGTCCATGCCGCGCCATCGCTCCCATCGTCGAGCAACTCTCGGTCGAGTATGCGGGCCGCGCCAAGGTCGGCAAGGTCGACGTCGATGCGAACCAGGGCCTCGCCGGCAGCTTTCACATTTCGTCGATTCCGACGATCATGGTCTTCAAGAACGGGCAGGTGGTTGAGCAGATCATGGGCGGCCGGCCCAAGCCAGCGATGGCCGCGTTGATTGACAAACACCTGTAATTACTTATTTTCTCACTTCACCGTCCAGCCACGGCTCGATGCGGGCCTCAAGTTGAAACCATGCAAACCAAGCACATCGTGATTGTTGTCGTCGTTCTGGCTGTCATCGTTGGTCTTTGGCTGGCCTTGAGCGGCGGGTCCAAGGGCAAGGGCAGCAAGGACAAGGCTGGCGCGCAAGCGGCCTTGGCGGATGGCGAAGATCCGGGCAACAAGCACGCGCCTGTCGTCAAGCGCGAACAGGGTCTGACCGCAGAAGGTCAGAAAGAGGGAGGGCCGGATCTGAAGATTCCCGGCAACTTGCCAACACTCAAGGGTGTTCAGGGCAACGACCCGAATGCAGCCGCCGAGCCGACGCAGCCCCATGGCCGCTTCGAGCTGGAGGGGCAGATCACCGAGCAGGAGGCAGAAGCGGCCGTCAAAGCGGTGTTTCCTCCGATTCGCGACTGCTACGCGGAGTTGCGTCAGCGCGCGCCGCAGGCCAAGGGCCGGATGCTGATGAAGTTTGCCGTGCGTCCGGGCACCGAACCAGGCAAGGCCGCGATGGGCGATTTGTTCTTGAAAGAGACGCAGTTCACGGATCCGAAGTACCTGACTTGCGTGCGCGCCGCCATCGATGCGACCAAGATCGCTGGGCTGCCGCCGACGGCGAACGGTTCCGTGACGGTGCCCCTGATTCTCTCGCCCGAGGATGTCGGTCAGAAGCCGTAGCCCCGGTTCAATTCGTCCAGCCTTGAGCGTATACTCCCGCCGCGCCGCAGCACTGCCTTGGCTTGCGGACCCGGGAGCGACATGGATCTCGCACTTTCCGAAACCCAACAGATGATCTTGGAGACGGCCCGGCGCTTTGCCGAGACCGAACTCGCCCCGATCGCCCACAAGACCGACAAGTCCGGCGAGTTCCCGCGCAAGCAAGTGCAACAACTCGCGGATCTCGGCTTTCTCGGCATCGCCGTCGACGAGAAGTGGGGCGGCGCTGGCCTCGACAACGTCAGCTACGCCATGGCCATGGAGGAAATCAGTGCCGGCTGCGCGTCCACGGGCGTGATCATGAGCGTGAACAACTCGCTCGTGTGCGATCCGATCGGCAAGTTCGGCAACGATTTCCAGAAGAAGAAGTGGCTTGTCCCGCTGGCCCAGGGCAAGGTGTTGGGTTGCTTTGCCCTGTCGGAGCCGGGCTCGGGCTCAGATGCGGCGGGCATGCGCACGACAGCGATCCTCGATGGTGATCACTATGTGATCAACGGCACCAAGAATTGGATCACCAGCGGCAAGGAAGCCGATGTCTGCATCTTGATTGCACATTCCGACCCAAGTGAACGCCACAAGGGCATCAGCGCATTCATCGTCGACCGCCGCGAGACACCGTACGGCATCGGCAAGATCGAAGACAAGATGGGCATCAAGGGCTCGTCGACCACCTCGCTGGTGTTCGAGGACGTGCGCGTGCCAGCAGCCAATCGCCTTGGAAATGAAGGTGATGGCTTCAAGGTGGCCATGTCGACGCTGGACGGCGGTCGCATCGGTATTGCAGCGCAGGCATTGGGCATTGCGCGCGCAGCGTTTCAGGAAGCGTTGGCCTACAGCCGCGAGCGGCAGGCTTTTGGCAAGTATATCGGCGACTTTGGCGCAATCCAGGAGATGCTGGCCGACATGGCGACCGAGATCGACGCCGCGCGTCTGCTCATCTGGCGCGCCGCGGTGGCCAAGGACAACAAGGAGAAGTTCGGAAAGCTGAGCGCTATGGCGAAGTTGTACGCAGCCGAAATGTCACAGCGCGTGACCAACAAAGCGCTGCAGATTCACGGCGGTTACGGTTATGTCAAGGAATACAACGCGGAACGCCACGTACGCGATGCGCGCATCACCGAGATCTATGAGGGCACGAGCGAGATCCAGCGCCTCGTGATTGCCCGCGAAACACTTCAGGAAATTGCGGCGCTGGGCTGAGGGAGACGGGAATGGACTTCTCGCTGAGCGATCGCGAACGGCAGGTTCAGGAGTTGGCGCGCGGCATCGCGCGGACCCGACTCGCGGCAGGGGCAACGGCCGCAGACGCAGGTGCTTTTCCTTTGAGCAACATGCAGGCATTGGGCGCCGCGGGATTGCTCGGCATCAAGAGTGATCCGGCGTTCGGTGGCCTCGGTGCGGGCAACGTCGCGTATTGCGTCGCGATTCGTGAACTGGCCTCCGTTTGTGCCTCCACCGCCGTGACCGTCGCAGTGACCAACATGGTCGGCGACATGGTCGCGCTCTACGGCACTGCCGCCCAGAAGCAACGCTGGCTCCTGCCCTTGTGCCGTGGCGACCTCATCGCCGGCTCATTTGCCCTGTCCGAAGCCGGCGCCGGCTCCGATGCAGCCTCGCTGCGCACGCGCGCCGAGAAGGTCGACGGCGGCTACCGTTTGAATGGCAGCAAGATGTGGATCACGAGCGGGGATGTGGCCGGTCTCGTGCTCGTCCTTGCCAAGACCGACGCGAGCAAAGGTTCGCGCGGCATCAGCGCTTTTCTCGTCGGCAAGGGCACGCCCGGCTTCGAGGTCGGTCGGCACGAGGAGAAGATGGGCCTGCGCGGCAGTTCGACCGTGTCGCTGTCATTCGCGGACTGTTTCGTTCGTGAAGACGCGCGCTTGGGTCCGGAGGGCGGCGGCTTCGAAGTCGCCATGGTCGCGCTCGACGGCGGGCGCTGCGGCATCGGCGCGCAAGCGATCGGCATGGGCGACGCGGCGTTGCGCGCGACGTGCGCCCACATGGAGCGGCGCAAGCAAAGCGACCGCGCATTGGGCACGGATCAGTCCAAAGCGTTTCGGATCGCCGACATGGCGACTCGGCTCGACGCAGCGTGGCTGATGGTGCTGCGCGCCTGCGCGCTACGCGACGCCGGCAAGAAGGCGGCGCGCGAGTGTGCCATGGCAAAGGTTTTCGGGAGTGAAGCTGCGAACTTCGTGTGCCAGGAAGCGCTGCAGATCGCCGGATCCGCGGCACTTGCCCAGGACCATCCGGTGGCCCGCGCTTTTCGCGATGTCCGCGTGAGCCGCATCTACGAAGGCACCAGCGAGATCCAGCGTCTCGTCATCGCCCGCAGCCTCAGCGCGCCCCGCTAGATCTTCACTCGATTCGAGGCATTCATGACTCAGCACAGCTCCGATTCCGTACCCGCGCGCCGCGGCCGCGTCCTCATCGGCAAGGTCGGCCTCGATGGCCATGATCGCGGCGCCAAGGTCGTCGCGCGCGCCCTGCGCGATGCTGGCATGGAGGTCATCTACACCGGTCTGCACCAGACTCCCGACATGATCGTGTCGGCCGCCATTCAGGAAGATGTTGATATTATCGGCATATCCATTCTGTCGGGCGCCCACAACCACCTCGTGCCGCGTGTGCTGGAACTCCTGACGGAGCGCGGCGCCGCCGACATCGCCGTCTTCGTCGGTGGCATCATTCCGGACGGCGACCGCGCGACATTGCTGGACAAAGGCGTCGCAGCGATCTTCACGCCTGGCGCAACGTTGGAGTCGATTTCCGCCAAGATTCGCGAAATCCTGACAGAAAAGGGCGTCCACGTGTTGGGCGCCACCGCCGAATGATCACGAGGGTAGGAGCAGCCCATGGATTTTGCACAAGGCGACCAGCAGCGGATGATTCGCGAAGCAGTGCGCGCGTTTGCTGAGAAAATGGCAAGACCGGCGGCCGCCGCATGGGATCGCGACTGCGGCTGGGATGCCCTGGCAGGACGCGGTCTTGCGGCTCTCGGGGCTTTTGGCCTGGCGGCGCCGGAAGCGGTGGGGGGATTGGAGCTGGACGCCGCGAGCTGGACGGCAGCGCTGGAGGAACTGGCAGGGGCCGATGCCGGTGCCGCAGAGGCGTTGGTCGGCCATGCCGCTTGTCTGGCGCATCTCGTGGCGATGGGCACACCGGCCCAAAAAGACACGTGGGCAGGCAAACTTGCAACAGGTGCAGCACTCGGCTGCCTGGCGCACGAGGACGACGCAGACAACCTCGACAGTGATGCCGTGCGCGCGATAGCGGTGCCGGATGGCGCAGGTTGGCGGCTGGCGGGGTCAAAACCGGCCGTGCTGCTCGGCGCGCGGGCACAGATCGCGGTGGTGACAGCTGTAGCACAAGATCATGGTCTAACTGCGTTTCTTGTGCCGTTGACCGCCGCCGGCGTCCGCACAGTGGCGCTCGACTCGCTCGGGCTGCGTTCCGCGGCGATCGCGACGCTGGAATTCCAAGACGTGACGCTTGGGGCAGACGCAGTGCTAGGCACCCCGGGTGCGGCGAAGGCGGAACTGGAGCCTGTTCGGGAGGATGCGCGTCTCGGCACGGCAGCAGTGGCACTCGGGCTGGCGCGCGCCGCGCTGCGCGAGGCGGGACGCTACGCCGCGCAACGAGAGCAATTCGGAAAATCGATCAGTCAGTTCCAACCCATTCAGTGGATGATTGCCAATTCCGCGACCGAAATCGATGCAGCGCGAATGTTGGTGACCCGCGCCGCCTGGCTGCGCGCCGCAGGCCGACCGGCCAGCCGCGCCATCGCCATGGCCAAGTTGCAGGCGACCGAAGCCGCGCTGCGCGCCGCCGACCGTGGACTGCAGGTGCACGGCGGCTACGGCTACACGAAGGACTTTCCCGTGGAGCGCATGCTTCGCGATGCCGCACTGTTGCAGATTCTGCACGGTTCTCGCGATCTGCAGCGTGTGCGCATCGGCGCGTCATTCGAGCACCAGACAGCGCGTCCTTTCTGATTGGGTGATCGCAGAGCGCCGATGCGGATGCGCCGCGTGACCCCCACTCACACCCCGCCCGTCTCGCCGCGAATCCGTCGCTTGGCTGCGCTCCTGCCGCCGCCGACTGGACGTGGTGCATGGACCTGCAGATGCTGAATGCGGCCATCCAGCGGGGGTCGCATGCCACAGCGGCACATGCACGCACATGCTCGGCGCACTGCAGGCACTTGGGCGCCACGGATTGTCGACTTCGATGTTGCCACGCTGGTGCAAGAGGTCGCAGAACTGTTTGCTGGCCAAGCACAGGCGCGGCATGTGGAATTGGCGTTCGAAGTCGCGGCGGATGTGCCGTCGCTGCTGCGCGGTGAGGCGGGGCGGCTGCGCGAGACGCTCGCGACGCTGCTCGGCGAGGCCGTCCGCCGGACGCCGCAGGGCGAAGTCGTCATCCAGGTGCAAATGGGTGCGAGCCTGGCACACGCGGTCGAACTGCTGTTTGAGGTGCGCGACACGGGCCTCGGGTTGGCCCGCCACGTCACGCCGACCCGGCATGCTGCGACCAAGTTGGCCTCCACAGTCGAAGTGTGCCGCGCGCCGACGTACGGCACGATCGTGCGTTTTGCCATGACGCTGCAGGCATCGACAGCCAGGCCGCGGCCGGTCTGTGAGCGATTCAGCCTCGAAGGCTTGAGGGTCCTGCTCGTTGATGACAACGTCACGAGCCTGTCGATCCTGGAACGGCAGTTGAAGTCGTGGCGCCTCGTGCCGACGCGCTGCTCGACGGCCCAGGCCGCAGTCGACGCCTTCGACCGGGCGATGGCTCGTGGTGAACCGTTTGACCTAGCCTTGCTGGACTACCACGTGCCGGACGTGGACGGTCTGGCGCTGGCGAGCGAGCTGCGCGCGCGACCCGATGGCGACCGGGTGCGCATCGTGTTGCTCGGCGGGCGCGCGGATCGCGCAGAACTCGCCTTGCGGCATGTGCCCCGCATCGAAGCGGTCGCTGACAAGCCACTCGGGGCTGCGCACCTGTACGAAGTGCTGACGCGCGTCATGGGCGTCCTGATTCCGGCCGCACACGGGCGCAGCACGCGGGGCCGCACGCGCCCGGATGGGCCGCCGCTGCGAACCGATGTGCTTGCGCAACTGCGCGATCTGGAGCCGCGCGACCCGGATCGGTCCTTGGCCGAACTCGTGCGGGTGTTTCTGACGACCGCACAGACGCGCGTGGATCACATGCGCGCAGCGGCCGAGCACGCGGATGCGGCGGCCGCGGCCTTCGAGGCGCATGCACTGCGCGGCGCGGCGGGCACGATGGGCGCGGAAACGCTGGCCTCCTTGGCTCAGGCTGTGGAGCAGACTTCGACCGACGCCGAGCCGACTACGTTGAGCGGCGCCGTGCGCGCGCTGGCGACGGAGTTCCAGCGCGTCGTGGCGTGGTGTACGAAAAACGTGCCGGACCCGGAGGCCTCCCAACGCCAGTCGCGGCGTGTTCACGACTGAGGGAGCCGTTCGGCGCATCGGCGTCGGCGCACGGGTGCGCTACACGCGTTCGATGATCGTCGCGATGCCCTGTCCGCCGCCGATGCACAGCGTGATCAAGGCCGTTGACTTGCCGGTGCGTTCCAGCTCGTCGAGCGCCGTGCCGAGCAGCAACGCTCCGGTCGCGCCGAGCGGATGGCCCAGCGCGATCGCCCCGCCGTTCACGTTGACGCGCTCCGGGTCGATGCACAGCGTGCGCACGGTCTGCAGCACCACCGCCGCAAACGCCTCATTGATCTCCCACAGATCGATGTCGCTCACCTGCATCCCTGCTGCCTTGAGCGCCTTTTGCGAGACGGGCGCGGGCGCCGTCAGCATCAGCACCGGCTCGGTCCCGAGCGTCGCCATGGCGCGAATGCGCGCGCGAGGCTTCAGGCCGCGCGCCTCGGCAAAGGCCTGCGTGGCGACCAGCACGGCCGCCGCACCATCGACGATACCAGATGAATTTCCAGCGGTATGCACGTGACGAATCGCTTCTGCCTGCGGATAGGCACGCAGCGCCAACTCATCGAGCGTCGCGCCATTCGGACCCATGGGCGCGGCGCCCATCGCCACGAAAGCGGGCGACAGCTTGGCGAGACCCTCCGCCGTCGTGTCGGCACGTGGCAGTTCGTCTTGCTCCAGCACGACTTGCCCTGTCGCCGGATCGCGCACGCCGAACAGTGACTTGGCGAAACGGCCTTGCGCCATCGCCAACGCCGCGCGCTGTTGCGAACGCAGCGCCCACGCATCCAACTCCGCGCGCTCGAAGCCCTCCAGCGTCGCCAACAGGTCCGCGCTGATGCCTTGCGGCACCTGGAAGTAGCGCTGACGCAACGTCTCGTTGTTGCCGTCGATGCCGCCGCCATCCGCGCCCAGGGCGACACGCGACATGCTTTCGACGCCGCCGCCGACCACGGCCTGTTGGGTGCCGCTGGCGACGCCCATCGCTGCAAAGTTGACCGCTTGCGCGCCGGAGCCGCAAAAGCGATTGAGCGTCGTGCCGCCGACGCAGAGGGGCCACCCGGCAGTCAGAACCGCGTTTCTTGCGAGATTGCTGCCCTGCTCGCCAGCGTGCGAAACAACGCCCGCGACGACGTCGTCGATGTCGGCTGGGTCGACGCCGGTGCGGGCGACGAGTTGCTGCAGCGCCTGGGCAAACAATTCCTGCGGGTGGATGTTGCACAGGGCACCCTTGCCCATTTTCCCGCGACCGCGCGGCGTGCGAACTGCGTCGATGATATATGCAGAACCCATGGGGAACCTCGCGATGCGCAAGAAAAGGCGCGATGGGTACGAGCGGCCTCGCGCCAGCGCGCGCTGGCGCGGGCCGATACGCTAGCGCGCAAAGGCCGCGACAGCAATGCGCCCCGCCAAAGTCTGCGCGTTGCCCGTTGGCCCGCGCGGAGCCCAAACGGCAGACTGCAAGCCCTTGAGTCGCACGGCAACCGCAGGTAAGCTCTGCAGGAGGGGACGGTTTTCTGGACAACCACCTGTGAGATCTGCGCTGTCGGAGGCACTGCTGGCGGATCGCGTCAAATCTGCGCCACTCCGTTTGACTGCTGCGGCCCACGCGCGCGGCGTGGCGGACGCGTCCGCGCCGCCATGGCTGGTGCCGCTGCTCGACGGCACCCGCGATATGGAGACAGCGCTGCACGACGCCCGCAGACTCGAACCGCCCCATGGCCCTCTCGAGGTCGTCGGTCTGTTGGCGTCGCTGCAGCGTGCGGGCGTACTGGAAGGCTGGCAGGGTGCCCGCCCGCCGCGCCGCGCGCAGCTGAGCCTGCCGCTGCCGGGGTTGGGTCGCCTGCTGTCGGTCGGCCGTTTGCTGTCAAAGGACCTGCCGCGGCGCGTGGCTGCTGTCAGTTTGGTGAGCGTCGTCGTCGTCCTGGCAGTCCTGGCCGCGACAGGCCAACTCGGCGCGATCCTTGCCTGTTTTGCGGCGCGGCGCGAGCCGCTGGTGGCCCTGCTGCACCTCTGGCTGCTCGCCGCCGGGCTGCTGTCGTTGCGCGCCATCGCCCGCGGACTAACCCTTGTCGCCGCGGGCCATCCGGCGCCGGGGGTCGTGCTCCACGCGCGCCGCGGCCTGATCTGGCTGGACACGGAACACCGCGCCGGTCGGGCACGGTCGCGGGAGGAACGCTCCGACCTGGCCCGCGTCGGCCTCGGCGTCTTTGCCGCGGCGACCGCAGTGTCGGGCGCGGCATTCGTCTTGACCCGGCATGCCTTTGCCCGGGAATTGGCCGGTGTGGCGCTGCTCGCCTTGCTCGTGGATCTCACACCCTACCTGTGGACCGATGGCCGGGTGCTCGTCCACCTTGCCGCGCGCGTGCCCGATCTCGGCCGGCGCTCGCGCTCCTGGCTGCTGCGCCGGGTCGTGCGCAACCTGCGTGCCCATACGGCGGTGGGACCGCTTGAACGCTCGTACTTGTGGGTCAGCACGGCTTGGCTGGTGCATGCGCTGCTGTCGATTGCCGTGTTGGCCCTGGGACTTCTGCCGCCCGCACTCGATCTCGCCTTGCGCGCCGCCAACCGTCCGGACTGGCTTGCGGGTCTGCTGCCGGCTCTCGCGATCCTGCTCGTCACGGGTCTGCTGACCGCCGCCCTTCTGGTCATCACCGTCGGTTTCGGGTCACAGTTGCTCGCCAGACGCAGCAGCGACGATCCGCTGGATGCCCGCACCCTTCCCGAAACGGAAGTCGCCGACTTCGCCCTTGCCGCCGCTGGCATTCCGTTCCTGGCACGGCTGGGCAGCGATGCTTTGCGCGATCTGGCCGCGTGTGCGCAACGCGAACAATTCGCTCAAGGTGCACTCGTCCTGCGTCAAGGGGATCCGGGCGACCGCTTCTGCTTTCTTGCCAGCGGCCACGCCATCGTGCGCATCGAGGAGGAGAGCGGTCTGCGCCACGACGTGAGCCAGCTTGGCCCCGGAGATTTCTTCGGCGAAACGGCTTTGGTCGAGGATGTTCCGCGCACCGCGAGCGTTCTCGCCGCCGCGCCCGTCGTGCTCTACACGTTGGGCCGCGACCAGTTTCTCGCGGTCGCCGCTGCCGCGGGCGCTGATGGCGCACAGGTACGCGAACAGATCCGCAACGCCGCCGTCCTGCGCAGCCATCCGTTGTTCCAGGGGCTCGGCGCCGAAGGCTTGCGTCGCCTGTTGGAGCGCGTCGAAGTCTACCCCTGCGACCAACCCGAAGACATCCTGCGCCAGGGCGATGCCGGCGACACGATGTACGTCATCCGCCAGGGCCACTGCACGGTGACGCGTCATGATTCAGGCGAGGACCGCGTGATTGCACAGCTCCTTCCCAACGACTGGTTCGGCGAAATCGCCTTGCTCGGCAGTCATGTGCGAACGGCGACGGTTCGCGCTGAGGCAGGTACGGTTCTGATCGAGGTTCCGCGCGACGCCGTCGACGAGGTGCTGTGTCAGGACCTCGGGGCCGCGACGCAGCTCGCCGCCATCGCCGCCGAACGCATCGCCGGCCTTCGCTTGGGGAATCGCCCATGAGGCTGATGCCCCTCGTGCTGGTGGCCAGCGGTCTGGCCGGTGTCGCCAAGACGGCACCGGCCACGACCGAGCGCGTCCTCAATACCTTCAGAGGCATTGCCGTGCAACACGAAGTGGCGTCGATTGCCCACGCCATCGAGCTTGCCAGGACGCTGAGCCAGTCGACCCCACCGCCCGGCGATGCCGACAGGCTGGCGGTCTTCATTCGCGAGAACATGAGCGCCAAGAGTCGCGATCCGGCGCTGGATCTGTGGGGTACGCCCTACCGGCTGGAACAGCAGGGCAGTGGTCTGGTCGTGGTGAGTTGCGGCCCGAATGGCTCGCGCGAGGTTTGTCCGACGGATTTTACGCCGCCGGAGCCGGGTACGGAGGCGGCAGGGCCGGATGACGTTTGCGAAGTGGTTCCGTAGGCGTTGCGCCCTTTGATCCTGCTGTGCACGGCTGTCGCGAAGGCCACGTCCCCATGACACCCCTTGACGACCCTTGGCTCTGGCCCCGCCGCTGGCTGCGCTTTTCGCGACGCGTCGTCTCGGCTTTTCTGCACAACCGCGGCATCCTGCTCGCAGGCGGTGTCGGTTACAATGCCCTGCTCTCGCTGGTGCCGTTCCTGACGCTCGCCGTTGCCGTGCTGTCGATCTTCTTTGATCAGGAGCGCATCCTTGGCATCTTGAGGCCGCAACTCAAAGTCCTCGTGCCTCAACACGCCGACACGCTGCTGCAAACCGCCGAAGGCTTCCTGCAGACAAAAGCCGCCGCCAGCGTCGTCAGCTTCCTGTTTCTCTTGTTCTTCAGCTCCATCGCGTTTCGCATGCTCGAAGAAGCTGTCGCGGCGCTGTTTCATACGACCAGCGAAGGCGCGCGCCGCAGCTTCTGGGTCTCAGCGATCATGCCCTATGTGTTCATGCTGTTCCTGATGAACGCACTGTTCTTCCTGACGCTCTTGACCTCCAGCCTTGATGCCCTGGGCGATCGTGAACTGCGCCTGTTCGGGACTGCAATCTCCCTGGCGTTCGGCGCCCACGTTCTCTTGCGCGCGGTTGGTTTTCTTGGCCTCGTTGTCCTGTTTGCCGCCATCTACCGCGTGCTGCCCGTGGTGCGCATTTCTCTGCGGCGGGCACTGATCGGCGGGCTCGCGGCGGCCGTGCTGTGGCGTGTCGTCGGCGCATTCCTCGTCTACTATTTCACCAACATCTCGATGGTGAACCTGCTGTACGGCTCGCTGGCGACAGTGGTCGTGGTGCTGTTGTTCCTGGAGATTTCGTTCATCATCCTGTTGCTCGGCGCGCAGGTGATCGCCGAACTCGAAGCCAGCGCGGCTGCCGATCTGCCCTGGTACGAGCCGCCGCCGCATTGAGGGAGATGCCACGTGAACGATGTGCAAACACACTACGAGACGCTGCTGGCGCCGCTCTACGCGTGGAGCATGGGCGGACGTGATGCGGCCATCTCCGCCATGACAGCCTTTCTGGACGGCCTGCCGCTGCCGCCTGCGCCTGCCGAAGTGCTGGATCTGGGCGCGGGTTTTGGTGCGGCGGCACTGGCGCTGGCGCGGCGCGGGCACCACGTCGTGGCCGTCGACAGCTCGGCGACGCTGCTGGCCGAGCTGGCCGCCGCCGAACCGCACCTGCGCATTCGCACGGTCGCCGAAGATCTCGTCGCTTTCGTGCAGGCGGGCAAGATGCCAGCTGATCTGCTCTTGTGCCTGGGCGACACACTGGCGCACCTGCCCAGCCAGGACGCGGTGACGGCGCTGCTGCAAGGCATGGCGCGCACGCTGCGACCGGGCGGTCTGGCCGTCCTGAGCTACCGGCCCAAAGCGCATCTGACGCCGGCGCAGCGCTTCTTGCTCGTGCGCGCCGACGTGACGCGATCGCTGACCTGCTTTCTGGAACCGATCGATGAGGGACATCAAACGGTTTGGGATATCGTCCACGAGCATGTCGACGGCGACACGACGTTGCGTGTCAGTGGTTACCGCAAGCTGCGGCTGGAGCCGGCTTGGGTGGCGCAAGAGGCGCAGGCCGCGGGGCTGCGTGTCGAGACGCTGGCGCCCTGGCGCGGCATGACGGTGCAGGTGCTGCGGCCAACGGACGAGGCGTGACGATGGCTGCGATACAACTCGATCTACTGAACAATCCTACGCAGATGCTTGTGGAAGGCGACGGGCCGGCTGTGGTGCTGCTGCACGGCTCTGCCGACTCGCCGGGTGCGTGGCAAGGGGTGACGGTGCAGTTGCGCGCGACGCACACGGTCTACGCACCGGCGCTGCCGCCTCGCGTCGCAGCCAAGGCCCTGGACTCGGACCTGCCCTGGCTCGACGCGGTAATGGCGCACACCGGTGCGCGCTTGCTGGCCGGGCATTCGTACGGTGCCTTGCTGGCGTTGCGCTGGGCGCTGGCGCATCCGGGCGCGCTCGATCGCCTCGTCCTGTGCGAACCGATTGCTTGGGGCATCGCGCGCGGCGACCCTGCCACGGCCGCGCGCCTCGGGGAACTGGATCAGCAATGCCTCCAGCGCTTTGACCAAGGTGACGCGCCGGCTGCGCTGCAGTGGCTGGTCGACTATTGGAATGGCGACGGTTTCTGGGCGCGCCTGCCCGACAAGGTGCGGACGGCGCTGCTGACAGGCTTTGCACGCACTTGGGCGGAAGTGGCAAGCGGCGGTGCAGATCGCACGAATCCCGCTGAGCTTTCCGCACTTGCGGTGCCGACCACGCTGCTGGCGGGCGCACGGTCCACGCCCGAATCGCTGCAGGTGGCGCGCCTGCTGGCCGCGGCGGTTGCCGGCGCGCGGGTCGATGTGCTGGAGGGCGCAGGGCACCAGTTTTTGCGCAGCCATGCAGGGCAGGTGGCCGCGGCGATCGTGGGCGCTGCGTAGGAAGCGGTCTGCTCTCCACTGAGAACTTGTGAATCTTCCATTCACAAGCTCTCACAAGGCCGCGGCTGCGGATCCCAATCGCACGGCTCACGCGGCAGTCGCCTTGGCATGCTCCATGCGCTGAATCCAGTTGCGGCACATGAACATGCCGAGCGGACCCAGCATCGTCATCAGCCCAATCGCCAGCCAGATGAAGGCGACATGGTGCACGCCCTGCGCGGGACACCACATTTCGAGGAGGTAGCCCGAGGTCGGCCCGACCAGGAACTTTGCGAAGAAGAACGGCAAAGCCGCCAAGGCCACGTACGTCGACTCACGGCCGCGCGGCGCGATCGACAGCGTGTACTCGTAGGAGCGCGGCGACCACAGCGCCTCGCCGATGGTGAGCACGAGGATCATCGCAATTTGAAAGGGCATCGTCGAGCCCAGGGTCAGCACGAACGGGCTCAAGGCCGAGATGAAAGCGCCGACCAGCAACACGTAGAAAGGCTTCATTTTGCGCGTCAACGCCGTGCCGAGCGGCGCCATGCCGATGATCAGCAGCGAGTTGAGCGACCACACGGCACCTACTGGAAAATCATCGCCTTGTTCGCGCGTGATGTACTTGGGCCAGGTGAAATGCATGTGCTGGAACATCATCTTGACCAGCGACAGAAAGGCCAGGAGCAGGAGGAAACGGTAGAACGTCTTGTCGGTGAAGACTTCGCGCATGGCCGCGATGGGGTTGGTCTTCTTGGCCGACTGCGCGCCATCCTCGGCGTCGATGCGGTGTTCGAAGTCCTTGCGCAGCAAGAGGATCACCAGGGCGGCCAGAACGGCGAAGACAAAGCCCCAGGCCATGATGACGGCGTTGGCACTCATGGGGCGCGGGCCAAGGACCGGCACGTCGACTGCGTGTGTGACCAGCGATTTCCCAAGCATCACCAGGGAAGACGCGCGCGTTGTGTCGTACAGCCAGGACGGCAAGGCGGGCCACGCGACCGGGTGCAGCAGGGCCGGCACGAACGTCGGTACATCCGGCCAGCTGGCGAGAAAGCGCGCGCGGGTGGCGTCGATGATGAACGGCCCGCACAAGGCGCCAGCCAGGTTGAAGCTGACATACCAAAGCGAAAACGCGAAGGCGCGCGTGCGCTTGTTGGATGCGCGCTGCACCGCGGCCTGCAGGACCGGCGTGGTCGTCGCATAGGCAAAGCCAAAACACAGCAGCGAGGCGATGGCCATCGCCGGTGAGGGCGCCAGCGCCATGGCCAGACGGGTCACTGCGGCGAGCGAGAAGGAGATGATCAACGTGCGCCGGATACCAGCCGCGTCGGCAATGGAGCCGACGATGAAGACGAAGAAGGTCAAGAGCATCGAAAACGTCGATGCCCACCAGCCGGCTTCCTTGTCGCCCATGGCGTAGTCGCTCGACAGCCACATCGCCAAGGTCGGCAGGAAGGAGAAGATGCCCATGTACTCGAGAAACGTGGCGAGAAAGATGAGCCAAAGTTCGCGCGGGCAGGCCAGCAAGGCGCGCAGGTCGTCGCGCAGCGTGCTCTGGGAGGCGTTGGGGTCGGTATGCAAGCGGCAACTCCCGGAGGCGGGCGCCGGAACTGGCGCACGGCGTTTGTAGCGCGGCAGAGCGCGGAAATCGAGGTGCAGCTTTCGTTTTCCGGTCACGCCAGGACGGCCCTACGGCTTGGCGAGCGTGACCTGCACATCGTCGACGAACCAGCCGGCGCCGATGGGTTGGATGGGCAAGATGCCGCC
>Ga0172370_10005870_pt1 | contig 15659 bp, 11 predicted proteins | sample LakKiv5m_FD_114538 | JGI IMG/M metagenome (GOLD analysis project Ga0172370, IMG submission 114538) | Freshwater microbial communities from Kabuno Bay, South-Kivu, Congo - kab_022012_11.5m | ecosystem: Environmental > Aquatic > Freshwater > Lake | place: Democratic Republic of the Congo...
CATCTCGTCGTCGTCGAGCTGCGCCGCGGCCTCGCGCCCCGCCCGGCCGAGGAAGCTGCGCAGCAGCACATGGCCGTCGGGGGCGCGCCCCGGGAACTTGCTCGAGCTCCAGGTCGTCGCCATGACCGGGCGGTCTTCGGCCCGCGGCACGACGAAGCCGAAGCCCTTGAGGTCATGCCCCACCTGGTCGGCGCGGAAGGCGACGGACGCCGTGGCCGTGCTGACGTACTCGATGGACGAGAGATCGGCGGCGGCGAGCGGCGCCACCGTGCGGAGCAGGTCGCCGCTCGCCCAGGCTGGCGTCGCCAGCACGACGGCGTCAGCCATCACGTGTGAGCCGTCGCTCAGTCGGAGCTCGTAGGCGCCGGAGCCGGGGCGCTCGCCTCCGGCTCCGCCGGCGGGCGTCATCGTCTTCACCGCGAGTCCGCCGTGCAGCCGCTCCGCCGGCAACGAAGCCACCGTGGCGTCGCTGAGGTCCTGCAGCCCGCCCTTGAACGAGTAGAAGTACGAGCGCGGGCCGCCTTCGGGACGCGGCCGGGCGGCGGCGCCCGCCGCCGCCTTCTGCCGCGCCTTGCGGCGCTCCAGCATCGCGACGATCAGGCTGCGGTGCTGCTGCTCCATCTCGAGGAACATGGGGAAGGTCGCGCGCACGCTCATGTGCTCAGGGTCGCCGGCGTGGATGCCGGCGACGATAGGCTCGGCGATGCGCTGCAGCGCCTCCTTGCCGAGGCGCCGCCGCACGAAGTCGCCGAGGCTCTCGTCCATGGCCGGGCCGACGGCGTTGCCCGGTCCGCCCGTCGCCGCCCCGCCTCTCGGCAAGACCAGGTCCAGACCCATGCGGACCTTGCCCGGCCAGCTGATCAGGCCACTGAGCGCGAACGGCACCATCCGCGTCGGCACCATCAGGATGATGCCCTCCGGTAGTTCGTGCAGGCGTCCGCGGGTGTAGACGTAGCTCTTGCGGATGTCCTCGTTGGAATCCTGGAAGCGGTCGCCGATACCCAGCTCCCGCGCCAGCGTGATCGGCCAGTGCTTCTCGATGATCGCCGAGTCGGGGCCGCCCTCGACGACGAAGCCGTCGCGGCGTACGGTGTGCACCTTGCCGCCGAAGCGGGGCTCCTCCTCGTAGAGCTGCCAGTCGACGGAGGGGTCATGCGCGCGGGCCTGCTCGAGCACGCGCGCCGCCCCAAGGCCGGCCATGCCCCCGCCGATCACGGCGATGCGCAGGGACGGACGCGCACCGGGCGCCTCACTCATGGGAGTCACGCCCCGCCGTGGTCGTGTGGCCCGTCCGGCGGATGCAGAGCATGCTCGACCGGCCGGTGAGCCAGGTACTCGGTGACCACGTCGGCGAGAGTCTCGATGAACAGCGGCGAGTCGTTCGGCGGCGCCGAGCGGCGGTATTCCATACCGAGACCCTCGATCTGCTCGCGCAACACGATGTCGAGGTCGTACAGCGTCTCCACGTTGTCGCTGACGAAGCCGACCGGGACCACGAGGAGCTTCTTCCAGCCGTCCTCGGCGAGCCTGCGCACCGTGTCGTCGACCTCGGGCTCCAGCCACTCGCCGCCGCCGCGGCCCTTGCTCTGGAAGGCGAAGCGCCAGTCGCCGGGCATGATCGCCGGCACGAGCTTGGCGATGGTGTGCTGGAGTTGCTCCACATAGGGATCGCCTTCGGCGATCGTCTCGGCCGGCACGTTATGTGCCGTGAACAGCACGGCCCACTCGTTGGCGTCGGAGCCGTCGAGCGCGGCCGCGACGCGCCGGCTGATCGCCTGCACGAAGCCGCGACCGGCGTACCAGCCCTCGAGCAGCGGGATCTCGCGGCCGCGGCCCGAGGCCGACTCCACGGCCGCGATCTGCGCCCGGTACTTGTCGCTCGTGAGGCGCGAGGAGAAGGGGCTGAGCGGCAGGACGATCACCTCGTGCCCGTCGAGCTCCTGAAGGCAGTCGGCGACGGTGGGCTCGGTGTAGAGAAAGCCGTGGCGCACGCGCAGGGGGAAGGCGAGCTCCTGGATGAGCTTCGCCTGCAGCGCGGCCGCCTGCCGGGCAGTGATCGCCGGAAGCGGCGACCCGCCGCCGATGAGCCGGTAGCGCTCCTCGACCACGGCCAGCGTCTCGGCGCTCGGGGTGCGACCGGTCATGCGCTGCAGGAAGTCGGGGATGATGGTCACGTCGCCGGGCCCGCCGTAGGCGAGCAGGGCGACGTCGACGAAGCTCTCGGTCATCGGGGCACGTCCTTCGCGGTGGGTCAGATCGCCGCGGCCGTGAAGCGGTGCACGGCGTCGACGAGATACTTGACGTTGTCGGGCGGCACCTGCGGGATCAGCCCGTGCCCGAGGTTGAAGATGTGCCCCGGGCGGCCGCCGGCGCGGCGCAGCACATCGGCCGCGCGCTCCTCGATCGCCTTCGGCGGGCCCAGGAGCGTGATCGGATCCAGGTTGCCCTGCACGGCGACGTCGCCGAGCTGGTCCCAGGCGCGGTCCAGCTCGATGCGCCAGTCCACGCCGTAGACCTCGCTGCCGGCCTTGGCGACGTGATGCAGCATCGCCGAGGCGCCGTTGGCGAAGTAGATCACCGGCGCCCCGAGCCCCTTGACCCGGTCGACGACGTAGCGCACGTGCGGCAACACCAGCAGGTCGTAGTCGAAGGGGCTCACCCAGCCGACCCACGAGTCGAAGAGCTGCACGACCTGGGCGCCGGCGGCGATCTGCGCCTTGAGGTAGTCGACGACGACCTCGGAGATCAGACTCATCAGGCGCCCGAACGCCACCGGGTCCTCGTACATGAGGCGCTTGACCTGCGAGTAGTTGCGCGAGTGACCGCCCTCGACGATGTAGCTCGCGAGAGTGAAGGGCGCTCCGGAGAAGCCGATCAGCGGCGTGTCGTCGTCGAGCTCGTGCCGCACGAGGCGGATGGCGTCCATGACGTACTGCAGGTCGGAGGCGGCGTCGATGCCGTGGACGCCCTCGAGGTCCCTTGCCCCGCGAATCGGCTTCTCGATCACGGGGCCGTCGTCCTTGCTGAAGTGGAAGCCGATGCCCATGGGCTCGAGCGGCAGCAGGATGTCGGCGAAGATGATCGCGGCGTCCAGGTCGAAGCGGTGCAGCGGCTGGAGTGTGACCTCGGCGGCGATGTCCGGCCGGCGGCACATCTCGACGAAGCTCATCTTCTCGCGGATCGCCCGATACTCGGGCAGGTAGCGGCCGGCCTGGCGCATGAGCCAGATGGGCGTAGCGTCGACGGGCTTGCGGGCGCAGGCTTCGAGGAGGCGCATGGGCATCACCTGAGGGAACGGTAGGGTGGCGGCGTCGGGACGACGATTGTAACAAACGGGAGCCCGTGGGCTCCCGTCGGCGGCGAAGAGCTGGCTCGGCCTCGCTTCACTCGGCCGGCCTGTACCCTTCGCCGAGCGCCGCCTTGCGGCAGGTGTGGCACACGGTGATAGGCGCCTCGCAGCACTGAGGGGAGACGACGTGATACCGGAGCGCACGGGCGCTGAGCTTGGCGCCGCACAGGCCACAATGGGCGCTGTCGATGGAGCGGACCGTCGCCGGCGGCTGGGTGGTCGATGCAGGATCGGCCGCCTGTGGGGTCTGCAGTGGGTGGACCTGGCCCATGGCGTCCTCCCATCGGTGCGGCCGCGGCACCCGGAGCGGGGGTCGCGAGGCCGGATAGCTCACTCAGTTCGTGCCCCGAAACGGCCCTTCGTAACCCCCACTTACGAGCCCTGGTGTCGTCCCTTCAGGCTGCGGTTCCTGCGCCGATCCATAGTCCCCCTACTGGATGCGGGGTAGGATGCGGCATGGGACGCGGGCCGCCCGGCCTGCTGCACGGAGGGAGTCCGAGATGAGACGACCGGTGATCCTGTTGACGACCCTTGCGGCGGTCCTCTCGCTGGCAGGATCAGCCGCGGCTTCGCCCGGGCACGGGATCGGCGACGGCCACCACGAGGCGCGGGCAGGCGACACGCTGGCGTTCGGCGCCGAAGCCCTCGCCGACGAAGCTCACGTCGCGCCGCTCGGGTCCCGCCTCTCCGCCGGCGCGGCGACGGTCTCCGGCACGCTGTACGACTCCTACCACTCACCCTCCGGCAGCGCCAGGGTCGAGTGGTGGGCCGAGGAGAGCGACGGCTGGTACACCGGCCACGTCACGACGGCCGCCAACGGCTCGTTCTCGATGACGACGATGCCGACGAGCAACGGGGAGATATGGGCCTATCCCAACGACGCCTCGGTGTTCTCGCGAGGCGGCGACACCTGGGTCGACGGTGGCTCCTACGGCCGCACGCTGTATCCGGGCCGCGTCAACGCCGGCGCCACGCTGGGAGGTCCCTGGTACGAGGACTTCGAGTACCTTACCGTGCGACTCTGGGGCGACTCGCGGTTCTCGCGCGGCGAAGTGCCGACGGACGGCAGCAGTACTCCGGCAGAGCTCATCGACGTCCTCGACGGCACCTACACCGCAGGCAGCGCCAAGTTCTTCTACGACGAAGGCGTCGAGTTCGCCGGGCCGATCGGCGTGACCTCCGGCTCCCAGTCGGGCGCCACGATCTGGGCCGACGAGGCCGGCGCCCAGCGCGTAGAGATGACCTCGCCCTTCTGGGACTCCGGCAAGCCGGGCGCGACCGTCAAGATCCTGCGCGGCAACTTCCCCGCCGGCTGGGTCAATAATGTGACCGGCTACACCGACGACCCGGACGACTCGGGCTCCGCGGAGTACGGAGACAAGACTTCGTCCGGCGCGGCCGAACAGTCGTTCAGCGTCAAGATCCCGGCCAAGGCCAAGCCCGGCTACTCCTACTCGATCGGCCTCGATCATGTGAACGGCATCGGTACCCTCAGCCTCGAGACGCCATACCAGGTCTGCACGATGAAGGCGTCGAAGACGGCGGTGAAGAAGGGCGCCAGGATCCGCGTGACCGGCGTCATCCCGACACAGGGCCACTGGGGCAAGGAGACCGGCCTCAAGAAGCCCGTCACCCTGTTCGCGCACAAGGGCACCGTGAAGGCGCCGACCGTGTGGGAGCCGAAGAGTCAGGGCTGGGTCAAGGTCGGCTCAGTCAAGACCAACGGCTTCGGGGCGTACAAGACGCCGTACTTCAAGCCACGCAAGTCCATGACACTGGTCGTCCGCTACCCCGGCGACGACTGGTACTTCGACGCCTACACCTCGACGCAGAAGATCACCGTTCGGTGAGCGTATCCGCGAGGTAGTAGACTGACGCCAAGTCGCGCGCCGGAGGCGCGAGCGCCACGAGGGCGGGGACTGCTTTCGCAGTCCCCGCCCTCGGCTTTCTCGCGCCCGGGCGCGGCTGGCAAGACGACCGGGCGCGGCTCCGGTCGATCCACCCGGCGCGGCTCGATCCCCAGCCGGAGCCCCCTTATCGGGCGCTCCCTATCTATAAGGGTTCCTAATTTGCAGGAACAGCCCTACTTATAGATAATGCTTGGGTCGTCAGCTACCGCGAGGGTGTCCATGAGCAAGCGCTTCTCGAAGACTCCAGACGTGCCGCGTATCGATGGAGGAGTCACGCTGTTCCGCAGCTGCCTCGTCTCCGCCGAGTATCCCGGCGTCGAATCGTCCACCAAGTGGCTCTTCGAGCGGCTCGGGGTCGAGTACACCGTCAATCCGGCGCAGACCTGCTGCACGGGTCTCGGCTACTACTCCGACCTCATGCCCATCGAGACGACCGTGGGCATCGCCGCGCGCAACGCCTGCGTCGCGGTCGACGACGGCCACCCGGTGTTCGGCTACCTCTGCTCCACCTGCTACGCGATCAACAAGAAGGCGCGCAACATCCTCGACGTCCCCGCGTACCGGGCCGAGACCAACGCGGTGCTCGCCAAGGTCGGGCGCGACTACGACGACCGCGTCGCCGGCGCCGTGCAGCACAAGCACGTCCTCGACGTGCTCTGGGGAGCCCACGCCTCCATCCCCGGGCTGGTCCGCCGACGCCTCGACGGCATCAAGGTCGCCACCCACCCGGCCTGCCACTACTGCAAGGTCTTCCCCGACGAGACGCTGGGTGACAACGAGAACTTCATGGTGCCGGAGGAGCTCCTCGCACCGGCCGGCGTGACGCCCACCGGCAACTACAACGAGAAGACGCTGCACTGCGGAGCCGGCTTCCGGCAGCGCTTCGTCAATCCATCCATCTCGGTCGCCGTCACGCAGAAGAAGCTGCGCCGTCTGGCGGAGGAGCGCGTGGACGTGCTCGTGCACATGTGTCCCAACTGCCACGTGCAGTACGACCGCTACCACGACATCATCGCCGCGAGCGCTCAGGAGGACTACCCGTTCGTCCACCTGCACGTGCAGCAGTTGCTGGCGCTTGCGCTGGGCGCCGACCCCGAGAAAGTCGTCGGCGTGCAGTCCCATTCCCAGGACGTCGAGCCGTTCCTCGAGCGCATCGGCGCCCGGCAGGACAGGAGCGCGCCGCGCACCGGCGACGCCGACCGTATGGCGGGTGTGCGATGAGAGCCGGCGTCTTTCTCTGCGAGTGCGGCGGCAATATCAGCGGCGTGCTCGACCTCGAGAGCCTGGCCGAGCACGTCAGGGGCCTCGACGGTGTCGTCACCGTGGCGATCGACCAGTTCATGTGCGGCACCGAAGGACACAAGCTCATCTCGGAGGCGGTCGACGAGCGCGGGCTCGACCACCTCGTCGTCGCCAGCTGCTCCCCGCGCTTCCAGGGTCCGACGTTCGAGCGCATCGCCCGCGACCTCGGGCTCGGGGAGAACGCGGTCGCCTTCGCCAACGTCCGCGAAGGCTGCTCCTTCGTCCATCGCGACCAGCCGGCACTGGCTCAGGAGAAGGCCAAGAGCATCGTCGCGGCCGCAGTCGCCCGCGCCCACCAGCAGAGCGATCTGCCGCGGCGGCGGACCTTCCTTCACCGCGCGGCCATGGTAGTCGGCGGCGGCATCGCGGGCATGACCGCCGCCGAGGAGCTCGCCGCTGCCGGGATCGACGTCCACATCGTCGAGCGCCAGCAATCCCTGGGCGGCTACATGGCTCGCCTCTGCAAGACCTTCCCCACCGAGGATTGCGCGATGTGCTCGCTGGCGCCGCGACTCACGAGCACCGCTCTCGAAGGCCGCATCCACGTCCACACGCTGACGGAGGTCGACGCGATCAGCGGGCCTCCCGGCGAGTTCACCGTCACGCTCCGCCACAAGCCACGCTACGTGAGCGAGGCTTGCGTGGGCTGCGGCGAGTGCGCCGCCGTCTGCCCGGTCACGTACCCGAGCGACTTCGAGTTCGGCGTCGCCGACCGAACTGCCATCTCGCGACCGTTCGCCGGTGCAGTGCCGGCCACGTTCGCCGTCGACAGGAAGGGCTGGAGCCCCTGCAAGAGCGCCTGCGCCGTGCACACCAGCGCCCAGGGATACGTAGCGCTGGTCGCCGCCGGCCGCTTCGAAGATGCGTACCGCGTGGCCAGCGAGCCGAACCCGTTCAGCAGCGTCTGCGGGCGCGTCTGCACGCACCTCTGCGAGACCGCCTGCGCCCGCGGCCAGGTGGACGACCCGGTCGCGATCGCGGCGCTCAAGCGCTTCGTCGCCGACACCGTCGGGCCGACGCAGCCGGTGCAGCCGGCGCCGATCGTCCACGAAGAACCCGTGGCGATCGTCGGCGCCGGCCCGGCCGGCCTCACCTGCGCCCGCGACCTCGCCGACCTCGGCTACAAGGTCACCGTGTTCGAGGCGCAGCCGGTCGCCGGCGGCATGCTGCGCACGGGCATCCCCGACTACCGCCTCCCGCACGACGTGATCCAGCGTGAGGTCGACCAGATCCTCGCCAAGGGCATCGACCTCAGGCTGGGGCAGCGGGCGGGTGCGGACTTCACCATCGACTCCCTGCTGGAGCAGGAGTACGGCGCCGTCTTCCTCGCCACCGGACTGCAGAAGAGCGCCGAGGTCGAGCTTCCCGGCGCGGACGTGCGCGGCGTCACTCGCGCGGTCGAGTTGCTCCGCGAGCTCAACCTGGGCGGCACGCCGGCCGTCGGCGAAAAGGTCGTCGTGATCGGCGGCGGCGACGTGGCGCTCGACGCCGCACGCAGCGCCATCCGCCTGCAGACGCAGGCGGGCCACGAGCCGGACGTCACCCTCGTCTACCGCCGGACCCGCGTCGAGATGCCGGCCAACGTCACCGAGGTCGCAGAGGCGAAAGAAGAGGGTCTCACGGTCGAGTTCCTCGTCCAGCCGCTCGCCGTCCGCAGCCGGGACGGCGCGGTCGCCGGCATCGAGCTTCAGCGCTGCGAGCTCGGCGACCCCGACGTGTCCGGCCGTCGCCGGCCGATGCCGGTGGAGGGCTCCGAGTTCGTGCTCGACGCAGATACCGTCATCCTCGCGGTCGGCCAGGCGCTGGTAGACGACTTCGCCCGGGGCTGCGCGGGCCTGGAGCTCGAGAACGGCCAGATCAGCGTCGACCGCGAGACCATGATGACGACGCGCGCCGGGGTGTTCGCCGGCGGCGACGCAGCCGCGATGGGCTTCTACACCGCCATCGAGGCCGTGGCGGCGGGACGCCGCGCCGCCGCCGCCATCCACAACCACCTGCGCGGCGAGCACCTGCTGCCGGTGTGGGAAGCGGAGGACGAGACCGCGCGGCCGAGCGACGCCGACCTTGACCGCATCGAGATCGGTCAGCGCGTGCCCATGGCCTTGGTCGACGGCCTCGAGCGGCGCGCGAACTGGAGTGAGGTCAGCCGCGGCTACACCGCGGACGAGGCCATGGCGGAAGCCGGACGCTGCCTCAACTGCGCCGTCTGCAGCGACTGCGGATCCTGCGTGCAGGCCTGTCCGTCGGGCGCCGTGGACTGGGACCAGACCGAGACACTCGAGGAGCTGACCGTCGGCGCCGTCATCATCGCCACCGGCCACCAGGAGTTCGACGCGGCGCGCAAGGCGCCGCTGGGCTACGGGCGCCACAAGAACGTGCTCACCCAGAGCCAGGTGGCGCGGCTGCTCTCCGCCGCCGGGCCGACGGAGGGCGAGTTGCTGCGCCCGTCGGACGGCGCCGTCCCGAAGAAGATCCTCATGCTGCAGTGTGTCGGCTCACGCGACTGTACGTCCACCGGCAACGAGCACTGCTCGGCCATCTGCTGCCTGTTCGCCACGCTCCACTCATCGCTGATCAGGCAGCACTACCCCGATGCCGACGTCACCGTCGGCTACACCGACCTGCGCGCGCCGGGCAAGGCGCACGAGGAGTACTACCGCCTCGTGCAGGAGCGCGGCGTGCGCTACGTCCGCGGTCGCTTCGGCGAGGTCCAGGAGGAGCAGGACGGGAGCCTCCGGGTGCGCTTCGAGGACACGATGACCGGGCGCAAACAGGAAGAGATGTACGACATGGTCATCCTGTCCGCCGGCCTCGAGGCCAGTCAGGGTACACGCGACATCGCCCACGTCGCCGGACTGCAGACCGGGGCTGCAGGCTTCATCCGCGAGTACCACCCGAAACTGCGCCCCGTGGACACGCAACGCAGCGGGATGTTCGTCGCCGGCACGGCACAGGGGCCGAAGACGATCCCGGAATCGATCGCCCAGGCCAAGGCCGCGGCGGCGAGAGCGATGGCGATGCTTTCGACGGGCTTCGTGCTCACGCCGGCGCAGGTCGCCGCGAGCGACCCGGCGGTGTGCATCGGCTGCGGGGTCTGCGAGACCGCCTGTCCGCAGCTCGCGGTGACGCTCACGATGGGCGCCGGCGCCCACTCCGTCGTCGACCCCAACATCTGCCGCGGCTGCGGGATCTGCGCCGCGGAGTGCCCCACGGGAGCGATCCAGCTCGGCGGCTACAGCGATGCCGAGCTCCTGGCGGAGGCGACGGCCTGATGGCCGGCGCCACCCTCACGACGAGCGCCGGCGAGACCGCGGGACCCGCCGCCGGCCGCTCCATCGTCGCCTTCTGCTGCCGCGAGTGCGCCTACACGGCGGCCGACTCGAGCGCCAATGCACGCACGCCGCTGCCGCCGTCAGTCCGCCTGATCCTCGTGCCCTGCACCGGCCGAGTCAGCCCTCTGCACCTGCTGAGCACCCTGGCCGAAGGCGCGGACGGCGTCATGGTGGCCGGCTGCCTGCTGGGGCAGTGCCACTACCGCGAGGGCAACTTCAACGCCGTCGACCGGGTCGCCTTCGTCCAGCGGATGCTGAGGAGCGTCGGCGTCGAGCCCGAGCGCTGCCGGATGTTCACGATGAGCGCCGGCGAGCCGCCCAAGTTCGTCGCCGCCGTCCGCGAGATGGACCGGGTGATCCGCGGCCTGCCGCCACTACCGCGGTCCGAGGCAGGCGCGCCATCGCCGGCCGAGCCGGGCATGGTGATCGCCGGCGCCACCGACGTACCCGCAGCCGCGAGGGGGGCCGCCTGATGCCGCTCACGCACCGCGGACGCGAGATCCTCGGCCGCGTCTCCGGTGGGGCTCTTCAGAGCACCGCCGGCGTCGGCTGCGAGATCGTCCGCCACGAGGAGCTCTGCGTCGGCTGCGGCACGTGCGCGACCAACTGCCCCACCGGCGCCTCTCGGCGCGGCGACTTCTTCGACGTGAACCAGCTGCTCGACGCGCCGGCGGACAGCCGCCGAGGCGCCCTCGGCGGCGCGCTCCGGCGCCTCATGCGTCACGAACCGGACGGCCCCGTCGAGGTACCCGGGCGCGTGACGGTGTATCGCACGATCCTGTACGACGACGAGAAGTGCATCGGCTGCGGGACGTGCGCCCGCGGCTGCCCGGCCGCTGCGATCGAAGCGCGGCCGCCGAAGGCGGATGCGGCGTCGGTGGCCGAGACGCGCGCCACGCCGGCCCGCTCCGTCGCGCCCGTCGAAGAGGCCGGCGCATGACTTCCTCGAGCGACAACGGGCGGCAGCGACCGATCGTTCTCCTCTGCGAGTGCGCCGGGACGCTCAGGAACATCGATTTCGATGAGCTCGAGACCCACGCCGGCCTCCAGGCCGACGTGATCCGCGGCAACCACTGGTGCGACCGCGTCGGCCAGGCGCGGATGCTGGAGCTCATGGAGGCCGGCGACGGGCGCCAGCTCGTCTTCGCCGGTTGCTCGCCCGACTTCGCGGCCCGCCGCTTCCAGAAGCTCACAGCCCGTGGCCTCGAGGTCGAGATCGCCGACATCCGCGAGGGCTGCAGCTGGGTCCACGGTGACGACGTGGCCGCCGTCACCGACAAGGCGGCGCGCATCATCGACTCGTCCATCGCCTACCCCGACACACCGGCCGACACGATGAGCTATGCCGAACGTCACGACACGGTCGTGGTGATCGGCGGCGGCGTGGCCGGTACGCAGGCCGCCGCCGTGCTCGCGCAGATGGGGCATCACGTCGAACTGGTGGAGCGGCGGCCCTTCCTCGGCGGCCGCGCCGCCCGCATCGGGACGGTGTTCCCCACCAACGACTGCGGCCAGTGCCTGCCGACCACCGACGCGCAGGCGGGCACGCGCAAGTGCTTCCACCGCAACGTCGCCATCGACCACCCCGGCCTTTCGATCCACCGCCGCTCGACGGTCGAGTCCGTGTCCGGTCACCCCGGCGACTTCCGGGTCAGCATCCGCACGCTGCCGAACATCGTGACCGACGCGTGCATCAACTGCGGCACCTGCGAGACCGTCTGCGAGGTCGAGTCGTCCGAGCCCGGCCACAAGGCGATCTTCACGGAGTTCTACGATGGACGCGTCATCCGGACGATCGACCTCGACACCTGCACGTTCTGCGGCAGATGTGCCGCGGAGTGCCCCGTTGAGGCGATCGACTTCACGCAGTCGCCGGCGCGCACGACCGTGGAGGCCGGCGCCATCCTGACGGCGATCGGCTGCGAACCGGCCGATCGCCGGCACTTCGAGTATCTCGGCTACGGTCACGACGGCGTCGTCACCCAGGTCGAACTGGCCGAGATGCTCGACGATTGGGCGGCGCAGGCATCCTTGGGCCGCATGCCGGTCGAGGAGCTCGTCATGATCCAGTGTGCGGGGTCCCGCGACCGTCGTCACCTGCCGCACTGCTCGCGCCTCTGCTGCATGATCGCCCTCAAGCACGCCATCCGGCTCAAGACACTCTTCCCGGCGATGAAGGTCACGATCTGCTACCTCGAGATGCGGACCGCAGGGGTCGGCTACGAGAACTGGTTCCTCGCCGCCAGGCAGGCCGGCGTCGAGTTCCTTCGCGGTACGCCGCCCGAGGTGCAGTTCGATGCGGCCGGCCGGCCCGTCATCGAGGTCGAGGACGTCACCGCCGCACGCAAGCGCGTGCTGCGCCCCGACCTGGTCGTGCTCAGCACCGGCATGGAGCCCGCCGACGACACCGAGCGGCTCGCGCAGACGCTGGGGATCGAGCGCGACCCGGACGGCTTCGTCGAGATCCTCGACCGTAAGAACCGGGCCACCGAGACCAGCGCCGAGGGCATCTTCGTCTGCGGCTCCGCCGCCGGGCCCAAGGCCCTCATCGAGGTCAACACCGAGGCGTCCGCAGTCGCCGGGGAGATCCACAACTTCCTGACATCGGCGGGACGCCGCGGCACGGCGGCGTCGCAGGTCGATGCATCCCAATGCGTCGGCTGCGACACCTGCTTCACGATGTGCCCCTTCGGCGCCATCACGCTGGTGGACCGGCCCGAGGGAACGCCGCGGCCGGACGAGGTCAAGGACGACGGCAAGCTCGCCGTCATCGACGCCGAGAGCTGTCGCGCCTGCGGCATCTGCGCCGCCAACTGCCCCGAGATGGCGATCGCGCACAACCTCAGCGACGACGCCCTGTTCGGCCGCATCGCGACCATGACCCAGGGCGTCGACCAGCCGGTGGTCGGCTTCTACTGCAAGGAGTGCGCCGGCGCCGCCATCGGCCTGAGCGGCCAGCGACGGGACCGCTACCCCGAGGGCGTGCGACTCATCGAGCTTCCGTGCCTCGGCCGGGTGAGCGCCCTGCACATCGTGGAGGCGGCGCGCCTGGGAGCCGCCGGCGTGTTCCTGGCCGGCTGCGCCGAGGGGCGCTGTCAGTACCGCACCGGCGACACCAGCGCCCTCGAGCAGATGCAGATCGCCGAGGAGGTGCTGGCCGACAGCGGCACTCCGCTGCCGATGGAGTTGTGGCACCTGTGCGCCGTCGACCGCCGGAGTGTCGGGCGGCGCATCCGCCTGTTCCACGCCAAGGCCGTCGGCGAGGACGTCACTCCCGAGCTGCTCGACCACGAGATGCAGCTGATCGGAGCCGGAGCCGGCGCCCTTGCCGGCCCCCCCGCCGCCGGCTGCGGAGGAGGTGAGCCCTGTGGCTGTGGCCGCTGAGACCACCTACCCGCAGGAGGTGCTCGACGAGTTCGCACGCCTGGCCGAGGAGTGCAGCATCTGCTACCAGTGCGGCACCTGCACCTCAAGCTGCCCGAGCGGCCGCGAGCTCTACCGCGGGCCACGGCGCCTCGTGCGACTGATCCTTGCCGGCGAGATCGAGGCCGTGCTCAAGAGCGACGACCTGTGGCGCTGCACCGAGTGCGGCACCTGCTCGGAGGTGTGCCGCATGGACATCGACGTGGCGTCGGTCCTGAGCCGCCTGCGCCGGCTCGAGCGCGAACACGGCGGCGCGATCCATTGCGCCGAGCGCACCGCCGCCGACGTCGCCGCCGGCCACCTCGGCAAGCGGCCGCGCATCGACAACATGCGCTTCGGCGCGGCGATGGTCACCAAGGGCTATCTGCCCAAGGACAAGGTCGGCGCAGCCGAGATGGGCATGAAGCTGGCCAGGCAGATGCTCCCCTTCGGCAACAAGGGGCCGGCGGGCGCAGCCGGCCCGGCCGAAGCAGCCGCGCTGACACTGCCCTTCTACGCCGGCTGCGCGATCCCGCAGGACCACGCGCTGTATGCGCTCGTCCACGAGGTGGCCGCCGGCTTCGGCGTCCGCCTCGAGGAGACGGCGGACGCCGGCTGCTGCGGCCACCCCAGCCGCGGCTCGGTCGCCAGCCTCTTCGCCAGCGACACGCGCGTCTACACGGCCTGCCCGGCCTGCGACGCCAGCCTCGAAGAGGCCGGCGTGGAGGCCGTGCCGCTCTGGGACGCGCTCACCGAGCGCGCCGGACGCAGCTCGAGCATCGCCTTGCAGGCAGCCGCTCCGGACTTCGTCCCCTACGTCGGCTGCCTCACGGACCGCGACGCGGCGCTGGCCGCGCTCGGCGATGCCGCCGAGCAGTCCGGCGCCGCCATGCTCGTCGACTACCCCACGCTACACAACGGCTGTTGCGGAGCTCTCGGCGGCATGTACCGCGGCGCCACCAAGGCGAGCGCGCGGCTCCTGACGTTCGCCGCTTCGGCGCACGCGCCCGTGGTCACCACCTGCGTGCTCTGCCGTGACAACCTCCGCTCTGCCGCACGCGAGCTCAAGCTCGACGTCCCCGTTCACTTCTGGCCCGAGTTCTTCCGGGCCGTGGAGCACATCCCCGAGGAGCGCCACGATGACTGACTCGAAGAAGGATGCGGCCGACGTAACCGCTCAGGCCGACAATCCCTACTCCACCATCGCCGACGACACCTTCGCTTCAACCCCGCGGCGCGACCCCGAGCTCGTGCGGCGCATCCTGGAGGATCCGCGGATGCACGATCACAAGGACGGCTTCGAGAGCTGCATCCAGTGCGGCGTCTGCACGTCCGGCTGCCCCGCGGCGCGCTTCACCGAGTACTCGCCGCGCGAGACCGCCCGCCGCGCGCTCGACGGCGACGTCACCCTGCTCGAGGACGACAGCCTCTGGTACTGCTACTACTGCTACACCTGCCAGAGCCGCTGCCCGCGCCACAACAGCGTCGCCGTGATCAACCAGGTGGTCCGCGGCATGCAGGTGGAGAACGGCCGCGGCCGCCCGCACGTCGAGATGTTCGCCGAGTGGTGCGGGAACTTCTACGAGAAGGGCATGGGCGGCGACCCGCACCTCATGTTCCCGGACCTCGTCGATGCCTGGGGCGAGAAGTGGACGGACTACATGGCGCACCTGCTCGAGATCCGCGAGGAGCTCGGCCTGGGCGACCTCTACCCGCCGGACGAGGTGGTCAAGGAGGTACAGACGATCTTCGAGGAGACCGGCTTCAAGGAGCGCCTCGCCGCCGTGCGCGGCGAAGCAGCCGCGCCGGACGCCGGCGAGGGCTGAGGCCGGGCGACACCGTCGGCCCGCGAACGACCGGAAGGCCGGGTGGGGCATATTCCCACCCGGCCTTCTCGGCGTCATGGCCCCGCAGGTGACGCCGGGCCCTACGCGGCCTGCGCCTGCGGCGGCTGGACGAACCCGGCGATGATGCGCAGGACGCCGAGCACGATCAGATAGATGCCCACGAGCCACAGCAGCGCCAGCGCACCACTGACGGGATGGACGAAGAAGTAGATGCCCACCCCGATGGAGAGCAGCCCCAGGATGACCAGCCACACGCGCTGACCGCCGCTGATGCCGGCCATGAAGGCGCCGGCGATGTCCACGACGCCGCTCACGATCATCCAGGCGGCGATGATGTACAGCAGGGTGAGGCTCGTCAGCCCCGGCCACACGAGGGCGACGATGCCGACGATGACGGCCAGCAGACCAACGGCGATGGCCCCGCCACGGCTCTCCGTGCGGCCCATGATCCCGGCCAGCGCGAGTCCGATCCCGTACACGATGACGAAGATCCCGAACAGCAGGATCACGGTGGCGA